>Ga0265338_10007588_pt1 | contig 13400 bp, 12 predicted proteins | sample 42126metaG_FD_193579 | JGI IMG/M metagenome (GOLD analysis project Ga0265338, IMG submission 193579) | Rhizosphere microbial communities from Carex aquatilis grown in University of Washington, Seatle, WA, United States - 4-21-26 metaG | ecosystem: Host-associated > Plants > Roots > Rhizosphere... | reverse complement strand
TATCTTTGACGTAGCTGTTGCACCGGGTCTGCCGGCCATCGCCGAAGACCTTGAGGGCTTCGCCGCTCCGCGCGGCGGCGATGAAACGGGGCAACGCCATTCCGTAGCGGCCGGTTTGGCGCGGCCCGACGGTATTGAAGAGGCGGGCGATGATCACCGGGGCGCCGGACTCGCGTTCATGGGCCAGGGCCAGGAACTCGTCCATCAGCTTGGAGCAGGCATAGCTCCAGCGGGTGAAATGCGGCGGGCCGATCAGCAGGTCGTCTTCCTCCGAAAATGCCGGCTTGACGCTTTTGCCGTAGACTTCGGAGGTGGAGGTGATGAGGATGGGGGTTTTATGGGCGCTGGCGGCGTCAAGCATAACTTGAGTTTCGCGCAGATTGGTTTCGATCGCCTGCAACGCCGATTTCATCACCAATTCGACTCCGACTGCCGCCGCGAGGTGGTAAATCGATTCTGCGTCGGCTGCGACTTGCTTCAGCTCCGGGCGCTCGGAAACCTTGCCTTCCAGGAAGGTGAGCTTCGGGTTTTTCAGCGCCGTCGCGAGGTTTTCTTTCCGCCCTGTCGAGCAATCGTCGATGACGACGACTTGTTTGCCGTCGGCCAGGAGCCGCTCGACGAGATGCGAGCCGATAAACCCGGCGCCTCCTGTGACGAGCACATGCTTTTGTTGTTTCACGGCGGCCAGTGTGCGCGAAAAGCGAATCTGCGCCAAGTCTTGGCCGCGCAGTCGGCTTGGGGGCTTGGGGGCGGGGAAGTTGACTTTCGCCCATTTGGGGGGGAAGATCAAAAATGGTGAAGGCAGCATCTCCAGTGTCCCGCAGCGCGCGTTTTTCCGAAGGTCCGGCCCGGGAAGTGGCGGAATTCAGCCAGTCGGTTTCCTTTGATTGGCGGCTTTGGGAGCATGATATTCTGGGCTCGCTTGCGCACGCGGAGATGCTTCAGAAAATCGGCATTTTGACGAAGGCGGAATTGCGGGAAATCGAATCGGCGCTGAACCAGATTGCGGAGGAGATCGTGGAGGGCAAATTCCGGTGGAAGCGCGAGCTGGAGGATGTTCACATGAACATCGAGGCGGAGTTGACGCGGCGGGCGCCTGCCGGGGCCAAGCTGCATACGGGCCGCTCGCGCAACGACCAGGTGGCGCTGGACATCCGCATGTGGCTGCGGGATGAAATCATGGAAGCCAACGCGGAGATTCGCGGGCTCCAGGCGGCGCTGGCGGGGCTTGGGCGGAGGAATGACGGGGTCATCATTCCCGGCTACACGCACATGCAGCGGGCGCAGCCGGTTTATTTTGCGCACCATTTGCTGGCCTACGTGGAAATGCTGGAGCGGGACCGCGAGCGTTTATTTGACTGTTTTTATCGGGTCAATGTTTGTCCGCTTGGAAGCGGCGCGCTGGCCGGGTCGGCGCTGGCGCTGGACCGGGAAATGACGGCGACGGCGCTGGGTTTTGTGGATCAGGAGGGCGCCGCGCGGGTGACGCAGAATTCGATGGACGCGGTGAGCGACCGGGATTTCGCGGTTGAATTCTGCGCGGGCGCGGCGTTGATCGCGGTGCATTTGTCGCGCCTTGCGGAGGATTGGGTTTTGTGGGCGGGCGCGGAGTTTCATTTCATCACGATCGCGGATGCGTTCACGACGGGATCTTCGCTGATGCCGCAAAAGAAGAACCCGGACGTGGCGGAGTTGACGCGGGGCAAGAGCGGGCGGGTGTTTGGAAACCTGATGGCGCTGCTGACGCTGCTCAAAGGGCTGCCGATGACTTACAACCGGGATTTGCAGGAGGACAAGGAGCGTTTATTTGACTCGGCGGACACGGTGCGCGCGTGCCTGCGGCTGATGGCGGGAATGATTGCGAACACGACGGTGGACGCGGAGCGATGCCGGGCCGCCGCTGCCGATGCGTCGCTGCTGGCGACGGATCTTGCGGATTACCTTGTGAGGAAGGGCGCGCCGTTTCGCCAGGCGCACCACGTGGTGGGCGCGGCGGTGGCGGCCGCGGAGAGATTGGGCAAGGGCCTGAACCAATTGACGCTGGCGGAATTGCGGCTGGTGGACAAACGGTTTGGGGAAGACGTGGCGGAAGTGTTTAACTTGACAAAGGCGCTCGCCGCCCGGCGGATGACCGGCGCGCCGGGATCCGAGCAGGTGGCCGCGCAACTGGCGCGCTGGGAAAAAGCGCTGGCCCACGCTTGAAAGAGTTTGATTTCACCCTGTTGCGCGAGGTGTCGCGCTCGTTTTACTTGACGATGCGGGCGCTGCCGGCGGCGGTGCGTCCGCAGATTGGGCTGGCGTATCTTCTGGCGCGAACCACCGACACGATCGCGGACACCGGGCTGGTTTCGACCGGCTCGCGGCTGGATGCGCTCCAGCGCCTGCGCGAGCGCATCCTTGGCAAATCCACCGCGCCGTTGAATTTCGGTTCGCTCGCGCAGAATCAATCGCTGCCGGCTGAACGAATCCTGCTGGAGCGTTGCGAGGAGACGCTAGGTTTGCTTGGGCGGGCCGGGGCTGACGACGTCCAGCGCATCCGAAGCGTTTTGGACGTGATCATCAGCGGGCAGGAGTTGGACCTGCGCCGATTTGGGCAGGCGACTGTCAATCAAATCACGGCGCTGGCCGACGACGCCGGGCTGGATGATTACACGTTTCGAGTGGCGGGGTGCGTCGGCCGGTTCTGGACGGACATGTGCCTGGCGCATCTGTTTGACGCCGGGGCGGAAGAGGCGGCTTTTTTGCGCGAGGCGGGCGTGCGGTTTGGCAAGGGGTTGCAACTGGTGAACATCCTGCGCGACCTGCCGTCGGATTTACGCAAGGGCCGATGTTACATTCCGGCGGGCCGGTTGAACGAGAGCGGCCTCACGCCGGGCGATCTGCTTTCGCCCGAACGAATGCCGGCGTTTCGTCCATTATACGCCGGGTATTTGGATCTTGCGGACAGCCATCTGACGGCCGGTTGGGAATACACGAACGCTCTGCCGCGCAGGCAGTGGCGCCTGCGCCTGGCGTGCGCGTGGCCGATATTGATCGGCGCGGCGACGTTGCGGTTGCTGCGGGTTGAGAATGTGCTTGACGGGTCGCGGCGCGTCAAAATCAGCCGGGCGGAAAGCCGCCGGTGGATCGTCCGTTCGATCGCGTTCTATCCGTGGCCCGGCCGCTGGCGGCGGCTCTATGGCGCCTCGGCAAATGCTGTTGCCTCGCAAGCCGCTTGGCGCTAACAATTGGCGCAATGAGATACCGAAAATTTTGGACGTTCGCCTTTTGTGTCGGCCTGAGCGCCGGCGCCTCGGCGCAACCAGCGTCTGATGACCAGTCCCACGCGTTGGACGCGTTGCGTCAGGCGGAATCCACAAACGCCCCGGTCAAACCTGTCAAGCACAAGAAGACGGCGCCTGCTCCCGCGGAATCCGCCACGCCGGCTCCGTCGTATCCCGCCGATAACGACGCTGCCATTCAAGCGCTGCGCCAGGCGGAATCCGCGACAAACGCCAATGCCCCGGCGGCGGCCGCGGCCCCGGCTGCGCCAGCCGCTCTGGAACAGCCCGCAGCTCCTGAATCGGACTCAGCTTTGCAAGCGTTGCGCCAGGTCGAGCACGCGCCCGCGCTCCCGGCCCCCGCTGCTCCGAGCGCGGCGATGCCCGCGCCGGCTCCCGTGACGGCGCCCGTCACCCCGGCGATTCCAGCGCCATCGGCGTCTGAAAACGACGCAGCGATCCAGGCGTTGCGCCAGGCGGAATCCAATAAGGCGACGGCGGCTCCAGCTCCGGCGCCAATGGAATCGCCAGCCGCTCCGGCTGCCGCCAGCCAGACGCCAGCCGACAATGACGCCGCCGTCCAAGCTTTGCGCCAGGCTGAAACTGCGCGTCCGACAGCGACCCCCGCGCCGCCTATGGCGCCCGCGCCCACGCCGGCTCCGGCTGCTTCGGTTGCGCCGGAAAGCGACGCGGCTGTGCAAGCATTGCGCCAGGCGGAATCCAATCCGCCGCCGCCCGCGTCGATGTCCGCACCCGCGGCGGTCGCGCCAGCGGCAGTGGCGCCGGCGCCGGTTGCGCCCGCGCAAAACGGGGCAGCCAACGACCAGGCCGTCCAGGCGCTTCGGAGCGCCGAGGCGCAGACCCATTTGACACGCGAACAACGCGACGCCGAAATTCGCGCGCAGAAACTTGAGGCCATTCGAAAGAAGCAGGAAGCAGAGCGCGCGGCCGAAGCGGCCAAAGCGCAGCAGGACCAGGCGACCCAACAAGCCGCGGCCGAGAAGGCCCGCGTCGAGGGCGAAAAAGCTCGGGAGGCAAAGGCGCAGGAAACCGCAGCGCGTCTCAAGGCCGAACAGGAAGCGCGCAAACTCAGGGAACAGCAGCGCGAGGCGGAGCGCGCCCGCAGGGAAGCTGACCGCGAAGCGGCACGCGCCCGCAAAGAAGCCGATCGCGAGGCGAGGTTGAAGGAAGCTCAAGCCGCCCAAGCCGCCAAAGCGCAAGCGGCGGCAACGCCGGCCCCAGCGCCCGCCGCGGTGGCGCCTGCTCCCGTGGCGACTCCCGCCAGCGCTCCGGCGACTCCAGCGGCCCCGGAAACTCCGTCCGCTCCGGCGCCCGCGCCAGCCGCTCCGGCGCAGGCTGTGGCGCCTGTCAATCCGAATAATCCCGCAGAAGGCAGCGCACTTGAAAACGCGACGGCGGCCGCCGCACAAAAGCAGGCCGACGCCGAAGCTCGCAAAAAAGCCGACGCCGCCGAAGCCGCGCTTAAGAAAGCGGAAGCGGCGCAGAAAAAGGCCGAAGCCGCAGCGCGCAAGAAGGCCGCGGCCGACGCCGCCGCGCGAAAGAAAGAACAGGAAGCAGTGGCCGCCCGCGTGGCGAAGCTGCATCAACAAGCGGCCAACGCGCCTGCCGCCACAGCCGTGCCGCCGAGCGCTGCCGCGGCGCCCAGCGCCGCCGTTGCGGCGCAAGCGCCGGTTGCGCCTGCTGTGATGACCAAGGAGCAAAAGCTGGCTGACCTGCTGCGCCGTTATCAGGCCGACCAGATCACGCCCCTGGAATACCACACGGAGCGCGCCAAGATTCTTGCGGAGCCTTGACCGCGCCGCCGAGTTCTGCGTCAATCTTCCCGCCGGCGCGATCCGCCGGCGGGTTTTCCTTTATGCATTCATTTCGTTATCAAAAGGGCGAACTTTATTGTGAAGAAACGCCGGTCCGCGCTTTAGCGGAGAAATTCGGCACGCCGCTTTACGTCTATTCGCGGCGCACGATCGCCGGTCATTTCAGCCGCTTGGACGCGGCCCTGAAGCCGATTGACCATCGGATCTGTTTTGCTGTCAAGGCGAACTCAAATCTCGCCGTGCTTCGCCTGTTGGTCCGGCTTGGCAGCGGGTTTGACATCGTCAGCCAGGGGGAGCTTCGCCGCGTTCTCGCCGCCGGCGGCAAGGCGTCGGATTGCGTTTTTGCGGGCGTGGGCAAGACGGAGGCGGAAATCGACTTTGCGCTGCGCGAGGGCATTTATTGCTTCAATGTGGAGAGCGAGGCCGAACTGGAGCGCACCCAGCGCGTGGCCGCGCGGTTGAAGAAGACGGCGCCCGTGTCCGTCCGCGTGAACCCGGATGTGGACGCGCATACGCATAAGAAGATCACCACCGGCACGTACGAAGATAAATTCGGGATTGCGCTGGAGCGGATCGAGGAAGTCTACGCCGGGGCCGCCAAGCTTAAGAACATACGGCTTCGCGGCATTCAGATGCATATTGGCTCGCAAATGACGGAGCCGGGGCCGTTCGTGGCCTCTGTCAAGAAGACGAGCGCTTTGGTCCGCCGCCTGGCTGATCGCTATGACATCGAGTTTTTCAGCGTCGGCGGCGGGTTGGGCATTGTTTACGATCCGGCGCTGGCCAGCGGCGATCCCAAATGGTGGAGGAGCGCAGCCGGGGCCAAAATGCTGACGCCGGACGGTTACGCGGCGGCGTTGCTGCCGTTGCTTGAGCCGCTGGGGCTGCGGATATTGGTCGAGCCGGGGCGATTCATCGTTGGCAACGCCGGCATCCTTGTGGCGCGCGTGCAATATGTCAAACAAACGGGCCGCAAGCGCTTTGTCATCGTCGACGCCGGGATGAACGACCTCGTTCGTCCGGCGATGTACGAGTCGTTTCACCAGATCGTCCCGTTGCGCAAGCGCGCGGGGGCGGAGATTCCGTCTGATGTTGTGGGGCCGATCTGCGAATCCGCCGACATCTTCGGCAAGGACCGGCTGCTGGCGCCCGTTGAGGAGGGGGACTACATCGCGCTGATGAGCGCTGGGGCGTACGGGTTCACGATGGCGAGCAACTACAACGCGCGTCCGATGCCTGCGGAGATTCTGGTGAGCGGCCGCAAGGCGAGCGTGGCGCGTCGTCGCCAGAAGCTTGAGGAGTTGTGGAAAGACGAGATGTAAGCGTCGGAACGGCTTACATTTGGGCGGTTTGCCGGGCGGGATAGTAAGTTGTTGCGCTTCAATTCATTAAAGAATCTGGAGCTACGGCGCCTTGCGGCGCGTCGGAATCCATCACACTTAATCAGCCTTAGATCGCGGTTAAAATGGCTGGCTGAGCATCCAGATAGAGTTTTAAGTCATTGATAATGAGTGATTTGCGGTATGAATAATGATTAGATAGATTCATGATGGCATATTCCATGCTAATTGGTGGCGCGTTGCCCAAGCCTTAACCAAAGAACCAGGGTGATTATGAGAACTTTGAAGGTCCTGCTTACCGTGCTATTTGCTGTTGGAGCCCAGCAGCGCATGTTTGCCCCGCCGTACACCTACCATTTCACGTTGAACCCCGACGGCACGACCCTTGTCCTCCCGCCGTTTGTTGCGGGCACCGAAACCCCCAGCGGCGGAGACTTCTCGGGGACGATCTCCGGTTGGAGCATTCCGACGCCCGACGGCACGTTGACGCCTTCGGATTCCACGTTGAGCAATCCCAATTTCCTTTTGAGTCCCACGATGATCCCGTTAGATGACCTGAATTTCGAGTTTAACGGCAAATCGTACGACGTGCAGTTGTCGCCAAGCCACGATGGCGGCGATGTCACTTACCCTGGCGGTTCGTATTTGGGGACATGGTCTGTGCCGGACAATTCCAATTCGATGCTTCTGCTATTCCTTACGGTTTCGTTGACAGTAGGCGGGAATCTTCTCTATCGGCGCTCGAGTCAGCGGTTGAACCGCTGACGGACGGCGCGTTTGGTCCGCGGCTCAGCAGGAGGCGGAAGTTCCGCCTCCCACTTGGCCTACCATCTGACCTTGGTCGGCTCGGCGAGCCGACCCTACCTTCCCTGACTTTTGTCGCGCAGCCATTCCAGACGTCGCGGCGAAGTTTGGCTTTGCTCTTTGGGCTGGCGCCCATACACTTGGCCAATATGTCACAACATAGAAGTCTTCGTGCCGCAAGCACGTCCGGGGCAAAGCGCAACGTCCTCAAGCGCTTTGAAAGGGTCGCGATTTTGAAAAAGCGCGGGCAATGGAAAACAGGCGACAAGGTCAGCGGCCTGCGCAAAACCAAGCCGGATGCCTAAGCGCGTCGGCGAAACGGGGCGATGGCAGTCCGATTGCAAAAATTTCTCGCCGAGGCGGGTGTGGCCTCGCGCCGCGCCAGTGAACAATTCATCACCGCCGGGCGCGTGGCTGTCAACGGCTCCGTGGCCAGCGCGCTGGGGACGAAGATTGAGCCTGGGCGCGACCGAGTGACGGTGGATGGGCGGCCGGTGGCGGCAAAGCGCAAGCTGTATCTTGCGTTGAATAAGCCGCGCGGTTTCGTCTGCACGCGGGCGGCGGGCGAGGCGCAGGACCGGATAGGCGACCTGATTCCACGGGACTGGGCGGAGACGTTGTTTTCGGTGGGGCGGCTGGATTGCGCGAGCGAGGGGTTGATATTCCTGACCAACGACGGCGAATTTTGCTTGAAATTGACGCATCCGCGATATGGCATGGCAAAGACCTATTTGGCCAAGATACAGGGCCGGGTCACGCCAGCCATGCTGAAAACGTTTACCGAGGGGATTGTAAGCGAGGGCGAGAGGCTTCGCGCCCGCCGCGCGCGTATAGTTGACTCAAATCCCGCCAGTTGCACCGTTGAACTGGAAATGACCGAAGGCCGCAACCACGAAGTCCGCCGGCTCTTTGAGTCGCAGCATCTGACAGTCCGGCGGTTGCGCCGGGTGCAGATCGGCCCGATCAAGCTGGCGCAGTTGCCGGTCGGCCGGTGGCGCCATTTAACTGACATCGAAGTCAAATCTTTACTTCCTTCTTTATGAAACTGAACCGTTGGTTTTTGACCGCGGCGGCCGCGTTCGGCGCCGTCGTCGCATCCGCCCAAAACACGAACATGGCCGCGCCTGCCGCCGGTCCTGTCACGGCCGCGCCACTGTCGCCGGTGTTGCCGCCGCCGACGAATCTCGCGCCCGCCGAAGCCGCGGTTCCGGAAGCCAAGCCGGAGGCGCCGAAGCCCAAGCCGCACAAGCCGAAAAAGAAGAACCACGTCATGCCCGTCGAGCCGCCGATGAGCGCCGTTGTCAAGGATGAGGTCGTCAATATGCGGGGACAACCGTCCTTCGAGGGCGAGGTGATCGGGCATTTGAAAAAGGGCGACATGGTTACAGTGGACCAGGCCATCACGCTTGGCAGCCGTGAGAAAGACGAGCCGGCGAAATGGGATCGCATCGCGATGCCGACGAACCATCTGGTTTGGGTGGATTCGCAGTTCGTCGATTCATCCAATCAAACTGTCAAGGCGAAGAAGCTGAACGTGCGCGGAGGACCGAGCGAGAATTACAGCGTGGTGGCGCGCCTGGAGAAGGGGGACGCCATCGTCGAGCAGCGGAAGGAAAAGGGGTGGATAGCGATCTTGCCGCCGACCAACGCGTATGCATTTGTGGCCGCTGAATGTTTGACAATGCAGCCCGCGGCGCCGCCGGCCGCCGCCGCGCCGCCGCCTCCCGTGGTGCAGGTCCCGGCGGAAGTTCCGCCGCCCGCGCCGATTCGAACGGAGAGCGCGCCGCCGCAGGCGCCCCCGCCGCAAGCGCCGGCCCCGACGCCGGCGAGCCAAAGCGAACAGGAATTGGGTGCATTGCGCCAGGCTGAGCATCAGCCCGAACCGAGTGTCGCGGCCGCGACCGCAGCGCCCGCGCAACCCGCCGCAAGCGAACCGCCGCGGATCGTGACGCGGGAGGGATTTGTGCATCGTGCGTATAACATCCAGGCGCCGGCGGATTATGAATTGCGCGACGTGAAGACGGGCGGCGTGATCGATTTCCTCCAGCCGCCTGTAAACATGAATTTCAAGATTTACGTCGGCACGCGCATCACGGTGACCGGGGCCGAGGGGCTTGCGCCGCGCTGGCCGCGCACGCCGGTGCTGCAAGTGCAGTCGGTGGACCTGATTCCGTGATGGCCGCCGCCAGAATCATCGATGGCCGCGCCATAGCCGGGCAGATGCATGCGGAGACCGCGGCGCGGGTGGCGGCGCTGAAAGCGCGCGGCATCGAGCCGTGCCTGGCGTTTGTGCGCGTCGGCGAAGACCCTGCCTCGCGCGTGTATGTGGGTATGAAGGAGAAGATGTGCGCGCAGCTTGGCGTGCGCTCCGTGACGCACGCGCTTGCGGAAGCGACGCCGGAATCCGAATTGGCTGCGCTGGTCGGACGCCTCAACGCGGATGCGGGCGTCCACGGCATTCTGGTGCAGGCGCCGTTGCCGCGGCACATTTCCGAAACGAGAATTTATTCGATAGTCGCGCCTGAAAAGGACGTCGATGGTTTTCATCCCGTCAATGTCGGCAAGCTGATGTTGGGCGATGATTCGGGTTTTCGTCCTTGCACGCCGGCGGGCATCCATGAATTGCTGCTGCGTTGCGAATGCGCCATTGCGGGTGCGCACGCGGTGATTTTGGGGCGCGGCAACATTGTCGGAAAGCCGATGGCGGCCATTCTGATTCAAAAAGGCGATCGCGCGGGGGCGACGGTGACGATCTGCCATTCCCAGACACGCGACATCGCCGGCTATTGCCGCAGCGCGGACATCCTGATCGCCGCCATGGGCGCGCCGGAATTTGTGAAGGGCGACATGGTCAAGCCCGGGGCGACCGTAATCGACGTGGGTGTCAATAGAATCGCGGACCCGGCGGCCAGGGGCGGCGCCCGCCTGGTCGGGGATGTGGATTTCGCTGCCGTTCGAAACGTGGCCGGCGCCCTGACGCCCAATCCGGGCGGGGTCGGCCCCATGACGATAGCGATGCTGATGCAAAACACGGCGCGCGCCGCCGAAATGTCAAACCTAAATTGATATGACTCCATCCCGAATTCTGCCCGATTTGCAATGCTCGCTCCTCTGCGAAGACGTCCGCCAGGAGGCCACCGGCAACTTTTTTCTCATCGGCGTCATTGACCTGGTGCGCGTGCCGCAGTTGCCGGTCGCGGCGCTCAAGCTCTGCCTGTTCAACCGCTGGACGGCGGGCTTCGGCCAGTTTGTCGAGACGGTCCGCCTGATTGCGCCGGACCAGAACACCGTCTTGCGCAAGAGCGAGATGCGGTTCGCGTTGCAGGATGCGGCGCGGTCGGCCACGACCGTGACGGTCATGGGGCAGGTGAAATTTGAAACGGCGGGCGCCTACTATTTCGAGATATTGGTCGATGACGTGATGAAGCTGCGGTTCCCGCTGCAAATCATCGTCGTGCCGCCCGAGGAGAGGCCTGGCGCCCGGCCCCAGCAGGAATGAACGCCGCGGACTCCTCGGCGCAGTCGGCCGAGCCGGAGCGGCGGCAGCCGTGGCAGCCGTTGACGTTCGGCGGAACGGCTCGATTTTCCGAAGCGCGCCTTGGGCGGTTGCTGTTGATGGAATTGATCGTGGGTGCTTTCGTGGCGCTGGCGGTCGTCTGGTTCCTGCAAACGAACTACGCGCCGGTCATCGCCGAGGCCGCGCAGAAGATGCCCGATGGCGCGAAAATCCAGGATGGCCGGCTGGCGGGCGTTCCGGAAACGCTGCTTTCGGAGACCAGGCTCATCGCCATCGCGGTGACGCCGGATGAATCGACGGAGATTGGCCAGAGCGCCGACGCGCAGATTCAGTTGCGTCAAACCAATTTTCGGATCGGCTGCGTTTTTTCGCCGGACTGGGGCATGGAATTCAGCTACGGGCCGCAGGCAGTCGACCTGAGCCGGAGCGCGGTTGAACCGCAATGGGGCGCGTGGCATCCGGTGCTGTTTGCGGGCTGCGGTTTGGGTGTTGTGGCGCTTCTTTATGCGTCGTGGGCGCTGCTGGCGTTGCTGTATATGGCGCCGGCGAAATTCATGGCGTGGTTTGGCGATCGCAAACTCACGTGGGGCGGCGCGTGGAAGATGTGTTCTGCGGCGCTGATGCCGGGCGCGCTGCTGGTGGTTGCGGCGATTGTTCTCTACGGGCGGGAGGTTGTTGACTTGATAGGGCTGGCGTGCTTTTACGCCGGGCATTTTGCGCTTGGCTGGATTTACGTGGCGGCGTCGATTCCGTCGCTTGAACGCGCGGCGCCGCCGGCGGCTAAGAACCCGTTTGCGGCTATATCGTAACCCGCGCCGGAAAGTTCGGGCACAGTTCCGAGCGATTCATTGTTTTTGCCTTGGACTTGAGAAAGGTCATCACGCCAGCCCCGCTGCAGGTCCAGACTTCTTTTGCCCCAGCGTCGAAGCAAAGGGCGGCCTTCTCCGCAATTTCGGCCCTGGTGTTGCTGCGCGAAATGATTTCAACGCAGATTTCCGGGGCTTTTTGGAAGCAGGAGTGATTGCCCAGCTCGTTGATTCGCTCGTGCGATGCCCAGGCGACATCCGCGGCTTTGACGCCGTCGGCAGTGGAGATCGGAGCCTCGGTAAACGGACGGCCAGACTGCATTAATGTTCGGAGCAAATAGGAGATCTCGCTTTGGAGACCGCCGTGAAAAGGAACTGCCGGGGGCATCATAATGATATGGCCGTAGCGGTCGGTTTCGATCCGCCCTTCGATTTTCGCCAGCTCAGGGTCGGCGCACAGCTCGGCCCAGCGGCGCAAATTGCATTTGGTTTGCTCCTGCTGCGGCGGCAATTGAATCGTCAGGACAGCCATTTGACTCAGCCTACCATCGATGGCGCCGACTTTAAACTTTAAAGTCAAGGGCTGAGACCCTATTAAGTCCGCGTGGCAACCAGAGTGATATGCGTGGCGAACCAAAAAGGCGGCGTTGGAAAGACAACCTCGACAGTGAACATTTCGGCGTGCATGGCTGAGGCCGGCAAGCGCACGCTGCTGGTGGACCTGGATCCGCAGGCCAACGCCACCAGCGGCCTCGGCCTGGACAAGACGGAAGGCGCCAGCGCGTATCGGCCGTTGCTGGGCGAAGGCTCGCTCGTGGAGAAGATCAAGCCGACGGCCTTCGAGCGCCTGTCAATCATTCCCAGCGAGGTCGATTTGTGCGGGGCGGAATTGGAGGTGGCGCGCGTTGAAGATCATTTGCATCGCCTGGCTTCGCTGCTGCGGCCGATTGTGGAATCGGGCGGCTTTGATTTTGTAATGATTGACTGCCCGCCGTCGCTGGGGATTCTCACGCTCAACGCATTCGCCGCGTCGGATTTTCTCATCATCCCGCTGCAGTGCGAGTATTACGCGCTGGAGGGGATTTCGACGAGCCACCGCGTGCTGAGCCAGGTGCGCGACACGGGGATCAACGCGCGGCTGGAAATTCTGGGCGTCATCATGACGATGTTTGACGCGCGGACGCGGCTTTCGGCGCAGGTCGTGAGCGAGGTGCGGCAGCATTTTGGCAAGACGGTGTTTGAGACGGTGATTCCGCGCACAACGCGGCTGGCCGAGGCGCCGAGCTTCGGAAAGCCGATCATTCACTATGACAAGTATAATGCCGGCGCGGCGGCTTACGAGGTGCTGACGAAGGAATTGCTGCAACGACTGGAGCCTTGAGAGCCTGTTAATGGGCCGCTTCGGCCAGTTGGGGGGACTCCGGGATCGTTTCGCGGCCAAGGAGGCGATAGAAATCGGCCCCATCCATACTCTCGTTTTTAATCAGCTCGGCTGTGACCAGTTCGAGTTGGTCGCGATGGGCGCCGAGGATTTCCTTGGCCTCGGCGTAGGCGCGGTCGAGCATGCGTTTGACTTCCTCGTCGATTTCGCGCGCTGTTTGTTCGCTGCAATCGCGTTGGAAGGAGCCGTCGGCAAGGTAGGGAACGGCGGGTCGTTGCGCGCAATAGGAGAGGCCGATTTTTTGGCTCATGCCGTAGATGCAGACCATTTGCCGGGCGAGGGCGGTGGCGCGCTCCAAATCGTTTTCGGCGCCGGTGGTGATCTCGTCGAAGACGACTTCCTCCGCGGCGCGGCCGCCAAGGATGCCGCGGATTTTATCGGACAACTCAGTTTCGGT
>Ga0265338_10007587_pt1 | contig 13400 bp, 20 predicted proteins | sample 42126metaG_FD_193579 | JGI IMG/M metagenome (GOLD analysis project Ga0265338, IMG submission 193579) | Rhizosphere microbial communities from Carex aquatilis grown in University of Washington, Seatle, WA, United States - 4-21-26 metaG | ecosystem: Host-associated > Plants > Roots > Rhizosphere... | reverse complement strand
TCTGACTCTGGAGCAAGAGATCCAGAACCTGGGCAGGCTCTCCTCGTGCCATCACGAGTCCGAGATCCGCGCCGAAATGGTCGTCGAAGTCTTGAGCCTCTTGCGGCGGTATGGCGTGGTTGAACGAACCAAAGCGGAATCGGGTAAGCCGTCCTGCGACTTCTGTGGAGCAGCAGAAGTCACGTTCGAGCACAAGAAGTATTGCATCTACCTGTGAAAGTAGGAGCCGTAATGGTGCGGCAGAGAACTGGAGAATGAGAGGCCTAATGTGGGTGAAATTACTGGAATCGACTGGACGGATCACACGTTTAACCCGTGGTGGGGCTGCACGATTGTCAACGAGGACTGCTTTAACTGCTATGCCATGCGCGATTCTAAGCGGTACGGCTTCGACCTTTGGGGCGCTGGCAAGACTCGCCGAACATTTGGCGAAAATCATTGGAAACAGCCGCTTCTCTGGAATGCCGCAGCCGAAAAAGAACAGCGGAAACATCGAGTTTTCTGCGCCTCTATGGCCGATGTCTTCGACGTGGACGGCCCCGAAATTGAACGTGAAAGGCTGTTTAGACTCATACGCACAACCCCGTGGCTCCAATGGCAAATCTTGACCAAGAGACCGGACAGGATGCGCGATTACCTGAACGCCCTTCCCGGTGCCCCGTGGCCCAACATCTGGGCGATCGTGTCGGCTGGCAACCAAGAACGGCTTGATGCGTTCGCGCCGATTCTCCGAGAAGTGAAAGCGGTTGTTCGTGGCATCTCGTGGGAGCCGTCCCTTGGCCCCATCAACATCGCTGCATATCCGTGGCTCGACTGGATCATCGGCGGGGATGAGAGCGGGCCGAAGCATCGTGACGCCAGCGAAGACTGGTACAGGTCCGTGCGCGATCAGACGCAGCAGTTAGGGGTTTCATTCTTTCTGAAGCAGTTCATCCGCGATGGGAAAAAGGTTCATACCCCGAAGCTGGACGGCCAAAGCTGGATGCAATATCCCGCATAACCGCACGGTGACTTGACAGGGGAGACTATAATCGCCTCACGCGCGAATACTAACTTTTCACGTCTTCGTCAATAGAAAAATGTTGACTTCGTATACTAGAAAATCTATCTTTATGTTGCGGTCTGGCTCACTTGCCCCAAGCGAGGACAGCCTACCCAGTCGGTTGCCGACCGCGCACAAAACTCTGACTGGGGTGCGACTGGGGCTCCTTTGATGACTGCCTGCGACTGATGAAACAGCGATCCGGGATGCCTTATGACGTGGTCGCCTTCTCGACGGATGAGAATGCGATCCTGTGGACACTGGAAGAAGAGGGCGCCTTTCATCGCCTCATGCGGCATGCCTGGGTCAATGGATCAATCCCCGACGACGTTAACTCTCTCGCGCAAATCGTGAAGTGCTCCTTTGAAAAAATGTCAGAGCTTTGGGTGAGACTTCAAAGGTCTTGGCCGCTGAATTCCAAGGGAAGGCGTACGAATCCAAAGCAGGAGCAAGAGCGTAAGTATGTGAAAGCAATAGCGAAAAAGAACAGCGACAACGCCAATAAGAGATGGGAAGCTCGGAATGCGACCGCATTGCCACCGCATTCCGGTCGTAATGCTCCCCTCCCCTCCCCGTCCCCTCCCCGTCCCAATGGGAATGAAGAAAAGAAGAATACTGGGGATATGGGTCGCAAAACGCGACCTCCAGCCGAGCTTCCGATTTCCGACTCGATGAGACTTTGGGCGAGGGAAAACGAAGTGACGGTGAACCTTGAAGCGGAAACACTCACGATGCTCGACCACTACCGCGGAAAGGGAGAGACCCGTCTCGATTGGATTGCGACGTGGCGAACGTGGATGCGGAATTCAAAACGGTTTGCGAAGACAGGAGGCACGAATGGATCGCAGAATAGCGCCGAAGCCAAGCAGCAACGAACAATCGAGGCAGCGCAGCGACTACGCGCACGCTGGGGTGCTGAAGATCGCGGCGGCGATGTCGGTGGAGCTTTCGGAAGCGACACAGGCGGTATACGTGGAGAGCCTGATTCGGCTCACCTCGGAAGCGTTTGACGCCGCCGTGTCCCGCACGATTCGAGAATGGGACCGGCCGCACATGATGCCGCCCCTTGCGTTCATTTTGGCGAGAATTCCGGAGAACCGGAAGGTTGGCGCCGAAGCCGCTTGGGAGTTGTTGCAGAAGATCGTCTACCGGGACTGGCATCCGGATATTGGCTGGACGCGGGAAGTTGATCTGGACGCGCAGATGGAGTTTGCGATCCGGCAGGTTGGCGGGCTACGCCGTATTCATGATTGCGAGGAGAAAAACTTTTCGTTCCTGCGTCGGGATTTTCTTGAGGCATGGAGCCGATTTGCGGAGGAAGGCGGTGAGCAGTTGCGCCTGAGCACGAAGCAGGCCGAGCAAATCCTGGGGCCGATGTTTAAGCAGCTTGGTGAGGCTCGGAAGCAACTTCCGGAACCTCGAAAGCCTGAAGGCTTCGCGCATATTGCGGCACCAGCGAGGCCGGCCAGTCGTGTAATTCGGCAGTTGACCGAAGAAGAACATAAGGCTCGACTGGCCGAGCTTCGGCGCCAAGCGGAGCAGTTGCAGGGCGGTGCGATTTGACCCACGCGCGCCGGGAGTTCATGGAGGCGTTGAGGTGAAGGCCACCCACTGCCATTACGAGTTGTGCGGCAAGAAGCTATCCCCGTTTCGCGGAGGCGGGCAGAAGTTCTGCAATTACGGGTGCCAGCACAACCAGAGAAAAATACGGGAAGCGAGACGAATGACGCTCAAGCAGAGCGCGGGTGAAAAGGAGATTCATGGGTGATTTGACGATTAGGGATATCGAGACCAATTCGGTTAGCGACGGCTATCACACATTCGGCGAACTGTACGACCACCGGATCGAACTGTGGATCGCGCTCTGCCGCGAATTGTCGGCGAGCCGGGAGAGCAGCGAGGAAGTGCCGTGGCGCTCCCGCCTGCACTCGGACGGATCGTCCTTCGCCGGATGGTTTGTGCTGGGTGTGGGGCATTCGCAGGGGCGGCAAATCACGTATCACCTGCCGCTCGCACGGTGGGAAGAGTGCGGGTTTGCTCAGACGGTGGACAAGTCTCCAGACTTCGACGGGCACACGCCAGCGAACGTACTGGAGCGATTGAAGAAACTATAAGCAGAGCGCGGGAGGGTGAGAGTGGGAGCGATTGGCAGTGGTGATTGCGTGAAACTGGAGATTCCTCTTTCAGCCGAGGTCAGCGTGCTCGTGCTGTTCGATGGCGGTATCCCTGACGCCCGTGCGTTTGAGCGGCTACGTGAGGCACTGGCGGTGCTTCAACGGGCGCTGGTCGAAGAGGTTAAGGCAGAGCAACCGAAAGTCCCTGAGAATCCCAAGAGAGAACGGAAACTGAGGTCGTTGCCGCCATGCGAGAAGCACCCTACGTCGGGGCGTCACTCGTCAACGAACCGCTGTCTGGCGTGCCTCTCGGAGAACGCGCAACGAATGCTGATCGCAAGACGGGCGACGGCATGACGCACCACTTCCACGTCGAGACCACCGCGGAAGGATTCCGCTGGGTGTGCGTCGCCTGCAAAGCAACCGGAAACGTGCAGGACAGCCACCAGTTGGCACTGGAGCACGGCATGCAGCATCTGAGGATTGAGGCGGGAGAAATCAAATGAGGAATAAGCGTCAGGCTTTCCAGTATGACGACCAGCCATTAGTAAATCCATATCTTAAGCGCAACGGGTATACCGGAGTCCAGCACGCTAATGGCTATCGTCGAATTCGGGTTGAGGTCTGCGAAGGCGCGGCAAACGGCTATAAGTCCGAGCATACATTGGTCGCTGAAAGAGCGTTAGGCCATCGGCTCCCAAAACACGCAGTAATCCATCACGTTGACGGGAATCGCTCAAACAATTCGCCGAAGAATCTGGTGATTTGCGAAGACCGCAGCTATCACCAATTGCTCCATCAGCGGCAGCGGATTATAGATCAGGGCGGCAACCCCGATATTCAGAAGCGCTGCTCTTGTTGCCGCGAGATGAAGCTGCGCGCCGAGTTTCAGAAGAAATGTTTAAGTTCTGACGGACTCCAACAGGAATGCCGTCAATGCAAGTCAGACAATCAAAAAAGGAGAAACAGGATGAACTCAACCAAGGCCAATCTCAAGGGATTACTGCCAGACATCGAAATCGTTAGCGCGAAAGTCCATGAGGCGTGGATGGAGACGAAACTTGCCAAGGGCGTGACGTCCCGCAAGTTGGAAAGCGGCGAAGAACTGATGGTGCCGTATGCCGAACTCACTGAAGAGGCGAAAGACTTGGATCGCTCCACGGTTGTTGCGGTCTACAAGGCTATTGAGGCGGCGGCGTAAATGCCCCGATTCGGCAAGTACGGAGTCTCTGCCAAAGAACATCGCACCTTGGACGGAATCACCTTTGCGTCCAAGCGGGAGATGATTCGCTATCAGGAACTCCGCATCAGCGAGCGAGCGGGGATTATCTCAGGATTGCGCCTGCAACCCCGCTATCCGCTCGTGGTGAAGGACGTGAAGGTTTGCACATACGTTGCAGACTTCGCGTACCTGGACAGCAAGCAGCAGCCCTGCATCGAAGACGTGAAGGGAATGCAGACGCCCATGTACAAGCTGAAGAAAAAACTGTTCTCGGTGTGTTACCCAGACTTGAGGATCACCGAGATTCTATGATCGCGGAATGTTGCAGGAGGAGCAGGGGATGAGTGACTTGTTTGGAAGAGTTGGGATGATGTTTGCCGGTATTCGCATAGTCGAGGATTCCAACTGTGGCGTTATGCGATCGAAGCAGGTCCGATTCCCCCGTAGTAAGAAGTCTCGAATGCGGAGGAAGTGGGCGAAGAAGCCGAGCAACTGGCAAAATTGGCTTGAGCCTAGAGCGTATGACATTGGGGGAACGATCGTGGCGCACCCATTATTGGTTGCAGAAATCAGGAGGCGTTTTCAATGAGCGCGCCAACCATCCCGCTCGACCAGTTACGCGCACGCTCCACAGGAACGGCCACCGACGAGCAGAGCGAATACTATCTGGCCCGAATCGAAGCCCTTCAGCGAACGGTGAAGGAGCAGGCGCAGGAAATCGAGAGGCTGCGCGAGCGCGAGAGAAGTGCGGGGCTGCGATGAAAAGGAGGCGTACTGTGGGCGATGTTTTAGTTGGGGTGACGGTGCTTGTAGTTGGCGTGATTGTGGTTTGGATGGGAGTCGTTATCGCGTTGAAGCCGCGCCCATCACTCTGGGAGAAAGCCGCCGCAACGGAAGCTCCGGCAACTCCAGTCATTGAGGACCACACGCCGCAGAGCGTGAAGGACCTTGAAAAGAAGTTCGGGGTGTCGATCCAGTACGAATCTGGCCGGAAGGCATTCATCAAGTACGGGCACGAGTTTGCCTTGTATTCGATTACGCCGATCCACGACCGTGAAACGGTCGGGTTCGTGTGGGCGGATACTCTCGGTGAAGCCTTGGCAGAGTTCGAGCAGAAGTATCTCCAGATCAAGCGGTCCCCGACGCGGCAGCAGACGCGAGAGGCCGAGCGTGAAGCACTCCATGCTGAGCGTGCGCGGATGTGGGATGAAGCCCACAAAGCCCAATGAAAACCGCACTCCTCATCCTGCTGACCCTCTCCGGAGCCCGCAAAGAAGCCTTGAAACGCTGGCCTGACGGGAACTTCAGCTTGAAGGTGGACCAGTCGAAGCCGAAGTACGTGTACGAACTGTATGTGATCGTGAACAGGAACAGGGAATTCTTCGACCGTCCGCGCTGCATGGCGGAACTGGTGGAGTTTAAGGGTAAAAACTGGCAAGCGGTCATGGATGCCAGCAAGGGCGTGACCCACGAGTGCAGCACGCCGGAGAATGGGAGGAGAAATTGACTTTTGATGAATTGGTTGCGAGTTGTAAGGCGTCCGTATCTCTTGACGTGAACGGCCATCGGGACTGCTACGAATCACTCGGGCGGTATATTACGAACAGAGACCCCGACATCGACGAGGAATTGCTGCAACGCCTCATAGCTGCCGACTGTATGTACAGGCTACAGTTTTACCCAGACACGCCGGTTGGATTCTATGTGGTGTACGGCACGTCTCTAACTGATGTTCTAGAGCAGGCCTCTAAGTGTTTCCCCAAGTGAGAACCTTCAACAGCCTGGTCAACGCGGCAAAGGCCATCGGCGTCAGTTCCCGGCACTTTGCGCGAATCGCCAGAACCCTCGGCATCAAGCCGGCCATGTTCGGGCGCAATGGCAAGTACACGAGGGAGCAGGTCGAGCGGGTGAGACGGGAGAGGGAAGCGTGTTAACACTGCTCATGGACATCGCGCTGTCACTCATTTTTGCAGTGGGGGTTTACACCTTGACGTTTTGCATCCACGCTCTATTCGTTGGGGAACCGCGTCGCAGAGATCAGTCCGGGTTCCCATTGTGAGGAGGTCCGAATGACACCAAAACCGCTGACGAAGGAACGACGGCTGAGATTGAGATTATTCTCCGGTCGATGAACGGCGTCAGAAGCGGCGCACTCCACGCCGTTGAGAGGGAAGCTATCTCCGAAATGCTGGGCGACAACCAGTACTGGCGGGAAGCGGTGAAGAATGCCAAGTGGGACGTGGGGGACGAGTACGGGGCGGAGTGCGGGTTTTGCGGCGGCGAAGAGCACAGCCCAGACTGCCCGTACTTGCTCGCGCAATAGGAATTTGGTTGACATCTGGACTGGAGGCTGCCATAAACCTGAACAACCTAGGGGAGAGCGCGGAAACTCAAGAACAAGCGTCGAATCCCCAAACACGCCCGAACTCTGAAAATCCTTTGAACAACCACCAGCGACGAGCCGAGCGCTACAAGCGTTTCGGCCAAACTCCGTCCGATTTCGAGAAGGAGTGGCGAGCCTACAAAGGCGAGTCCCCTAACCCGTGGATGCCTGCTACATCCCATGATCGGGAGAACGGCGGGGGATTCCGCGGCATGCAGATTATCTCCGGTGAGCGCAAAAGCAAACTCGAACTGCGGTCTGAAGCCTTGGACGCGCTGGAGCGGAGCAACGAGGTTTGCAAGTGAGGGATTCCCGAACTTTGTGTCAAGAACTTTGTAGGGCAATACAGTCCTACACGAAAACCACTTTGCGGCGTTATTTGAAATGTGCCGGTGCTACAAAAGAATTCCTCACGCCTGTGGCCATCAAGAAAACTCTTTTCCGTATCCCGCAGGGGTTTACCCGCTGGCTGCTCCCCCGGCAGACAGCGCTCCAAATAGGATTTGTAGGTCAACAGGTCAAACTTATCAGTTATGAGTAGCGTACTGTCACGGCCGCTGACTTTCAGGGAAGCTCGTTTTGTTCGTCATAGCCTTGAGGGGCTAAGTGATCGACAGGCGCTCCTGAAGGCTGGATTCTGTGTGGACATCGCAGAGCACCCTGCGCGAGTGATCGGGCCTGAGATCCGCGCCCAGGTTGAGAAGCTGCGCGAGAAGGCAGTAGCCGCAGCCCTTGAGGAAGGGTTTCTTGATGCCAAGGAAGTTCTCGCTGAGTTAATTCGGCAGTTGGCTCGCTTGACAAGCCAGGCGCAGAGACTTCACGCTGACCTTGGTCACGACATCGGCGACCTGTATAGGCTTAACGGCCAGATGTACCCGATTGAGATGTGGCCTGAAGCGTGGCGGCGGCGGCTTGTCGTGGAAATGGAGACGTTGGAGCGCAACGTACGATCGCACGACGGGCAGACCGCAGAGAAAAGCGGCGGATGGGATGTTGTCGGCGAGGTTCGAAAGTTCAAGCGGGAATCGACGCTACAGATTGAGCGCACGCTGCTCCAGGTCGAAAAAGAGATTCGGGACACGCTGGAATTGATTTCGCGCCACAAGGCGGTGGATTCGATGGCTTCCACGAAGCACGAGGTTGACGTGACCGTAGTCACCGCAGAGCAGGCACGTAAACTGGCCGGCGCTCGACAACGGTTAAATCGGGTGATTGACGTGACGCCGACCACAATATCTAGTGGCGTCCAAGGCTCAGCGAGTTGCGAGCCGATGTTAGCGAAACAGCAGGGCGAGGGCCACAATGGGTAGTGGCCGGAGCCTCGCAAGCGCTTGATTTTGATAACGTAATCCTACTTATGCGACGTGAATCCTTCTAAGGCAATGAAACTAAAGGCGCTCCGCAAAATTCGCGACTAACCACTTGAAACAACCCGCAGTTCTCAGCCCCGTGCAGAAAGCGCGGAGGGGGAGCCTCGCTTGAGCGCGGTTGAAGCCACCCTTCGTTCTGACGAGGAGCTGCTGAGCCTGATTGCCGAGCACCAGTATCACCCGGAACGACTGGTGATGATGCTTTGGCCCTGGGGTGAAGGGGAGTTGGCGGGTATCGAGCAGCCGGATGCTTGGCAGATGGACGACTTTCGCGAGCTGGGCGAGGAGATGCGCTCTCGGAACTACAACGGGGTGGACTCGGTGAAGAAGATCTTGAGGGCGATAGGGAGCGGCCGCGGCATCGGCAAGTCGGCATCGGTCGGAATGCTCGTGGTGATCCTGCTGGCAGCTTTCCCAGACGCGAAGATCACGGTCATGGCGAACAGCGGAGACCAGCTTTCGACCAAGACGTGGCCGGAAATCTCGAAGTGGATGCGGCGGTCGATCGTGGCGCACTGGTTCGAGGTAAACACGTCGATCATCTACCGCAAGGGAGCGCGGGATTCGTGGTTTGCGGTGCCGATCACATGGAATCTGGAGAATCCGCAGGCGTCGGCCGGCCAGCAGAACATTGGCAGCGTCAACGTGATTATCTTCGACGAGGCCAGCGAGATCCCCGACAAGATCGCTGAGGTTTCGCTGTCAGGGCTGACGACAGGCTTGCCGCTGGCTATCGCTCGGGGAAACCCCACGATGGCAACAGGGTTCTTTGCGGACTCTCTGTGTGGGAAGTATGCCTATGGGTACTGGACGGCGAAGTCGATTGATTCCCGAACGTGCAGATTCCCGAACAAGGAAGAACTGGATGAGGCGATCAAGGTTTACGGGATTGACTCGGACTATGTGCGGGTGTGGATTCTGGGGCTTCCACCGAAGTCGAATGCCGCTCAGTACTTCGACGAGGACCTTATCCGTAAGGCGCAGGGTTCCAAGAACCTGGGGCTGGCCAATGATGCGCTGATTGCGGCGTGTGACTTCGCGTGGGGCGGCGACGATGACAACTGCGTGCGGTTCCGGCATGGGCTGGACCTGTGGAGTATCCCGGCGATCAAGATACCGGGGGCTCAGACGCGGGAGCCAGACTTCATGGTGGCGAAGTTGGCGGAAGTGCTGACGAAAGAATGGCCGGTCGGGACGGGAGCGCGGAAGCTGAAGGTGTCGATGTTGTTCACGGACGGGAGCGGGATTTCGTCGCGAGTGGTGACGAGGCTGCGGGAATTGGGGTTCAAGAACATCATTGAAGTGAATTGGATGGCGCAGTCGATGAACCCGCAGAAGTGGAAGAACGTGAAGGCGATGATGATCGACCGGCTGCATGAGTTGTTGCAGAACGGGGCGTCGATTGACGATTCCAAGGACCTGGCGGCGGATATGCGGCAGATGATGCCGATTAACTACATTCCGTTGCAGTTCGAGGACAAGAAGCTGATGAAGAAGCGGCTGGGGCGGTCCACTGACGATCTGGATGCTCTGGCGATGACGACGTATATGCCGGTGGTGTCGCCGGATGTGCAGAGGCAGGCTCGGGAGTACCACGAAGAGAAGCCGTACGTTCCGGCGAGTCCGTACTCATGAAGGCCAGCAAAGCAGAGCGCCCCTATGCGCCCCTTGTGAACATCCGGCATTACGGATCGAACGTGCATTACAGCGGGAAGGGCATCAAGTCGAAATGAGCGAGCAGGAGCAGGTTCCGGTGGTGGAGAAAACGACGGGGTTGGACGTGTGGCTTGCCTCGCACCTGAACCAGCAGGACCTTGAGCGGCAGACGGCCAAGAAGCTCGAATATCTCTGGAAGTTCTACGTCAAATCGTGAGCACCAACGACGCTTATTACAAGACTGGCGACGACGCCTTGTTGGCTGAGATTCGCCAGTTTCGGGACTACTCGTGGCAGCGGTCGCAGAAGAACCGGAAAGAGGGCGATCTGGACATGAAGGCGCTCTCGGTGGTGGGCCCGTGGCCGGAAGCGGAGCTAGCAGCGCGGAAGGATACGAATAACCCGCGGCCGCATGGGCATACCGACATCATCAGCCCGTATAACAACCGGGTGGTGAATCAGGCGCGGATGAATCCCAGGGGCGTGGAAGTTATCCCGAAGGGGGAGGGCGCGGACAAGAAGACCGCGGAGCGCCGGGAAAGCCGCTTGCGGGGGATTGACTACGAATCGAAGGCGGCCTCAGCGGATCTGACGGCATTGCAGAATGCGGTGGACCGGGGCTATGGGTACGAGCGGGTGGATGTGGAGTATGAATCCCCGCGGTCGCGGAATCTGAAGATCGTGGTGAAGCGGATACCCAATCCGAATTCGATTCTGGACGACCCGGACTGCCAGGAGGCGGATCGCAGCGACCGAAAGAAGCTGATTGCCACGCAGTGGATTCTGGATACCGAGGCAAAGCGGCGGTGGAAGAACCTGAAGGACCCTAAGGACTTCCCGCAAGCGTTTCAGGATAGCGGGGCGGCGTGGTTGCGGCCCGGTTCGATGCTGTTTGCAGAGTTCTGGAAGGTGCATGAGACCGAGGAGCGGGTTTTGTTCTTCGGGGGAGCAGTTGAGGGCGTTTTCGAGTCGGAGCTGGAGAAGCAAGGCCTGAAGTTGGTCAAGGGTGAAGGCGAAGGCGCTCCCGACATGGTTTTGAATGCTTCAGGCGAGCCGGTTCCGGTCGAAGAGGAGCGGCCCGGTGTTTCGCGGAAGGTCATGCAGTACTTTACGAACGGGTTTCAGATTTTCGAGCGGAAAGCGTGGCCGGGAAGCTGGATTCCCTTCCCGTGCTGCGTGGGGCGCGAGAAGTACGAAGGTGACGAACTGGTGATTGAGTCGCTGACGCGGAAATTGCGCGAACCGCAGTTGAATTTCGATGTAGCGGTTGCGGGCGAGATGGAGCAGTTTTCCACGGCGACAAAATCCAAGATTATGGTCTCGGATAAGGCGATCGAGGGCTACGAGGAGTCGTGGAAGATGGCTCACCGGAACCCGCAGGCCTTCCTGAAGTACCACGAGCGGGACGAGCAGGGGAATCCGGTCACTCAGCCCAAGGAAATTGCGTTCCAGGCGCAGATTGACGGGTTCGAGATTGCAAGAAACAGCTTCATTCGGGATACGCAGAACGCGGCCGGCATGGTGGGCGTCGATCAGAAGCAGCGGCAGAACGAATCGGGGGTGGCTCAGGACAAGATCGACGAGGCGAGCGACATTTCGTCGTTCCACTTCATTGATTCGTATCTCGCGATGGTGGAGTTCCGGGGCCGGATTGAAAACGAACTGCTGACGATCATTGAAGACTCGTCGCGCACGGTGGGATTCCGCACGAAGGACGGGAAGTACAAGGCCGAGCCGATGACGCCCACGAAGGCGGAAAACGGGGCGGTGATGCACCCTTACGGGGAAGCCGGGGCGCACGGGGTGACGATCAAGACCGGCCCGAATTACCAGAGCCAGATGGAGAAATCGCGGGAATTTTTGAAGGATACGGCCAGCAAGCCCGAATTCCTCCAGAACCCGATGTCGCCCATGATTATCGAAGCAATGGACGTGGGGCCACTCTCCGACAAGATGAAGCAGGTGGCGATTGCAGTGCAGCCTCCGAATGTGGCCGCGATTTACGCGGAAGAGGACGGCCAGGAGCCGATGCCCGCGGCGGCGGTTCAGCAGATGGAGGAGATGAAAAAGTCGGTGGAAGCCCTTTCGGCGCTGGCTGAGGAGCGCGAGGCGCAGGTGGTCGAGCTTCAGGACAAATTGACGGCGAAAGAGAACGAACTCCGGAGCCGTGAGCAGATTGCGGCCGACAACAACGAAACGAAAGTGGTCGTGGAGCAGATCAAGGCCGACAGCGACAGGCTGCTCGAGAAAATGCGGCAGGATTTCGACCTTCGGATGAAGGCGTTTGACGTTCGCCTCGCGCAGATCAATGCGGCGGCCACGGCAGAGCGACAGGAGCAGCAAAATGTCTGAAGAACGGGATTTGGCGCAGTGTGCGTGCCAGGTGTGCTTCGATGCGGGCCGCGTGCGGGCCGTGAAGCATGAAGGGAAGAGGGTTTTTGCTGTCGAGGAGCCGTGTCCGATGAAGTGCGGCGCGGTGAAGGCTGTGAAAGTGATGAAGAAGGCACGAAACCCGCTGGCTGCGTCCAGCGATAGCGGCGAGGCATTACCGTAGCCTTCTGTCCCTGTGTTTTCCCGTGCGGGGCCGCGATAACGGGGATTGACGCGGATTAGCTCAGAGGTAGAGCGCCGGGCTCATTCTCCGGAGGTCGATGGTTCAAGTCCTTCATCCGCAATGGTCGCCATGTGCCCCATAACGGGCAGTCTTGCCTCTGTTCTCTCCTCCGAACCGGGTGAGTCCTTGCGGCATGGCGACCGCACGTAACGATTAGAACAATTTTTGAAGTGAAACCAGCCGTCCGACAAAGGGCGGCTTTTTTATTTTGGAGCAAACATGCCAACAGACGTGATTCCCGCGGAAACCGTCGCCGCAACCCCGGCAGCGCAGCCCGTCACCGACTACCAGAAGGCTATGGAGACATGGACTCCTGAGGAGCGGACGCAGTTCGCGCTGAACGGGACCGAACCGAAGCCGAAAGAAACCCCGGCGCAAGCCGAGCCCCCTAAACCGGCGAAAGCCGAGTCGGAGCCAGCGAATTCTGGCGAAGAGGATCAGGATCACGAACCGGAATATTTTGGAACCCCGGAACAAATCAAAGCCCAGCGGCACACGTTCATGCGAATCCGTCGTGAAAGGACGGAGTACAAGACGAAATTCGAGCTTCTTGAGCGGCAATTAGCGGAGCAAAACAAAACGGCACCCGCAGCCGAGCCACAAAAGGAAGCGCCGAAGTCTGAAGCAAAAACGGAGCGCCCGAAGCGGCCCCGCATCACCGACCCGAAGTATGCGAACGATGACGGCACCTTGTACGACGCCGACATGGACGCCTACGAGGAGGCGCGGGAAGCGGCCCGATTGGCAGAAGTGAGGGAAAGCCTTAAGGCTGAAAAGGCCGAGGAGTCCCGAACGCTGACACGGCAGCAGACGCAGGAGCGATGGACGAAGGAAGAAGCGCAGTTAACCGACGATGAGCGGAAAATCGCCTTCTCTCCGAAAGTCGCCGCATCTGACGTGATGCTCGGCGTCCTTACGTCGATCGAGGGAGGCCCGCGAGTGTTTCTCGCTCTCGGAAAGGACCTTGAAGCGGCAAAGGCGCTGGCCGAAGCAACTCAC
>Ga0265338_10007585_pt1 | contig 13403 bp, 7 predicted proteins | sample 42126metaG_FD_193579 | JGI IMG/M metagenome (GOLD analysis project Ga0265338, IMG submission 193579) | Rhizosphere microbial communities from Carex aquatilis grown in University of Washington, Seatle, WA, United States - 4-21-26 metaG | ecosystem: Host-associated > Plants > Roots > Rhizosphere >... | reverse complement strand
TCGACTTTACTTCCAGCCCGTTCGGGCGCGTATCCATCACCGCGGGCTTTTCCGGCTTGGGCCCCTGGTCCTCCTGCTCGTCGGTGTCCATTGCTTCGCTGGAAAAAAAAGGCTCCCAGTCGCGCAGGGCGAGAAAGAGTTCCTGATCGTAGCGCCCGGGATCGTTTCCGGAGTCGATCATCAGGAATCCGAATTGGCCGGTGTAGGTTCCCCTGTGCAGATCAGCGCCCGCCATCGCGTGGGAGTGATACCAGCGCGTGCCGGCGGGCTTCGGCGTGAACTGGTAACGACGCCGCCCGTTCGCCGGCACCGGAGGCGTGCCCTCCTCTTCGGCGCCGTCCACCTCTGCCGGAACGAAGAGCCCGTGCCAGTGGACGAATTCCGGCGAATCGGTGTCGTTGATCACGTCCACCGTCACCGGCACGCCCTCCTTCATGCGAAGCAGCGGGCCGGGGCACGTGCCGTTGTAACCGATGGTGCTGATGATGTGATTCGGCGCAAGCTCCAACGCCACCGGCGCAATCTGGAGGGTGAAATCCGCCTTGGTGGTTTCCGGCGCTGGCGCGGAACTCCCCTGCATCGGCATACCCGATTGCATTTGCGCGGACAGGAGTTTGGCCGCGCCTGCTCCGACGGCGGCTGCTCCACTCAGTTTGATGAAATCCCTTCGCCTCACATCTCCCTCGTCAACGCGCTCATCACAAGCGCAAATCCTCTCACGCCATTGCTCGTCGTACAACCTCCTCGATGCAACAAGCCCCGGCGCTTCTGCATCTCTTCTATTTTGGCGCGAGGAGGGTTCCGTGATTTCCTGCTGCCGTGCAGACGGCGCAGCCGTTTCCGTCCTGCTGGAGATGGGACCGGCGTTCTGATACTCTTCCCCGGTATTGAGGTATGAATGAGGCTCCTGTCCGGCATTCCGGTGGTGCTTCTCCTCGTAGTGAGCGGTATCGGTCTGTTCGCCCTCCAATCGCATGCTTTCCAATACGGAGAATGGGGCGGTTACGGCGTAAACCCCTACCAGGCCCACGAAAAAGCGGAATTTTCCTGGTCGCGCCTGCGCTACAACTCGCGGATGAGCCATTTCGGCGCCTTCTCCGGCTACGGTTACGGAAGCTGGTCGCGCGACTACCCCAAGGCTGATCGCCAGTTTCTTCTCGCCATGAAGCGGCTCACGCGCATTCAGGGGCGTTCCACCGAGCAGGTGGTCGATCTCGATAGCGACGATATTTTCAACTATCCCTGGGTGTACGCCGTGCAGGTGCAGACCTGGACGTTCAGCGACGCGGAAGCCAAAAAGCTGCGGGAATATCTGCTCAAGGGCGGCTTCCTGATGGTCGACGATTTTCACGGCACCGAGGATTGGGAACAGTTCATGGAAGGCATGCGCATGGTTTTTCCGGATCGCGCCGTCGAAGACCTCCAAAATAAGGACGAGCTGTTTCACACGCTCTACGATCTCGACAACCGCTTCCAGGTTCCCGGCGAGCAGTACGTGAACACCGGCCGGACCTACGAAAAGGACGGCTACGTGCCGAAGTGGCGGGCCATTCGCGACGATCGCGGCCGCGTGATGGTGGCCATCTGCCACAACATGCATCTGGGCGACGCCTGGGAATGGGCGGACGATCCGGCGTATCCCGAAAATTTTGCGTCGATGGCTTTCCGGATCGGGCTCGACTACATCATCTACGGAATGACGCACTGACCGCAGGCAGCATCCGGGACTCGGACCGCGCATGGCGAAACAGTTCTCGTCTGTGGCATCCGAACTGAAGTGATTACGCGCATTTGAATTGGGGTCGCCAGGCGAGGATGGAACGGTCTGCGAATGTTTGAATTTCTCTTCAAGTATCCGGCGTCGATTTTTTCGAAGGGCGAGTTCGTCCTTCTCGGGGGCTGGCCGAAGTGGTTTCTGCTTCTGCTGGTGCTGGCGACGGCGGTTGGGCTGGCCTTTCTGATCCGGGCGCGGCTGCCGAAAGCCGCGGCGCCGATTCGCAACTGGCGGGCCGGCATTATCTGGTTCCTGGAATTTTTCCTGGCGACCGTGGTGCTTGTGCTGCTGTGGCAGCCGGCCATTACCGTGGCCGAGTTGAAGCCGCAGCAGAACATTATCGCGGTGCTCGTCGACGATTCGCGCAGCATGGCCATCGCGGACCAGGGCGCACCGCGCGAAGCGCTGGCCGCCAAGGCCCTTCAAGACGGCACGCTCGCCGAGCTGCAGAAAAAATTCCAGACGCGCCTCTACCGCCTGGATACTCATCTGACACGCATCGCCGATCCGAAGGAATTGCAGGCCGCGCCTGCCGCGCCCGCGACGCGCATCAATGACGGCCTGAAGCAGCTTGCTTCGGAAACCGCCGACCTGCCCGTCGGCGCGGTGGTGCTCCTGAGCGACGGCTCGGACAACACCGGCGGAATCGACGCCGACACGATTTCAGCCCTGCGCAACCGGCGCATTCCTGTTCACACCGTAGGCTTCGGCCTGGAACAGACTCCCAGCGACGTGGAGATCAACGACGCTATCGTGGCTCCGCGGGCGCTTGCGGATTCGCGGCTTTCCGCGCGCGTGAGTTTCCATCAGCGGGGCTTTGCCGGGCACAAATCTACGCTCAGCGTGCGCGACGGGGACAAAGTCCTCGCTTCGCGCGAGGTTGTGTTTGCTTCGGATGACAAGATCCAGACCGAAGACCTGTTGTTCAATGCAGGCTCCGCCGGCGCAAAGACGCTGCAATTTTCCCTGGAGCCTTTGCAGGGCGAACAAAACCGCGCCAACAATTCGGTGACGCGGCTTGTGAACGTGGACGCGGCCAAGCGCCGCATTCTCTACGTGGAAGGCGAGCCGCGGTGGGAGTACAAATTTATTCGCCGTGCGGAAGACGACGACCGCAACGTGCAGGTCGTCTCCATGCTGCGCACCACCGAGAATAAAATTTATCGCCAGGGCATCGACGATCCCAAGGAACTCGCCGAGGGATTTCCTGCCCGCGCCGAAGACCTCTTCGGCTACCAGGCGCTCATTTTCGGTTCGGTGGAGGCAGGTTATTTTACGCTTCCGCAGCAGGAGCTTATTCGGGAGTTCGTGGACCGGCGGGGAGGGGGCGTTCTGTTTCTCGGCGGACGATTTGCGCTGGCGGATGGAGGATGGGCGGGCTCGAACCTGGCCGATCTTCTGCCTGTCGCGCTTCCCACCGGAAAGAACACCTTCCATCGCGATCCCGCCACCGTGGAGCTGACGCAGGCGGGCGGCGACAGCATCGTCACGCGCCTCATCGACGACCCTGTGAAAAATATCGAGCGCTGGAAGAAACTGCCCTACCTGATGGACTATCAGGAGCCCGGGACTCCCAAGCCCGGGGCCGCCGTGCTCGCGGAAATGAAAGTTGGCGGGCGCAGGATGCCGTTCCTCATCACGGAGAATTACGGACGCGGCCGCACCGCCATCGTAGCCAGCGGCGGCGTGTGGCGCTGGCAGATGAGCCAGCCGCTGGGTGATACCACGCACGACATGTTCTGGAGGCAATTGCTGCGTTGGCTGGTGACGGATTCTCCCGGGCAGGTGGCCGCCAGCGTCCCCGATCAGATGCTGTTTGACGATGGCCGCGTTCACCTTTCCGCCGACGTTCGCGACAAATCGTTTCAGCCGGCGCCCGACGCGCGCGTGGAAGCGCACATCCTGGGGCCCAATGGCGCCTCTGCGTCGGTGGAAATGTCGCCTGTGCCCGACGCGCCCGGGCAGTTCCAGGCGGACTGGAATGCCGAAAAACCGGGCTCGTACGTCACAGAAGTGGTGGCGCAGCGGGGCAACGAGGAGGTCGGGCGCGACGTGCTCAACTTTCAGCGCATGGACGGCGTGGCCGAAAACTTCCATACCGGGCAAAATCGCGAACTCCTCGAAAAGCTCGCCGCGCAGACCGGTGGGCGCTACTGGCGCCCGGAGGATTTCTCGAGGCTGCCCGAAGAAATTCCCTATTCCGATGCCGGAATCACCATGCGGCAAACCAAAGAGCTGTGGAACATGCCGGCCATCTTCCTGCTGCTGATTCTCTTGCGCTTTTCGGAGTGGCTGCTGCGCCGCAAGTGGGGTGTCGTGTGAGAATGCGCGCTGCCGTCTGCCTTTGTTTCGCCGCTCTTTTTCTCGCTGCGGCTCCCGCGCGCGCGGGGATCTACTACGTCACCGTCTCAGGGCTCGGGGGCGAACCCGACTATGAGCAGCGCTTCACCGCCATGGCCAACGATCTCGATAAGTTGCTGAAAGCTTCCGGCAGCGAGGCGCATGTCTACACGCTCTCGGGCGCTCAGGCCACTCGCGGCCAAATGACGGAAACACTCGGCCGAGTCGCGAAACAAGCCAAGCCCGAAGACGACTTCGTACTGATCCTTATCGGCCATGGCTCTTTCGATGGCGTCGAGTACAAATTCAATCTCGTGGGGCCGGATATTTCCGGGGCCGAGCTTGCCTCACTCTGCGACCACATCCCGTCCCGTCGCCAGTTGATCGTCAACACCACGAGCGCGAGCGGCGGCTCCGTCGGCGCGCTTGAGAAACCGGGGCGCGCCGTCATCGCCGCTACGAAAACCGGCACCGAGAAGAACGCCACCGTATTCGTGCGCTACTGGGTGGAAGCGCTGCACGACCCGACCGCCGACCTCGACAAGAATGACTCCATCAGCGCGCTTGAAGCCTTCGAATATGCCGACCGCAAAACGGCGGCGTTCTACGATTCGCAGAAGCGCCTCGCCACCGAGCACGCCGTCTTCGAGGACACCGGCAAGGGCCAGCCCGTCCGCGCCGCTGCAACTGATACGGGCGAAGGTCACCTGCTCGCGACCTTCACCGTGTTGCGCATCGGGGCCGCCCAGCTCGCCGCCAACGATCCCGCCAAGCGCGACCTGCTCGCGAAAAAAGAAGAACTCGAGCAGAAGATCGACACGCTGAAGTACCAGAAAGCGGCCATGGAGCAGGAAGATTACAAGAAGCAGCTCACCGAGGCGCTGCTCGAGCTCGCGCGCGTGCAGGGAGAGCTCGACAAATGACCCTCTTTGCGCGCCTCACCGCCGCTTCCGCGCTTCTGATCGCAAGCGCTGGCCTCGCGTCCGCCGCTACGCCCGACGATTGCCACCTGCTGCGCAAGCACGGCCACCGCGCCGAAGCGCAATCGTGCTACCAGTCGCTCACGCAGACGCGCGACCCCTACAGCCGCGCCGAAGGCTACTGGGGCCTGGCGAAATACGATGACGCCAACAACGAATTTCGCGCCGCCGTCGCGCAATCCGACCGCAACGCGCTCTATCGCGTCCGCTGGGGACGCCTGCTCCACGAACGCTTCAATAACACCGACGCCGATGCTCTATTCAAGGAAGCGCTCGACCGCGATCCCAAAAACGCGCAGGCCTATGTCGGCATGGCGCTGGTGAGCGCCGATGGCTTCGACGAAAAAGCCGTCACCTGGGCCGCCCGCGCCATCCAGCTCGATCCAAAGCTCGTGGAAGCGCACGAACTGATGGCCAATCTGGCACTCGAAGATTCCGACACCAAGACAGCCGCCGCGGAAGCCGACACCGCGATCGGCCTTTCGCCGGATGCGCTGGACGCCATGGCCATCCGCGCCGCCATCGAACTGCTCGCCGATAAGCCGCCCGACGCGTGGCTCGAGAAAATCCGCCAGGTGAATCCCACTTACGGCGAAGCGTATTCGCGCATCGGATTCCATCTCGTGTTCAACCGCCGCTACGATGACGGCGTCGAATACTATCGCAAGGCGATTGCCCTCGATCCGCAGCTGTGGTCGGCGCGTTCCGAGCTCGGCGTCAATCTCATGCGCCTCGGCCAGGTCGACGAGCCGCGCCAGCAGCTCGAGATGTGCTACAACAACGGCTTCCGCGACGCGGCCACCGTCAACAGCCTGCGCCTGCTCGACAGCTACAAGAATTTCGTCGTTTTCAAGGACGACACGACCATCCTCAAACTGCACAAGAGCGAAGCCGATCTTCTGCATCCCTACTTCGAACAAGTGCTGAAGAGCGCGATTGCCACCTACGAAAAGAAATACAAAATGAAGCTCCCCGGCCCGGTGCAGGTGGAGGTGTATCCGGACCACGAGGACTTCGCCGTTCGCACGCTCGGCATGCCGGGTCTGGGAGCGCTCGGTGTCACTTTCGGCGAGGTGGTAGCGATGGACAGCCCCTCGGGCCGCAAGCCGGGGGATTTCCACTGGGCCGCCACGCTCTGGCACGAAATGAGCCACGTGTTCATTCTGACGGCCACCAATCATCGCGTGCCGCGCTGGTTCACCGAAGGCCTCGCGGTGCACGAAGAATCCGAAGCCAATTTCGAGTGGGGCGACCGCATCACGCCCGACATTCTCGTCGCGATCAACACCGGCAAGCTTCTACCGGTCGCGGATCTCGACCGCGGCTTCGTCCGCCCCGAGTATCCCGGCCAGGTGATCGTCTCCTACTACCAGGCCGGCCGCATTTGCGATTACATCCAGAGCCGCTGGGGCGCCGACAAGCTGCTCGATATGGTGCATTCGTTCGCGCAGATTCGCACCACGCCGGATGTGATTCAGGAAAATCTCGGCATATCCGCCGATGAGTTCGACAAACAATTCATGGACTGGCTCGTGGATGACGTCGGCAAGACCGTGAAGAATTTCGAACACTGGCGCGTCGGCATCGAGCATCTCGCAAAGCTGGACAAGGACAAGAACTACGATGAAGTCCTGAAAGACGGCCCGCAGGTGCTCAGCCTGTATCCCCAATATATTTACGAGGCCAACGCCTACGAATTCATCGCCGACGCCGATCTCGCCAAGGACGACAAGAAATCTGCCGCCACGATCCTCACCGGTTACGAAAAAATGGGAGGGCGCAATCCGGGCGCGCTCAAGCAGCTTGCCTCGCTGGAAACAGATTTAGGCGAACCCAAGGAAGCCGCCGCAACCCTCGATCGCATCAATTACATTTACCCGGTGAATGAAGACCTCCACCGCCAGCTCGGCGACCTGTGGTTCGCCCAGAACAATTACAAGGGCGCCATCCGCGAGTATGGAGCCGTGGTCGCCATGCATCCGCTCGACAAAGCCTCCGCCCAGTTCAGTCTCGCCCAGGCCTATTTTGCGGACGGCCAGAAGGATCAGGCCGAAACCAACGTTCTCGCGGCGCTCGAAGCCGCTCCCGATTTCCGGCCCGCTCAGAAATTACTCCTGCAGATCGAAGACTCCGAGAAAGGGAAATGACCGATGGCTACTGCTGAAGTGAATCTCGACTCCGCGGAACTCAAGAAACGCATTGACCGCTTTCATGCCGTGCGCGACGGCATTCTCAGCCAGGTTCGCCAGGTCATCGTCGGCCAGGAGGAGGTCATCGACCAGATCCTCACCGCGCTGTTCGTCGGCGGCCACTGCCTGATCACCGGCCTGCCCGGCACCGCGAAGACGCTGATGGTCCGCACCATCGCGCAAACGCTCGGCCTCGAATTCAAGCGCATCCAGTTCACCCCGGACCTGATGCCCTCCGACATCACCGGCACCGACATCATCGAGGAAGACCCTACCACCGGCCATCGCCGCTGGACCTTCGTGCCCGGGCCCATCTTCGGCAACATTCTGCTCGCCGACGAAATCAACCGCACCCCGCCCAAGACGCAGTCCGCGCTTCTCGAAGCCATGCAGGAGCTTTCCTGCACCGTGCGCGGCCATCAATACAAGCTGCCGTCGCCGTTCTTTGTGCTCGCGACGCAGAACCCCATCGAGCTCGAAGGAACCTACCCGCTGCCCGAAGCGCAACTGGACCGCTTCCTGTTCAACACCGTTCTCGACTACCTCAGCGCGGCGGACGAAGTAAAGGTGGTCGACCTCACCACCACCACGCGCGTGGCGCAAGTGCAGGCCGTAACCAACGCGCAGGAGATTCTCGACTTCCAGCAGTTGGTGCGCATGGTGCCCATCGCCGAGTCGCTGGCCAGCTACGTGGTCGAGGTTGTGCGTGCCACGCGCTTCAAAAATGCGAGCGCGCCCGACATCATCAAGAAGTACGTTAACTACGGCGGCAGCGTCCGTGCGGCGCAGTTCATCGTGCTGGCCGCCAAAGCCCGCGCTCTTTCGCGAGGACGCTATCACGTCGCTTACGACGACATCACGTCGCTGGTGATTCCGGTGCTGCGCCATCGCATTCTTTTGAATTTCCACGCCGAATCGGATCGCATCGACTCGGACGAAATTTTGCGGCAGCTTCTCGGGCACATGCCGCCGCCGAAGGGGGCCTGATTGCAGCGCTTTCTCGATCCCGCGGTGCTCGCCGGAATTTCCGGCCTCGATCTGGTGGCGAAGACGGTCGTGGACGGCTTCGTGGCCGGCTTGCACCGTTCGCCCGACTTCGGCTTCAGCCAGGAGTTCGCCGAATACCGCGCTTACTCGCCGGGCGACGACCTGCGCCACGTCGATTGGAACGTGTTCGCCCGCACCGAGCGCGCCTACCTCAAGCGCTATCGCGGCGAGACCAACAGCCTGCTCACCGTGCTGCTCGACGCCAGCAATTCCATGAATTACAAGTCCCACTCCGTAAATAAAATGGACTACTCGCGCTACACCGCGGCCTCGCTCTTTTATCTCGCGATCAAGGATCAGCGCGACGCCGCCGGGCTGATCGTCTTCGACGACGAAGTGCGCAACTACATCCGCCCCTCCACGCGGCAAGGGCAGCTGCAGCGGCTTCTCGCTGGCCTGGAGCTGGCCGAACCTCGCGCGCGCACGGACTTCACCAAGCCGCTCTTCCATTTTCAGGAATTTTTGCGCCGCCGAGGCCTGGTCGTAATGATTTCCGATTTCTACGAATCGCCCGAAAAAATCGTGCGCACCGTCGAGCCGCTGCGGTTCCATGGCAACGAAGTGGTGCTTTTCCATGTCCTCGATCCCAAGGAACTTCAGCTCGACCTGAACGAGCCCGCCATTCTGGTCGATCTCGAAACGCAGGAACGCCTCGAAGTCACTCCCGAATACACCAGGAACGAATACCGCCAGAAAATGGACGCGCACATCGCCGATCTTCGCGACCGCACCCGCGCCGCCGGAATGGATTACTACCTGCTGGTCACCGACCGCCCTCTGGACGGCGCCTTGCGCGAATACCTGACCATCCGCCAGGGGAAAAACTAGATGGGCTTTTTGTCTCCCTGGTTCCTCGCGGGCGTAGCCGCGATCGGCGTCCCTCTTTATCTGCACCTGCTTCGCCGCCATACGACGAATCCGCACCCGGTTGGCTCGCTGATGTTTTTCGAGCAGCGCACGCAAAGCTCCATCAAGCATCGCCGCCTGCGTTATTTGCTGCTGCTCTCGCTGCGTCTCCTGCTGCTTCTTTTGCTGGTGCTCGCTTTCGCGAATCCGTTCCTGAACCGCCCGGCTGCCAGCGCCTCGGGCGATAAGCTCGAACTTCTTGTCATCGACAATTCCTTCAGCATGCGCGGCGGTTCGCGCCTCGCTGATGCCAAGCGCGATGCGCTTGCGGTTCTCAGCTCGCGCAGCCCCTCCGACCGCGGCCAGATCGCCGCGCTGGGCTCGCAGCTCCATGTGCTCACGCAGCCGGTTCAGGATTCCGGCGCCTTGCGCGCGGCCGTCGAAAGCATTGAGCCAGGGGATTCGCGCGGAAGCTTCGGGGAACTTGCCCGCGCGGTGCGCTCGCTTTCTGAAACCGTTCGCACGCCCATCGAGCTGCATCTTTTCAGCGACATGCAGCGCGCCAATATGCCCGCGAATTTCTCCGAGCTCGCGCTTCCCGCGAATGTGACGCTGGTGCTGCATCCGGTGGTCAAAGATCCCGTGCCGAATTGGGCAGTCGAAAGCGTAAACGCGCCGGGGCAAGTCTGGGACTCCAAGAAAGCCCATGTGCAGGCTGTCATCGCGGGCTATCAGACGCCTGCGGCAACGCGCAGCGTCTCCCTGGTAATCAACGGCAAGACGGTTGCGACGAACACGATCCAGATTCCCGCCGGCGGACGCGCCACCGTTACGTTTCCGTCGCTCGACGTGCCCTATAGCTTCAGCCGCTGTTCGGTGAAAATCGACTCGGCGGACGCTTTGCCCGCCGATGACGAAAGCCTCTTCGCGGTCGAGCGCTCCGATCCTGAGCGCGTGCTGTTCGTCCATGAGCCGGGCGACCGTCGCTCGCCTCTCTATTTCAACGCCGCGCTCGCAGCCGCCGCGCAATCCGCTTTCACCCTGCAGACGGTTGCGGTCGAGCAGCTCGGGGATATCGACCCCTCGAAATTCGCCTTCGTCGTAATCTCCGACGTTGTCTCGCTCCCTTCGGCGTTCGAGAGCGATCTGGATCGCTACGTTCGCGGAGGCGGCAGCGTCCTGATCGCCGCCGGAAGCAACGCCGCGCACCGCCCGCGCGTGCCGGTCTTCGGCGACCGCATCCTCGATTCACGCTACTACTCACGGGATTCCGGCGGATATCTCACGGTGGGCGATTCGGACCCGTCGCACCCGTCCACAGCCAAGTCCGCGCGCTGGGCCGGCGTAAAGTTTTATTACGCCACGGTGGTCGATGCCTCCAACTCGCGCGTCGTCGCGCGGCTCACCGATCTGACGCCGGTTCTGCTCGACAAGAAAATCGGCGAAGGCCGCGTCCTGCTGCTCGCCTCGGGTCTCGACAATCTCACCAACGACTTTCCTCTGAATCCCGTCTTCGTTCCTTTTGTGGAGCAGACCGCCCGGTATCTCTCGGGTACGGAAAGCCGTAGTGGCGCACGCCTGGTCGATTCGTATCTCGAGCTGCGGGCCGCGAAGGAACAAGCCGTCGGCGTCGAAGTGATTAACCCGGCCGGCCGCCGCCCGCTCTCTTTAAAGGAAGCCACCACGGCGCAGTCCTATCAGTTGACGCAAGCCGGTTTCTATCAGCTGCGCCTTGCCAACGGCCGCCAGGACGTAATCGGAGTCAATCCCGATCGACACGAATCGAATCTCGACGTGATTCCCGACGAAACGCTGTCGCTTTGGCGCGGCAACACCAGCTCCGCCGCGGAGCAATCGGCAACTGCCGGGGACGCCGAACAAAAAAGGCAACCCTTCGGCCTGTGGTGGTACCTTATGTTATTGGCCCTGGGAGCGGCGGTAGCCGAGTCCCTGCTCGCCAGCCGGTACCTGGCCACGCAAAGGGAGGAACCATGAGCACGCGCGATCAGCTCAACTCCTATCTCCAGGAACTCGAGCGCCGCCAGCGCTGGGGCGCCATCCTTCGCGGCGCGGCCATCCTCACCTCCGCCGCGCTTGTCACCACAATCGTTCTTGTTCTGATCGCGAACCTTTTCGCGTTCTCGAGCGGCAGTGTGATCAGCGCGCGCACGCTCCTGTTTCTGGTGGTCGCGGCTGCGGCCTGCGTGGGGATCGTTCTGCCTCTGCGCAGGCTGAATCGCCGACAGGCCGCGCACACGGCTGAAAACGCGTTTCCGCAATTCGAGCAGCGCCTCGTCACTTTTGCGGAACGCGACGAAACGCGCCGCGATCCCTTTCTCGAATTGCTCGCCGCGGATACCCTCGTAGTTGCGCGAAAGGCCGAGCCGGAGCAATTGCTCCCGAAGAGGATTCTCCTTGTTTCGCTCGGCCTGGGCCTTGCTTCGCTCGCGGTGTTGCTCTGGATGATCCTGGCCGGCCCCGGCTACCTGGGCTACGGCTCGCACCTTTTGTGGGTGGGCCAGCGCGGCGGCGTTTCGCCGCTGTACGAGCTGCGGGTGATCCCGGGCGACGCTTCGGTCCGCCGCAATTCCGATGAGCTCGTCACCGCGCTTCCTGTTGGCATCCAGACTGACAAGGCCCGCCTCTACGCCCGCTACCAAAGCACCACAAAATGGGAACAGGTGCAGATGCAGCCGCAGTCGAATGGTTCCGGATTCCAATTTCTCTTCGCCGGCCTACCCGAAAACGTGGAGTATTACGTCGAAGCGGGCGCGCTGCACTCGCGGCACTTCAATATCCGCGTCGTCGATCTTCCTGGTGTGAAGCAGATTCGCGTCACCTATCGCTATCCCAATTGGACCGGGCTGCGGAATGTGGTCGATGAGCACGGCGGCGACCTGCGCGCCGTCGAAGGCACCGACGCGGACCTTGAAATCGTGATGGATCGCCCGCTCAGCAACGGAATTCTTGCGCTCGATGACGACAAGCAGGTTCATCTGACGAGCGTCGAAGGCAATCTGTACAAAGGCACCATTCACATGGACAAGGACGGCGAATACCACGTCGCCGCCATCGACCAAGGACAGCCGGTGCGGCTCTCGGGTGATTTCTTCATCGAGGCCAGCAAAGCGAATCCGCCGCAGGTGGCCATCGATCGCCCCGGGCAGGACTATCGCGCGAGCCCCATCGAAGAAGTCACCGTGGCCGCTAAGGCCGCGGGAGATTTTGGGTTCAACGAATTCGCGCTCCACTATTCCGTGAACGGCGGACCGGAAAAGACCGTCGATCTGCTGAAGCAAAAAGGCGCAAAGCAGGCGGACGGCTCGACCGTTCTTTCCCTCGAGAATTTCAAGCTGGTTCCCGGCGATCTTGTGAGCGTTTACGCCACCGCGAAGGACAATAAATCCGAATCCCGCACGGACATGTTCTTCATCCAGGCCGATCCGTTCGAGCGGGAGTTCTCGCAGTCACAACAGATGGGCGGTGGAGGAGGCGGCGGGGGCGGCGGCATGGGCGGCAATCAGAACGATATCTCCCAGCGCGAAAAGGAAATCATCGCCGCCACCTGGAAGCAGCAGACCGACAAGACAGCCACGGAGCAGAAAGCGGCCGATCAGGCGAAGTTTCTCTCGCAGGTGCAATCCACTCTGCGCGACCAGGCCCTTTCGCTGGCGGGCCGCCTGAACTCGCGGGAGATCAACCAGCAGAACGAAGAGTTCAACAGTTTCGAAAATGACATGATCGCCGCGTCGCAGGCCATGGGCCCCGCGGCGGGCAAACTGAAGCAGCAGCAATGGCACGACGCCATCCAGCCGGAACAGAAGGCTCTTCAATATCTGCTGCGCGCCGAAGCTACATTCCGGCAGATACAGGTCGCGTTTGGAGCCACCGGCGTCGGTGGCGGCGGAGCGGGCAGCGCGGGCCGCGATCTGGCAAGCCTTTTCGATCTCGAACTCGACACCGAAAAAAATCAGTACGAAACGAATCAGACCGCGTCTTCCGCCGACCAGCGCGCCAAGGACATCAGCGACGCGCTCCAGAAGCTGGACGAACTCGCCCGCCGCCAGCAGGAACTCGCGCAGCAGCGCAACAACAGTGCGCAGAGTCTGCAGGAGCGCTGGGAGCAGGAAATGCTGCGGCGCGACGCCGAACAACTACAGAAGCAGATGGAGCAGCTCGCGCAACAAAACAATCAGAGCGGACAGGGTTCGAGCGGTCAATCAGGAC
>Ga0265338_10007584_pt1 | contig 13404 bp, 12 predicted proteins | sample 42126metaG_FD_193579 | JGI IMG/M metagenome (GOLD analysis project Ga0265338, IMG submission 193579) | Rhizosphere microbial communities from Carex aquatilis grown in University of Washington, Seatle, WA, United States - 4-21-26 metaG | ecosystem: Host-associated > Plants > Roots > Rhizosphere... | reverse complement strand
GATGCGATCGGGGAATAAAGGAAGTACGGCGAGGACTGCACCGGATTGGATGACGATATTGAATAAATCGGTTTGGCGCGTGTGCAGCCAGCGCTCTGCGATTAGCAGGTGCCCAGTGGAGGAAACGGGAAGGAACTCTGTAATTCCTTCGACAATACCTAGTATGGCAACGATGGCCCAGGGTGGCATGCCGGTAGAGACTAAAAAAAAGAAGCGAAGGCAAGGCGAAAGCGGATACCGGGGATGGAGGATCCGGGATGAAGTATGAAGATACTTGACAGCCCCGCGAGCGCTGACTGGCAATTTGGGAGGTATTAAGAAGCCGTCGTCGCGGGTGAGCTTATCGTTAACTGGTAATCAGAACACTGCTAGCCTTATCCGCCACCCCAATCCCTAATGCTTAAATCCGCCCTCTACTTTTCCTTCTTGCTGAACATGGAACCGACGAATCCGCCCTTAGAATCATCGTCGCGCTGGCGAACCTTCAGTTGACCGAGAACGGCGTGCCAGCCGATGTAAATCTTGTGCCATGAGTTTTCGAGGTTCCGCAGTACGCCCTCGTTCATTTCACTCAGATAACGCAAGGAGGGTGCATTGCCGACCAAATCATGAACTTCCTGCCGGCTGGGAGAAGTCACTTCAACCGCGGCCAAAATCAATTCGAGCTCCTGCACGAGAACGCTCTTGATTTCGAGAAACTGATTCTCGTCCTCGGCACTGAACTTTTTGGTCCGCGCGAGGCTGACGAACTGGTTGAATTGCTTCCAGCATTCCAGGTAGTTTTCCATCTGGGCAATCAGTTGCTCAACTTTTTTGTTGGTGCTCATAGGCTAAAAATCGCGTTAAGTGACAGAGTTGAACGAGTGTTTTGGTGCCAGGAAAACAATTGCGCCGCCCCGCAGTTCGCGGGCGGTAATTTTCAGGCTCGAGAAATGGAGCGTGAGCTCGGACAGGGGCAGTTGCGCCTTGCGCGCCTGCCGGAACAGGTTCAACACCTGGTCGCCGATTTCCTGCAGTAATTCCGGAGAGCAAGCCGATGATACGGTGGTCGCCAGAATATGGTTGTTCCGATCCACCGTCAAAGTTCCGGAAGGAAGGACTTGGACGCCCGGGCTGGCTTTCGAGAATAGATTCAGGAGTCCCATGAGGCGACTAATTGTTTGCTTTGCTCACTCAATTGCGAAACTTTGGCTTCGGCACGCCAGCCCACCAAATACGTTTTTTGTTCTTCTGGCAGCAGCACCACGCGGTGATCGAGGCTCCGCCCCTCCAGATGCTCCATTGAACCAACCTGAAGATCATGCGCCAATTTGCTGCACGCCTCAGTCGCCTGGCGCATCCATAACCCAAGCTCCTGGGTTGCCTCCGTGCCCCAGCCCTCCGCTTTTCCTTCTGCTTCGTTGGGCAAAGAAACAACAAAATCGGCTCCGGCTCGCGTCAGCGCGGCCAACCGCCAAACAGTTTTGCGGTGGTCCGCCTGTTCGACGTCCTCCGTACTTTGCGTTTCTGGCGCGGCGATCTCGTCCATCGCCTGGGCGGCCTCTAGCAAAAGCGCGTTGGCAGGTTTGGTGATGCTCCGTTCACGGCCAGGCTCAGCCGGCAGGTTCTCGAAAGTGCCCGATTTCCATTCCAGGATACGACGGAACGCTGTCTCGCCTCGCGCCCCCTCCGTCTCGGCGTCGATCAACTCTCCCGAGATAATCCAGATCCGACCGCTCAGCGAACCCCGCGTCACACGCAGCACAGTTGAGCTCTGCGACAGACATTCCATTTGAATGAGATCCATGAGGCTCTTGCTTTGGACCCCTCGGAAACCTCCCTCCTCATCACGTCCCAGCAGCGACTCGATGCATTGCAAAAACATTTCCATGTTTTGCTGTGTATCGGGCTTGAGCCAGAAAAGGTCAACGCCGAGCGCATAGGCGCGCGAGCGGAATTCCTCGTTATGAACCGCGGTCATAACCACCGTGCGCAGCTCGGGAAAACTCCGGCGTACAATCGAAAGCACTTGCAAGCCGTCCATCGTGGGCATCTTGAGGTCGCAAAGCAGCAACCGGAAGCTTTCAGACTTGAGCATGGATAACGCGCGTGCCCCCGACGTGGTAGTGAAGATTTCAGGATGGCTGGGCAACTGCGACAGCAGATCGCGATATAACTCCAGCACGGCTGGGTCATCGTCTACGATCAATACTTTGTGGCGGCTTTCCATGAAGTCGGCGCGTCAATTGCAATACTGTATGCGATGTCTCTCGGTCTCAAACCAAATCGGCATCTAGAAACCGGCAGCATGCCCTGTTCCGTTTGCCCAAAATTCTGAGAAATTGCCAATCAATTTGCAAATCTCTTCCCGGTCGCCATTCCTCGAACTCCGTCCGTCGGGCGGCGAGAGTCGGTTGCCTCCTGTGCATCCTGGGTGTTTTTTCTGTTTTTCTCTAAGTTTTTCCTGCTGAAAACCTGCATTTCTTGAGTGGGTGTCTGCCCCGTTTCTTTTCATTATCCCTCATGTTCTCTCCAAGAACCTGGCCGTGAGATGATTGAGGTCCTTAGTAGCAGCCGAAACCTTCGCACAATGCCCTCAAAAGGGGTGCTCAGAAACGCTCCTGGTCACAGGACAATTCAGTCCAGTGATGAGACAGCCGCCGATCCCGTTATCAAATAGCGCCAGCGCCGACAAACGGCTCCCGCGTATCGGGAACAGCGAGCGGATTTAGAGATGCCCCGCATATTCTCCTAAGGCCAAGCTAAACAATCAGATCCACGGGCCTCCGGCTCGTGTGCTGGAAACTGACTCCGACAACATCCTCTTGCGTTATGCCCGGATGGCACAGTTCCTGCACCCGCTTCCATCTGAAGCAGTTCAACCGATACAAAGAACCAAATGAATCGTGCGCGGACCAGCAATCAGGATGGCATCTCGTCCCGGGTCGACAAGGCCCTCGGCTGTGGCGACAACCTTGCAGACCGGACTGTCCGTCAAGTTTTCAACGATTTGAATCGGAACATCAGAGCGGAGTGCCCGACGCACTCGACGAAAGTTTAAAATGTTTGGCTTCCTAAAAAACCTGTTGCGCAAGGCGCCTGAGACATCGGCGGAGAACTTTGAGAGCGTCGTACCCGAAAACGACGGGCGGGCCTCTGCACCTCAACCTGCCGCCAAACCCCTCTTTAAACCGCCACCTTTGCGCAGGAATGGTGCCCAGCCTAATGGACACAGCAAAGGAATCGAGCTATCGCTTCAGACTGTTGTCCAAGGGCTTCCCTTGGAGTTACAGCCGCGGGTAAAACGTCCTGACGTTGGGGATGCGACCATTACCGTGCCCCTCGAAAAGGTTCTTGCGCAATTGTCTCGCGGAGCCGTCAAAGTTTCCTTCGGTGAATTGCGTCAGGCCGCTCCGGAGATTTTTACCGCCCAAAATGATCGCGACCGGGTTCTGGTTGCGTTGCCTCTTGCCGATATCCTGAGCAAGCTCAATCCAGCCCTGATAGCCCGTCGCCGCGTGCAGCGACAAGTCGAGATTCCCCCCGAGATCAGCAGTCCTTTCGATCCCAATGGCCGTGGCCTCAGTCTGGCCGTCAGTTCTCCCAGAGCCGAAGCGGAACCTGCTCCTGCTCCAGCGCCTTCGCGGCAAACGAATGCGGGTCCTCCGCCCATTAGTGCTCCGCCGCGAGGTTCCATTACGTCCATTTCAGCACCGCCGCCTGTCGAGACCGCGCCGACGACGCACGTTAACCGCCTTTCCCCTCCTGCGAATCCAACGCCGCTTGTTCCGGGGATGCCGCAAAAGGCCAGCCCTTCTCAGCCGGCATCGCTGGGTACATCTGCCCGACAGTCGATCGCGTTTAGCCCGAAACCAATATTGGCCAAGCCCATCTCGCCAATTGACCCGACTCCGGTCGCGCCTAAGCACATGGCCGCGGCTCCAGGCCCGCTCGCGGAACCTGTCACTTCAGCTCCAGTAATGGCGGCGGCCGCAAACCCGGCCCACTCATTCTCCTCTATTCCTCAAGCGAAACCTGTCATGCCGCTCGCTGCGCCGGTCTCGACTTCGCCTTCGCCCGTCGTTCAGCCGACGAAGCAAGGTGTCGTATCAGAGCCCTTGGTTGTCTCGTTGGCATCCCTCGCGGAAAGCTGGCCTGAAGAGGTGCGTAAAGAAATTATAAGCTTAAGCCTGGCGGAAGCAAAAATCGGCTTGCCAACCAATGCCGTTGAACAGGCACTCAGGCAAGGCAGGATTTGCTTCTCTTGGAAAACGATTCGCTCCTGGGTCAAGCCCGCAGTCCCAGCCGTCTCTTCCAACCACGACGCCGCCGTGCTCGATCTGCCTTTGAAAGTGGTTGCTCCTTTGTTCTTGGACCGTCAGCGGGCCGCCGCCAAGGCAAAGCCCAAGGTATCGATCGATGAGGAAATTCCCAATTTGTTCTTCGGGTTCCCTCAACCGGAAGTCAGTCCGGCTGTGGCAGCCGCAACCGCCCGCTCCACTGATACCAACTACTATGTCTGGGACGATTCCCATGACACTGCTCGGATCGACAAATCTGAAGTGAAACGGGGCCCGACTCCCGGCACGAAATTCGTGGCCAAGTATGCCACGCCCAATGAGGTGGTTTCACGCGCCGCGGGATTGGAAGGTGTTGCGGGAGCTTTGATTGCCCTGCCTGACGGTCTGATGGTCGCCAATCGCCTTCCCGCAGACCTGAACGCTGATACGTTGGCGGCCTTTCTGCCTCAGATCTTTGGCAAAGTCAGCCAATGCACCAAAGAATTGCGCATGGGCGATCTGAACAATCTGAACTTCACGGTTGGCAACCTGCCTTGGAAGATTTTCCGGGTGAACGCAATCTTCTTCGCTGCGTTCGGGCAGGCGGGTGTGCCGCTGCCGACCGCGCAATTGGCGGCTTTGGCTGCCGAACTCGATCACAAACCAAAATAGTTTTATGGCCATTATTAATCAGGCAACCAAAGAGCTGCAGGTCAAAATCGTTTATTACGGGCCTGCCATGGGCGGCAAAACGACCAATTTAGTCCAGGTCCATGATCACGTTCAGACCGGCGCCGGCAACAAGGGCAAACTCGTTTCCCTGGCCACCAGCTCCGATCGGACTCTCTTCTTCGATTTCCTGCCAATCGAAGCTATGTCCATCAAAGGCTTCAAAACCAAGTTCCAGCTTTACACCGTTCCTGGACAGGTCATTTACAACACGACACGCCAGTTAGTGCTGCGCGGTGTCGATGGAATTGTGTTCGTCGCAGATTCTCAGTACGAGAAGATGCCCGAGAACGTCGAGAGCTTTACGAACTTGGAAGAAAATCTGAAGTCCCTGAAGCAGAACCTCGGCGATATCCCCTACGTCCTCCAGTATAACAAACGCGACCTGCCCAACGTGGCACCCGTCGAATACATGGAATTCCTGCTGAACAACCGGGATGTGCAGGTGCCTTCCTTTTCTTCAGTCGCGCACAAGTGCGAGGGGGTCTTCGAAACGCTTAACATGATCACTCGCATGTTGCTGCACAAGTTTGTCAGCCAGGCGACTCCGCAGTACGCATGACATGGGCACCCTGCCTCAACTTATCGAGGAGGACATCCAATGCCTCGACGAGGCGTTGCGTGAGCTTCTTGAGAAGAGCGAAGCCACTACTGCGCTGGTGATCGACAAGGGTGGGTTCCTGATCTCCAGTTACGGGGACGCACGCCAATTTGATCTCACTACGATCGCCGCCCTGGCCTCCGGCGCTTACCTCGCCAACCAAACCATTGCCAACTTGGTCCACGAGACCAACTTCAACAGCGTCTACCAGCAAGGCGAGCGCTTCAGCATGTTCGTCCTCTGTGTGGATGAGCATTGTTTGCTGGTCGTTATCTTCAAGGCCCATGTGAGCGTCGGCGTCGTTAAATATTTTGGCGTGCCGGCCGGCGAAAAAATTGCCCAACAGATGCAATCTGCCCAGGAACGCGATCCCGGCACTGGATTGGACCTCTCCGTTCTGAACCTCGCGGACACCACCGAACTCTTCAAGCGCAAAGGCTGAGCCGGCGGTTTGCACCAAGCAGGGCAGCCTTTCCAGGCTGCCGGTAAGCGGGGCTTTCCAGCCCCGCAGCAACAACCCGTTTCGGTAGACCAAGCCACAGTCGGAGGCAACTCCTATATCCGAAATATCCGGTCTCCGTTTGCCTTTAGTACGGATATTACGCGGTCTTGGAACTAGGTAAGGTGGTTGTGCAGCGATCGTTCGTGGCGCATAAGCGCGGGATGAGGCGCCGCCTCCAAACAGGCGGCGCTAAGCAAACGCTGGGGACTGGTTTACTGCTAAGAATATGACGCCGTGTTTGAAGATGCTGAATACGTCGGCACAGTGGAGTGTGCTGAAGAATGGTTCGCGCGTATTTGGCCTGCTCGGAAAAGCGACGCCATTTGGACTTTCTTCGTTTACTCGCCACGATGTCGCTCGCGCATGGGCGTTGACCTCCGAATCCGGCTGCTTGCGCCTTGAACGCTTGACCGGCGAGGAGGAGGTGACCACCGACCAGTTGGTGCTCCCAACACCATTCTCCTACGAATATGGCATCGACGGTCAGAGCGGCAGCAGTTCTGAGATGATCCGCGCTGTGTTCGGGCTTTTACCCGGCGAATTGGAACAATTGGTATCGGTGTTACGCCAGGGCAGTTTTCCCGTCCTGGGCTTCTCGCAAGTCGACATGCGCTGCTCTGTTAGCGGTTGCACCATTCCTGGCTATTGGCCTCACGTGGTGGTGTCGAACATGGCTCTCTACGGCAATGTCGTGTCGCTGGAAACCTTTGTGCGCATTGTGGTGGCCTCGATGCCTCAAGGTCGTTTGGGCCTTCGCTTCCCGGGCCTTCAACCCGTTCTTAAACAATTGATGAAAGTGATGGCCACTCAGCGGCGCGGCGTTCTTTATAGCCGCGAGATGCTCGAGTTGCTGCCCCCGACGCCCTTGACTGCCTAGACTTCTCACTCGGTTCGGAGTCCCGGCTTGAGCCGATCCGGCGCCGAGCGGTCAATCCGTGCAGGCATTAACTCTCCGTCCGCGCTGAGCTCCCATTATTTTCTCTTTTGCACGCTTGCCGCCACTTTCAACCTCAGAGCGTTGAGCCGGATAAAACCCGTCGCGTCGTCCTGATTATATGCCTTGGTTGGGTCGGCCTCCATCGTGGCAATCGCGGGATTGTACAGGCTGACCGGAGATTTTCTTCCCGCAACCAGGATATTGCCCTTATACAGCTTCACCCGAATCGTGCCAGTTACGTTTCGCTGACTTTCCTCGACGAAAGCTTGTAGCGCCAGCCGTTCGGGCGCGAACCAATAGCCGTAGTAAACCAACTCCGCGTAGCGCGGAGTCAGCGAGTCTCGCAGGTGCATCACTTCGCGATCCATCGTCAATGTTTCCATCTGGCGATGCGCAAAATGCAAAATCGCGCCACCGGGCGTCTCATACACCCCGCGTGATTTCATGCCGACGTACCGGTTTTCGACCATATCGACCCGGCCGACGCCGTGTTTGCCGCCAAGCTTATTTAGCATTCTCATGACCCCGAGCGGGTTCAGCCGTCTTCCGTTGACCGCGACACAATCGCCCTTTACAAAATCGAGCGTCACGTATTCCGGTTTGTCCGGAGCGTCCTCCGGCGCAACACTCAGTTTGAACATGTCTTTATTCTTCGGCGCGAATGCGTCCAGCCAGGGATCCTCCAGAATCCCCGCCTCAAACGAAATGTGAAGGAGATTGCGATCCATAGAATAAGGCTTTTTGGCCGAGGCTTGGACCGGAATCCTTTTCTGTGCGCAGTATGCGATCATTTCTTTCCTGCCCGGAAACTCCTCGCGAAAGGAGGCGTCCCGCCAGGGGGCAATCACCTGCAGTTCCGGAGCCAGCGCGGCGGCGGTAAGCTCAAAGCGGACTTGATCGTTGCCTTTGCCGGTTGCCCCGTGCGCTAGCGCGCCGGCTTTTTCACGCCGGGCGACCTCGATCATCCCTTTGGCAATGAGCGGCCGAGCTATGCTGGTGCCCAGTAGATATTGACCTTCGTAAATCGCGCCGGCCTGGATCATTGGGAAAATAAAGTCACGCGCGAATTCCTCTTGCAGGTCGGCGATGTAGCACTTCGAGGCACCCGTTTTGCGCGCTTTGGTTTCCAGGCCCCGGAGTTCCTCTTCCTGTCCGATGTTGGCGCAATACGCCACGATTTCGGCGTCATACTTCTCTTTGATCCAGGACAGGATAACCGACGTGTCGAGACCGCCGGAATAGGCCAGCACAATTTTCATGGCCGCGACATTAATCACTCAGCCCCTTCCATGCAACCAAACACCTGAACCTGCTTTCAACCTGTTACCGGTTCCCACACCGATTTGTTTGTGCCGCTGTGCCAGTCGTCCATTCGTGAAATCCGTGTCTAATCCGCTTCTGTCTCTGGCTGCGGCGACGGATTTCAATTGGCCATCCCCGCTGGAAGGATTAACCTTGAGCATGGCCTCATCGTCGGCTGACCCAATCACGAGTTTATATGTTCACGTTCCTTTCTGCGCGAAAAAGTGCTCCTACTGCGCATTTTATTCTGAGGCCTCTGACGGCGACATGGTCAATCGATACATCGACGCTCTCATTCGGGAAATGCAACTGCATGCCGACGACCTCCGGCCGCAGACAGTGTTTTTTGTCGGCGGCACGCCCTCGCTGCTCAATTTAAAGCAATGGGAACGGGTGCTCGGCGCAATGGATCGACTCGGGCTTTCAAGGGCGGGCGAGTGGACCGTCGAGTGCAATCCAGCGACTGTGTCATTGGAAAAGGCCAGACTCCTGAAGGCCGCCGGCGTTAATCGGATTTCCATGGGGGTTCAATCGCTTAATGAGGGGCTCCTCGACCGGTTAGGGCGGGTTCATACCCGGGAAATGGTGTTCAAGTCGTTCGAGATCCTGAGGCGAGCCGGGTTTACGAACGTGAATCTCGACTTGATGTTTGGCATCCCTGGCCAAACATTGGAGATTTGGCGCGAGACCTTGACCGAGATCATCGCAATGGAGAGCGAGCACTTATCCTCCTACGAAGTCATATACGAGGAAGACACCGCGTTGTACGAGCAGATGCGCGCGCGCGAGTTCGAAATCGACGAAGACCTCGCGTGTGATATGTACGAAGAACTGGTGCAGCGTGCGGCCAGAGCCGGTTTGGAACAGTACGAGGTCGCAAACTTCGCCCGCATCGGTTCAGTTTCTCCCGCAGGGCTGCGAGGTGAGACGCGGCTGTCGGAAAATCCAACCAAGCCCGCGCAAACTGAACCTTACGTGCCGATTCGCGCGTGCCGACACAACATTAATTATTGGCGCGGAGGTTCTTTTTACGGCCTGGGCCCCAGCGCCACGAGTTACGTTCGCGGCATCCGGACCAAGAATTATGCCAATACCAAATTATACTGCGATCGAATCGAAAATGGCCGCCAACCTGTCGACTCGACTGAGGAGTTGCCCCCTCTGGCGCGAGCCGGCGAAACTGCCGCTTTCGGTTTGAGGATGATCGCGGGATGGCCTTTCGAGCAGTTTCGGCAAATCACGGGCCACGATTTGTGCCAGGGATGGTCCGGCGAAATGGATCAGTTGGCCTTGCAAGGTTGGGGCGAACGCAAACCCGATCGATTCCAGCTCACGCCGCAGGGTTTGCGTTTTGCCGATGCCGCGGCGCAGCTCTTCTTGCGATAGCCCGCTTATTTAATGGCCTGTGCCGGATCGGCTGCCGTTGCCGGCTGAGCCTCGCCCCGGAATTGCTGGACCACTAAAAAGGTAGTTGCCAGCAAAACACCCGTGCATACCAGGTAGGGCAGAGCGGGTTGGTAGGGCAATAGTCCCGTGGCAAACATCGGCCCAAGTATGCGCGCCAGGCTGCCCGCTCCTTGCGCAACCCCGATATTGGCTCCCTGTTCGTTCGCCGGCGTCAGGTTCGAGAGCAGACCGAAAAGAGGTGGACGCGTCAGGCTCGATCCAATCGAAAGCAGCCCCAGCGCACCCAGCATCTCCAGCCAGGATCGCCCCTCGGGCCGTAACAGCACCCGCCAGGAAAGGTCCGCGGTTCCCCCAATGAAAGGCAACAGCGCCAAACTAATCCCCGTGAGAACCAGGCTCAGGGCAATGAGCTTCGGTTCCCCAAGTTTTTTCACCAATCGCCCAATGGCACCGCCCTGGACTAGCGCCCCGATCAAACCGCAAAATACGAACAGGTACGCCACCGTCGATGCTGAAGTTTCGTCCTTTTGAATGTTTAGATGGAAGTTATCGCTGACCACCAAAGGTAAAGTGCTCTCAAAACAACTGAAACAAAATGTCGCCAGAAAGAACACGATCACCAACAGGCCAATCCGCGGTTGGGTTAGTGTGTGCATCCATTGATGAAGGTGCGGCCGATGCGCAACCGGTTCGGACGTCGGCTTTCTGCTTTCGACGAGAATGAACAGCGCCAGCACGAAGTTGGCGGCGCAAAGACTCGCCGCTATCCAACCCGGTCCCGTGATGCCCAGATACTTTAAACTGAGGCCCCCAATCGCCGGTCCAAAGATGAACCCCAATCCAAAGGCCATGCCAATGAGCCCCATGCGCCGCGAGCGCTGTTCCGGAGGGCTAATATCGGCGATGTACGCCTGAGCCACCGTGATATTGCCACCGCACAATCCGGCGAAAGCCCGCGCTAAAACCATCAGACCCAGCGCGGCGGTGTGATTCTCGAATCCGCAGCTAATCGCGAACAAAACATAGGATCCCGCCGCCCCGGCAGTGCTTATGAGCAGGATTGGACGCCGGCCGTAGCGGTCGGACAGCCGTCCCCAGATCGGCGAGAAGATAAACTGCATCGCCGAAAACGATGCGATGATTGCGCCGATAGCCAGCCCGTGAGCGCCAAAGTGGCGGCTATAAAGCGGCACCAAAGGAACCACAATCCCAAATCCAATCAGGTCGATAAAAACCGTCAGGAAAATAACCAGTACAGACGGCTTTCTCATTCGCCTGACACAACACCTTTCAATGTCGGTTCAAAATAGTTCGGAAATAGCATAGCTTGAGTCTAGTGGCGAATGCCCTTCCGTCAAGCGAGCCGGGCCCGCCGCTTGCCTCTGGATGCGGCCACGATCGTAGTGGCGTGCCTCTGGCCTGCCGTAGAGCCGGGCATCCTGCCCGGCGGAAATGCGCCCGCACATACATGGATTGCTCAACATCGTCTTCCTGCGACTCTCTTCGGGCGGCGAGACGCCTGTTCTACGGCCGGCCAGAGCTCTACCATTTTGATGGCGTCAGCCGCATCCGCCACAACACACGATAGAGGTTGCGAAGCGTTTGGGGTTCCGCCACAATCGTCATCGTCGTGCGCTTCCGGGCGTCGGGTTGGACCAAAGCGGCTCACCCGTGCCGGAGTCATCGAGCTTAAAAGAATAACATGGCTCAGGCTAAAGCAAATCCGGTCAAGGACAATCGAACGCGTATCCTGCTGGTGGATGATCACGCCGTTGTGCGGTACGGAATAGCACAGCTTATTAACCGCCAAAGCGACCTCGTCGTTTGCGGCGAAGAAGAGGATGCTTCCAACGCGCTAACTGCGATCGACAAACTCAAACCCGACCTCGTCATCGCCGACATTTCCCTCAAGGACAGCAGCGGCTTGGAATTGATGCGCAATATTAAAGCTCAGTATACCAAACTGCCGGTTTTAGTTGTCAGCGCCCATGACGAGTCAGTTTACGCTGAGGTTGCCTTTCGAGCCGGCGCGCTTGGCTACTTGATGAAGCAGGAGGCTCTCGAAAAAATCGCCGCCGCGATTCGCCGCGTTTTGAGTGGCAATATTTATGTGAGCGAGGCCATGGCTTCCAAGATGCTCCAGCAGCAGATCCGTGGAAAAACCGATGTCCAGGAGTCCCCCATCAAGAGCCTGAGTGACCGGGAATTGGAGGTCTTTCAGCTCATTGGTCAGTGGAAAAAGACCAGCGAAATCGCCCATGAACTGCATCTGAGCGTTAAGACCATCGAGTATTACCGCGAGCAGATTAAGCACAAGCTCAACCTGAAAAACTCCGCTGAACTGACTCAACACGCTACTTCCTGGGTCCAGCGCGAATTGCCGACCTGACCCCGCCATTCCGTACTCAGCACTCCGTACTCCGCTTTTCAAGATCCGGGTTTCCCCTGGACGATTCCCCGTGCTTCCCCCGGGAATTCAATCGTGATTTGCCCCGATTGTGACCTCTCGTTCGTGGTCTTAGGGTGGATGGCAGTGAAACACGCGAAATTAAGGTCACCGGGACTTTAGATGAAAACGATTGTGAATAGCATGCAAGCCACAAAAACAGCTCAATTACACATTGGTTCACGCGCAGGGTCTGGCGGATTGACTTCGGCCAGTTCAAGCCAGGTTATCCACTCGCGGCCGTTCGCCGCCCAGCCCGCTCTGCGCAAACCCATTCGGGTACTTTTGGCGGATGACCACCCCGTCGTTCGCAAGGGCCTGAGCTCCTGCCTGGCGCAAGCTCCACACATCCTCATTGTCGGTGAGGCTACGGACGGCCAGGAAGCCTTGCGCAAAGCCAAGGAATTGGCGCCCGACCTGGTGCTGATGGATATCGAGATGCCGCTCCTTAATGGCCTGACTGCCGCCGATATTCTTCGCAAGGAAAATCCGGAAGTAAAGGTCCTGCTCCTTTCTATGCATAACGATTCGGATTTCGTGATGCGCATCCTTCATTCCGGTGCCCGAGGTTATATCTTAAAACAGGCTCCGACCGAGGAGTTACTCAAAGCAATTGAAATCATTCATGCCGGCGACACCTACTTCAGCCAGGATGTTGCGAGGCTGGCGCTCAATCAGTTCGTTCGGGGACAGGGAGACGGCCCTCATACTGGCCAAATCAGCGCTCGTGAGCGGGAAGTCCTCGTCGCCATCGCCGAGGGCCTAAGCAATAAAGAAATCGCCTGTCGCCTCGGCGTTGGCGTGCGTACCATTGAAACTCACCGCGAACGAATTATGCGCAAGCTGAACATCCACAGCATCGCCGGACTGACGAGGTTTGCCATTGCCAAGGGGCTCGTGCCGCTGCAAAAAGAGCCCGAGACCTTATTGGATCACTGCTCCGCGGTGAGCGCATCCCACGTTTCGACGTAATAAGCGCGCACAGCTTCATCCACAGCCAGCTCGCGCGGCAGATGCAGGGCTTTTATCAGCTCGATTACATCGGTCTTGTCTTTGTGGCGCCGCGTGGGGCTGTTTGACCAGCTATCGAGCTTGAGTGAGACAAGCTTCTGAAGTGTCACGAACTGGGGCTGGTCCCAAACCTCCTGGGGTATCGGAAACGGGACTTTGCACCCTGGCTTCAAAACGCATTGGGCGGGCAGCAAGTTAACAAGCACACCG
>Ga0265338_10007583_pt1 | contig 13406 bp, 11 predicted proteins | sample 42126metaG_FD_193579 | JGI IMG/M metagenome (GOLD analysis project Ga0265338, IMG submission 193579) | Rhizosphere microbial communities from Carex aquatilis grown in University of Washington, Seatle, WA, United States - 4-21-26 metaG | ecosystem: Host-associated > Plants > Roots > Rhizosphere... | reverse complement strand
CTCGTCCGCACGTTTTGTCCGCATTGCAAGGCCGAGCAAAAGGTTGAGCGCGATTACCTGCTGAAGATTGGTTTCCCCGAAGAAGAAATTGCGACGACGAAATTTATGCGCGGCGCCGGCTGCGAGGAATGCCGCGGCCTCGGCTATCAAGGCCGGTTGGCGATTTATGAATTGCTCGTGTTGAACGAAGCGTTGCGTCCGTTGATTTTGAATCGGTCGTCCTCCACGACCATCGCGCAGAAAGCGATGGATCAAGGCATGCGCACGCTGCGCACCGACGGTTGGACCAAGGTGAAGAACGGTATCACGACCATCGAAGAAGTCCTGCGCGTGACGCAGATTGAAGAGCATCTCGATTCCCTGGCGGAAGATCAGAAACCCGCGATTCGAGCCAAATGAAACCCTGGATCAATGGATTAGTGGATGGCCGGATGAATGGGGGAACGCCTCGTTCACGCGCGACTTTTCCCTCTAATAATCCACTGATTCATCAATCCATTTATCCCACCACTCGCTGATGCCCTGGCATTTTTGCAACGTTCTCGACGCGAGCGCTGAGCCTCGCCGTGTGTGGCAGTTTGATGCCCGAACCGAGGCCTTCAATCTCAAAAGCGAGCTGACCGCGCGCAACGGCGATCCGTTGCCCGAAAGCATCATCGCCAAGAGTTGGGGCGCGCTGCTCAAGAAAAAGTTGAACGTCGCCTGGCTCCCGGCCGAAAGCGTCTTTCTCCGCGTGGCGCAATTTCCCGCGAGCACGCCTGAGGAAACGCGCGCGATGGTCGAGTTGCAGTTGGAAAAATTATCGCCCATCCCAATCACGCAGGCGCTCTGGACGATGCACGTGCTGCCCAAGATGGCGCCGCCGGGCGGTGAAGCGGATAATTTGCAGACGATCGTGGTCATTGTGGTGGCGCGCAGCGTGGTGGAGGAATTTCTGGGCAAGCTCGAAGGGCAGGGGTACCTGACGGATCGGCTCGAATTGCCGATGCTTGATCAATTGCAGGCGACACCCATCACCGGGGATGGCGCGTGGGTTTATCCGGAATCGGACGGCCCGACCAAGCACGCGCTCGTGGCCTGGTGGTATGGCGGCGTGTTGCAGAACCTCGCCTTGCTCACGATGGAAAGCGGCGGCATTGCGAGCCTGAAGGATCAGCTTGTGCAAATGACCTGGGCCGGCGAACTCGAGGGCTGGCTCACCTCCGCTCCGCGCTGGCATTTCGTCGGCCAGGGGACCGACCCATGGTACGCCGCTTTGCGGGAAGCATTGGAGCAACCCGTCGAGACCATTCCGCCGGTGCCGGAACAGCAACTGGCGGCCATGACCGCCAAACGCGCCGCGCACGCCGAAGCGAATAACAATTTGTTGCCGCCGGAATACGCCACGCGCTATCAACAGCAATTCGTGGATCGTCTTTGGGGCCGCGGTTTGCTTGCCACGTTCGGCATTTATCTGGTCGGCCTCGCGATTTATTTCGTCGCGCTCGCCGTCTTCAGCCATCTCACCGGCCGGGTGGAAGACCAGGCCGTTGCGATCAGCAACACCTACACCAACTCGCTGCAACTGAAGGAAATGCTCGGCGTGTTGGAGCAGCGCGAGACGTTGAAATTCGCCGCGCTTGATTGCTGGGAGGCCGTGGCCGAAACGATGCCCACCGGCCTGCAGCTCGAAACGCTGAATTTCAACGACGGCAAAACGATCAGCTTGCGCGGTACGGCGCCGACCGACCAGGTGTCCGCCGTCTTTGATTTCTACGAGAACCTGCGCAAGTGGAAAAAAGGCACGCAAGCATTGTTCGACCAGAACGCCGGTGAAGTGCCGCGCACCCAGGTGAACCAGGGCGCCGCCACGGTGAGCTGGAGTTTCGAACTGGAACTCAAACAACAGCCGGGAATCAAATGAAAGAGTTCTTAGCGCGATTGAATCCAACGGAACGCCGGTTCGTGGTCGGCGTGGCGGTGGTGTTTTTCCTGGTGGTCAACGTCGTCTGGGTGTGGCCGCATTTCGGCGACTGGGGCGATACCAAAGGCCGGATGGAAGCGGCCAGCGGACGGCTGGTTTTGTTTGAAACCGGGACGAATCTCATCCCCGATTTGGAGAAAAAAATCGCCCGGTTCCAGGGCCAGGGCCAGATCGTTCCTTCGGCGGATCAGGCTGTTCAATTTGTCCGCCTCATCCAGAATCAAACCACGCAGTTCGGGATTATTCCTGAAAACATGAGCAATCAACGGCAGCCCGGCGCGACCAATTCGTTTTTCGTTGATCAGGCTGAAACCATGACGTTGGTCACCACCGAGAAACAACTCGTGGATTTTCTTTACAGCCTCGGGGCCAGTGCCAATTCGTTGATTCGCGTGAAAGTTTTGTCTGTTCAGCCCGACCCTTCGCATCAGCGCCTGACCGCGCGGGTCACGCTCGTGGCGAGTTATCAGAAGAAGGCCATCGGTTCCGTCGGCGCCACTCAAAAGCGTCCCGCAGCCGACCAAAAAACAGCTCCGGCAACGGCCCCGAAATCCGGGATGACGCCTGCGGGCGCGACTACGAAACCTCCCACCAATGCCCCGGCCAGACTCTCGGTGACCAATCGCATCACCACCAATCATGGGCCGCTCAGCCCCCCGGGGTCCCAGAAAACTTTAACGCCGACCAAAAAATGAAAACGATCGTCTCTCTTTTAGTCGTGTTCTGCCTCGTTTCGTGCTCCCACCCGAAACCACAGCCGCAAGCGCAGGCGCCAGCGAAGTATCAATCTCTCGATCTCACCGACGAGCCCACTACTGTGCCCGCGCCCGGAACGGCCGCTCCCGCTTCCACGGTGACCACCACCGTCACGAAAACGGAAACGCAACCCGCGGCTGCCGTCACGGCTGAACCCAGGACCAAAACCACCACCGTCACCAAAGAAACGACCGTTACCGCTCCGGCTCCGGCCCCGAATGGTATGGCCCCGGAGGCATCCGCTCCAATCGCTGCGGCGGCGCAGCCTGCGGCACCCGGCGCCACGACTTCACCCTTCCAACGCCCGGCGCAGCCGACAATTCCAGCCATCACGACTCCTCCGCCGACGGCTCCCGGCACGGCCCCCAACGCCGCGTTGACCGGAACCCCGATTATCCCCTCGCCGACGGCAAGCACGAATGAAGCGTTGATCCCGGAGATGTCCCTTAATTTCCACGCCCAGCCGATTGATGGTGTGTTACAGACCTACGCGGATTTCGTGCACAAGATTCTGCTGCGTTCGCCGAACATCCCCGCGACTGCGACCATCACGTTCGTGCAACAAATCGCGCTGACCAAGACGGAGATGATTCACGCCCTGGACGCCGTGCTGGCCATGAATAACATCGCCATGATCCCGATCGGCGACAAATTCATCAAAGTCGTTCCAATGACCGAAGCCAACGCGTACGGCATGAAGATCAACGACATGAACATGTCCGAGTTGCCGCAGTTCGGCCCGTTCGACACGCATTTCGTCCAATTGCACTATATCAAGCCGAGCGCCATGGTTCCCATCCTCCAGCAATTTACCAAAACACCCGCTGCCGTGCTGCCGATTGAAGATAGCGGCATGCTCGTCCTGCGGGACACGGCGGAAAATGTCCGCGTCATGATGGACGTGATCAATCGTCTTGATACCAGCGTGCCGAGCGAAATTGAATCGGAAGTCATTCCCATTAAATACGCGCTCGCGTCGGACATCGCGAATGCGCTCAACAGCATCAGTGGCACTGGCGGTGGCACTTCATTCGGCGGCAGAAGCGCGGGCAGCACCGGCAGCCTCGGCACGAGCCGCAGTGTCGGGCAGGGCAATGCCCGCGGTGGCGTCGGCGGCCTCAGCGGTGGTTACAACAACGGCGGTGGTGGTGGCTTCACTCCGCAGGCGGGGATTGGCGGCAGCACGCTGGGCGGTGGTGGCCTCGGCGGAGCCAGCCCCAGTTTCACGGATCGCGTGAAGAACCTCATTGACCGCGCGGCGGGTGGCGGCAAGGGCGATTTCCAGATTCTCGGCCAGACCAAGATCATTGCCGACGAGCGCATGAATGCCTTGCTGATTTTCGCCACGCACGACGATATGCTGAGAATCAAGGACATCGTCAAAAAGCTGGATGTCGTGCTCGCGCAGGTCTTGATCGAAGCCATCATCATGGAAGTGACGCTCGACAACACCAAGACCATCGGCCTTTCCGCGGCGCAACAACCGACGGGAAACAACAACCTTTTCGTGGGTGGCTATAATAATGGCCAGCAATTCTTCCCGTTCCTGCCATCGCAACAAGGCGGGTCCAATAGTTTCCCGGGTAATTTCACATCGACGCTCAGCCCCAACATGTTCAGCTATTGGGGCAAGTTCGGGAATAACTTCGATGTCGCGCTGCAGGCGGCGCAGACCGACAGCCGCGTGAACGTGCTTTCCCGTCCGCGCATCCAGACTTCTCACGGTGTCGAAGCGGATTTGTTCGTCGGTTCCACCATTCCTTACGTGGACAGCACCACCGCGGGCGCGTTCGGCGGCACGGGCGTTTACAACAGTTACCAGCAACAGCAGGTCGGTATCACACTCAAGGTCAAGCCGCTCATTAATCCGGACGGCCTCGTTGTGATGGATATTTTCCAGGAAGCCAGCGTGCAGGGCCCGCCCAGCACCGCCGTCAACATCAACGGCACTTCGGTCCCGACCATCAACCAGCGGCAGGCCTCCGCCACCGTGGCGGTGAAGGACCGCGACACCATCATCCTCGGCGGCATGATCAGCACCAGCCAGACGAAAACCAAATCCGGCGTGCCTTATCTCAAGGACATTCCGCTGCTGGGAAATCTTTTCCGCAGCAATGCCAATACGGAGGAACGGGTTGAACTCATCGTTCTCCTGCGGCCCACCGTGTTGCCCACGCCCGAAGCGGCAGCGGCCGTCGCTAATGTCGAACGCAAACGGTTGCCCGGTGTTCGCGCGGCTGAAAATGAAATTCATGAGCAGGAGGCGATTCGTCTGAAACAGGCTGAGGAAGATGAGAAGCGCATGAACGCAACGCACACCAACAGCACGCCTTTGGATTATTGAGCCAGTTGCAACCGCCGTCCGGCCATGGCACAGACAAGGTATAGCATGGGAAAGTATTTAGTTTACGCATTGGGTCTCGTTTTGGTTGCGGCCACGCATTTGCGCGCGGACGTCACCGTCTCGGACGGCACCGTCGCCACGTTTACCAATGCGCTGAACACGGTCATCGGAGCGGGTGGCGGAACCATCACCGTCACCACGCCCATCCTGATCGGCAACACTAATGGCGACTTCGACGAACAATCGTTTGACGGCGAATCCATCGTCACGGTCAGCGGTGGCAACACGAACTCCATTTTCATCGTCACGAACAACGCGAGTCTTACCCTCGCCAATATGACCGTGACCGGTGGCCGTGGCCAATTCGGCGGGGCCATGAACATCGCGGAAGGGGGCGGCGTGACCCTCATGAATTGCACGTTTGCGAATAATCAGGTGACTGGCGCAGACGGCGTGTCCGCCAGTTCGGGCACCAATTCTACTGGCCGCGATGTGGCCGTCGGCAAAAATGGCCTCCGTGGCACCCCCGGGCAACCCGCGTATGGCGGAGCCATTTACAACCTCGGCGACCTTGCCATTTTCAATTGCAAATTTCTCACCAATAGCGCGGTTGGCGGCACCGGCGGTGATGGCAGCGATGGCGAGGATGCCGGCACGCGCGGTGGCAATGGGGGCGCGGGCGGTGCGGGCGGCGCGGTTGCCGGTGGCGGCGTTTTCAACATGGGGACCATTATCATTTCGAATTGCACATTTTCCGCCAACACGGCTACCGGCGGCTCCGGGGGCATCGGCGGTTTGGGCGGTTCGGCGATTGTGGGCGGCGTGAATGGCTTCGCGGGCATGACCGGCACGGCTTCGGGCGGGGGATTATATTCGGCGGCGCCGCTCCCACCCGCCAATAGCTCACTGGTTCTCAATTCCACCTTCAACAATAACACCGCGCAAGGCGGAGACGGTTCCACCGGTGGCACCAGCGGCTCGGGCGCCGGCCAGGCTGGCCCGCGCGGTGGCGATGCGCTCGGCGGCGGCATCGAAAATTCCGGTTCGCTCCTCATTACCAATTCCACATTTTATGAAAATACCGCGTCGGGCGGCGGGGGTGGTGATGGCGGCGTGGGCGGTGCCAAGGGTGGCAACGGCGGCGTGGGCGGCAGCGCCATTGGCGGCGGCATTTATAATTCCGGCACGATCACAGTGGCGAATTGCACTTTCTCGAAAGGCAGCGCGTCTGGCGGTGACGCCGGGACTGCCGGCTCCGGAGCGTCTGCCGGCAAAAACGGAAAAGTGGGATCAAGCTTCGGCGGCAACATTGCCAACGTTGCCAAAAAGAAACACGGCTCGTTCAACCTCGTGAATTCCATCGTCGCCACAGCCCTCTCCGGAAAAGCGGGCTACGGCACGATCATCGATGGGGGTTATAATCTCATCGCCGACAAGAGCATCAAATTCAAGACGAAGCTCCATAGCCAGATAAACACCAACGCGCTTTTCGGCGGCGGGGATATCGCAGACAACGGCGGCCCGACGGAAACCATCGCGCTAACGACCAACAGCGTCGCTGTTGATCGAGTTCCTTTCAACCTGTCGCCACCCATTGATCAGCGCGGTTTCTCGCGCCTGGTCGGCACCGCCAGTGACGTCGGCGCTTACGAGCTTGATCCCAATCGGGCGACCATTCTCGTCCAACCGGTCAGCACGAACGTGATTGTGGGCAGCAACGCCGTTTTCTCCGTCACCGCGGGCGGCGCGGGTCCGTTGGTTTACCAGTGGTTCTTCAATGGCACAGTCTTGACGAATGCCACCGATCCTTCACTCACGATCACCAACGTGCAGCCCGCCAACCAGGGAAATTATCAGGTGGTCGTGACCAATAATTTCAACTCCACCACCAGCAGAGTTGCCGTGTTGACCACGCAGGTCGTGAGCAATTCAGCGCCGGTAATCACGGTGCAGCCGATCGGACGGCAGGATGTTGTCGTCGGCGCGACCGTGCAGATCAGCATTACCGTTACCAGCTCCACGCCGGTGACGTATCAATGGTTCTTTGAGGATTCGGCCACGTTGAACACGTTCTTTTTGAGCAACGTCACCAGCAATATCCTGACGATCGCCAATGCGCAGACGACCAACTCGGGATTGTACCAGGTGATTGTGACGAACATCGTCGGCGCGGTCACGAGCAGTGTGTCCAGGCTGGTGGTTACGAATAATACCGATACCAATACAGACGGCGGTGGGCTCACACCGCCAGGCGCCTCTCTCCGCAATCACGATGCGCCGGTTCGGATGGCCGAGCTGTCAAAATCTTTTGAACAAAGCGGTGTTTTCTTCAGCGGGTTCAACGCGGCAGACGCCGAGCCGAATTCGCCAACTCACAAACCGTCGGCCAGGAAAATTGTGACAAGCTCCTCGCCGGATCCGCGTCGACTCGCGGCGCTTCAGCCAGTCACGCTCGCGGTGCGGCGCACCCGGAGTGGCGCGCCCTACCATTGATCAACGGCTACTTCCCCGGGCTGCTCGCGAGGTTGCGCAGCCATTGATGCCGTTGGTCCTTGTCCATTTTGGACAGGCGCTCGACTTCGACATAAAATTTTTCCATGTCGTTGCCATTCAATTCCAGCACCCGCTGGAATGCCGGCAGGTAGTCGTAGTAATTCGCAATCGTGTTAAGTTGCGCGTTGTTTAATTCGCGCGCAAACCATTCGTCATAGCCCGCGTAACCACCCCAGCTCGCTTTGAGTTTTTGGTAGTTGCTGCGCAACTCCGCGAACACGCGCTCCTTGGCTTCCTTCAACTGGGCGGGCGGCAGCGGCGGAGTCTTCGCGGCCTTCACTTTGCCGTCCTTGTCAAGCGTGTCGCCGTAAACTTTTTCCAATTCCTCGCGTGTGCTGAGGATCAGATGCACGAACTGATCGTTGCGTCGCAGCACCGTTTCGTATTTCTCCAACAGGTTGGTTTTTCCGGACGCGCGCAGCCAGCGCCGCGCGCCTTCCTGGCCGACAGTGGTCGCATAGGCCTCGTTGAAATCCGTGTCGCCGCGCGCAAACACGCGTTGATGGCCGAGTTCATGAAAAATCACTTCCGCCAGTTCCGGCTCGCTGCGGTCGATGAAGGTGTTGAGGATCGGGTCCTTGAACCAGCCCAGGGTGGAATACGCCTCCACGCCGTCCACGTAAACGTCGTCGCCTTTTTTTGCGATGCGCGCGGCGTATTTCTGCGCGCCTTGTTCGGAAAAATATCCGCGATACTCGAGGCTGCCGACCAGCGGATACCACCACGTCCGCGGTTCAAGCGAGAATTGCGGCGCGGCCTGCACATTCCAGACGACGTAAGGCCGATGCACATCCACGTATTTGCGGTAGTGCCCGTCCACCGGCAGTTTCAGGGAGTCTTTCGCGAACGCGCGCAATTGTTCCACCAGCCGCAGTTTGGCGCGGAGCGCCTCGGGCGTTTGCGGGTCGGCGATCAATTTATCGATGAGCTCCTGGTGGGCAAAAATCTGGTACTGCCCCCGGATCGCCTGCGAATAAAATCCAATCGTCTGGCAGCCGGAAACCGCGGTCACAATCAGCGCCAGCGAAAGCAGCAGCAGCGTTTTTTTGTGACGGACAATTTTTGACAGGCGATTCATGGCGCTGAACTGTCGCAAATTTGGGTTCGCGGGAAAACCATCAATTTCCCTGTCCCAACGCCTCCAACCCCGGTTTCGCGCATTCGTAGCCCCAATAATGGGTGATGGATTCGAACAGATGCTCAACCGCGCGATAATTGACCGGTTTGACCATGTAGGCATTCGCGCCGAGCTCGTACGCGCGATCGATGTCCTGCGGCCGATTGGAGGAGGACACGATGATGACCGGGATGCGCCGCAAGGTGCCGTCGTTTTTGATCCATTCCAGCACGTCAAACCCGGTCATGCGTGGCATCTTGATATCCATCACGATCAATTTTGGCAGGGGGTACGCGTCGCGGTCGGCATACTTGCCATGGCCGCTCAAGTAATGAGTGGCTTCCTCGCCATCGGTGACGACTTGCAGGGGGGTTTCCAATTGCGCCGTTTTGAAGGCTCGTTTGACGAGAAAAATATCATTCAAATCGTCCTCCACCAGCAGAACGGTAAAATCTTTGGTGTCCATATTGTGGTACATCTTTAGTGCAATGTAAGCCGCAAATTCTTGAAATGCTCTTGGTTAGAAACCCCATGCCCGAAAAAGCTCCCAGCGCCAATATTCAAACTCCAGAGAAGCTCCCAGTGCCGGGCTCCACAGAAAGGACTGGCGCTAATGGGAAGTTTGATGTTTGGAATTTCTCGGGAGCTTGAATATTGGCGTTTGGAGCTTTCCACATCGGACCGCACCTGCGGCCAAGGTTAGTAACCAGCGCATTTACTTTCCCCTCCGCGACTGTTAAGTACCCGCGGTGCTTAACGATTCCGCCATTTGGAAATCTCTCAGCTCACCGGCCCGGCTTAGTCTCATCGCCGGCCCGTGTGTCATTGAAAGCGAAAAACTTTGCCTGCAAGTCGCCGAGTCGATGAAAAAGACCTGCGATCGCCTCGGCATTTTTTACGTTTTCAAGGCCAGCTACGACAAAGCCAATCGCACCAGCGGAAAATCTTTTCGCGGGCCGGGCATTGAAGCCGGATTGCAGACGCTCGCTAATGTGCGCAAAAAAATTGGCGTGCCGGTTTTGACCGATGTTCATACGGAAGACCAGGTGATCGCTTCTGCCGAAATTGTCGATGTCCTGCAAATCCCTGCGTTTCTTTGCCGGCAAACGGACTTGATCGATGCCGCGGCGCGCACCGGCAAAATTGTGAATTTGAAAAAAGGCCAGTTCCTTTCACCCAGGGAAATGGGGCAGGTGGTGGACAAGGCCCGCAGCGCCGGCGCCAAAAAACTGCTCGTCACCGAGCGCGGCACGACCTTCGGTTACAACAACCTTGTGGCGGATATGCGTTCGATACCGATCATGCGCACGTTCGGGTTCCCGGTGATTTTTGACGCCACGCATTCCGTGCAATTGCCTGGCGGCGGCGGTGACAAATCGTCGGGCCAAAGGGAGTTCGCTCCCGTGCTGGCGCGCTGTGCCATCACCGCCGGAGCCAATGGCATTTTCATCGAGACGCATCCGCAGCCGGACCGCGCGTTAAGCGATGGGCCGAATATGATTCCGTTGAAGGAAATGCCCGCGCTGCTCGCTGACCTGCGGAAAATTTGGCGGGCGACCCATTGATTTGTTTTATTCCTACCATGCCTGCGAAACCCTCACCCGCACTGCTCAAAAAGTTGAGAGCCGTTAAACTGTTCCTTTGCGACGTGGATGGCGTGCTGACGGACGGCGCGGTTTACATGGGCAATGGCGTGGAAACCAAGCGTTTCAACATCCGCGATGGCCTCGGGCTGAAATTTTTACAACGGCACGGCATCCAGGTCGGTTGGGTCTCGCGCCGTCCTTCGAGCGCCACGCAACAGCGCGCCGACGACCTGAAAATCGATTTTGTCGTCCAACATAACGGCGGAAAGATTGAGGGAGTGGAGAGCATTTTGCGTCAAACCGGTAAGGACTGGCGGGATGTTTGTTACGTCGGCGATGATGTTGTCGACATCGCGGTGTTGAACCGGGTGGGGCTGGCGGTTGTCCCCGGCGATGGCACGGCCGACACCAAAGAATTTGCTGATTACATTACGAAGGCAGCCGGCGGCCACGGCGCCATTCGTGAAATTGTGGAAATGATTTTGAAAGCGCAGAATAAATGGAAGCGGGTCATTGCAGAATATGCAAATTGAACCCGGCATCGATCCATTGCTCGTGAGGGCAGGGCGCATGAATCCGTGCGTGCCGCTTCTGGGTTTAATCGCGGTGTTTTGCCTTGCGATGAGTCTTGCGCTGGCAGCCGACCAGCAGGTCGGCAATTCCGTGAAAGGCTTCAAGGCCCCGCTCGAATATTTTGATCCGCCGCACGAGCTGCAGGTGAAGTCTTATCTCGAAGGCTCGCAATCGGAATTTTTGTCGGGCGGCATGATTGGGCTGCGCAATGCCAAACTGCTGACCTACCACGAGGACGGCTCGGTCGAAATGATCGCCCGGGCGCCCGAATGCATTTATGACACGCGCCAGCGCACAGTCAGTTCAACCGGGCAATTGCAGGTGCAAACGCTGGACTCCGGCCTCTCGGTCTGGCATGAAGGAGTCGGATTCCGTTGGTTGCAGACCAATTCCGACCTGACGATTTCAAACCAGGTGACGACGATTATCACTGGCACGCCGACGAATTTATTTACACCATGAGAATCCTCTTAATTGTATGCGCTGCGATGGGAATCGGTTTCATCCTGGTAGCGCAAACGTCTCTGCAAACGGCGCCCACTCAATCGCCGGCGCTCGTGGGCACGGCCACCAACGGCCAGACCATCATTCATGCCCACCGAAGCGAAATCTACATGAAATCCAACGTTTACGTGTGGAGCGAAGCCGTGCACGTGGACAATCCGCAAATGCGGCTCAGTTCAGAACTGTTGATCGTCGAAGCGCCGAAGCTGGACAAAAACAAGGGCAAATACAATCGCGCTACGGCTGAAACCAACGTGGTCATCGATTGGACCGATGACAAAGGAACAAATCACGCCACCGCCAAAAAAGCGGTTTATACTTACATTTTAACGAATGTAGCCGAGCCGCCCCAGGAACTTTGGCAAACCAACGCCTTCGTCGTCCTGACCGGGGACCCCGTGGTGTCCAACGCGCAAGATGTCTATCGGGCAGACCCAATCATTTGGGACCGCATCCGCGACATCATCAGCACCACCAACTTTCAGGAGGGGATTATCAATCAGAACGACACGAATAATCCGGGCTTGTTTGACACCAAGATGCCGAAGGATAAACCTGCTGCAAAATGACCGAAGCCCAAACCAATACCGCCACGGCTGAAGCGAACGGCCTGTTGCTCTCCACCGACCACCTGCTCAAGTCGTATAATCAGCGCCGGGTGGTGGATGGTGTTTCCGTCGGGGTGTCGGCAGGACAAATCGTCGGCTTGCTCGGCCCGAATGGCGCCGGCAAAACCACCACGTTCAACATGGTGGTGGGAATCGTGAAGCCGGATGAAGGCACGGTGCTCTTCCAGCAGCACAATATCACGACCCTGCCGATGCATAAACGCGCCCGCCTCGGCATCGGTTACCTCACGCAGGAACCGTCCATTTTTCGCAAGCTCACTGTCGAGCACAACATTCTCGCCATTCTCGAGACGTGCAAAATCAGTTCCCAGGAGCGCGCTGTCCGATTGAAATATCTGCTGGAGGAACTCGACCTGACGCGCCTCGCCAAAAGCAAGGCCTACACGTTGAGCGGTGGAGAAAAGCGCCGCCTCGAAATTACGCGCGCGCTGGTCACCAGCCCGAGATTGTTATTGCTTGACGAGCCTTTCAGCGGCATCGATCCGATCGCCGTTTACGAAGTGCAAAGAATCATCCGCCGCCTCAAAGATCGCGGCCTTGGTATTTTGATCACGGACCATAACGTCCGCGAAACCTTGAAACTGGTCGACCGCGCTTATTTGATTCACAAAGGCCAGGTCGTTTATGAAGGCGGCGGTATTGAGATGAGCAATGACCCGAAGGCGCGCGAGATTTATTTGGGCCCTGAATTTAATATGTGAGGAGAACATGCAACGAGATACTGTCACCGTAGAGCGGTTTTACACGGACCAAGCCGAGGCACTTGGGTTGAAACTCGTGGCCGGCGCCAATGGCCTCAAGCGCATCATTCGCGAACCCACCGTCAACCGGCCCGGGCTCGTTATGGCTGGCTTCACGCGTTACTTCGCGAACAAACGCGTGCAGGTCATCGGCAATGCTGAGGCCTATTTTTTGAAGGCGCTCCCACCCTCCGAACGCGCGGAGCGTTATGAAAAATTTTTCTCGTTCAAGATTCCGTGTGTCGTGTTCAGCCGGAATTTGAAGGCGGATAAATTATTTCTCAAATACGCCGAGCGCGCCGACGTGCCGATTTTTCAATGCCCGCTCGTCACGATGAAATTCATCAATCTCGCCACGCTTTCGCTGGAAATGATGTTCGCCCCGCGCGGCACCGAGATGGGCAGCATGGTGGATATTCTCGGCGTGGGCGTCATCATCCGCGGCGAAAGCGGCATCGGCAAAAGCGAGAGTGTCCTCGCGCTGATTGAGCGCGGTTACAGCCTCGTAGCGGATGACATCACCAAAGTGACGCTCGTCGATGGCCGCGAAGTGATCGGCACCAGCGCGGAATTGACCCGCAACCACATGGAAGTGCGCGGCATTGGCATCATCAATGTCGCCGCCATGTTCGGCGTCAAAA
>Ga0265338_10007581_pt1 | contig 13407 bp, 16 predicted proteins | sample 42126metaG_FD_193579 | JGI IMG/M metagenome (GOLD analysis project Ga0265338, IMG submission 193579) | Rhizosphere microbial communities from Carex aquatilis grown in University of Washington, Seatle, WA, United States - 4-21-26 metaG | ecosystem: Host-associated > Plants > Roots > Rhizosphere... | reverse complement strand
GGGAAATCGTCGCTCAATATAATAACGACAGGGAGCGCGCTACAAGGCGGAAAATAGGCTGAGTATATTCGCGCGTACTTAGTAGGGACCCCTCCCCCCACCCCCTGCCGATCCCCAGACTGGCCCCCTACCGTGCTATCGCTCGGCCGGGACTACTAGTAAAACTATCTCACTAAAATTTCACAAACATCTATATTGCACCATCTATAATCTCTCATTTGTTCAAAGTACAGCAAAGAAAGGATATTTTCCTATGTATTGAAGAATATTATATTATATCTACCTTTCATACCGAAAGAAATAATTTAATAGTTAGTTAGTATGTCTATCAGACATGTAGTACCTTAACGTTATGTTGTTTTCTTTATGTTGTTATCTCTTCTTTTTTTAAAAGACTAAAACATAAACATATACATATAGTTGTTTATAATGAGCTAATATAATTAATATGTTTGCATCTATACTATTAAAATATTATATTAAGAGTAATGGATAAGAAAGATTATTTGGAGTGGTTAAAAAGAGAAGAGGAGAGCTTAATCTCCAAGATAGAATTTATTAAACATGAAATTCAAAAGGTGGTAGAAGAAGATGGAAGCAGTTCGTAATTATGTAGGTACTAATTTGATTAAAGCATGGTTTGAAGAGAAGGGTGGAAATCCTGGTTATCATGTAGTATGTGATGATAGTTATCAGAGTTGGATTCCCAAAGATGTTTTTAATCGTTGTTATCGTCAGGTGACGGATAATGAAGTAAAATTTATTGAAGAGGAATATCTTGGATAATCGGGAAGACATTAGATTAGTATGGCATTGTGATCACAGGCATACGAGTATGTGTCGTAAGCACAATGTTTGTAGGGGAACTACGTGTAGAGATTATTGGCCTGCTGATGGTTCATATCACAGTCAGCCAGGTAATGAGGTTAAACCTAAACAAACTAAATTTAATAGTGGAGAAAAATATTAATGAACTTGATTGATTTGATTCAGGCATATGATGGTTGTAAGCGTTTGATGTTGGTTAAGGCTAGTAAAAATCTTGAAAAAACTATTAACTCACTTACTCTGAAAATCAAAAAGGAAGTTACTGGTGCAAAAACAAAAGAAGCAGTCGAAGTTGAAGCGCAGTAACATTATAGATATTCCAATATACGATTCGATGTTTCATAGGTTTATACATGTGTTTGTTGGGGAACAAGGGGATTCGTATAATAAGATCAAGAATATTTATAAGACAGGTGATTGGATAGGAAATATTATTAGAGGAAAAGAATTTAAAGATTATTTTTTTGACTCTAGTGGATGTACAATGTCTTTGATGGATAGCAGCTCAGAAAAGGAAAGTATTATTATTGTTTGGGTAAATACTGTTGATGACGACAGTTTGGTTCATGAGTTGTCTCACGTATCTGCAATTATATTATTTAATGCTGGTATTAATCACGATATAGAAAACCAAGAAACATTTGCATACTTTATAGGTAATTTGTATAAAGAAGTTATAGATACTTATAAAGAAGAAAAAGAGAAAGAATGAAAGCACGGATAGTTATTAATTGTAATTGCAGTTCTGTTATTGCTACTAATGGATTAAATGGATTAGTATTTGTTTATACGTGTGGCGATAACTGGATGCGTAATATGTCTAACAGCAAAATATATAACATCTACGATATGTTTGGATATTAATTATGGGAAACGGTTCAGGGCTTTATAATAAGTCTAAGAAAGAAAAGTCGGATGAGTTTGATCCGCAAGCTCTGGCTGATGAACTACGCCTAACAGAGACACAAAGAAAGTTTGCAGACTACTTTGTGTTTCTGACAGGTCTTGATGGTCCAAAGGCTGTAGAGTTGGCTGGTTATAAACTTGATGTAGATACAACCAATTATAAAGATGACAGGGTGTCTGGATATTATAAAAGTCTTAAGCTAAGAACTAAGGCGCGAGAGCTTCTTAATAACCCAAAGATACTTAGATATATTAAAGAGATCAGGGACAACTTAGATAAGCAATTGATTGTAGATAAGTTGTGGGTGATTCAGAAATTAAAAAATCTTGCTGATAGTGGAAGCGAAAGAACACAACTTGAGGCTACTAAATTACTGGGACAGTACCATCAATTATTTACTGAAGTCCAGAGGTACGAGATAGCTGATGATCCTAGTAAAATTATTCAAGAAGCTATGGAGCGTCGTAAAGGTAACGTAATTCCATTTAATAAGGTTGAGGAACAGTTAAATGTTGTGGAGTAAGTTGAGAGAAGGTGATGTTATATACCTTAACCATAAAAGGTTCTTCGACAATCCATTAGATAGAAAAAGGCTAATTGTTAAATGTTATGGTGGTCGTTTAATGTATGAAGCAGGTATTGATAGAGATGGCAAAATTGTGTTTGATAATATTGTTTCTAAAGAAATAGAATTCATTAGGAGACCGCTTAATTTATATAATGATGAATCAAATAGAGTTAAAATGCGGAATGAAGTAATAAAGAAGAAAGAAAATCAGGTATTGCATGAAAAAGATTTTTACAAAAATTCTAATGATTTTGTCGAATATCAGTTACGAAGTAATGGATTCACGTCTGAAATGTATATACTGGTTAATTTTCTGGGTCTGTAAATAAAATGGATGAGTTTAAAAAAGATTTGATTCTTGGGCTTGCAGAAGACATTAAAAAATATATTGACTATCATTATGCTATTGATATCGATGAGTATCATGTGGCTGAGATAGTTAATATTAATATAGGTTTTTTGTTTGATGTAGCTGAAACAACTTTAAACGGAGATAAATAATTATGAGTTGTTCTAAACCTATGTCTGGATATGGTACTGGCAAACCACTTGGTCAGAAGAATGGCTTAAAAGGTGGGCAGACTGGTGGAAAGCTTTTATTGAATGGTGGCTTTGGTGGGCAGCCTACGGTTACATTTTCAGATATAGATCAGGATAAGTGGGATAGGGCTTTTCCTAACTCATTTAAACCATCATGGGAAAAGAATGAATAGGTATGATAAAAGAGAAAAAAAATTACTATACGGTGATATTTTTACTGCTGAGTCAGTAAACTATTACAGACATGATATAGTTGGTTTCGTAGAAGATATAATCTTCCAAGGTAAGCCTGAATATTATTTATCTTCGCAGCAAAAAGACCTCTTAATAGCAATACAAGAAAATAAAAGAATATCGGTAAAATCAGGTAAGGGTATAGGTAAAACAGCAACATTATCTTTTGCTATGTTGTGGTTTCTATGTTGTTTCGACTCCCCTAAGATTGTTTGTACTGCACCTTCATATCCAACTCTCAAGAGCGCACTTTGGCCAGAAGTGGCTAAATGGCTTGGTGTATCTTTAGTTAAAAACATATTTAGTCATGGTGAAGAACGATTGTACTTAATCGAGAAACCAAAGAATTGGTGGGCAGAACCTCGTACCGCTAAAGATAAAGAAAACATGCAGGGGTTGCATGCAGATAATCTACTAATAGTTGTTGATGAGGCATCTGGATTAAGCCAAGATATATCTGAAGCATTAGATACTACTCTTACTGGAAGCAACAATAAAATAGTAATGATTGGAAATCCAACCCAGGTGGTTGGTCCATTCTTTGATGCTTTTAATAAATTCTCTGGTAGGTGGATTACAAGAACATATAGTGCGTTAGACTCTCCATTCGTTCTTCCAGAACAGGTATCTTACTATGAAGAGAAATATGGAAAGACACACGACCTTTATAGGGTTAATATTCTTGGAGAGTTCCCTACTGGGTCCCCTAATGCATTTATTAAATTGTCTGATATTCATGCTTCAGTAAGTAGATCAAGTACTACGCATGGGGTTGGTGAAATTGAAATAGGTTTAGATGTTGCACGATTTGGTGACGACCTAACAGTTTTATACTGGAGACATGGATTCAAAGTATACCCATGCAAATTATTGTCTAAAAGCTCTACGGTAGATTCTGCTAATTTAGTTATCAATACAGTTAGGGAAATAAGAAAAAAGACTGGCTTCGATCGAACAATTAGGGTTAAGGTAGATGACTCTGGTGTTGGTGGTGGTGTTGTTGATATACTTAAAACAGATAGGGATAATAACTTAGACATTATACCTTGCAATTTTGGTGGTAAGGGAAATGAGATATACCAAAACGAAGCAAGTACAATGTGGGGTAAAATTAAAGAGAATCTACATCTTATAGCACTACCTGATGATTCTCGCTTAATTGAAGAGTTATCTTCGAGGAGGTGGAAGCTTAGTGCTAATGGTAAAATAATGATTGAATCTAAGAGCGAGTATAAGCGAGAATTTAAATTATCTCCCGACCGTGCTGATGCTCTATGCTTATGTTTTGCTAATAAATCAAACACCAAATCAGTGATAAAAGAGTTTGATCCTCTGGATGATAGTATAGTTAAGCCAAAGTTTGATTATGTTGGTGGACATAAATACGCATCGATCTTTTATTCTAAAGACTTATACGCTTCGGTTCTGTACTCAGTATGGGATGGTAATAGTTTATATATATACGATGAATACGTTGGAACTGATTCGTTAATCTATGTTGTTATGCATGTGAACAGTCATCAACCTATTAAAAAGATTATTGGTAATTCAATTATGTTTGGAGATGTTAAAGACGATTTGTGTGGAAAGTTTCGAAAATACAAAGTTAATGTTCATGAAAATTATAACTATAATGAAATATCTTCATTAGATACTCTTACTGGAATGTTTAATACTAAGAGAATAAAAATATATGACAAGTGCCAAAGACTTATTAGTCAGATACGTGATTGGAAAATGGACTATTCAAGAGTCGAACAAGAGCGACAGTTCGGATTATGTTTGGCTTTGTGCAATCAAATATCTGACTTAAAAAAGATTATGTCTGTTAGGCAAGAATATATACCAACAATACGTTATAATGAAAACGATAACCACAAAGATTCTGTAATAGATGGATCTTGGATGTTTTAATTCTATTTGACATCTATACTAAGAAGAATTATATTTGTTATAAGGAGTTCCAATGTCTGATAGTATTTCAGTTAGATGCCCTAATAAAAGACCGCATGGTGGTCATTCGGAGTTGTGTGGGAGGTTAATGGGAGCTATGCGTGATGGTAAATTTCTTTTATACTGTGAGATGTGTAAGCAGTTCTTTGAGACTACTATTATGCACAATGGAACCTTAGAGATGGTTCCTCTTTCAAAAAACAAGGAATTAAAGCTGAAGTCAACATTAAAGATGGTTGAATAAATGCCTCTAATAGAAAACCTTTCTAAGTACCTTCCGTTCTCAAAAGATTCTAATGGTGGTAAGTTATCACACGTAGAGTCATCTGATTATCAAACACGGTTTCAATCTGACTATATTCTTGATGAGTTTAATGCAGCATTAGATTTTGAATATAAAAATATAGAACGTTTAAGTGACAGTTGGAATTTATATAAGGGATATGGTGGAAGTTCTTACCCTGAAAAGGTAAGAGATAAGTTTAAGAAGGAAAACAGGAATCCTTTCGAGGGAAATATTATACGTCAGAAGGTTGATGGATTAGCAGGGTCAATAGTTAAAAATTTCTTTGATGTTGCTTATGAGCCAGTAAATGGAGATCATTCACAACTAACTCGTGCAGTAACTGAGTTAATGTATATAGACAAAGAGTTGCTCGACTGGGGTTCTTCTTATAGGCAGTTAGTGGTTGATGGCTTAGTTTATCAAGGCGTTGAAGAAATATATATTAATTATGACTACTCTCCTTATGGTAATATAGGATTTCGTCCAATCAATCCTGGTCACATTCTTTTTGATCCAACATGGTTATCAAACAACTCCAAAGAACTTAAGCGTGGATTCAAGGTAGCATATCTTACTCCTAAAGACCTTAAGGAAACATATTCAACTAAATCAGACTTGATAGATGATATGATAAGTGCTATGTCTCTTAGGGCAACCCAGTATGATTATGGAATGCCACAAAAGGGTATACAGCATTATAACCTTGAAGAGATATATGGTGACCAGTATAGAGTTATTGAATATCACCACATGGAACGGGAAAGGAATTCTATTGAAGTTGTTACAGCTACTGGACAAGTAGTCCCAGAAGGTAACGATGAATTTAAGAAGAAGTGGGCGATATTAAATAATGTAGATCTTTCTATGGGAGTTATGAAGAGGTCTTTTGATACAGACATCTATCATATAACAACTGTCGTTCCAGGGCTTGCTCGTGAATTAGTTCTTGAAGATAGACCTGGATTAATTCAAATAGGTAGACTTCCTTTCTTCCCTTGGTCGAGTGGACGAATCAATGGTGTTAATTCTGGTATTCCTGATTTGCTTAAAAGTATTCAGCAAACATATAATAATAGGGAATCTCTTTTAGACTTTGCTATCGCTACCTCTGCTGCCGGGGGTATGTTTATGGACCCCGACATTGTTGATGGTGATGAAGGTAAGATGTCTAAGATTGAAGAAAACTGGAATAAGCCTAACTTCAGGATGTGGACTGGTAATGGTGCTCTTGCTTCTGGTAGGAATTTCTTCAAAGAATTACCAAGAAGTAATCTTGATCCACAAATAGGCAATGAGATCACTCGCATGATTGATCTTGCAGACATGGTTAGCAAACAACCTGCTGCTATGGATGCGAGGACTGAGAATGCTGGTGAGTCTGGGATATTGTTTGCTCGTAAACAGATGCAGGCAGAAGTAACGCAGACGCTTCTTATAAAGAGTTTAGAGCAGTTGTGGAACGATAAAGGTGAAGCATATCTATTACTAGCTAAGAATCTTTATAGTGGCGTGTATAGGAGTTTCTATTCGTTTGGTGACAAGAAGGCAATCGAGTTAAATGTTCCAACAGTCACACCATCTGGAGAGGTTTTGGATAATGATATATCTCAACTTCCTCGTATGAAAGTAATTATTTCTCAATCACCCGAAGGTGTAACCCAGAGGATGGTTGATCGTTCTATTGATATGGACCTGCTAAAAGTTATTGGTCAAGATAATCCTATATCACGAGCTTCTATCGTTAAAAGTGTTATGAACACTTTGGATAGTTCAAAGGCAGATAAGTCTAAGTATGAAGAGTCTGCCGAATTAGAATACGAATTTGCTAAAGAAAATCTCAAGACTCAAATCATGGGTCTTAAACTGAAACAAACTCAAGCTGGAATGCAAATGCAACAAATGATGCAACCACAGCAAGGACAGTCTGGTCAAGAACAAATAGATAAACAACAAGGACAGGCACCACAAAAAAAACCAAGTGGACAATCTGGTAACCCTGCTGCAGGTATAACTGGTAATAACCAAGCTGCTGTTGCAGCTCAGTAATATAAATCGAACTAATCGAGGGAGAATAAATGGAACAGTCTGTAGAAAATAAATTGGTTTTTAACACGGTTGATGAGGTTAAACAAAGTTATAATACAGGTAATACACAACGTGATCTTGAAGTCGTAAATGCTGTTTTGAATGGTAATGTAGAAATTAAAGGGACAGGACAACCGGAACAAAATATTGTTTTAAATGATGTGCAGGAAAATATACAGCCATCAGTGGTTGACGATTATAATCAAAAAATTGAAGAGCAAAGAAAGTATGCTGAGTTTCTGGAAAGCAAACAGAGAGAACAGGAACTTAAATACCTTCAAGAACTTCAAGACAAAGAAAATAAAATACAACAAGAGAAGCAATCCAGAGAAGAGATAGAGAAAAGGCTTCAGGAACTTTCCAAACTAAATGAACAACGACTATCGACTAGTAGCACAGAGACGGAACAAACAACCGAAGAGGACGAGTTTGTTACAGATTATGCTAAGAGTACTAGGAAGATGGTGGAAGAGCTTAAATCCCAAGTAGGAGCTAACCCTGTTATTCAGGAATTGTATAATAAAATTAATACAATTGAATCTGAATATCAGACACAAAAACAGCAATCAGAAAAATTGCAGCAAGAGAGACTACGTAAAATCAAAGAAGACAAAGTCTTTGATGGTATACGTCAGTTTCAAATGCAGCATCCAGAGCTGAAAACGAATAGGGATATACGTGAGTTAGATCAAGAATATATTAATTTCAGAAAGAATGTTGGTTATGCTATTAATGCTAAGAGTACAGTAGATATAGATAAGGCCATAGATGATTACTATGTAGGTGGTCCGACTAAAGAAATACTGGAATCTAAAGGTATTAAACCATTTGAAGAGTTTGATAAGTATAATAACATTACTGAAATAATTGACTTAAAGAGTGGACAAAGATATGATAAGCAAACTGGTCATATCGTACCAATTCTTGATGAAGATGGTAACCGTATCAGGTATCGTTCTTTTGAAGAGGCGTATAAGATATCTACTTATGAAAATGCAATTAATGATGCTCGTAAGAGATCGTTTCAAGAAGTTAGTAAAAAGCTTGAAACAATTAATAACGCTCCAGTTACAATACCTCCGTCACAAACGGATGCATTTAAAACTGGATTTTCTCTTGAAGAAGAAAAGGCTATACTTTCATGGGAGCCTAAAGACTGGGTTAATAACCCAGATAGGGCAAGAATGGTAAAAGAAGTATATACAAAGCGCGGTTTGGAACCCCCACGATATCGTGGAAGAAAATGGTAATTAAATAATTATGGCTACGAATCTTGTACAAAATGGAACTAATACTCTTGCTACCCCAGTACTTCCTGGTGGTATAACTAATGCAAATATTACTACCACTACTAATCGTCCTTATAGTCTTTCTACTATGGACGTTAGTACTGGCCTTACTTACGATGCTATTAATCGTAAACTTCAACTTGAGTCTGTTCTTGACTCTGTGTTTGTTGATATCGGAGCTGACGTATCATTGTCTGTATCAAATAAGATTATGGTTCCTGATGCTTGTATCATGAGATTGTCTGGAGAATCGGGAGCTAAGTCTCAGATCCTTCCGTTGGAAAACCCGCTTGCTGGTCCTGGTCGTGGTGGTACAGCAGAACCTCAGAGTGGATATGAAAGGCAGTCAACTCTCGAATACATGAAAGTATATTACAATGAATACTCTCAGGGAGTTGTTGGCGAGAAATGGGGTATTAATTATAACCAGCTAGATGTATTTAAGTATTATGCTGGTGAGCAGCCCAGGTTGTCTCGATGGTTTGCTGAGGATGAAGATAAGCAGTATCATCAAGCTCTCTTGCAGAGGGTAGCATGGCCTCTTACTAAAACTGGTACAGCAATTGCTCAGACCTTTAATTCTAACTGGTTTATTGCTAACCTTGATCCTGCTTCTCAGCCCACTTATAGTAGCACACTTAATACGTTTATGCAGAACATTGATGTAGCATTTGATGCTGCTGATACTGGTACTGCTGGTGTGAATGCGAATATTGATCTTGATTATCTTGTTTATCTCGATAACTATGCACGCAACACTAAGCGTATTCGACCTGTTACTATTGGCGGTAAGCAGTCATACGTTGTTCTCCTACCTTCTTCGCAGTACTACAAGCTCTTGAGGACTACTGCAGGTCAGCTTGGAGAAGTGTGGCAGAACATCACGAAACTTACTGACGAGGAACAAAACTTCCCGGGTATTGTTGGTCGAGTGATGTCGCTTGTTCTGGTTGAGGATACTCGCTATCCTACCATCACTTGTACTAACAGTTATTCTGATAAGGCTTCTGGTGCTGTTGCTATGAATGTTGAGTATGTTGAACCTGGTAATCAGGACTCGCGTAATCACTCTGTGTATGCGGCTTCCAGTAATGCATCTTGGGATATTGGCTTTCTTATGGGAGCTGGTGCTATTGCTGACTGGACTTCTAAACCGCTACACTTCGAAGTTGATGAAACTCCTGAGTATGGTAAGGTATATGGAAAGGCTGCATTTACTGAGCGTGGTATTCAGCTTGGATGCACTTACGATACTGATACTTCTTCTAATCTTAACCTGAAGAATTTTGGTAGTATCGTTCTTGCTTTTACTGCTGCGTCGATGGCAATAACTGCATAATCAAAATAGTATTAATGTTGGTGGTGTAAAAACCACCAACATTTTAAATCCTCTCAATGGAGAAACGAAATTATGAATATGGTAACTCGTAAGCTTAGTGGTGGTGGAGACAAGATAGTTGAGCAGATGTTTGAGGATGCCGCTATGCTTGGAATAGATATTATTGAACTTCGATGGTTGTCTAAGCATGGCAATCCACGTTTTTCTGTAGCACAGATTGTTGGTATTAAGATTCCTATAATTAGCAAGATGAATATTAACGACGATACTATTTCAGCAGATTCTTGGACTGATGGTATTGTTTATTTTTATCCTGACGACCGTGGTATATGTTGGGGATATGTTTATGATATTCCAGAGAATAGACGCATGATTTACTCTTGTCTTTCTAATGGATGGTTCAGGGTATCTAACCAAGAAATTCGTGCTGAGATTAATAAAGAGGCAGAAGAAAATGGTTTCAGGACAGACATCATACCACTTCAGGAAGTAAATGTTCGTAAGAGTCCTGTCGAACGTGCAACTGAAGATAAGATTAAGAACATGGAAAGAAGTCTTAAACTTAAAGAAGATATGATGGAGCAAATGAGGAAAGAACTTCTTCTACTTAAAAATGAGAAGCAAGTTATTGTAGACAAAAAAATTGAGAACACTCCCAAGCAGGTAACTCCCGATAGGCTTGGAATAAATATAGATACTAGTATTAAAACAAAATAAGGAAACATAATGCTTACCAGTTCTCTGATAACACTTATTAATAAAGAAGTCCCTGATTGGAGTAGGATGCAAATTCTGGCTTTCATTAACGAGATTCAGAATGTAGTGTTTTCACAAAACGCTACTTCTCAGATGAGAATATACGATCCTAATACTGGTACAGATCCTTTGTTACACGCTGTTGGTGGGCAGCTAATTTATAATATCAGCTCTGCTAGTGGTTTCCCACAAACAGCTTGGAGAGTTTACGATGTGTATCGTCAAACTATAATGGAACCTGAAGCAAACATTTTTTGCTTAGATGCTACACCTAAAACAAAGTGTGCTTCAGTTATGTTTAAGTCTCCTCAGTCTGGGGATTTTTTTGTTAGGTGCTACAGGTTTCCAGATCAAATTATTACAGAAGCAAATCAGTTAGAAATTCCCGATGCGTTTCATTTGTCACATTTGTTTGAAGGAGTTATGGGGCAGATAGAACAATGGAGGTCAGGAAAGTCTGAACGATACATGAACTTTTATGCCAAACTTCTTCCTGACCTTGTGCGTAGAATGTCTGAAGGTAATCGAAGGAACTCGTTTACAGAATATAGATGGGGTGGAGTATAAATGTCTACTAAAATATTTAAACCCGAGACAAGACAACAAGCAGAACAACTCATCACCGTTAATCAAAAAGACTTCTCGCAAGGTGCGTTTAGTGATATTCCTGCATCAACAGTTCCAACAAATGGTGTTTGTTATCTAAAAAATATGATTGATCGTGGTGATGAACTATGTGGAAGAACTGGAAGTATTGTTTGGGGGAACTATGGTAGGCAGATAGAATGCGCAACCTTACCAACGTTTTATGAAGGGTTTATACACTCAAGTACTACTGGTTTTGTAACTCCTCAAGGGAAGAGGTATCAATTTTTAGTTAGGTCATTTAACGCAAATGATCTCTCCCTCGGTTCAATTTGTAATATTGACGATTACTTAGTTTTAAGTAATGGACAGTCTGAATTAGTTTTAGATTATAAGTCAGAATTTAGGATAAATCCAGCTACAGGTGAACCTGAAACATTTAGTTACATCACTACAATGGTTAATAATTATACTGCTAATTATGGGGATATGGTTTCAGGATCTTTCAGGCATCAAGTTAATGCAATCCATTATCACAATACTTATAAACGTTTTCTATTACATATAGGTGAAGATGTTTATGTATCTGATGATTCTGTAATATCTAACTGGGTTAAATGCTATTGTGAATCAGCTATATCTCCATCAAATGAAAAATCTTGTTTTGACCAAATCAAAGATAACGTAATATTGTTTAATAGTAATGGTATTTATAAATTTGATATAACGAAAGATCCGATTATATTTTATAAGATAAATTCCCTAATACCACAAAATAAGTTAGTAGAAAACAACAACGACCATGTAGGTTACTGTAGAAGATATTTATATGGAATGTCTAAGATAGATGGTGATGGAAATAGAATCTCTGGAACGATATTAACGGATAGTGGCTCAAACCTATATGATAGTAATTATATAGATTATGCACAGTACTGGAAAGATTACCCTATAGATTCGTCTAATGGTAATATTATCAGTGGCTTATTTATACCAAGCGATGTAGAAACAAATTGGCCTTATTCTACAATTCAAGAAACACATTGGACACACTACTCATTATGGGGAACTGCCGATGTAGGTCCTAATGGAACAGACCCAATCAATGGTGTAGGTAATAATACAGAACAGTATGCTTGGATAAATGATATTCCGATAGCGACATCTTTTTCTATAAACAAGTTAGCTTCACATAATATTGCTACGGTAAACTACGGAAATATATCAACTACTGAGAATAATTGTTATAGTATAATGGTTCCTGAAATTTTTGGATCGTTGCAGCATGAAAGCATATTAATTAAAGAATTTATAAACCAAAATAATATAGTGAATATAGTTAGTGGAATTAATTGTACTCAACCACACAATGATTCACTTGGAAATATAATACCTCATGTTTTTCCTTCTACTAGTGATCTTATAAATTTTATAGTTTCATTAGATAATAATGCTGCCTCGGGAAATACTATTCAATTTCAAATTCAGCCACTTATAGATGATGCTGTTGGTTCTATTTCTGGAGCATCCTCTGCTAGTGGCTGTGCTATGATTCCTGGTAATATATATCAATATGATAAAAATTATAAAACATTTTCCTATATAGGAAATCAGCAATTTAGCTACGATGGGGAAGCTGAGGTTGAATATATAAATAGTACCCCTACAGTAAAAGTTTATGGGATTGGTGGTAATTACTTTAATCCATCTGGATATATTGAACAATTAATGTTTAGGTCTAAGGCTGACTTAACTTCATTTTTGTTTTCTTATAATAGTAATGTTGACCCTAACTCTTTTTATTATTATATATCTGCTTATGGTGAAGAACACGGAAGTGGAGTTGGAACAGTTGGAGAAGCGAAGTTCCATTTTGATTATGGACCTTGGGTAATAAGTAATCAAGTAAATGATAATATTAAAAATTATGAGTTATACCATATTACTAAAAATGACTTTTATGTAATAGAAGATATTTATAATTATTTACCTCTTAATAATAATCTATTATGGATTAGTGGTAACGATACTTTTTAT
>Ga0265338_10007580_pt1 | contig 13407 bp, 14 predicted proteins | sample 42126metaG_FD_193579 | JGI IMG/M metagenome (GOLD analysis project Ga0265338, IMG submission 193579) | Rhizosphere microbial communities from Carex aquatilis grown in University of Washington, Seatle, WA, United States - 4-21-26 metaG | ecosystem: Host-associated > Plants > Roots > Rhizosphere... | reverse complement strand
CCGCAGCGAGGTCGACCGCTAGGCCGTATCCGGGGTCACCCCGCCCTGTGGTTGCGGCAACCAGCGGCCAATGGCCCCCTGGTTGCCGCAACCACGCGCCCTGTTTCCGCCGCCTGGAGGCCTGATGAGGGAGATCCTGCAGGCACCCGACCAGGCCTGGGTGTACGAGGGCGGCGAGAAGGCCTACCCGAAGAAGGAGGCCGGAAAGCGCTTCGGGCGCCTGCACGTCGAGGCGATGTTCACGCTCCAGATCGTGCTGGCCGTCGGGGAGTTCCGCCCGGGCTGGCCGCGGTCCTCATCCCTGAGTCCGGGCCAGCGCCGCGCGACAGGCCCGGACCCCGAGGCGGGGTCACGTTAAAGTACCCGTATAAACGGGGATCGCCTGATGCCGCCCGAGGGTCTGCGGCCGGCTCAGCTCGGTGTTGTCCTGGTGGGCCGGGTGGTTCCCGGGCATATCGGCGCGACGATCGCGGACCTGGCCGCCCGGGGATACCTGCGGCTGGAAGGATCCGGTGCCGACTGGGTCCTGACTGACTCGCGCCCGCCGGCCGCCCTTGGCCACGCTGACCTGCTCGGCTACGAGCGCGAACTGCTGACAGGGCTCTTCGGCCGCCACCGCGAGGCGGTCCTGGCGGAACTGGGCGAGCCGTTCGCGCGCAGGCTGGACCGGGACGCAGCCAGCTGCTGCGCGACGCGGCCCGGCGCGGCTGGCTCAGGCGCTGGGGGCATCAGCCGCGCACCAGGCGCCGCGAGGAGCTGCTGCCGGCTATCCAGGAGTTCCGCCGCGGGCTTCGCGCCGCGGCCGGCGCCGGCGACCTGACTCCCGCGCGGGCCGCCTACGCGATGGCGTTCGGGGTTGGCTACGGCCCCGCGTCCAGCTTTCGCCGAAGACGCCGGCCAGCCCGGGCGCGCGCCATGGCGAGCCGGAGGTCGCGAAGTCGTCATCGCTGTGGTCACCCTCGGTCTGGGGCTTCCAGGGCGCCTGGCCGGGAACCTGTTCCCGGCTGGCCGAAAACCATGGCGGTCACCTTCCCGGCTTCGTCCACCAGTGGTCCGGGTCGCACCTCGGCCCTGCGGGCCACGACCAGGCCAATGGCACCTGGCACGGCGGCCACGGCAGCCCGTCCGGCGGGCACGCAAGCGGGCATTCCGGCGGACACGCCGGCGGGCATTTCTGAGCCTGGGCCAAGGCCACGGAGTTTCGCGAGAGCTGCCCTGGTATCCCTTGGCTAGCTGACCGTGGCCACCCGGCGCAGCGCGTCCGGGGTGAGGTCGGCCAGGGCCGGGTACCCGTCGACCGCCATGATCAGGTCTGCCTCGGCCAGCAGGGTGCGCAGCACGTGCTGCACCCCGGCCGCGCCGCCAAGGGCGAGCCCGTAAGCGTAAGGGCGGCCGATGCCGACTGCGGTGGCGCCGAGGGCCAGCGCCTTGACGATGTCGGCGCCGGAGCGGATACCCGAGTCGAACAGCACCGGGTGCCCCCCGGCGGCCTCCGCCACCGCCGGCAGGCAGTCGAGGGCGGGCAGCCCGCCATTGGCCTGGCGGCCGCCGTGGTTGGAGACGTAGACGCCGTCGGCGCCCGCGTCGAGCGCCCGCCGGGCGTCATCGGGGTGGCAGATTCCCTTGAGAATCAGCGGGAGGCTGGTCAGCGACCGCAGCCAGGGCAGGTCGTTCCAGGTCAGCGGGTTGCCGAAGATGCCCGCCCAGTGCGCCACGGCCGCCGCCGGGTTCTTTTCCGGCGTCTGGGCGAGCCGGGCGCGGAACACCGGGTCGGACGTGTAGTTGGCCAGGCAGTGCCCTCGCAGCTGGGGGAAGTTGCTCATGGCCAGGTCGCGCGGGCGCCAGCCGGTGATCCAGGTGTCCAGGGTGACCATGATCGCCTTGAACCCGGCCTGCTCGGCCCGGCGCACCAGGCTTTCGGCCAGTTCCCGGTCGGTCGGGGTGTAGAGCTGGAAGAAGCCGGGGGCCGGGCCAAGCCGGGCCGCGACCTCCTCCAGCGGATCGGCCGACAGGGTGGACGCCGCCATCGGCACGCCCAGCCGGGCGCAGGCCTCGGCCACCGCCAGATCGCCGTGCCCGTCCTGGCCGCACAGCCCGATCACGCCGATCGGGGCGAGGAACACCGGGGACGGCAGCCGCAGCCCGAACAGCTCCAATGACAGGTCCCGCTCGATCGCGCCCACCAGCATCCGCGGCATCAGCCCCCACTGGCGGAACGCGGCCACGTTGGCGCGCTGGGTGTGCTCGTCGCCAGCCCCGCCCGCCACGTAGGACAGCACCGAGGGGGACAGCGCGTGTGCGGCCCGGGTCTCAAGCTCGGCGAAGGACACCGGCAGGCTGGGCACCGTCCCGCTCAGGCCCGCGAGGTAGATGTCGAGCTGGAAGTCGCCGTAGGACATGCTGGTGATCTTAAGGTCCGGCAACGATGAGGGCAGCTCGGATGATGTCGGTGGTGCGGTCAGGGGCGGCGGTGACGGCGACCAGATCCGCTTGTTCTGTACGTGTCGCACCGCGTATCCTGGCGCTGGCAGGCACGCCTGCCGGATCCGAGCTACGCCAGCCCGGCGCTGGGGTAGCGCTGAAGGACAAGAGCGGCCCGGCCCTCGCGTGCGTTCTGCTTCTCCTTTCATCGTGATCACCTGACGGTGGCCAGGCGCCGGGACGAGTGTCACCGGAGAGGGCACGATGTCGCACGACAAGGTCAAGGCAGCCGCGCGCGAGCGCATGGCGAGGACGGGCGAGCCGTACGCCGCCGCGCGGCGCGAGGACATCAGGGAGTACCAGGCCTCCGCGAGCCGGGCGCGGCTGCCGGGCACCGGCACGCTGGTGGTGATCAACGGCCCGGAAGGCGTGGGCAAGACCGCGACCGCCTTCGAACTGCACCGGCGGCTGCCCGGCAGCGCCGTCTGCGATCCCAACCGTGTCGGCTCCGCGATGAAGCGCATGCTGCCGGCATCGCTGTGGCCCGGCAGCTGGCAGGAGATCCCGGCCTGGAGGCATTCGGTGCTGGAGCTGCTCCGCCTGACGATCGCTCAGCATGACGGGCCGGTCATCGCTCCGACGATGATCCTCAGCCCGGATCACTATCAGGAGATCATCGGCGGGCTGCGCGATGACGGCTTCGAGGTGCACCACTTCGCCTTGCTGGCCGAGCCCGCGACCGTGATACGGCGGCTGCGTGCCCGCAGCCTCGGCCTGGAGCCGAGAACCAGGCTCTGGGAAGCCGAGCACCTCGATGAGTGGCTGAAGCGGCTCGGCCAGCCCGAGTTCGCCGAGCACGTCTGCACCGACCGCAAGAGCGTGGCGCAGGTGGCAGACATCATCGCCGGCTCGGCGGGACTGACGATCACGCCGTCTGCCGATGGCCCGGTGCGGGCCTGGATGCACCGGTACGCGACGACCGTCCGCGAGAGGACGCCCTGGTGACCTAGCACCGGCCGCGCCGCCTGATCTGGAGGAACCCGGGTACCGGTGCCCCGCTCGCTGGCGGTCCTGGCGGTGTCGTGCACCGCCAGGACCGTCGCGTCGGCACCGGGACCCGGCGGCCGACGCGACCGCCGGACTGGGCAGCATGCCGCGGATCGAGTGGAGCTGCCGTCCGCATGGTCACCGCGCGGTAACGCTTATTCGGGACATACCTGAAGCCGAGAGGCTAACGCCGAAGCGCAGTGCATAACGGCGGTTCACGGACGCAAGTGATAGTGCCCTTGGTAGTCAGATTGGCTCTGCCGTTACTCCGCCGCTGCAGGCCGCTATCGTTCGATGTCCTCGGCCAGGGCTTCCCAGGCGAGTCCACGGACCGCTGCGGCGGCGAAGTCGGCGACCGGACGCGCCAGAACCTCCTGGAACCAGACAACCACGAGCCATGACACGTAAAGGACGGGGTCAATCTCGTCATCGACCGGGCCCGAACGGAAAGACCCCTCGCAGTACACCGGCGGCAGCGTCTCGACCGGGCCGAACGGCATCTGCCCTGATCCCTGGGCAGGGTCGGGGCGTAGCCGCGGCGGCGCGATCACGTGCGCCGGCTGCGAGCTGCACGCGAGCTCACGGCGGCGTCCCAGCCGCGCTACCAGCGCGTCGTTCATCCGCGCGTTCGGGTACCCCTCAAGCAGCCCGCCGTACGTCGAGGAGATCGTCAGGCTCGTCAACTCGACAGACCGGCCAGAGGAGAGGCTTATCCGGGCAAGCGTCACGGATGCCAGAACTACCAGTTCTGAGCGGTCCCCGAAAGCGAGATACGCCGGATACCCCGGCGCCCAGATCGGCGGTTCCGGCACGTCGTGCCGGATCAGGGTGCTTCGATTCTGCGACGGCTTGACTGGCGGGAATGTGCCGGACAGCGCTGGAACCGGCCCCATGACCATGGTTACGAGGGAAGCACCGGTCAGGGGAATCTGAGGCTGAGTTTTCGGGCGACCTTCCAAGGGTCGCGTACCTCGGCGGCTGCGCCGGCGTTGCCGCCGCCCAGCCACCACGTGAGCTTGTCGAGCGCGCGGAGAGGTGATGCCGGCTCAAGTGACCCGGTCCAGGCGGAGTCCTCGGCCATCGCCAGGGCCAGGGCGAAGATCTCTGCCGAGACTTTGCGATAGGCCTCGGGGTGATCCCATGATGCCGGGACGCCGAGCGCGCTGCGGACGAAACTGTCGTAGACAGGCACCCGCCAGGGCATGAGCCAGTGAAGAACCTTGGAGGCCAGCGAGTACTCACGCCGGGGCACGCCCAGTGACATGCTCTGCCCGACTAGCTCAGCAACCCGCTCGCAGGCGAACGAGGCGCCGTCCGGGCCATATCCGGGCACCGGCCCGAACAGGTCCGGCGACCAGGCCATCGACTCCGCCAGGGCCCTGGCCATCTGGGCCTTGGTCTCAAACCGGACGCCCTGCACTCCCCACCAGCTCTTGACCGTCCAGACCAGGGCCTCCAGTGCAGGCGAGCTCTCGCCGGCAAGCAGCCCCGGGCGCGAGTTGACCGACAGGAGCCACAGGACCTGCTCCATCTCCCCGTAGCGCGCGTCGAACAAGCTGACCGCGGCGGCCCGCACTGCCGGATCTCGGAGATCGATGAGCTTCACCCGCTGCCTACCTCCAAGGCTCCAGCCGGTCCGTATGCCAGCCCAGGCTGTTGCTCATCCTGGCCTGGAAGGCGAGTCCGGGCAAGCTTCCAGGAATGCAAACGCCTGCACCCACGGACGCAAGCACCAAGGCGCCAGGTGCGCTCTAGATCGCCGAATAGGCGCGCTTGCCAGCTGTTAGAAAGGTCGGTGCGGCAGAGCGCAGATCATTAATTACGGACCGGCGGAAGAAGCCGGCTGTTGTACACAAATGCCGCGTGATTGGCAGCCGCAGGGTCCACGGGCGTATAGCGGACGGGAATGGGCCTGGGAGCGGTGTGAGGGACTGTCGGTTTCATCAGGCGCTCGCAGGCCCGGCCTCCGTTGCCTTGGCCGCCAGCCGGTCAGCCTCGGCCGTCCGGCGGGCGAGCTCGCCTGCCGAGTCTGCGAGGGCCGCATAGATACGCTGCTCGTCGGCCGCCCGGCGGTAGACCCGCACCGCGTGGCGCAGGAACTGGGTGCTGGGCATGTGAGACTGGGATCTCGCGTGCGCGGCCTCGATGATCTCGTCGCCGTATTCCTCCAGGATTGCCGCGCCAAGCGACAGGCGCGCGCCGGGGACGTCGGGTACGGCGAACGGGCCGTGCAGCCTGATGAAGTTGTAAGCAGACGCGCGCCAGTCCCAGGCTCGCCAGCGCCGCAGGTGCCGCTCCGCCAGGTCGGGGCTGTAGCCGAATCGCCAGCCGGACCGGTCGCACGCCCGCCTGATGGCGCGCTTGGGGAAGAACCAGGACACGTTGATCGTGCGGCCCGTGCCCAGCTGCGTGATACGGCGACCGACGTGCCGCCCAGGGTAGGCGAAGCCGGGGAGAACGAGCAGGAGGTCGCCCTCCTGACGGGACAGCGTGACGCGCGATCCGTCACCCCATGCCGCGAAGGTGATGGCGTCCCCGGTCACCGTTATGTGGTCGCGGTTCGCCAGGATGCCGGGAACTGCCAACAGGGCAGCCATCAAAACTGCCCCGGCGATGAAGCCGCCACCCAGCACCAGGTGACCCACCCACGGGAAAGGCATCGCCGGGGAAAGCATGAACGCTCCCAGGCCTAGGCATGCCACGATCGGGACGATGCCAACGAATACCCTTGCGAAATAGATTTTAGTGAATACCTGCTGGTTTGAATTCCCCCGTTTGATCACACTGGTCACCATGTGATCGTAACTCGCGGCGCCACCACGGACATCGAGGCCGCCGCCCCGAGTGACGCGAGACACAGAGCGGGGCAACCGTACGACAGACCCCCGATACCCAGTTATGCGTCAGCAGGTAGAGATCCGCACCGCACCTCCCGGACGCCCAGAACGGCGGTTCTTGGTCGCGTGCGGTCGACCAGCGCTGATCGGGCTCTTGATAGCCAGTCACCTCGGCCCGGCGACGAGATCGCCGATTAGGCGGCGTCTGTCTCCAAGGGCCCCTTCTCACTCATCTCCTGTCCGAATAGTCCGCGGATAGGGGTGCGGGCATCGGAGGATCATGGCGTCAGCCGCTGCTCCGCCCGGCGAGGGGCCTCCAATGTCGGTGGTCATCTGAAACTGTCCGCTGGCGGTCAGCGCCCGATGACGGCCACTACGGAATGTGGTTGGTATGGGACGCGGCCCTCGCGCGGCCCCCATCGGCCCAGTGATGCCTCAACGCCCGCGGACCCTGCGGATCACCGGGCTGCTCCAGGGTCTGGCGGGCGAGTGCGGCCAGGACCGCCGGGGCCGCGCCGATCGGGCAGGCCAGCGTCTGCACCGTGACCTGGCAGCCGGCCGGGACGCAGCCGAACGTCTTGTTCACCGTGACCTGGCAGCCGCCCGCCGCTCCGCCCCCGGCGGCGGTCCCGGCCGCCTGCTGGCCGCCCGCCTGGGTGCTGGGGCCGGCCGGCGGGCCGGTCCCGGCCGTCACATCGCACTGCGGCGAGTACGACTGGCCGCACGTGACACTGCCGACCAGGTTGCCCCCGCCCGGCCCGCCGCCGGCCAGCGCGGCTCGCCCCCGGTGGGCTTGCCGGACTTGTAGCATCGCGGCATGACTTCCACTGCGGACCCGGCGGTGCTTCGCGGCTGCGTAGACGAGTCGACCGGGCGGCTGCTTGCGGGCACGGCCGCGATCACCGACACGCGGGCGCGGGAGCCCTCGCTGCTGCCCAGCTGGACCCGCGGGCACCTGCTGACCCACCTCGCGCGCAACGCGGACGGGCTGCGCAACCTGCTGACCTGGGCGCGTACCGGGGTGATGACGCCGCAGTACCCGAGCGTCGCCGCCCGCGACGAGGACATTGAGGCCGGAGCGGGGCGTTCCGCGGCCGAACTGCGCGCCGACGTCGCGGAGTCGGCCGCGGCGCTGGCGGCCGAGGCCGCGAGCCTGTCGGAGGCGGCCTGGCAGGCCAGCGTGCACGGCATTCGCGGGAAGGCGCACCCAGCCTGGTATACGCTGACGCGGCGGCTGTCTGAGCTGGAGATCCACCACGTGGACCTGGGCATCGGGTACCGGGTCGCCGACTGGCCGGACGGCTTCGCCGCCGAGCTGCTGCCCGACGTCGCCGGGTCGTTCGCCGGCCGGGACGACGCGCCCGCCTGCCTGGTCGAGGTGACCGGCACCGGGCAGGCGTTCCGGGTCGGCCCCGCGGACGCCGGGGGGACGGCCCGGGTGTCCGGGCCGCCGCGGAGGGTGCTGGCCTGGCTGATCGGCCGTGGCGACGGGACCGGCCTCGAAGTCGATCCGGCCGGGCCGCCGCCGGTCCTGCCCCCGTGGTGAGCGTGCGCGCCGCCGCACACGCGAAGGGCCGGCCGATCCGGCCGGCCCGCGGCTTCTTGTTACCAAGCAGCTGGCCAGGGCCGTGCAGGGCACGCGCGCTCCCTAATGGAAGGGCTCTGTGGCACCGCCATCCGATTGGCCGTTCGTGACCCCGGCTGCCCGCAGGCCCCGGTCTTTGCCAGGGCTCGGCGGCTCCCGGCGCTGATGAGGGGTAGCTCCTGCGGGTGGCTCAGGCCACGACCAGCCATACCGGCCCGAACCTGCGATTTCACGGAAGCGGAACGGCGTGTCGCCCGCCAGCCAGGCAAGAGCGCGGCCGGCGCCGGGACCCGGATCTTCGACGAGGGGTCCTGCCCCGGTGATGTCAGCGGGTCACCCGGCGCCAGCCGCGCCAGCCCGGTCCTGCCGGCCTTGGTCAAGGCGTCACGCGCCCAGATCTCTATCGGCATCGACCGGCAGGCAGGCCCCGCAGCCTCGAATGAAGGCTCGGGCCTCAGGCAACCGAAGCGGTGGCCTGCCGCGAGCGGTCTCACGATCTTGTCAGAGGGCTCAAGCCCCCGGGCTACCAGCAGTGATGACCAGCTCATGTGCCCATTAGGGCTACCAGGGCGCGTCGCACGCGAAGATCCCCTACCGGGGAAGGGGAAAGCCGGAGTCCCAGAAAGCGGCCAACCGCGCCCACGCGAAGCTCCGCGCACCCGGGGAGAGAGCAAACGCGCAGCTCAAGGCATGGAAGATCCTTACCCGGCTACGCTGCTGCCCCCGCCGCGCCGGGCAGATCGCCAAGGCCATCCTCGTATTGCAAGCTCACGAGACCAAAGCAAGATGAAAAAGGCTCACTGACGGGCGGCCGGAGGATGGCCGCGTCCGAGGAGGATCTCTTGCCAGGGCTGCCCGGACTGCCGGGCAGTAATAAATCACTTTGTGTACTCGACGGTGAATGGCTTGCTCGGGTACCCTCTGCTTGAATCGGTCCGCTACAGGTCAGTCCTCAAAGAGGAAGGTAGCGCGGCCGGGCAGGCGACTCCAATTTTCTGCAATGTGCTTGAATTGGATGCCGAGGGGAGTCCGGTAAACGCGAACGAAGCCGAGATCCGGGCGGCGCAATATATCAGGGCCTGCTGTGATAAGGCCTATGAGGTTAGTCCGCCATTCGAGGACTGGGAGCTGGACCGGCCATGGCGCAAGGGCAAGCGGCTTGGCCCGATGCCCTAGCCGGCGCCCTTTGACGGAGGCGGCTCCGTCTTGGCCGCATTCGCCTGAAGACCGAGACATCCTTCGTCCGCGGTCGGCCCTGGCGCCAGATCGGCCAGTTCCGGGCGGATCCCAGGGGACCCATCTTGCGCCAATGACCACCCTATTAGGCGGATCTCGCGTCAACAGCACGAGCCAGGAGCCGAGGACCCGGCCCAGGATGTCCGCGCTGAGCAGGGTGTTGATGCGCTTGGTGATCTCGGCCTGCTACTACAGGTAGCCTGCCCAGGCCGTCGTCGAGGTCAGCGTCGTCGCCACCCTCAGCTCTTAGCCATTACGACCCGCCGAGCAGGAGCAGCGCCGGAGATCCAGCTAGCGCACGAACTGGACCTCGGGGAACAGCGGCGACGGTCCCGCGAGCAGGCGACTGCCGTGGTGGCCCAGGTACGTGTCGAACCATGCCCTGATATAGCGCGCTCCACGGTCACCGCGCGCGGCCGTTGATGGTGCCGATCAGCTCGGTGACCCAGCTCGGCGGCTCGCCGAGGATGGGGGCGGCTTGCGGCACCAGGGGGGCGAAGTCGGTGAAGGTCGCGTGCTTCGAGCCTAGGAGGCTGGGTCCAGAGAATGCCGTCCATGTCGACGCCCGCCTTGACGCGGGAGTCGGCGTGCATGACGTGGGCGGCGGTGGAGCCGCCATCGGAGTGCCCGAGCATTCCTGCCTGATCCAGGTTGAGCGAGCCGCGCAGGCCGCATGGCAGTGGCCGCTGGTCGTGGTCGGGGTTGCCGCCGCGGTTGATCACGGCGAGCTGGTCCAGGATGAAGCTCACGTCTTCGGCGCGGGACACGACCTCCTTGATGGTCATCGGGAGGGTTGGCTCCAGGACGGCTGACTCCGCAAGGCGCCCGCCCGGGAGTTCCACGACGCCGGAGTCGTGGACGAAGTCGATCGTGACAACGACGTAGCCGTGGCTGACCAGGTCCTCGGCGATGGCGGTGGTGTCGTTTCGCTCGTCGCCCAGCCCCGGGGCATAGAGCACGACGGGCCAGCCGCCCTCGCGCGGGAGCACCGGGGCGTGCAGGTGGGCGTGAGTGATCGGCCAGTTGAGGGGCATCGGGACACCGGTCTGCTGCTCGTACGCGCGCGCCACGACGGGCGTGAAGTACGGCTCGCGAGGATGGTCGTCCACCTCGCGAGCCGGGTACAGCATCGAGACGACCATCTCCCGGAAGCGGATGCCGGGCACCCAGGGATCAGGACGGGACGGGTCGATGAGGTCCAGCGATACGGTGCCCAGACGGTAGGGGCCGGTCGGCGCCGGCAGCATGAGCCTGGGCGACGGCGCGCAGCGGGCCGCTGTCGCCGGCGCGGCCGCGCTCGCCTGCGGCGCCCTAGCGGCCAGCAGGCCCAGCGGCAGGCCGAGCCCGGACAAGAGCACCGCGCGACGCCGCACCTCCACGGCCCGCGGGGACGGTTCCCAAGACCGAACGCGTGAAGACTTCACCATTTTCCTTCCGGTGCCCAGCGCACCCTGCGATCAGCGCGTGGTAGTCATCCAGCCGGCCGCGCCCGTCGCGCGCACTGGGCTCAGCCTCCGCCTTGACTGGGGGGCCTTCCTAACCGCAAGCGGCGGCCCCGGCCGATAACAACGCGGTGAGAGCGGTGTCGTCGGCCACGAAGCAGGTCGGCAGCGAGGCGTCCTCCACTCGGGAGAACCTGAGGCCTAGCCGGTGGTGACGAGCGTGAGGTTCCCGCTGGGCGGGACCAGCCGGTCGAATTCCAGCGCCCCGGACACTCCCGCGGGTAGCGGCGACGGGCCGGTCACCTGCAGTCCTTTCGCCCGGGGGCGTGCCCACAACGGCGGCGGCGGGGTCACGGCCGGTGCTTCTGCGCGGACGGGACCGTTCGGGCGGAACAGTCTCGCGGGGAAGGCCATCCCGATCGCCTGGTGGAACCGGCAGATCTCAGATACTCACCCATAGTCCACGTCCGGTCAGCTCTGCGGCCCGGAGCCCTGGGAGACGGCTCCCGTCGCCCAGGCCCAGGCGGCGATCTCCACCCGGTTTCGTACGCCCAGCCTGGACTGGATCCTCGCTAGATGCGTTTTAACCGTCCCGAGCGACACGAACAGCTCGGCGCAGATCTCCTGGTTGGTGCGACCGACTGCCACCAGCCGCGCCACTGCCATTTCACGTTCCGTCAGCGCCGTTGGTGGCGGTTGCCCACCGGCGGATGACGGCCCGCGTCCGTCCCCCAGTTGACGCAGCAGCCGCACGGTCACCTCCGGCGAGAGCAGCGCGTCGCCGCGGTGCGCGGCCCGTACCGCCTCGACGAGCAGGGCCGGGCTGGCGTCCTTGAGTAGGAATCCACAGGCGCCGTCACGCAGCGCCCGGTGGACGTAATCATCCTGGTCGAAGGTGGTCACCACGACGACACGCACCGGGTCGGTCGCCTCGGGCCGGGCCAGGATGCGGGTGACCTCCAAGCCGTCGAGTTCGGGCATCCTGATGTCGACCAGGCACACGTCGGGACGCAGCCGCCTGGCCATCTCCACGCACTCGGCGCCGTCAGCAGCCTCGCCCACCACGTGGATGTCAGGCTGGGCATCCAGGATCAGCCGGAATCCGGTGCGCACCAACTGCTGGTCGTCGGCGACGAGCACCCTCGTCGAGGGCGTCGCACTGCTCACCCGGCCGCCCCGGTCACGGCCATTACCGGGAAAGTTGCGGCAACCAGCCAGCCGCCGTCTGGCGTCCCGCCCGCCTGCAGCGTCCCGTCCATCGGCGCCATGCGTTCTCGAAGCCCCACCACCCCGAAGCCTCCGCGGCCTCCGACCGGGGCGGCGGACCGCGCGGCGGGCGGTGTGTTGCGCACCTCAACCCGCAGCCGCCCGTCCTCCAGGCCCACCCGCACTGCCACCAGCGCATCGGCGGCGTGCCGCCGCACGTTGGTCAGCGACTCCTGCACCAGGCGGTGCACACAGGTCTCCACCTCGGGTGCGAGCCAGGCGGAGCGGGCCGGGTCCGCAACCGAGAGGGTAGCCTGCTGGGCCTCACCCGTGCGGAAGTCGGAGACCAGCGCGGCCAGTTCGGTGAACAACTCCCCGGATCGCCGGGGCCTGCCGTCCGCCTCCCTCAGTACCCACACCAGGCGACGCATAGAGTCCAGGGTCTCCGCGCCCGCCTTCTGGATATTCTCCAGGATCGGGTCGATCTGTTCCGGTTCCGTCTCACGGATCGTCCGGGCGGCGTTCGCCTGCCAGATAATGCCGGTGACGTGGCTGGCAACGAAGTCGTGCAGATCCCGGGCCAGTTCCAGCCGCTCGTCCTGCCGGACGGCCTCCACCGCGCGGGCATTGCGCCCGTCCAGCGCCCGCTGGTAGCAGCCGATCCCGATCGCCCCGCCGACCGCGAAGGTGAGGGTGAAGGCGGTCGCCAGTGAGTCTGGGTTGTCCAGCCGAACCGGAGCGGCGATCACGCCGGCCGCGAGCGCCACCGCAGCGAATGGCCGCCGTGATCGCCGACAGGTTCGTGCCAGCATGATCAGCAGGCACACCGACTCCAGCATGCCCCAGCTGCCCCCGCTCGGCCGGTGGGCAAGCAGCATCCCGCCGGTCAGTGCCAGCGAACCGCACGCCGCCGCCCAGGCGCGTCGTTCAAGGGGCAGCCACCGGTCGGGCAGAAACAGCAGCCCGGCCGCCGCGGGACCGGCCGCCAGGGGCGGCAGCCAGTCGTAGTGCGTGGTGCGCAACCCCTTGCTGGATTCCAGGTCGAGCAGCCACACCAGGGCGAGCGCCGCGTACAGCGCGGCGACGAGGAGCCTTTGGGCCGACTGCGGGAGCGGGTTGGCCTCCGCGGCGTCCGCGACCCGCGAGTCGTGCAGGTTCTCCACGCAGCAAGGCTAGGGCCTCGTGCCCGTCCTCCCGGACTAACACCGCGAATCGGCGTCTGCGAATCGGCGATCTGGCGATCTGGGGCGCCTCGCTACCGCGCGGTGCGATCAGGGTTGGGGGAGGGTTTCGGGGCGATAGGCATAGACAGTGGTCGCTTCTACGAGGACATACCAGTCGGTGCCGCAGAGTTGGTCGGTCTTGGATTCCTCGCCGCTGGGCCACCACGAGGCGGTCAGCGTCGCCTTCGTACGGGAAGCACTGGACGGACGACAGGCGGCGAGCGTCCTCGGATCGCTGAGGGTGAAGCGCAGGATGCGCTCGGAGCCGGTGGTGCGGATGGCCTCAGAGACCGAGCTGGCCTGGTCCGGTACCCAGCTCGGCAGTCGAGCGTTCTGATTGCTTTTGCCGATCGCACCCGTCGCATAGTCGACGGTCTCGACATGCCTGTACAGTTTCTGCTTGATGCTTT
>Ga0265338_10007579_pt1 | contig 13408 bp, 11 predicted proteins | sample 42126metaG_FD_193579 | JGI IMG/M metagenome (GOLD analysis project Ga0265338, IMG submission 193579) | Rhizosphere microbial communities from Carex aquatilis grown in University of Washington, Seatle, WA, United States - 4-21-26 metaG | ecosystem: Host-associated > Plants > Roots > Rhizosphere... | reverse complement strand
CGAGGAGGAATTCGATGTTGCTGCGGGTCTTCTTGAGTTTGCCGAGCAGCAGTTCCATCGCTTCGACGGGCGGCACGCCGGTGAGTGCGCGGCGGAGGATGACGACCTTGTTGTATTCGTCGGGATGGTAAAGCAACTCCTCTTTGCGAGTGCCGGAAAGCTCGACATTAATGGATGGAAAGATGCGGCGGTCGACGAGATGGCGGTCGAGATGGACTTCCATGTTGCCGGTTCCCTTGAACTCTTCGAAAATGACTTCGTCCATGCGGGAGCCGGTGTCGACAAGAGCGGTGGCAATGATCGTGAGCGAGCCGCCTTCCTCAATGTTGCGGGCGGCGCCAAAAAAGCGCTTGGGCTTGTGCAGAGCGTTGGCGTCGACGCCGCCGGAGAGGATCTTTCCGGAGTGCGGCTGGATGGTGTTGTAGGCGCGCGCCAGGCGCGTAATGGAATCCAGCAAAATGACAGCGTCACGCTTGTGCTCGATCATGCGCTTGGCCTTCTCGATGACCATCTCGGCGACCTGCACGTGGCGTTCGGGCGGTTCATCGAAGGTGGAGCTGATCACTTCGGCGCCGCGGCAGGAGCGCTCCATGTCGGTGACTTCTTCGGGGCGTTCGTCAATGAGCAGGATGAAAAGGTAGGCCTCGGGGTTGTTCTTGAGGATTGCGTTGGCCAATTTCTGCATGAGGACAGTCTTGCCGGTGCGCGGAGGCGCCACGATAAGGCCGCGAGTCCCCTTCCCTATGGGACAAACCAAGTCCAGCACGCGCGTGGAAAGCTCGTCGTTCGCCGTCTCCAGCAGGTAACGTCGGGTGGGAAACAGCGGCGTCAGATTGTCAAAATGCGTCTTGTCCTTGGCTTTGTCCGGTTCTTCGCCATCGACGCCCTCGACTTTCAGCAGCGCAAAGAAGCGCTCTTTGTCCTTCGGCGGGCGGATTTGGCCGGCGATGAGGTTGCCGGTTTGGAGGTCGAAGCGGCGGATTTGCGATGGTGAGACGTAAATATCCTCCGGGCACGGCAGATAATTGAAACTGCGGGAGCGTAGGAACCCGAAACCTTCGGGGAGGATTTCCAGCACGCCTTCGGAAAAGAGGACGCCGGCCCGTTCGGCATTTTTCTGGAGGATTTGGAAAATCAGCTCGTGCTTGCGCATCGTGCCGAAGTTCTCGATGCCCATTTCGCGCGCCATGTGGTTGAGGTCCGGCATGGGCATGGCCTGGAGCTGGGCGATATTCATCGGCACGCCGCCGGCTGGCTCGCGCTTTTGCGTAGAAGGAGCGGGCTTCTGCGCGGCAGCGTCCTCGGATTCGACGGGCTTGGTTGGGGGCTGCAACGCTTCGTCGGGCGCGGGTTGGGCGGGCTCGACCGGGCGAATGGCTTCGATCGGCGGTTCTGGCGGGGGCGCGGCGACTGCTTCGGCGGCATGCCGGGCCAATTCGCCGTCGGCATGCGGCGCTTTGGGCTTGCGCGGCGCTCTTTTGGTTGCGGCTCTAGGCATAGGCAAATTCAGGATTTCGTTGGAAATCGGGTTAGACCCACTTGCAGGTTACCAATTGGATGCAAGAGACTCGAAAATGTTCAAATCAACGGGCCAACTGGGGATTACCAGATATGTCAGTACGGCAAGGGATACCTTGCTGTCAATTCATGAACACGTTCCCTCACCTTGTGCGCGGTGTCAAGGCTCTTAATGTCAAGAAGAACCTCGCTGATCATGTCCGCAATGGCCGCCATCTCAGGCTCTTTCATCCCGCGCGTCGTCACCGCCGGCGAGCCCAACCGGATGCCGCTGGCCAGGAATGGGGAGCGGGTCTCGAACGGGATCGTGTTCTTATTCACGGTGATTCCCGCTTCGTCGAGAGCGGCCTGGCATTCCTTGCCCGTCAATTCCCGGCTCCCAACATCCACCAGCATGAGGTGATTGTCGGTGCCGCCGCTGACGAGACGGAATTTGTTCCGCATCATGCCGTCGGCCAGGGCTTTGGCGTTTCGGATGATTTGCGCCTGGTAAGCCTTGAAGCCCGGTTGAAGCGCTTCGTGGAAACATACCGCCTTGGCCGCGATGACGTGCATGAGTGGACCGCCCTGGATGCCGGGGAACACCTGGCTGTCAATTTCCTTGGCAAACTTCTCAGCGCACAAAATGAGCCCCCCGCGAGGGCCGCGAAGGGTCTTGTGGGTGGTCGTCGTAACAAAATCGGCGTGACCCACGGGGCTGGGATGCAAACCGGCGGCAACCATGCCGGCGACATGGGCAATATCCGCCAGGAGATAGGCACCAACGGAACGCGCGATTTCGCCCATCCGTTTGAAATCGATAATGCGCGGGTAGGCGCTGGCGCCGACGGTGATCATCCGCGGCCGATGCTGTTCGGCCATTTGTTGGAGTTGATCGTAGTCGATCAGCTCATCTCCCTTGCGCACGCCGTAGTGAACGATTTCGAAGAACCGACCGGAGAAATTGACCTTGTTGCCGTGCGTGAGATGGCCGCCGTGCGAGAGGTCCATCGTGAGCATTTTGTCGCCCGGCTTGAGCATGGCAAAGTAGACGGCCATGTTGGCCTGGCTGCCGGAGTGCGGCTGGACGTTGGCGTGCTCGGCGCCGAAGAGTTGCAGGGCGCGTTCGATGGCAAGGCGCTCGATAGTGTCGACGTTTTCACAGCCGCCATACCAGCGTTTGCCGGGATAGCCCTCGGCGTATTTATTGGTCAGGACGGAGCCCTGGGCTTCCATGACCGCCGGGCTGACAAAATTCTCACTGGCGATGAGTTCAATATTCTCCTGTTGCCGCTGGCGCTCCAGGAAAATGGCGTTGGCGACTTCGGGGTCGACGGCGTTGAGCCGGAATGCGGAGGGAGTGGTGGGTGTTTCCATTTTTTCGATTCGTCGTTCGTGGCGGCCGCCTTCAAATCGCGCGGCCAGAAAAGCTTCCAAAATCCTGCGGGCGGAGCCCGGCGGCGTATTCCGGGCGCCCAAACATAGCACATTGGCGTCATTATGTTGACGAGCCAGCGCCGCCGTAAATTCATCGGTGACGAGCGCGGCGCGAATGCCCGGGACCTTATTGGCCGCCATACTCATGCCGACGCCGGTCGAGCACACCAACAGGCCAAAGGCGCTGCGCCCTTCCACGACCGCCTGCGCGACAGCCTGGGCAAAATCCGTGTAGTCGCAGGCCTCCGGCGAATGCGTCCCAAAATCCGTCGCCGAAAAACCATGATCCTGAAGGCAGCCGCGCAGGTATTCCTTCAATTCGTAACCGGCATGATCGGCGCCGATGGCAAATTGAGTCTTCGACTCGGATGACCTCCTGGCGCCCGGCGCGCTTTGCTCGATGAAATTGAGCATGGCAAAAATGCCTTGTTCGATTTGATCGCGGCAATAGGCGTAGGTTTCGAAACTGCCGCCGATCGGGTCGCTGATGTCCTTTTCAAACTCGTCGAGCGTCTCGTCAAATTCCCGCAGCAGGAAGGTCTTTTCGGCGCCCTGGGGAAAAAGCGCGAGAATTGTCTCCACGTGGCTATGGGTCATGCCGAAAATGTAATCGGCGCAGTCGACCAATTGGGACGTCAACAATTGGCTGCGCACATTTGAGATGTCGACGCCCAATTCGCGCAAAGCGCGGACCGCGTGCGAGCTGGGAGGTTGCCCTTCCATCGCGCCGACGCCGGCAGAGAGCGCACGGTAATCGCTGCGCCCTTTAGTGGCGTGACGAAAAAGCCCCTCGGCCATCGGACTGCGGCAAATATTCCCCGTGCAAACGAACAGAATGGTCTTCATTCCTGCGATCAACCGTCGCAATTTAAGGTTCAGAGCGGAAACTTTAAAGGCCAAAGTTCGGGCGTGGTGGAAAACGGCCTTGCGCCGAGGGCGCCAGGTCACGTAAGGTGGCGCTGCGCGGCGGCGGGGTAGCCAAGTGGTAAGGCACGGCTCTGCAAAAGCTGTATGCGTCGGTTCGATTCCGACCCTCGCCTCCATCTGTAACCCATTACGGTTACAGTTTCTTCAGGATTCAGAAGGGGCGAACGAATACCAAAATGAATACCAAAACCCCGAAGTTCGCCTATCCCGATTCATCGTCAGGCAACGGCATCCATCGGGTTCACGGTTCGGAATCGGTCGCTGTTACGCTCATGTGTGACAGTCATGAAAACGCGATTCAGCATCTACCCTAACGGCAGCCGCGGCGGAATTTATTACCTGAAGGACAATCTGACCGGGAAGCGAGAAAGTCTCGAAACCACGGACAAAGAGCGGGCCTTGGAACTGCTCACTGCTCGGAACGAGGCCATTCGCGAACCGGCGCACAATCTACAGAAGGCACGCATTTACATGGCCGCGGCAGATCCGGAGGTGGCCACGCGGACTTGGAGCGATGCTCTTCAGGCGGTCATACTTAGCAAACCGGAAGGCAGTGAGAATCGTCATCGTTGGGAAACGTTTGCAAAGGACAAAGCGCTCATACCCATTCTCGACGTGGTTCTGCTGGAAACACCGTCAGGGCAACTTCTGAAAGCGGCAAGCGTTCGAACTGTCAGCACAAATGTCTTCCTGCGCCGCCTCCACAATTTTTGCGTTGGTATGAACTGGCTGCCTTGGCCATTACTGCCCCCCAAGCTCTGGCCAAAGGTCAAATTCAAAAAGAAACGCGCCATCAAATACGAGGAGCATCTCAGGATTGTTGCACGTGAGAAAAACCCCGAACGCCGCGCATTTTATGAACTCTGTTGGTATTTGGGCGGCTCCCAGTCCGATATTGCAAATCTGGAAGCCGAAGACATTGACTGGCCGAGCGAAACGGTGTGTTACGAGCGCCAGAAACTTTCTTCGTTGGATGAGACCGACGTCAAGCCTCCGATCATCAAGTTTGGCAAACAGTGCGCGGCGGTGCTCCGGTCGTTGCCAAAAACCGGACCTCTCTTCCCAAACCTGCGCAAGGTCAAGGCCAAGGACCGCGGCAATGAATTCCGCCAGCGATGCCAAGGGCTGGGCATCAACGGCGTGTCGCTGCATTGCTACCGCTACTCTTGGGCTCAGCGCGCCCGCAAGGCGGGATATCCCCGCCGCCAAGCCGAAGAAGCTCTGGGTCACAATTCCAAGGCGGTTCACATCGCGTACGCCAAGGGGGCGCAGGTCACAATCGAGTCGCTCGAGAAATATGAAGAGACTGCTGCGAAGAAACTTTCGCAAGAAGTGCGATCGGCTGCCTAGAGATTCACAATTCGGCTTCTAGTCCGTCGGCTCCGATTTGGCAAAGTTTCATTTCTCGTTGTTAGCCATTTGTGACTGGCAAGAACCGCTTCATTCCGTATGAAGCGTGATCATCCCACGCCATTGATCCCGATCAGGAAACCAATGACATTTTCAGACAAAACATCTGACCCTTTTGGGCAAAAACATTCTTTGAGCGATCATCGTACGGAATCGGACGAATAAAATTCTTGGAAATATTTCGCCTAACACGAAGACATGAAAAGAAAAATGTCTAAAAAAGGTTTTGGCGATTTGGTCCGGGCTCCCGCCTATCCTCTTACCGGGCCGCAATTATTTCAACAGCTCCGAGCAGCTCTGGGCGAAACGATCGGATTCCCGCCGACATTCCCTTACCTTGGCGAGCTGATCGGAGAGAATGCAAAAGTTACCTTCTATTGGTTCAGCGTGATGCCCCAAACACAATTAATCGCATTTCTTTCCGTCCTTGAGCGATTGCCCGAATCCAAACGATGGGCGGTTATGAATAAATGGTGTCGCGAATTACCGTCGTTCGACAACCCACGCTTGTCTCATGATCCGCTCTCAGTTTCTAACCTTGAACAGCTGCTCGCGCAACGATGTGGTCTAACGTGGATTCAAGAGGGGACGGAGTTTCAGCGAACGTTTATTATCACAGCATTGGGTCACAGTTATTCCCGTGTCACAACCGGTCGGCAAACTGCTGCAGGCATGGATTTGCACGAACCACGGCGCTGGGTTCCCATAGAGGGCGTGGCCTATTTCCGTGAACCGTTGCCTGCAGCACGGTTGACAAGGGCAATAATGGAAGCATGGCCCGCCGTTCGATCTTCGAAGTCAAAGTTGCTACTCCTGAACGGAATCTGGTCTGCAGCTCCGGAACTACGTGATGAAATAATGAAAGAGGCGTCGAGGCGACACGTCATCGTAACGGTTCCAAAAATTCCCGATGCACGAGTGTCGCAAACGAATGCAAATACCCCAATCCATGTGGTGACCATCGGCCAAAACAGAGAAAACGAGCAACTTATGCGAATCAAAGTGGGGGCTCTATGACGCTGTGGACACCCCGTTACATTGGGCTTAATCCAACGTGACTGAATTTTATCCGAACTGGTCGGATATGGCTTCCGCTCCTTGATGCCAGGTGGGAACTTCCATCTGTTGAAGCACGCAATACAATCGTGAAAACTAAAAATGAAAAGTTTGCCAGGAATGTTCTTACGCAAATGTTCAGAAATGTCGGGCTAAAATACTCGTCGTCGATGATTAGGGTTTCTTGTGGTTTTTTGATCACCAATTGTCCCTTGAGCAGCAGCAAACATTGTCCGATAGAAGCCGGCTCATGAATGAGAAAGCAGGCAAGTTCGAGATGCGCGGAATCAAACCGAGCCGCGAGCTCATTTTCGCTCGTAGAGAATTACAACGGCGGACAAGTAAATGCGACAAATTGACGCTCCCCCTATGAGTAGGAAAAATTGCCTAAAGAAGCAGTTGCAGCCAAAGCTCTCAGCAACTGTGGCAGCGGTAACTTACTGCATCGGCGTTCCCGATCCCATCTCCGGCCAGCCGAGCCCAAAATTGGGACCCAGACATCTTAAGGCTCTCTTGGTTCTGTTGTCGTGGGCGCGCTCGCCGGAACGGTTCGACGATTGGTTTCTGGTGTCTGAAGAACAGTTTTACCACATAACAATCGGAGCCAAGGACGGAAAAGAACTCCTCATCCCATTGCTGCGCTCTTGGGTGCGAACGAGTCGCCATGATGACGTCCCGGCGGTTTCGCAATTTGCCGCCATTGCCGTCCTGAAAACTCCACCCGGCGATGAATATAACATCCGTTTCTGCGATGAGATGGTGCCCGTACTGCAGGCTTTTTACGCAGAGATTTACCGAGATCACGGGCTTCACCCAAATACTCCAGTTTTGAAATTTACTTGAAGTCATTCGAACTCCGATAAAACCAAGGTAAAAACAAACCCAAAAGCACATGCCGAAAAAAAACAAACAAACGAAAAAGGCGATCAAGGCAAAATCCAGACCTGCCGCGGAAACGGTGTCGAAACCACCAAAAACATCAACGATAAGATTCTTCGGCAACTCTTGGTGATGGGAGATGGATAAAGGAACCTACAAAGGACGTCGCGTTGTGTTTAAACATTACGAGACTTCCTGTTTCAATCCGTATCTATTTTCTGATACGGGAAGCGATATGAGGGGGTGTGGGGCGTGCGCGCTCGCGCTCCTGACCGGTATTATGCCCGAAAAGATCGCAGCAAAAAATGGAGGAGTGCATTATCCAGACTCTTTTATGAGCCGCTTTTTGCGCGAGCACGGATTCCGGGTCTTACGGTTGACGCAATGCAATCTGTCCGTGGCGAAGGATTACGTCGGAACCAACCACGTGGTCCTACTTTCTCAATTGTTCCGGAGGAACGAAGCGACGTGGGGTGTGATTTTCCGCGGCGTGTATTATCATAATTTCGGCGTCTATCTGCTGGATTCTCTCTCGATGCTGAACAAGCCGGTTCTGTCCGCATATGTGGTTGTTGATCCGAGGTGGTGGATTGGACCTCGCGAAAAGAAAACTGTGGCAGCCGCTAAGAAAAGCAAACGGCTCAATTTTATGTCGCTGCGTAGGCTTTCAGGCTCAGGTTCATGAAGGTCCCGATCAATACTCAAAAGATGATTCGAATCCCTGTTACTGATTATGAAATCAATGTCCCGAAAATCCCTCAATTGGACAGAACTGCAGATCTTGGCGGCAGCCGCTAAGGAAAACCCGGCAAAGATGCCGCTAGGGCCATCGAAAAACGGCGTCAGAGGTGCGCAGTTCGTCCCTAAAATGAAGGCGGCCATCCTTCATGCCATTGAATCCACGGAAATCGCGGTTCCCGTTCATTCATATCGCCGCGCGCGCTGCTTTTCAGGTGGTATTAGTCGTCTACTTGAGGTGGGGTTGGCCAATTGATCAAATCACTCCAAAGCAGATGGCCGCGCGTATTCCCATTTATAGAGCGTGCAGGAATGAGTTCGAACAAAGCCTTCAAAAGCGGGTGAAACGATAATGAGAAGGCGTGATCCGAATGTCATAAAGACTGTAACGGGAGAATCGCATCCAGCGGGAACCGAAATTCTAGCCCCAGGCAACGCTGCTGAGCCCGCGCGCGGCATGATCCTCAGAAAGCAGGACTGGACCTTCTGCGCCGCCATGAAGCCTCAAAGGCTTTCGAGCATGCAGCCACGTACGGACAAGATGGGATCTGGTAAATGGGCAATTGAAACCAGGTCGAGCAAGAATGAGGAAAGGTTTTTGGATACAGCTCTGACCGAAATGTTCCGCCGGGTGGGACGCAAATATTCTCCGCAAGCCACCGCAAAACCCAAATGGTATGATGAATCGACGTGGACTTCGCGGGAGCAGGCGGGGTTCAGGCGATGGCTCACCCAACTCTTCAGGCTGGAATTCAAGCATCAGGTATCACTCGCCAAAATGGCTGCCGGCGGGTTTGTTTTGAATTATGGCTGGAAAGTAGATGACCAACAGAGCATGCGGGCATGACGACGGCGCTGCCGGTCAGGGGGCACACCGACCAAGAGATGAGATAAGCAAAACCTAATTCCACCGAGCCGACGTCCTGCGTCAAAGCAGCGGGTCTCAAGTGGATAAAACCCTATAAAAAACAGTGTCCCAAAATTCGCTCTCCAACTATCTGGAACGCTTCGGGGCAAAGCACTGTGACGGGGACACTCTCGCCTCCGTCGTTCCGCCTGCTTACTCCGCCATCCTCGACGAAAACACGGTTGAAAAATGGCTGGGGCTTACCAACCCGGAGTTGAAGGCTTTGATCAAGGCCCGCCATATCATCCCACTCGGAAAGCCACGTCCGAAGACGCAAAAGCCGTTCGCGGCTGTTTACATCCTGGAGTTGAGAAAGGACCGGGAATGGCTTTCCGCGGCGAGAGACATCATCACAAATCACTGGCGCAAAATGAACGCCGGGAGGAAGAAAAAACATGCGACCCAAATTGGGTGACATTTGGAATTTGCAGAGGTTGCCTGATCGATTGAATCGCATCGAAACAGGCGCCCTTTTGGGCTTTACCGAGGACGATGTGAGTTGTTTGTGAAGCACAAGCTACCCAACCGAAAAATACACCGGTTTCGACGCCTCGTTGGTAATCGAACTCTGAATAAAATTCTGCGGGCGACTAAATGAGCTCCGAATATTTCTCCGATTACCTTGTCGAGATCGGCAATTATCCGCTCCTCTCCGCTCAAAGAGAGATGGAGCTTTGTGAAATTATCCGGAGCGGACTTATTCCGGGTGCGACTGCTGCGGAAGCGCTCGCGTCCGCAGAGTCCCAATCAGAATTGGCGCGCCACAACTTGAAGCTCGTCGTAAGTGTGGCGAAAAAATATCGCGAAGGGATTCTTACGTTGGAAGAAATGACCTTCGCGGGCAACGTTGGCTTGATGGAGGCAACCAAACGTTTTAGAGGGTCATCACTGCAGGTACGTTTCTCAACCTACGCTCACTATTGGATCCAAGAGTCAATCCTCGACGCGTTGTGGCGGGGACGCTTGATCCGCACCCCCATGCTTCACGTCGGTATTTTGAGGCGCATCCGCAAGGCCCGGAGTTTTAATGAGGATGAAGTCTCGCAGGATATCGAGAAGCTGCATTCGGAAACCGGAATTCCCATGCGCCGGATCAGAGGCGTGCTAATGCATCAATGCAAGGTGGAAAGTCTGGATCGATGCGTCCTCGACGAATCGGACGGGGATATAGAGTCGGCACTGCCCAGTGATTCAAAAACGCCGGCAATGATCATGGGGGATCAGGATGATCTCATGAATCTAGCCGATGCCCTGAAGACGTTGACGCATAGGGAGCGGGTGATGGTTTTTCATCGTTTTGCCATGAACGGCCATGAGTTCAAGCAACTCCATCAGTTGGCAGCGGATTTTGGAGTCAGCGGCGAACGTGTACGGCAAATTGTTATTCTTGCACTGAGCAAACTGCGGACAAATTTCGAGATGGCAATCGGAAAGGACCGGCCTTGATGAGTACCCCTGCTAAAATTTCCGACCCGAAGGACCAAAGTTGGAAAACTATCCAGCAGATGGCGGACAGGTATCAAGTGAGCATTCGAACGATTGCAAACATGATGGAGGACGGACGCTTGCCGTACTACAAAATTGGCCGAGCAGTGCGATTCGACATGGCAGAATGTGACCGTGCGCTGCGAGCGTTCCGCAGAGCTTCGCAATTTGGCGATGACACTCTCGAAGAAGATTCTCATACAGAAGTCCCTTAAAACGGCCTATTTGTTTTCAGGACATCTGTTTCCAAAAACTGCCTATGGCTTCCCGCAAACCGTCCGCGTGTCGCACCCGCAAGTATTTCCACCAGGCAGGAAACAGCCGACGGTATCGGATTTCGTTGAACCGCGCATCAATGAGGAGCACCACTCCCCGATCAGTTTCTGAGCGTATGACCCTGCCGATAGCTTGGAGAACTCGGTTCATGCCAGGAAACGTGTAGGCGTAATCAAATCCAACAACGTTTTGCTGTTGGAAATAATCCCGGATCAGGTCGCGTTCGACACAAATCTGGGGCAGCCCAACCCCAACGATGACCGCACCGATCAATCGTTCACCGACCAAGTCAATACCTTCCCCAAAAATCCCTCCCAGAACAGCGAAGCCTACGAGGGGTTCACCATGTTCAACAGAGAAAGCGGCCAGGAAAGCATCGCGCTCCGGTTCAGTCATGCCAGGTCGTTGAACGAGCACCGGCACTTTCGGATGCTGGACCTGGAATTCCTGGAGCACTGAGTTGAGATATTGATACGAAGGAAAATAGACGAGGTAATTTCCAGGTCGGCCACTGACTAGGCTTCCGATTGCTTCCACGACGTCCACGAGCGATTCGGCGCGGCCCTTGAAATGAGTTTGAATGCGATCCTGAATCAGCACCGCGAGATTTTCAGGTGGGAAAGGAGAAGATAGTTGTAATACCGGATCGTCAGGCTCTCCGCCGAGCAGGGTCCGGTAATAGTCAATCGGCGTGAGGGTCGCGGAAAAGAAGACGGCCGCCTTGCCGCGCGCCAGCGCTTTCCGGAGCAACAGGGAAGGATCCAAACAAAACAAGCGGACCTTTGGTGCCGGAGCACCCTCGATGATCGTGACGAAGCGCTCATCGTAAAGTTCGACGGTCTTGCGGAATGAATGCATTCGGAAATAAAGCGCGAGCAGGGCTTCGCGAAATTCTGCCGGCTGGTTTTGAACCAACCACTTCTCTGTTTCATCTAGCGCAGTTTCCAATGGATCTATTAAACTTTCCGGAAACTCGGGGCTCGTGCTAGCGCCTCGGTCCTCTTGCTTAAAACTAGGACTCTTCCACTGGAATAGATTGAGTTCGATGGAGGGATCTGAGGGTTCTGCCGGTTCATCCTGTGGTTCGGCGGGATTGCTCAGGGTCTGCATTGCCTTCTCCAATTCAGCCAACGCCTTCGAGCAGCGCGGTGCCGCTTTCTTGATGGCGCGCTTCACATCCAGAATCTCCCCGCCATCCAGCTCGGCGGAGAACATGTCGCGCGCCCGGTCCACCAGATTGTGAGCTTCATCTACAAGAAATCCGTATGCGCCACCGTCTTCCTCGAAGTGACGCCGCAAATAAACCTGCGGATCAAAGACATAATTGTAATCGCAGACAATGGCGTCAACCCACACGGAGACGTCCAGGGAAAGTTCAAACGGACAGACTTGATGTTTCTGGCCGACGGCTTCGAGCACCGGACGGGTGATTTCCTCCATGCCCAAAGCTTCGCGGATGGCGGGTTTGACGCGGTCGTAGTAACCCTTAGCCAGGGGGCAGGTCAGTGGATCACAGGGATGACCGTCGCGGACGCAGACTTTTTCCTTCGCCGTGAGCGTCACCGCTCGGACCTTCAATCCTGCCCGCCGCAGGTCAGCCAAGGCTTTCTCGGCGATGGCGCGACCGACTGTTCGGGCCGTTAGGTAAAAGATGCGTTCAAGTCTTCCTTCACCCAAGGCCTTTACCGCGGGGAACAAAGTGGAGATGGTCTTTCCGATCCCCGTGGGCGCAGCCAGGAATAATCGGCCACCATTGGCGAGAACGCGATAGGCGGCTACCGCCAATTCCCGTTGACCCGGACGATAATTTGGGAAGGGAAAATTCAGGGCAGCAATGGAGGCATCGCGGGCCAGGCACCAGTGATGCTGTTCCCGCAGCCAATGCACATACACGGCAGTGGTGGTGGCAAAGAAATCAGACAGCTCGGCAAATGAAAAGTTTTGATGAAATTCGGTGACCTTGCCACTCGGCAATTCCAGATAAATGAGTTGAATCACGAGTTCCTTCAAAGCGTTTTCCAGCGCATGGATGAACCCGTAGAATTTTGCCTGCGCCCAGTGCAGTGGATCCGCTTCGTGATCCCAGCTCCCCGTAACGGTCTTTATTTCTTCCAACAAGACACGGCCAGAAGTGATGAGCAGACCATCGATCCGCCCGCGAATATGCAGTGTGAACTCAACGGTCTCCACCTTGTGTTCAACGGGCAGTTCGGTCAGGTATCCCGTCGGACGTGAGCGTTGGATTTTCTGATGGCCACGGATTCCGGCGAGGGCTCGATCAGATCCAACAAACTCCCGCTCGCCGCCAAGATCGCCCCGTCGCAGGACAAACGTCACCAATTCCCGCACTTGCACGGTATGAATTGGTTTCGCGTTTGCCGTCATCAGGTCAATTTTGAAGGATGCGCATAGAGGGAAACAGATTTATTTCTCCGGGTGTGCCGATTTTGAGCGTGGCTTGCCCGCCCGCATCACTCGCAAGGAAAATCCCTTCCCATTCTCAAAGGGTTCAACCCGTGCTTCAATCTCCAACACGGGATAACGCACCGTCGCGAGACCGTAGCTCTTATAGGTCTGCGCGAACAACTCGGTTTCCACAATTCCAGTCCGATCGGCGATCGAGAGGAATTTCATCGGCTCGCCGGTAATTTGGTGGTGCGTGCGTTGTTCCACGATCAGTCCGCAGGTCGTGATTGTCTGGCCGATGAATTCGCCAAGGCGGTTGACCGGGCAATACGTGTCCCAGGCCACGTCCGAAAACAGCTCGAGGGGGTGCCCGCTGATGGCGTATCCAAA
>Ga0265338_10007577_pt1 | contig 13410 bp, 13 predicted proteins | sample 42126metaG_FD_193579 | JGI IMG/M metagenome (GOLD analysis project Ga0265338, IMG submission 193579) | Rhizosphere microbial communities from Carex aquatilis grown in University of Washington, Seatle, WA, United States - 4-21-26 metaG | ecosystem: Host-associated > Plants > Roots > Rhizosphere... | reverse complement strand
TTGCAATCATCCAACGCTGCGCTCACCGCAGCAGCCAACTCCGGTCGCTTCAGACGAAATCGCTTGGGCATTCCCTCATTTGCCACGCCCTTGGAATAGTGCAATCACAAACTAGAATTGGTATAAAGCGGTTTAGACTTCATCAGCGCCACAAACCACCCAGCTAAAGCAGGGTGTTAATGAGACTCAGCCAAACGGCACGGATTTCTTAATGCCCTCCACTGCCTCGCGGCTCCCAATTCGTTCTCGTCATTTGACGGCCAATTGCTAGATTCGCCCGCATGCGAACCGCCATCTATCCCGGCAGTTTTGACCCGTTAACCAACGGCCATTTGGATGTCATCGAACGTGCCGTCAAGCTATTCGATCGGGTCGTGGTCGCGGTGGCCAAAAACGAGAGCAAACATCCGCTGTTCTCGCTGGAAGAACGCGTGGATTTGGTTCGCCAATCGATCAAACACATTCCCAACGCCGAAGCTGATTCTTTCGATTCCCTGCTCGTCAACTATGTCGATCAGCAGAATGCGCAGGCCATCGTGCGCGGACTGCGCGCCGTTTCTGACTTTGAATTTGAATTCCAGCTCGCCCTGATGAATCGTAAATTGAACGAGAAAATCGAAACGATTTTCATGATGCCGAAGGACACCTACACGTTCCTGAGTTCGCGCATTATCAAGGAAATCGCCCGGTTGGGTGGCGACGTGAGCGCGTTTGTGCCGGCACACGTGCGGAGCGCTTTGATTGATAAATTGAAAGCCGCTGAATAACTAGAGAACTTATCGATGAAAATGGGACCGCTCATTTGCCTCGTAGGAATTCTGGCAGGTTCTTGTTCGAGAAAGGAAGTGGCTCTTGAGGATGGCGGCAAACTCTCAGCGGACGAACGAAAAAGCATCGTTGCAGTTCATCCAGCTTTTGCGTCCTGGGAACCAGAGCAAAGCGCGTTTTGGTTGCAACACGGAGCGACATGGCATATTTGCATCAGATGCGGTGGCATTGGCAGTATTGGAATGCCCTATTGGGTATTTGTTTTTGATGCCGGTGGACACCTGACAGAAGCAAATATCATCCAAGCGCCCAATCCTGGACGGGCGGTGACTGTTTCTAGTATTTTCCCTTTAAAGGTGGCTTTTGAAGCCCATGGCAATACTTATGCATGTGACGGAGAATTTTCGCAGACGAATTGGCTCCCCGGAATACGCGAAATTGAGAACCGGACGAGTCGAAACTGGTGAAACCAGTTCAAATAAGTTAAATTGCTGACGTTATGCCATTGCTAGTTAATTTACGCCATTTGGAAGAGCACGAAATCCGGTTGAAAGGCGAATTGCCCGTCGCTGATCTGGACCTGGATTTGAAGGACGACATGTGCCAGGCCGAGAAGCCGCTGCGGTATAATTTTGTGGCTCAGGAGATTGAAAATGAGCTTTTGGCGCAGGGCGAATTGAGTTTGGTCTTGAAGTGCGAATGCGTCCGCTGCCTTAAACCCTTCGAACATACGCTGAAAATCGAGCATTGGACGCGTCTTTTGCCCCTGGAAGGCGAGGAAAAGGTGCCGGTGGACAATGATTGCGTGGACTTGACGCCCTACGTGCGCGAAGATATTCTCCTTGAGTTTCCGCAACATCCGTTGTGTGAGACGGATTGTCGCGGCTTGCCGGTAAAAGTGGGCAAGGCGAAGAAAGCCACCAAACCCGGTGATTCCATCCAGGAACCATCCGCTTGGTCTGAGTTGGATAAACTGAAGTTGAAATAGAATTAAATTGATTTATGGGCGTTCCCAAAAGAAAACCATCGAAGAGCCGTCAACGCATGCGCCGCGCTTACAACAGCGTGATGTCACTGCCGCAAATGAGCACCTGTCCGCAATGCGCGGCTCCTTACGTCCCTCACCGGGTTTGCCCGGCGTGCGGTTTTTATACAGGACGCCAGGTCATCACGGTCACTGCCGGAGCCTGATCGGTTTTGTCAAGGACGCGCGGAGTCACTCCCCGCGTTCTTTTCATTTATGCGAATTGCAGTGGATGTCATGGGTGGCGACCACGGTTGCGGGGTCGTCATCGAAGGCGTCAAACAAGCACTCGAAGCTGACAAGTCCATCGCCACGGTTTATCTCGTCGGCAATGAGACTGAAATCAACTCCGCCCGCGCCCGCGCCCAACTCCACGATAGCCGCGTTCAAATCCTCCACGCCAGCGAAGTGCTGACCATGGACGACAAACCCCTCGAGGGCATTCGCAAGAAAAAGGACTCCTCGATGGTCCGCGCCATCGAACTCGTGCGCGAGGGCAAGGCGGACGCCGTTATTTCCCCCGGCAATACCGGCGCGCTCGTGGCCGGCTCCATGAAGCTCCGCCGCCTCGACGGCGTCAAACGCCCGGCCATCGCCGCGCGGATGCCTTCCCGCACCCAGGATTTCGTGCTGCTCGACGCCGGCGCGAACGACGTTTGCGAGCCGCTCCATCTGGCGCAATTCGCGGTGATGGGACACATCTACGCGAAGGAACTGCTGGGCAAACCCAAGCCGCGCGTGGGCATCCTGAGCAACGGCTCCGAGGAGTCCAAGGGCACCGATCTCACCCGCGAAGCCGCGAAGCTTTGCCGGCAGCTTGATCTGAATTTCATTGGCTACGTCGAAGGCTTCGATTTGTTCAATGACGCCGTGGACGTCGTCGTGACCGACGGCTTCACCGGCAACATTGTCCTTAAAACCGCCGAGAGCCTCGGCTACGCCATCGGCAGCATTCTCAAGGCGGAATTGAAAGCATCTCCGATACGCAAACTCGGCGCGATGCTGGCCAAGGGCGGCCTGATGAAGATGAAAAAGCGCATGGACCCGGAAGTCTACGGCGGCGCGGTGTTGCTGGGTTTGAACGGCACCGTCATTAAAGCTCACGGATCTTCCCGCGAGCGATCAATCGCCAATGCCGTTCGCGTGGCCACCGAGGAAATCAGCCACGGCGTCAATCAACTCGTTTCCCAGCAAATCGCGCAAGCGAACGACCGGCTGACCGCGTACGAAACGTCCGTTCCACTCACAGCCAGTTGAAAAACTATGGACACTGCCGTTTCATCCAAAACCGGGCGCCGACGAGGCGCGACGAAGGAGAATATCCTTCACGGATCTTCGACTGAGGAGCAACGAAGTCGCCGCCCGGTTTTCGATGAAACCCTCCGGGCTGAGGTCTTTTTGGATTTGTGCTTTGTCGCTCCTCGGTCACAGATCCATACGGATATGCTCCCTCGTCGCTTCGCGCATAAATCCAAAAATCCTCTCAGCGGCAGTGTCCATAGTTTTTCAACTGGCTGTTAACCGTCCCCGCATGAGCCCACAATCCAAGAAGTTCAAGAACCCCAGAGCTAAATACGATTTCCAAGGGCGCACTTGCTCCATCAGCGGCGTCGGCGCTTATGTTCCGGAAAGAATCCTGACCAATGCCGACCTGGAAAAAATGGTCGATACCACCGACGAGTGGATCACCACCCGCACCGGCATCAAGGAACGCCACATTGCGGCCGACAACGAATTCACCTCGGACCTGGGGGCGGAGGCGGCGCGGCGCGCCATGAAAATGGCCGGCGTTACCCCCGAGCAGATTGATTTGATCATCGTTGCCACCATCACGCCCGACATGCCGTTTCCGTCCACGGCCTGTCTCGTGCAACACAAGCTGGGGGCGAAGCGCGCGGCGGCGTTTGATTTGGAAGCCGCGTGTTCCGGTTTTATTTATGCGCTGGAAATCGGCCAGCAATTCATCATGTCCCGCACGTATGAAACCGTGCTGGTGATCGGCGCGGAAAAACTTTCGGCCATCACCGATTGGACGGACCGCAACACCTGCGTTCTGTTCGGCGACGGCGCCGGGGCGGCCATTCTGCAAAACCGGCAGGGCGCGCATGGCTTGCTCACCGCGGTGATGGGCGCCGATGGCGGCAAGGCGGATTTGCTTTTCATGCCCGGCGGCGGCAGCCGCTGCCCCGCAACCGTGGAGTCCCTCAATTCGCGCCAGCACTACCTTCGCATGGAAGGCAAGGAGACTTTCAAGAACGCCGTGCAGGCGATGCAAACCGCCGCCGAAGAAGCCTTGCGCCGGTGCGAGATCAATATCTCGCAAATCAAATTGATCATCCCGCACCAGGCGAACCGGAGAATCATCGACGCCGTGGGCGATCGGTTGGGCGCGAAACCGGAACAGCTTTTCGTCAACGTGGATAAATTCGGCAACACTTCCGCCGCGTCCGTGGGCATCGCCTTGGACGAAGCGGTCTCCACCAATCGCGTGCAACGCGGGGATTTGATTTTGCTCGTCGTTTTTGGCGCCGGCCTGACCTGGGGCGCCGCGGTGATTGAGTGGTGATTGAACAACGCCGGGATTTTTTCCGCGGCCTTCGTCGGACGCCCATTCGTGCGGATCATTTTCAGGGACGCGAATGTCATAAAATTTCTGGTGGGGCGAGACTCCTGGCGAGCCTCAGCACGCATGATCCACCAAGGACGGCTCGCGAGGACGCTCGCCCCACCCACTGCTGACTTCAGTAGAAGCATCCCGTTACCAACTTTCAACGTCTCCATCGCCCGCAGCGATAGCCATAATTTGCCACAGTTCAGACAAAATAAGATGCCCTCCCGTCTCCGTAAAAACACGTAAAACCTTGTATAAAAGCACCTTTGACCCGGGTTGATTCTGTGCTAGTTTTACACAGCTTATATGAGCGCGAGAAAAATTGAATCCGGGTCCCTCCAACAACACGTCACGGTCGAAGCGCGACAAGCGCGATTGGTTCTTTCGCCCGGCTCGGTCATCATCCACAAAAACGGAATTGAATTCCGCAGCGCCACGGCATTTTCCACGTGGACGGAAATGACCATTACGCTCCAGTCGCCCGGCGACAACGGCCGCGTGAATTGCAACGGCGTGGTGATCTCCTGCACGGGCAACAAGCACGCCGGCTATCATGTCTCGATGGTTTTCACCAGCCTCACCAAACAGGCGCAAGCGCGTTTGAGCACGATGGCGCAGTCCGACGTGGGTTGAGAGCGGCCCGAGACGTAATGGTTTTTCGTATTCCGTGTTGCGTGATTACTTGATTGTCCCCTGAAACGTATTCACCGCGCAATACGCAACCCAGCCCCGCGTTAGCAATCATTCTGCCGCGGCAGGCTACATTTCCTAATTGGCATCAGCACTCTCTTTGTTAATGTGGCGCTATGGAATTGTTTCATCGAATCCTCAAAATCGCCGTGGATGGCGGAGCTTCGGACATTCATCTGAAAATCGGAACGCCGGTCGTTTTTCGCATCAATCGCCAGCTCGTCGCCATTGAATGTCCGTTTCCCACGCAGGATTGGGCAAACAAAGTTGTTCAGCAAATCACGCCGGAACACATGCGTGCCAAGCTGAACGAGGAGCGGGAAATTGACTTTTCGTATTTTGAACCGGGCATTGGCCGCTTCCGCACAAATCTCTATCAGCAGCGCGGCCAATGGTGCCTGGCCATGCGCTACGTCAAAACCCAGGTGCCGAGCTTTGAAGAACTGGGTTTGTTGCCGCAGATCAAAACCATGGCCGAAGCGCCGCGCGGCATCGTGCTGGTGGCCGGCTCGACCGGTTCCGGCAAATCCACCACGCTCGCCGCGATGATGGAGCACATCAACGCTAATTTCAAAAAGCACATCATCACGCTCGAAGACCCGATCGAATTTGTCTTTGAAGACAACCAATCGGTCATCGAACAACGCGAGGTGGGCCTCGACACGCTTTCGTTTCATCACGCGTTGAAAAACGTCCTCCGCCAGGACCCGGATGTGATCATGATTGGTGAAATGCGCGATTCCCTCAGCTTCATGGCCGCCATGAGCGCCGCGGATACCGGGCATCTGGTCCTTTCCACGCTGCACACGACCAACGCCGCGCTTTCGGTCACGCGCATCCTGGATTTCTTCCGCGCGGATGAGCGCGAACAGGTTCGCCGCCAGATCGCGGGATGCCTGCAAGGGGTCGTCTGCCAGCGCATGGTCACTTCCGTCACCGGCACCATGACCCCCGCGTTGGAAATCATGGTCAACTCGCCGACGGTGAAAAAATTGGTTGAGGAAAATCGCCTGGATAAATTGGGCGCCGCCATCGAAACCGGGGCGGACGACGGCAGCCTGTCGTTTAACCAATCCCTGTTCCAATTGGTCAAAGACGGCAAGGTGACGCAAAAGGAAGCGCTGGCCAAAGCGAGCAATCCGCAGGCGCTCGAAATGAATTTCAAGGGTATCTTCCTCGACGAAAGCCGACGTATCCTGGGAGGTTAATGAGTGGCACGGGCATCTTGCCCGTGAGTTCCAGGCGGGTAAAAATCTTGATTGAAACACATGGGCGGGACGCCCGTGCCGCTATTTTTTGATGTAAATCTCCCCGTTGTCGAGGTGCCTGACGATCATGTCGACGGTGCGATCAATCGCGCCGAGGTTTTCACGGACGACTTTGACGGCGTTGCGCCCGAGTTCCGCGCGGCGGGATTCGTTCGCGAGCAATTCGGCAAGTTTCTTTTCCAGTTCGGCGGCGTTTTGCACCTGCACCGCGCCGTCGTTCGCGAGGAAATCGCGCACCACGTCGGCAAAATTCTGCATGTTCGGCCCGAATACGACGGGCTTGCTGACCGCGGCCGGCTCGATGGGATTCTGCCCGCCCTGCGCCGTCAGACTTTTACCCACAAAAATGACCGTGGCATGGCTGTAAAAAAACTTCAGTTCGCCGGTAGAATTGACGAGCAGACAATTCACCTCGCCGGGCTTGAGTTGCGTCTGGGAGGTTACATCGCTGCGATAAATGAAATTAACGCCGCGGTCACGCAACGCGCGGCCGGCCTCACGGCTGCGTTCGAAATGGCGGGGCACGACAATCAGGAACAAATCCGGAAATTGCTTGCGCAGCCGTTGAAAAACGTCGGCCAGAATCGCTTCCTCGCCGGGATGCGTGCTGGCGCCCAGCAGAATGCGCGCATTCGCCGGCACGCCCAACTGTCCCAGCATGCCGCTGACATTGAGGTTAACCTGCGTTTCAAGCTGGGCGGCGTCAAATTTCAGCCCGCCGACAATGTGGATTGCCTCCGGACGGCAGCCCAGTTCGCGCAAACGCGCGGCGTCGGTTTCATTCTGCGCGCCCACGCCGGTGAACGCAGCGAAGAGCGGGCGAAAAAGAAAACCATATCGTTTGTAACCGCGATAGGACCGGTCGGAAAGCCGGGCGTTCACGAGAAAAATCGGAATGCCCATTTCGGTGGCGCGCCAGATGAAGTTCGGCCAGATTTCCGCCTCCACCAAAACGATCGCCTCGGGATAAACCGCCGAAAGCGCGCGGCTGACATATTTGCGCAGGTCGAGCGGGTAATAAATTTTAGAGATCAGGGTCGGGAGCTTCTTCTTCAGCTCCGCCATGCCGGTGGTCGTGGTGGTGGAGACGACCATCTTGAGGTTGGGCATGCGCGGCTCGAGGGCGCGAATGAGCTGGGTGCAGACGTTCACCTCGCCCACGCTCACCGCGTGCAGCCACAGGACCTGCCGATTGGTGATAGATTGCTTGAAGACAACATTGAATTTGCCAAATCGCTCTCTGAAACCAGTCTGCCAATTTCCCCGGCGTCGCATCCGCATAAAGTAATACGGCGAAGACAGCAGGAAAAATATCCTAAAGAGAATATTGTAAAGGGTACGCACTCCGATTCCCTAATCCATTTCAATGTGATGTTCACTGAAAAGAGCGGCGTGTGCCAAGCAAATTTTTGGCCAGACACCGAATCGTTTCCAATTTTTCGTGACATCTTAACCCAAACGACGCAAAAAATTTCACAAGTCAAAAATAAATTGCTAATAGCCGAAGACGATAAGGATGGCACGGCGGCAATTCTCCTTTCGGAACGCACAGTGTGCGGAGCACCAACCGCCGCGCGCGGTTGGGCCCAAACCGCTTGGATTTCTCAACGTGGTATGGCTGGTCGAGACCTTCCTTCGCGGCTAATGCCGGAAGAAAATCAGCCAGACCACGATCAGCATCGGCAGCATGAACGGCAGCGTGAATTTCCAGACGTAATCCAGGAACGTCGGCGTGTGGACCTTGGCGTGGTCGGCGATCGATTTCACCATGAAGTTCGGACCGTTCCCGATGTAAGTGTTGGCGCCAAAAAACACCGCGCCGATGCTGATGGCGAGGATGTATTTATTGAAGACCGCGTTGCCGAGCAGAAAGCACACCTCGATTTCCTGCGTGCTCACGCTCTTCGCCAGCACGTGGTCGCTGTGATATTTCTGCAATGCCTCCAAGGTCTGCCGGACCTGTTCCGCGTACTGACCAGTCAGGTTGTTAAAGTCAACCGTGCCGGAGGCGATGTGCGCCTGGACCTGCGCGACAATGTCGTGGTTCACAAACGAACCGAAACTGGCGCTGAGAAAACTCAGGTAAGTAGGCGCATTATCGAGCACGCTGGACAAAGAACCGGCGCCCCAATAGAAGACCCCGGAGGCGGGCGCCTGGCCGAGCAATTCCCTCGCGTTTCCCGCCAGCCAATCCAACGCCGGCATCATCGTCGCAAAAATTCCCACAAACAAAATCGCGACTTCCTTGATGGGATGAAAATTGAAGTGATTGGATTCGTGAACCTGCTTTTTGGTGGTGAAGTACGAACCTGCCGCGGCGGCCACCATCAGCAATTCGCGCAGGAACGGCGGATGATTCACGAACACGGAAAATAAAATGACCGCGAGGAAGAGAACGTTGGAAAGGCCTTCAAACCGCCAATCCTCGTGCGCGGTTTCTTTCGCGCGGATATCGCGCGGCGCTTTGTTGAAGTTGATCCGGTCCACGAAATAGAACATGGCCAGCAAAATGCCGATGCCCGTGGCCCACATCGGCAGGCAATGCTCCGCCACCCACCAGAACGGAATCCCATAGAGATAACCGAGGAACAGCGGCGGGTCGCCAATCGGCGTGAGGCAGCCGCCCACATTCGAAACGATGAAAATAAAAAACACAATGTGATGCGCCGTGATGCGGTATTTGTTCATCCGAATCCACGGACGGATCAGCAGCATGGAAGCGCCGGTCGTGCCCAGCAAATTTGCGATGACCGCGCCGATGAGGAGGAACACCACGTTGACGACTGGTGACGCTTCCCCTTTCACGTTGATATGGATGCCGCCGGAGACCACGAACAACGAACCGATAAGCGCGATGAAACTGAGATATTCCTGCCCCACCTCCAGGACGCGATGCGATTGATTGATCCCGAAGAAATAATAGGCCAGCACCACCACCGCGAGACCGAACGCCACTTTGGGATAATGCTTCGACCACCAGTCCGCGAAGAACAGCGGCGCCAGGGCAATGGCGGCCAGCAGCGCGCCGAACGGGAGCATCATCCACGGGTTGATTTGGATATTATCCACGCGCGAACACTACGGGGGCGCATAAGGGAGTCAAATATAAATGGGCCTGTTTTAACGGTATTAGAGGGTTGTTTTTGCATCGTCGCGTTTTTAAGTTATCTTATGCTTAACGAACAGATAGGAACAATTCATGCTGTCATTCTTTCTTAGTTTGCTTTTAACGAGTTGCGCGGTTAAGCCATAGCGCACCGCCTCTCCGGTATCTGTTGTTGCCGAACCGGCGCGCCATTGAAAAATGCAAGAAGCCAATTTTGACGTAGGAATCGACCAGATCATTCTGAGAGATCCGCGCTACAGCCGGGATGCCTACCTGCTGGTGCGCGACGCGCTTGATTTCACCAAGAAAGGTTCCACCCGCCGGGAAGGCCTGGCGATCACAGAACACGAGCACATCACCGGCCAGGAACTGCTCGCTGGCATGCGGGATTACGTGCTGGAACAGTTCGGACCGATGGCAATCATGGTTTTGGCGGAATGGGGAATTACGCGCTGCGAAGATTTCGGCGAGATCGTCTTTAATATCGTCGAAGCCGGCCTTTTTTCGAAAACCGAGACGGACAGCCGCGAAGATTTTCAAAACGGCTATGATTTCGAAGAGGCGTTTCGGAAACCGTTTCTGCCTCAAAGCAAATTGTCCAAAGAAACCAAGTTTATCGTCTGAATGAAATCACGGGAAAGATTCAAGCTCGCCGTATTTCTGCTAACCGTCTTGTGCCTGGCGCACGCGGTGACCTCCAGGCCGTCTCTGGCTCCCAACGGTTCGAGTCCGCCTTGCGCGTGTGGTTATGCGGTTCAATGCCCCGCGTATCGGCTGGAGCGGTGACAACGATCCGAGTTTTCAGGAGTTGATTTGGCAGCATATTCGCCACAGCGCCAGGAAAAAACGCGGAATCGTCCCCCTCGGTAAAGCGAAAGGGAGCGCCCTTGCGGATGCTCCCTGGTGCATGGAAAGCAGAATCGAGCGAATTCAACTGATCGGCGCGCCGCAATTGACAAAGCCCAGGAATTGGGCGGTTATCTGGTTCTGCGACGGCAAGTGGTAGTTCACGATAATCACCTGCGCGAACCCGACGATGTGATACGCGGTATTCTCGCCTTCGCCACGCGCCACGTCCCAAACCGGCACCATGATGGTGAAGCCCTCCAGCGCATCAAGGGAGGCGCGGACGTGCCGGCCATTGGAGACACCCGGCTTGCCGGAAACCCAATCACCCGAAACCAATTGATGATCGTTGGCATTGTCGGGGTTGATATAAGTGGCGCTATCGCCCGGCTGCGTGAGGCTGTTGATGAGCGTGGGTTCGTCCGGATCGCCCGTCCAGGAAAGCCAGCCGAAATTTCCCGGCTGCGACCCATTCCAGATGTTGGTTAGAATAGTCCCCGGCGCCGCATTGCTCAATGACTGAGCGGACAGAGCGATGGGATACAGCGGGCAATTTTGTCCCCGCGCCGAGCTCGCGATCAGCAGCACGGCGGAAAACAGGGACGCGACCACGCCAACTGAAGCGCGTTTGAGACTAAGGTGAGGAATCATGCGTTTCATAATTTAGACCGGTATTGTTAGGTGGACTGAACGAGGGTATTCCAAGCAGTCATCATGCCAGCACCTTCACCCTGAGCACTTTAGAAAGACTATTTCGATAAAGTATCCTTCCGCGTGCTCGATCGCCGGTGAGCGGAAAAGAACCCGACTACGGCTCGCATCCAGATATTGTGACACCACTGTCGAAATTGCCCGCCGCCGCGCCGGACACAAGATCACCTGACGCGTGATCCAAGCTCTCTTCGATCGGACGCCTCTTGACACTTGCCGAGCAGGTGCCCGGCGTTCCGGGGGTGTCGAGATGCGCCCTCCCCGATAACTTGCCTCGGCGCGGACTTGACGGAACCCTCAATCCACAACACGATTTGCCCGGATGAAACAACTTGAGAATCAGATCGCCGTTGTCACCGGCGCAGGTCGCGGCATCGGCCGGGCCATTGCGCTGAAATTCGCGAGCGAAGGCGCGAACGTCGTTTGCGTCTCGCGCACGGCGGAAAATTCCGAAAAGGTCGCGGGCGAAGTCCGCGCCTTGGGCCGCCAAGCCTGGGCGCTGGCCGTCGATGTCTCCGATACCGCGGCGGTCAGCGCGGCGGCGGAAAAGATTTTGGCCGATTGCGGCAAGGTGGATATTCTCGTCAATAACGCCGGCGTGACCCGCGACGGCCTGCTGATGCGCATGAGCGACGCCGACTGGGATGCCGTGCTGAATACGAACCTCAAGGGAGCGTTCCTGTTCACAAAAGCGTTTACGCGTTCATTTGTAAAACAGCGTTCCGGGCGTATCATCAACGTGGCCTCGATCATCGGCCTGATCGGCAACGCGGGCCAGGCGAATTACGCCGCGAGCAAAGCCGGTTTGATCGGCTTCACGCAATCGATCGCGAAAGAGCTCGGTTCGCGGGGCATCACCGTGAATGCGCTGGCGCCGGGATTTATTGAGACCGACATGACCGCCGCGTTGAGCGCGGATTTGAAGACGGAATTGCTGAAAAAAATCCCGCTGAACAGCCTGGGACAGCCGGAAGACATCGCAAATGCGGCGTTATTCCTTGCAAGCGCCGGGGCACGCTATATTACTGGACAAGTGCTGACCGTGGACGGCGGCATGGTAATGTGAAAAATTTTCGATTCGAGGCTTGACGCCTTTTGAATCGTGGCATAGACACACTGCAAACGAACCGAAGAATCGGAGCAAATCATGGCTGAAAAAACAATAGAACAGAGAGTTAAAGATATCATCGTCGAGCAACTCGGCGTAAACGCGGACCAAGTCACCCCCGACGCGAAGTTCATCGAGGACCTCGGTGCGGATTCACTCGATACCGTCGAGTTGGTCATGGCTCTGGAAGAAGAGTTTGGGAACGAAATTCCCGACGAACAGGCCGAGAAGCTGCAAAGCGTCGGCGACGTCATCAAGTACATCGAAGATCTTCAGGCGAAGTAATCGCGTATGATTTCGGGCAGCTTGAATCCCGAACGTTCGGGATTTAAGCTGCCTTTTTGATTTTATGGCCAGCACTTCGACAGAGCGCAGAGTCGTCATCACCGGTCTCGGTGTGGTGACACCCGTGGGAAATTCGGTGGACGTTTTCTGGGATAACCTTATTGCCGGCAAGTGCGGCGTGAATAAGATCACTTCCTGGGACGCCACGCCCTTTGACACGCAGATAGCCGCGCAGGTCAAGGACTTCGATCCCCTGCCCGCTTTTCCGTCGCCCAAGGAAATCCGACGCACGGACCGCTATTCCCAATTCGGGGTTCACGCCGCCTGGCAGGCGCTCAAGGACTCGGGAATCGACCTGACCAAAACGGATCCCGATCATGTCGGCGCGTTCATCGGCTCGGGCATCGGTGGCCTGCAAACCACCAGCGAGCAGTTGAAAATATTGTTCGATCGCGGTCCGGGGCGGCTCTCGCCGTTCATGATTCCCATGCTCATTTCGAACATGGCGTCGGGCCTGGTTTCCATGTATTTGAATTTGCGCGGACCGAATTTCGCCACCTGTTCCGCGTGCGCCACCGCGAATCATGCGATTGGTGAAGCCTGGCGCACCATCAAGATGGGCGATGCGAACGTGATGTTTGCCGGCGGCGCGGAAGCGACCATTGTCCCCATCGGCATCGGCGGTTTTTGCGCGATGCGCGCCATGAGCACGCGCAACGACGATCCCCAACGGGCCTCGCGACCATTCGACAGGGACCGCGATGGATTCGTAATGGGCGAAGGCGCGGGCGTAATTGTGCTCGAAGATTTGGAGCATGCGAAGGCGCGCGGCGCGAGGATTTACGCGGAACTGGCCGGTTACGGCAACACGGCGGATGCGCACCATCTGACGGCGCCCTCGCCCGGCGGTGAAGGCGCGGCGCGTTGCATGAAGATGGCCCTGCGCAACGCGGGCCTGAATACCACGGATATTACTTACGTCAACGCGCATGG
>Ga0265338_10007576_pt1 | contig 13413 bp, 14 predicted proteins | sample 42126metaG_FD_193579 | JGI IMG/M metagenome (GOLD analysis project Ga0265338, IMG submission 193579) | Rhizosphere microbial communities from Carex aquatilis grown in University of Washington, Seatle, WA, United States - 4-21-26 metaG | ecosystem: Host-associated > Plants > Roots > Rhizosphere... | reverse complement strand
CCGGGCAGATCGCGTTGGCCCGGATGCCCTCGGGGGCCAGCAGCAGGGCGACGGACTTCATGAACTGGATGACGGCGCCCTTGCTGGCCGCGTAGGTGGGCAGGCCGGCCACGCCGGTCAGGCCGGCGGTGGAGGCCGTGTAGATGATCGACCCCGCCGCCGCCCGGCGCAGCAGCGGCAGCATCTGCTGGGTGACGTACATCGGCACCCAGGTGTTGACCGTCAGGCACCGGGTCCAGCTCGCCAGGTCGTACTCAAGGGCGACCGGGCCGGTGACGCCGACGTGGTTGTAGAGCACGTCGAGGACCTCGTGGGACGACTTGACCGCGGTCAGGAACTCGTCAAGCGCCTGCTGGTCGCCGAGGTCGGCCACGTGCGCCTCGGCCGAGCCGCCCTTGCCGTTGATCTCTTCGACGACCGCCTTGAGGCCGGCCGGGTTCACGTCCACCGCGATCACGTGCGCGCCCTGCGCCGCGAACAGCCGGGCGCCGGCCCGCCCCATGCCCGAGGCCGCCGCGGTGACCAGCGCGGTCTTGCCCGCTAGCAGCCCGGTCCCGGCCGATGCTGTCTCGCTCACTTCGATCCCCTCGCCTGCGATCGCGCGGTTGTACCGTTCATCAGCTCTCCCGGGCCTGCCAGGCAACCGCACTGGGCGGTGCACCTCGTTATGTACCGACCGACCGGTCCAGACTAGATCACCGGCCGGGACGGCGGAAGTGCCTGGATCACCCCCCCGGGCGTCACAAGCTGGCCAGCGCGCGCATCCGGTCGGCCCGGGACCGGCGGGCCACGCCGGCCGTGGCGGAGATGCGGTCGAAGCCGTGCGGGCAGCCGGGGTGGACGTGCAGCTCGGTGCTGACCCCGGCCGCGGCCGCCCGCCGCGCGTACTCGATGCCCTCGTCGCGGAAGATGTCCAGCTCGCCGACATCGAGGTAGACCGGGGCGATGCCGGACAGGTCGGCCGCGCGGGCCGGGGCGGCCGCGCCGGGCACGCTGCCGGTGCCGAGCGCCTCGCCCAGCAGCGCGTGCCAGCCGGTGTAGTTGTCGTCGTAGCTCCACCCGGCGAAGGGCACCAGGGCCGGGTCAGGGACGGTGTTGCGGTCGTCGAGCATCGGGTAGACGAGGATCTGCCGGGCCAGCGGCAGCCCGCGGTCGCGGGCCAGCAGCGCCGCCGCGGCGGCCAGGCCGCCGCCGCCGCTGTCGCCCATCACCGCGATCCGCCCGGGGTCGACGCCCAGCTCGGCCGCGTGCGCCGCCAGCCAGGCCGCGCCCGCGTAGCTGTCCTCGGCCGGGGCGGGGTGCGGGTACTCGGGCGCGCGCCGGTAGTCGACCGCGAGCATCGGCACCCCGCTGTCGGCCACGTAGGCCGCCACCCAGCGGTCGTAGAGCTGCACCGTGCCGGCGATCATGCCGCCGCCGTGCAGGTAGACCGCGGCCGGCCCGGCCTGCGAGAGGTCATGGCCGGGCGGGGCGTACCAGCGCAGCGGCACGTCCGCGCCGTCCTGCGAAACGGCTGAGTAGGGCCTGCGGGTCACGCTGGCGTGCTCGGGTAGCTGGGCCTCGACCGCGGCCAGGGCGGCTTCGCCGCCGTCCCGCACCGCCTTCCAGTCGTCCCGCGCCGCGGGCCGCGGCGCCCCGGCGCCACCGGCCGCCAGGCGGGCGGTGATTGCTTCCATTAGCTCAGCGTCGAGCGAGAAGGTCATAACGACTCATTATGTATCAGTCAGATCGCGCCGCCGCTATGTTCCCGGCGCTGTTACGCCGGGCCGGCCGCGGGTATGGGAGGTGAACCTGGCGTCCGTCCGGCTGTCAGCAAAGGAGCAGGCCATGAGTCTTTTCTCCCGTGCCCACGACATCGTCGCGGCCAAGGCCGACAAGGCGCTCGACTCGGCCGAGAACCCGAACGAGACGCTCGACTACTCCTACCAGCAGATGCTGGACCAGGTCACGCGGGTGCGCCGCGGGCTGGTCGACATTGCCGCCTCCCGCAAGCGGATCGAGCTGCAGGAAGAGCAGCTGCGGCACACCGCGGACCACCTGAGCGACCAGGCGCAGGCGGCGCTCGGGCAGGGCCGGGAGGACCTGGCCCGCGAGGCGCTGTCCCGCAAGTCGGCCGCGCAGCAGCAGATCGACGAGTTCGAGGCGCAGCGGCAGGACCTGGCCGAGCAGGAGGAGAAGCTCACCACCGCCCTCGGGAAGCTGCAGGAGCGGGTCAACCACTTCCGCTCGCAGAAGGAAGTCATGAAGGCGCAGTACACCGCGGCCCAGGCCAGCGTCGCGGTGAACGCGACCGCGGCCGGCATCAACTCCGACTACAACGACACCGCCGAGTCGCTCGCCCGGGCCCAGGACAAGATCGCCAACATGCAGGCGCGGGCGGGCGCGATGGACGAGCTGCTCCAGTCGGGCGTGCTTGAGGACGTGGGCGGCGACACCGACGACATCCAGGACGAGCTCGACCAGGCGGCGACGGCGGCCGACGTGGACCAGGAGCTGGCCGCGCTGAAGGCCAAGATGGCCGCACCGGAGCTGCCTGCCGCGCCCGCCGCCGGGCCAGCCGAGGCCAGCCAGTGATTACCCGAGCTTCCAGGGATCGATGAGCTCGACCCCGGTTCCCTCGAAGCCGGCCGCACGCTCATCGAAAGAAAGGACCCGGCCGTAGAAGTCTCGGCCAGGATCCCGCGGACCGCCACTGCCAGCTCGCGCTTGCGGTGGCCGTCAGCCAGCCGGGCAACGCCGTACCGTAGCTCGGCGGCAGTGACCGCGGTAGTAGCGACCTGGGTGCCGCGCGGCCTCAACCCGGAGCCGCGCGTGCGTTACCGGGTCAAGCCCCCGGATTGCCAGCGTCGCCATCGTGCCTCCTCGTACCCGAACCTGTTTCCGCTCAGCGGTCCGGCCTCCTTTTACCGCCGGAAACCGGCTGTATAGCCTGCTCTCGGCGGTCGGTCGATGGAGAGCGGGGTGGCGCCGTGGCGGTCGCACTGGTGACTGGGGCCAGCCGGGGGATCGGCCTCGCCACCGCGGTCGAGCTGGCCAGGCGGGGATTCGACGTCGCCCTGGCCGCCCGGACGCTGCACCGCGGGCAGGGCCGCGACGACGGCGACTTCAACCCGGGCCGTGCCATCGAGGGCAGTCTGGAGGAAGCGGCCCGCGCGGTCGAGTCGCACGGAGTGCGAGCCTTCCCGGTGCGGCTTGACCTGGTGGACCCGGAAAGCGTCGACCAGTGCGTGCCGACGGTGCTGGCCGAGTTCGGCCGGCTCGACGTGCTGGTCAACAACGCGACGCTGCACGCCGGCAGCAACACCCGGATCGCCGACCTCACCCGCGGGCAGGTCGAGGACTTCGCCCAGGCAGCCTTCGTCGCCCCGCTGCTGCTGGTCAAGGCGGCCCTGGCGGCGATGGCGGCCCAGGGCGGCGGCCGGATCATCAACGTCGCCTCGGCGGCGGGCCTGAACGACCCGCCCGCGCCCCCCGGCGAGGGCGGCTGGGGCGTGCTCTACGGCATGGCCAAGGCCGGCCAGTACCGGATCGCGGGCCTGGTGCGGGCCGAGTACCCGGACAGCGGGATCGCCTGCTTCAGCCTCAGCCCGGGGTTCGTGAAGACCCCGGTGATCAGCAAGCTGCCGGTCTTCGAGAGCACCGCCGAGGGCGTGCCGGCCAGCGTCCCCGGGCGCGTTATCGCCTGGCTGGCCAGCGCCGACGAGGCGGTGCAGTACAGCCGGGAGTTCATCGACGTGCCCGCGTTCGCCCGCCAGCACCGGCTGGCGGAGGCCTGACGCCCGGGTCAGGCCCTGGCCCAGCCGGCGCCTTCGTGCCAGGTCGTCTTGAGCTCGACCCAGACCGGCCAGGTCTCGATGTAGCTGACGCCCTCGGGGCCGGCCGTCATCGTGTGCTTGGTGCCGGCCTCGCTGATCCAGAAGTCGCCCGCGCGGACGGTGCGCGGGCCGCTGCCGTCGTCTGACTCGACGGTGAACTCCCCGCCCATCACGATGATGAGCTCCCGCAGGTTATGGCTGTGCCAGGGGATCGTGAAGTTCGGCCGGCAGCGCACGCCGCCCATGTTGAAGTCGCTGTCGACCCGCATCGACCGGAACATGGCGCCGTCGAAGGTCGCCGCCAGGTCGACCGGCGCGTCGGCCAGCGACCCGCCGCCGCCCCAGGAGTAGCTGGGGTTGGCCTGGTCGTAGACGATCGGCTCACAGTCGGTGTCCGCGTTCAAATCGAAAAAGTCTATTTTCATTTCCCCACTCTGGCACGGGCCGCGGCGGGCCGTGCCGGGCCGGTTCCGGCAGGTGGGACAGGCCGCAGCGCATCCCATTCAACGAGACGGGCCTAGTTCGCCGGGCGGGAAGACGAGTTAGCTTGCAGCTATGGGCATGCATTTTGACAGCCTCCTCGACCCCAGCGTGTGGGAGCCGATGGAGACGGAGCAGCAGCAGTACAGCGAGTGCTACTACTGGCACGACGGCCGGAAGCTGTACGACTCGCCGGCCGACTTCGTGGCGACGTTCAAGGACGCCATGTGGGTGAGCCTGGAGTCGATGGACGTGGGCGCGTTCAACCGCAGCCCGCTGAAGGTGCGGCCCAACTTCGTGGTCCCGCGCCATCACCACACCACTAAAGAGATGATCTTCATCTTCCAGGGGACCTACAGCATCGAGTACGGCAGCCTGGACAACCCGGAGACGGTCGTCGTCGGGCCCGGCCAGTTCTTCCTCAGCCACCCCGGCACGCCCTACACGATGACCGCGGGCCCCGAGGGCGTCACCTACATCGAGACCTGGCCGCAGCACGTCACCGGCGGCGGCGACACCATCTGGTACGACGTCGGCTGGGTCCACAAGTAAGCCGCTAAGCCGCGGGCCGCGGCTATCGCCCGCCCGGCCCCTGACGGGGTTATGCACGCGACGGCAGCCGGCCAGTCCTACGCCGCCGCCCGGCGCGAGGTCATCCAAGAGCTCAGGTCAGCACGGCCTGGACCGGATCTCAACCTGGGCCGACACCTTGCTCGGTGGCGGCCCGGACGGCGGGACATCGGGCGCCAGCCGGCCGGGCAGGTCCGACTCGGCACCCTGCGCGAAGGCGGCTTCTCGGTCGCGCAGGCACACCAGGCCCTGCACCTCCTCGGCAGCCGGGTCCTCGGCTTCACCCGTGAGCTGTTCGGCGATCCCGCCGACGCTGCCCCTGCGGCCGAGCCCAGCCTGCCCGCCGGGTTCGTCGCTGCCTTCCCCTACGCGGCCGAGATGGCGGTCGCCGTCTCCCACGGCGGCGCTCTCGGGCGGTGCGACGATGACGGTGAGTTCGAGTTCGCACTGGACTTCATCCTCGACGGACTCAGCCGGCTTCCCCGGCCGCCAGCCGAGAAGTGAATCGGCTAACCAACCGGGGATGAGGTAGACAGAGGGCGTGACAAGCGCGGAGTTGCTCCTCGACGGGTTCGGCCGGATCAGGGAAACCGTCGCCGACGTGCTGACCGGTCTCACCCCTGACCAGCTCGCCTACCGGATCGACCCGGAAGCCAATCCTGTTAGCTGGCTGGTGTGGCACCTGACCCGGGTGCAGGACGACCACGTGGCGAAGGCGTTCGGCGCCGTGCAGGCCTGGTCGTCCGGCGGCTGGGCCAAGCGGTTCGGGCTGCCAGAGAACACGATGGAGACCGGCTACGGGCACAGCACCGCTCAGGTGGGGTCGGTAGCCGCCGCCACCGCGTCGGCGGAGCTGCTGGCCGGCTACCACGAGGAGACCTACGCCCAGACGGTGCGGCTGGTCGCCGCGGTCACCGACGGCGACCTGGGCCGGGTGGTGGACGCGCGCTGGACGCCGCCGGTGACGCTGGGCGTGCGGCTGGTGTCGGTGCTGAACGACGACATGATGCACGTGGGGCAGGCGACCTACGCGCACGGCATCATCCTGCGCTCGTCGGCCGGCTAGTCGCGGGCGCGCCGGCCGAGGACGAGTAAGCCGCACCCGTTCGGCTGATCTCAAGTCTTTTCTCCCGAACGGGTGCGGCTGACTGCCGCCCCGCTACGCCCGCCCGGGCCGCGCCTCGTAGGGGATCTGCTCGCCGGCTTCGACCGCGACCGGCAGCCGGTTCCCGGCCGGCGGGAGCGGGCAGGTCGCGAACGCGGTGTAGGCGCACGGCAGGTTGGCGGCCCGGTTGAAGTCGAGGATCACGCTGCCGTCCGCGCCCGGCGCGCCGACCGGCAGCGAGCGGTTGGCCGCGTAGGTGGTGACGCCGCTGGTCGCGTCGGTGAACAGGATGGACAGGCCGCCCGGGGTATAGCCGTTGAACGCGGTCAGCGTGAACGGCTGCCCGTCGATCTCGAACTCGACCACGCCGGGCGCCGCGTAGACGTGCTGCAGCCCCTCGACGACCGAGCCGACGGTGACGTCGGCCGGCTGGTCGAAGGGGCGGTAGCGGCCCGGGACCGCCCAGCGCGGGTCGGGGGCGTAGGCCGGGGTGCCGCGGAACGCCGCGCGCAGCGGCGCGTCGGGGTGGCGCGGGCGCAGGATGTCGTTCCCGCCGCGCCGGGCGACCTCGTACACGCCGTCGGCGTCGGACGGGAAGACCCCGCCGCGCTCCGGGATGCGCCCGAAGCTGTGCCGCCCGGTGATGCGGGCTCCCTTCAGCGCGAGCTCCTCGCCCGCCCCGAGCTGCACGGTGACGCCCGAGTCGTCGGCGGACCACTCCCCGGGCGCGTCCGCGAAGCGGGCCGGCTCCTCACCCAGCCAGTTGATGCTGGTGATAGCAAGGAAGCCGTCCGGTGCCGCGAGCCGGTCCTGGTGCTGCTGGTGCCACCGGGCCCAGTCGGTTGCGAACTCGTTTGCTGCCTGCAGGTCTAGCGCGCTCATAATGGCGCTAGCACTCCGGCCGGGCGCAGTATTCCGAGCGGCAAAAACTACAATTTGAGCTTTGAGTACCGACAACGAAGGGGCGCCGCCCGTGCCGCATCCGCTCGACAACCCGGTGTTCTCCTCATTGACCGGGCCGCACGCCCGGTTCGCGGAGCTGCGCGGCGGTGCCCGGCGCTACCCGGTCGACGTGTCCCCGTTCCTGGCGCTGCCGGACGAGCCGGGCGAGGGCGACTGGGCGGACGCGGCCGCCCTGGCCGGGCCGGGCGGCCTGCTGGCGCTGGCCGGCGTCCGGGCCGCGCCGCCGCGAGACTGGGCGGTGACGATGGCCGCCGAGGGCGTGCAGCTGACGGGCGAGGGGCTCGCGGTCGCGGCCGACCCCGAGGCGGTGCCGCTCGGCCGGGCCGACGTCCCGGAGATGCTGGCCCTGACCGCGCGGACCGAGCCCGGCCCGTTCCTGCCGCGCACCTGCGAGCTCGGCTCCTACCTGGGCATCCGGCGCGACGGCGAACTGGTCGCGATGGCGGGGGAGCGGATGCACCCGAACGGCTGGTCCGAGATCAGCGCGGTCTGCACCGATGCGGCGTGGCGCGGCCACGGGTTCGCCAGCAGGCTGATCCGGGCGGTCGGCGCGGTGATCCGGGCCCGCGGCGAGCAGCCGTTCCTGCACGCGGTGGCCACCAACCCGGCGATCGGGCTGTACGAGCGGCTGGGCTTCAGGCACCGCCAGGCGACCGTGTTCACCGCCGTCCAGGTCCCGCAGGCCCAGGTTGCGGAGGCCCGGGTCTCGGAAGTGCTGTGACGTGGCGGCCTGGGCAGGCACGTCGGGCTGGAGCTACGATCACTGGCAGCCTGGGCTTTACCCGCCCGGCCTGCCCGCCCGCGACCGGCTCGCCCGGTACACGCAGGCCTTCGCCACCCCCGAGCTGAACAGCAGCTTTTACCGCTGGCCGGGGCCCGCGTCGTTCGCCCGCTGGCGCCGCCGCCTGCCCGACGGCTTCCGGCTCTCGGTCAAGGCGCCGCGCGGGCTGACCCACGGGCGCAAGCTGTACGGGCCGGAGGCGGCGAACGCGGTCCGCAACGCGCGGACCCTGCGGGCGATGCTCGGCCAGTGACCGCCATGACCCGGTTTCTGGCAGTCCCGGCGCTTATGCTTACCTCGTGAAAGCGACCGGTTCCGGCACTGTCGCGCCTGATGATCCGGAAGTCGCCCGGTTGCTCCGCGGGCGCCGGCGCTTCGCCTGGATCATGGCCTGCTGCCTCGCGGGCGCGATAGGGGCATTCGCCCTCGTCTTCACCCAGTTCCCCGACCCGGACTCGTTAGGCGCGGGGGCCGGCGTCTCGGCCGGCGTGCTGCTCGTGATGGGCGCGTTCGCCGCCGGGATGCTGTGCCTCGGCAACGGGCTCGCGCTTCAGCAACGCCGCGCCGACCCGCACGGCGCCGCCCGGAGCAGGCCGGCCGCCAGCTCGCGCGGCCGGCGCGTGCTGCCAGAGTGGCTATTGTGGATCATCGTGCTGTTCTGCGTGGGGCTCGGAGTCGCCATGCTGCCGTTGCCCGTCGACGGGATCGCCTACCTGGCCGGGGCGGGTCAGCGGGCCACGTTCACCCCGGTCTCGTACAGCCAGGATTGCGGCAAGGGCTGCCATACCGTAACCGACGGCTTCGTGACGGCCGGCCCCCGCCGGACTACGGCGACGTGGCCGGTCAAGGTCCCACTTGGCCGCCCCATCCAGACCCGGCTCGACGTCTGGGACTGGGGGTCCGGCGATGTGCCGGTAGGCGGCCCGGGGGGTGCCGTCAGGGACCTGGTCTTCGGCGGCTTCTGGGTCGTGGTCGGTGGCTTCGCGCTCTGCCTGGCGGCCATTCGGCTAGCGCGGCGGTCCCGGGCCGCCCGGTCTCGGTAGGCTGCCCCCCGTGGACCAGGCACGAGGTGAGCGGACCCTGCGGGGGATGAGCGAGTTCTACGCGGGCGAGCCGGCCCAGTCGGCCGGCCCGGCGGCCGAGGCGGCGCTGGAGTTGTTCCAAGACGCGGCCCGCTCCGTTCCGGCCTACGCCAAGTTCCTCAGCTCGGCCGGCGTCGACCCGGGCACGGTGCGGTCGCCCGCCGGCTTCGACCGGCTGCCGCTGCTCACCAAGGACACCTACCACCGGCGGTACCCGCTGCCCGAGCTGTGCCGGGACGGCCGCCTTGACCGCTGCGACATGGTCGCGGTGTCCTCCGGCTCTTCCGGCACCCCGACCGTGTGGCCCCGGTCGGTGCTGGACGAGCGGGCGGTCGCGTCCCGCTTCGAGCAGGTATTCCGTGACGGGTTCGGGGCCGCCGGCCGCAGTACCCTCGCGGTGATCTGCTTCGCGCTCGGCAGCTGGGTCGGCGGCATGTACACCACCGCGGCCTGCCGGCACCTGGCGGCCAAGGGCTACCCGGTCACGGTGGTCACCCCGGGCAATGACATGGCCGAGATCCTGCGGGTCGTCCGTGAGCTCGGGCCGCTGTTCGACCAGGTGGTGCTGGCCGGGTACCCGCCGTTCGTGAAGAACGTGGTGGACGCCGGCCTGGCCCAGGGGATTGACTGGCCGGCCTTCCGGGTCAAGCTCGCCCTGGCGGGCGAGGTGTTCAGCGAGGAGTGGCGCGACCTGGTCGGCCGACGGGCCGGGCTGACGGCACCGCTGGCCGACTCCGCGTCGCTGTACGGGACGGCGGACGCCGGCGTGCTCGGCACCGAGACACCGCTGAGCGTGTCCGTCCGCCGGTTCCTGGCCAGCCGCCCGGACGCGCTGCGCGAGCTGGTCGGCCAGGCGCGCCTGCCGACGCTCGTCCAGTACGACCCGGTGGCGCGCTACTTCCAGGCCAGCGGCCCGACGCTGCTGTTCAGCAGCGACGGCGCCACCCCGCTGGTGCGCTACCACATCGCCGACGAGGGCGGCCTGGTCAGCTACGACGAGATGCTGGCGTTCTGCTCGCGTCACGGGCATGACCCGCTGGCCGAGGTGGGCACCGAGGGCGGGGCGCCCCGGCTGCCGTTCGTGTACGTATTCGGCCGGTCGCTTTTCACCGTTTCCTACTTCGGCGCCAACATCTACCCGGAGAACGTGACCGTCGCACTGGAACGCCCCGGCGTCAGCGACTGGGTGACCGGCAAGTTCGTGCTGTCCACCGCGGAGACGGCCGACCGGGACCGTGAGCTGCGGGTCGTGGCCGAGCTCGCCGCCGGGCAGGTCGCCTCGGCCGAGCGGGCCGCTGAGCTGGCCGACGCGATCCGGGCTGAGCTGCGCCGCCTCAACAGCGAGTTCGCGCACTACGTCCCGGACGCCGCCCAGCTTCCGGTGGTGGAGCTGCGCCCGGCCGGAGATCCCGAGTACTTCCCGCCCGGCGCCAAGCACCGCTACACGCGCCCGGCCGCGCCGCCGGCCTAGCAGGGCTGGTCCGAGGGCCAGCTGACCCCGCGGCCGCAGTGCCTCAGACGGCGGCCACGCCGCAGTAGGTCCAGGCCGCGTCGGCGTCAGGACCGGGCTCCGCGTCCGGCCGCCAGCGCGAGACGAGCACCAGCCCGGGCTCGACCAGTTCCCGGCCGATGAACATGCGCGTGATCTCGTCCTTGGGCCGGGGGAGCCAGGTAGCCCCGCGCTCCGTCGCGGCGGCCGACGCGGCGTGCGTCCGCTCGGGGGCGAACTCGTCGGTCGAGTGCGAGATGACCACGTAGCTGCCCGGTGCGAGCGCGGCCAGGTACCGGGCGGCGATGCCCGCCGGGTCGTCGGCGTCCTTGATGTTGTGCAGCACCGCGACCAGCAGCAGTCCCACCGGCTGGCTGAAGTCGAGCAGCTTCCCGGCCTGGGCGAGCACGTCGTCCACGTCGCGCAGGTCAGCCGGGATCACGACGGTGTCCTGGTCGTCGGCCATCCGGGCCTGCGCGTGCCGGAACACCACCGGGTCGTTGTCGACGTAGGCGACCCGGGCCTCCGGGCTCTCCTCGCGGGCCACCTCGTGAGTGCTGGGGCTAGTCGGCAGCCCGGTGCCGATATCGAGGAACTGGCGGATACCCGCGTCGCGCAGGAACCGGACCGCCCGCACCAGGAAGTTGCGATTCTCCTGCGAGGAGACCCGCATCTCCGGCATGTGCATGAGACCGACCCGGGCCATCTCCCGGTCGGCGGCGAAGTTGTCCCTGCCGCCCGGTTGCTTCCCCGATACGTAGATTTGGGGCGCTATCATGGGGAAAGTGCAATCCGTAACCGATCTATCACTTCCAGTTACCGAGTATGACGGTTGCGGCAAGTGCCTTGTTGGCATCATCCGGCTCAGCCGCATGACAGACAAGACCAACAGCCCTCAGAAGCAGGCTAACCACAGTCTCACGAAGGCCGCCGTCAACGGGGCACACATCATCGCGTGGGCGATTGACCTAGAGGTATCGGGAGCTACGAACCCTCTTACCCGCCCAGGGCTAGGCCCGTGGCTGCGAGGCGAAAAGGGCGACTACGACGGCATAGCTGCCTACGACGTTGCCAGGGTCGGCCGCAACGTCCGCGACGTGCTGAACACTCAGCAGCTACTGACCGATCAGGGCCACATCATCATCACGGGCGACCATGACGGCATCTGGGACTTCAACGACCAGACCCAGGAAAACGAATGGATCATGAAAGCCTGGGGCAGCCAGATGGAGCTACGTCAGACCCAGAAGCGGAACCGGGACGAGACCGACCGCGCCAGGGAAGCCGGCGACCCCAAGCAAAGGCCTAGCTACGGCTACATGTTCGTACGGCTCAGCCCCACGGCCAAGGTTGATCACGTCGCGGTTGACGACGTGGGGGCCGGGGTGATCAGGGAGGTAGCGCGCCGCATCCTGGTGGACGAGACCGGCAAGGTAACGTGCGCGACCGAGGCCGCCCGCCTTAACCGTGAGGGAGTGCCCGCCCCGTCCGACCGCCGCGCCCAGCTCTACGCCCGCCCTGCCAAGGGGCACCACTGGACTGCCAAGTCGGTCAGGCACATTCTCACCAGCGAGGCGGCATTGGGCTACCTCATGCACGACGGCCGGCCGGTCACCGGCCAGGACGGCAAGCCGACCAGGATAGCCCCGCCGCTATGGGACGTGCCCACCCACCTGGCCCTGATAGCCAAGACCGCCCCGAAGGGCACGCGGGACGCCGCGCCCCGGGGAACTCAGCTCATGACCGGCGGGGCATGGTGCGGAAGCTGCGGTCAGGTTCTGTACGTCGGCGGGCCGCGAGACCGGAACCTCTACGGATGCACCGGCCGCGTACGTGGCATTCAGGCGTCAGCACAATGCAAGCCAGCCCCGTCTATCGGGGTGGCCGAGCTTGACGCCCAGGTCAGCGCCTGGTTCATCGCGACCTACGGTGCAGGCGAGGTCATGAAGCGGGTATGGGACCCCGGAACTGGTCACACCGCCCAGATTGCCGAGCTGACCGCCGCCCGGGACAGGCTGCGAGCCGACCGGGACGCCGGACTTTACGACGACGACGGCGAGGCCGAATGGTACCGCGCCCGGTACCGCAGCCTCACCGACGAGATCAAGGCACTGCGCGCGCTGCCCGAGCGCGCCCCAGGCATGATCGAGACCGGCACCGGCCGCACCATCGGCCAGGAATGGCGGGAAGTCGACAACGCCCGCCGCCGCGAAATGCTCGCGGAATTCAGCGTCCGGGTAACCGTCAACGCAAAGAAGGGCAACGGCCGCCGGGCCACAAGGAGCAGGCAGCCCCGCGTGACCATCACCGGCACCCCCGCCCCGGCCGCGCGACTGCTAGCAGAGGCGGCCTAGCTCCAGCGACGACGAGCACCAGGCCGCCGCGCCGACCGGGAAACTGCCCAGCCCGGCCGGCGCGGCCAACAGCATCAGAACCAGGTCCAGCCGAGGCCCGCACGGGCCGGCACGGAAGGAGCCCCCCAGGCCAACCCGCAAGCCCCCGCCCGCCGCCCCTCCCGGCCACGGCCGGGACGCGCCGCAAACCAGGCGCGGAAAAGCCACAGGCGAACAAGGCGCTGCGCGCTCATCCACGCCGGGGGACCCCAGAGCCCGCCCCCGGACCCCCACCCGCCCTGAAGGTCGCTGCGCTCCCCGGAAGGTCAAGACCGCAAGAAACAAGCGGCGCGCAAAGCGCCCTTATCCAAAACCGGCGAACCTCAAAGCGCGGGTCACGCGCCGCCGCGCGGGTGCCCGCGGTGCCAAAACCAGGCATCGCGGGCACTGCCAATTCCACCGGCTAAAACCGCCAGCGCCACCCCGGCAGCCCCGGCCACCGCCCCGCGAGCGCCAGAGCAGGCCCCCAGCAGGCCCCCGACCGCCAGACACGGCAGTGCTACCCCCAAGAACATTCGAAAAGTACAGGTCAGCGTGGGGCCGGGTGTCTGCTGGCTCTCCGTTCCGTCGCCGTTGACCTCAACCCCTCAGAGAGCGAGGGATCGAGGTCAACAACAACTCCACTACAAGCCAGCAGACACCCTCTGTAAAGTCAAAAGCGCGGGGGGGGGGGGCCCCCCCCCCCCCCCCCCCCCCCCCACCCCCCCCCCCCCCGCCGCGGCCCCCCCCCCCCCC
>Ga0265338_10007575_pt1 | contig 13414 bp, 6 predicted proteins | sample 42126metaG_FD_193579 | JGI IMG/M metagenome (GOLD analysis project Ga0265338, IMG submission 193579) | Rhizosphere microbial communities from Carex aquatilis grown in University of Washington, Seatle, WA, United States - 4-21-26 metaG | ecosystem: Host-associated > Plants > Roots > Rhizosphere >... | reverse complement strand
CTTCTATCCGCGATGCGCGCGCGCACGAGGCAGTCGGGCGCGTGGTCGGGACGGCTGACGGCGCGCGAGAAGGAGCTTGCGGCGCGCATCCTGGAGAGGTTTGCGGAAGGGGGCGCGCTCGGCCCGGAGGCCTTCGCCGACGGCCGCAAGGGAAGACGGGTCTGGGGGGCGGCGACGCTCGCCAAGGCGACCCTGCAGAAGCTCTTCTTTCACGGACGCCTGCTGATTGTCGGCCGCCAGAGCAACCGCAGGCTCTACGACCTCCCGGAGAGGGTGCTTCCCGCGGGCGTCCTGGCGCAGCCCGAGCCGACCGCCGAAGACACCGAGCGCTGGCTCGCGGTGACCCGCCTGCGACAGCACCGCCTGGTGGCCCTGAAAAGGCGCGAAATTGCGCTCGTGGAGGATTTGGTCCAGCCGATCGGCATCGAGGGCTGCCCGGCGCTCCACTGCCTCAAGTCGGACGTCCGCTGGCTGGATGCCCCCCAAGGGAACGATCCCGTCGCGGGCCCGCTGCTCCTGGCCCCGCTGGATCCGATGATCTATGACCGACGGATCACCCGGAACCTCTGGCAGTTTGACTACACGTGGGAGGCCTACGTTCCCGCGACAAAGCGGAAGAGGGGACACTACGCGCTACCCGTGCTCTCGGGAACGGAGATTGTGGGCCACGTCGACCTCAAGGCGGATCGCAAGCTGGGCCGCCTTGGCATTGTCTCCCGCAGCGTAAGGAGCGGGCACGCCACAGCCGCTGCCGTCAGGGACCTGGCCCGCTTCCTGGGCCTGAGGACAGGGTAGACTACGAGGCCGCAGCCGCCACCTGGCCCTCGCCCCGGGAAGGCTCAAACCACTGGGAGGGGTTGCTGTCGCGGGCAAACTCAGGGCACTCCTCCGCGAGCCTGGTGCGCAGGCGCTCCCGGGCCCTCGCGATCCGGCTTTTCACGGTGCCAACATTGATACCGAGCGCAGCTGCAATTTCCTCGTAGGACTGGTCGAGGACGCTGCGCATGGACAGGATCTTCCTGTGGGACGGCTCGAGCTTCTCCATGCAGGACTCGACCGCGCTCACGAATTCATTGCGCGAGGTCTCCCGGGACGGGTCGGGATCCGAGGCCGAGAGCAGGTTCGAAAAGGTCGATTCGCCGGACTCGCCGAGCGCCGCATCGAGCGAGAGCGTGGAATGACGGCGCCTGCGGAAGAAGTACCAATAGCGGTTCCTTGCCAGGTTGACCGCGATCCGGTGCAGCCAGGTCGCGACCGACGAGTCCCCGCGGAACTTCGACAGGCCCCTGTGGGCCCGGATGAACGTGTCCTGTGTGATCTCCTCGGCGTCGGCGCGGTTTCGCAAGAGGGCCATCGCCGCCGCGAAGATCCGGCTCTTGTGCCGGTTCATGATTTCGACAAATGCGGACTCGTCGCCGCCGTTGAATCGGTTGACCAGATCGGCGTCCTCGATGGCTTCGGCATTCATGCTGCCGAATTCAGTACCTATCTTCGTGCCAGAAGATGCGCGGCTGTCGTAAGAAACTTCGCGGCTGCGCCTTAGGCTTCAAATACCGATAGGATCCGTCATTACTGCCACGAATGTCGTGCGTTTTGCATCTGCATTCTCAGATGAAGCGGGCAAATGGCACGAGCTAGGCTGGCGTGCCGATTAGCGGTTACAAATTTGCGTCTTTCAAAAACATTCGGCTTCGATGCTTGACTGACGCAGCAAACGGCGATGTTCCTTTGGCCAAGTGTAAGCAACTACAGTCTCCTCACCTGGGAGGCTTAAATTCGTTAGAGTTAATCCAAGTAACACCTATGAAATCGACGTTCCCATCTCTGAGATGGACCTTTGCCGGAGCAGTGGCCCTGGCTTTCGCAGCGACAACGACCATGTTTGCCCAGGGCGTTACGACGTCCGGAATATCCGGCTTCGTGACGAACAAGGCCGGCCAGGCCATTTCCGGGGCGACCGTCACGGCCGTTCTGGACGCGACCGGCGCCCGCTACGCGGCGACCACGCGCTCGGCCGGACAGTACTCGCTCTCGGGCCTCACGAGCGGCGGCCCATACACGGTCACCGCGACGGCCTCGGGCTTGCCCGCTGCCGAGAAGAAGGACGTCTATCTGAACCTTGGCCAGACGACGGCGGTGGACCTCGAGATTTCGACGGAAATCGTCCGCTTGGAGGCGGTGAACGTGAGCGAAAGCGCCGCCAACACGACGTTTGACATGAGCTCCATGGGCACAGGTTCAAATTTCAACACGAAGCAGATCCTGCAGATCAGCTCGATCCGCCGGGACCTCCAGGACTTTGAAAGCCTGGACCCGCGTGCCGTCACGCAGCAGGTCTCGCCTTCGGACCCCGCGTACACCTTCAGCGTGGCGGGCCAGAATCCACGTGAGAACGCGATCCTGGTGGACGGCGTCTCGGCCGCCGACAACTTCGGCCTGAACTCAAACGGGTACGCGGGCCTTCGCAACCCGGTACCGCTGGAGTGGATCTCGTCAGCGACCCTCGCCATCAACCCGTTTGACGTGGTTTACAGCGGATTCTTGGGCGCCGTCACCGACGTCTCTCTCAAGTCCGGAACCAATGAATTCCATGGAACGGCCTATGAGATCTACACCGGAACAAGGATGCGCGGCCCGGACCCGGTGGTCGGCGCGCTTGGGCCGCATGAATCCACGCAGCAGCATACGACGGGCGCGACGCTCGGCGGCCCGCTCTGGAAGGACAAGCTGTTCTTCTTCGTGGGCTACGACGCCTTCCGTCAGATCGCCGCGGCACCGGCCCAGATTTTCAATCCCCTGGGATCCCCCCAAGGCCAGACCGATGTGACTGAGGTCATTAATGCGCTCAAGGGCGGATATACGATCGGCGGCAAGACCTACACGTATGACCCAGGCAGCCTCAACGCGATCAGCCACACCTGGGAACAGAACTTCGTGGGCAAGATCGACTGGAACATCTCCGACTATCAGAAGTTCACGCTCACATTCCGGCACACGATCGGCGACGCTCCGGTGTTCTACAACTATACCGCCAACACGGAAACCTCGTTCGACACGTCCTGGTACAACTCGAACCGCAGCGACCAGTCGTACACGGCTCAGCTGAACAGCGACTGGAGCCGGCTCATCCCGAACTTCCACACGGAAATCGAGGGTACCTACAAGCGCTACAACGGCACGGCCACATTGAACGGCCCGAAGCTTCCCGCGCTGACGATCCAGAATTTCCCGGGCTACCAGCAGAACATAAGCTCGCTCGTCACAAACGGCGTCCTGTTCACCGGAACCTACTGGGCCTATCAGGACAACAACATCTACACCTGGGAGCAGGAGGAGCACGCATACGGCGACTATTCGATCGGCAACCATACGTTCAAGTTCGGCGCCCAGTTCGACCGCACGGGCTACACCGACACGTTCATTCCGAACGCGATCGGCAGCTACACGTTCTCCGACGTGACGAACTTCCTCGCAGGCAAGGCGTACCAGTCCACGGTCGAGATCCCCGCGACCGGCTTCACGTTGGCCTCGGACGTCTCGCACTACTACCTGTTGGACGTCGTGCCCCTCATCCAGGATACGTGGAAGCCCAATTCCAGGCTGACAGTGATCGCCGGCCTCCGCATGGACTACCCCTACGAGCCGCAGGATCCGGTTTTCAGTCCGGTCTTCTTTAAGGCCTACGGGTTCTCGAATTCCACGACGATGAGCGGGAACTACACAATCTCCCCGCGCGTCGGCTTCAACTACAGCTTCGAGACGAAGCTTCCCACCCAGGTGCGCGGCGGCGCGGGCCTGTTCCTCGGCCAGAACCCCGTGGTCTGGGTCGAAAACTCGTTCAACAACGCCGGTCAGCTGAATTCGGTCACGAACGGCGTGGCGTCCACCGCGGCGCCGTCGATGGACTTCACCGACCCGAACTTCCACTGGCCGTCCACGTGGAAGGAGAACATCGCGATCGACAAGACGCTGCCCTGGTTCGGCCTCATTGCGACCGCCGAGATCGACGTCACGCAGGTGAACAAGGACGTTTTCTACCAGGAGACGAACCCCTACGTCGTGCCGACCTCAGGCCCGCTCACGATGCCTGACGGACGCCTTCGCCTTGGCGGCAACATCACGCCGTCCGGCATCGGGTCCGCCTATTACCTGCCGGGTTACACGACGACAAACTTCTACACGAGCGTCACCAGCTCGCCCACAACCCTGTACCAGAACCATGGCACAGCCGGCGTGTACGATCTGACCAACACGAGCAGGGGCGGAAGCCAGGAGTACACGGTCGAGCTCACCCGTCCGCTGCTCGACAACTGGTCGGCCAGCATCGCGTACACCTACACGCATGCGACGCAGGTCGACCCGTTCACATCCTCAGTCGCCGCCTCGGGCTTCGCGGGCCAGCCGATCATCAACCCGAACGACAACATCGCGTACAGGTCGAACTACTCCGTTCCGAACAAGTTTGTCGCGACGTTCACCCGCCAGTTCAACTTCTTCAAGCAGAAGAACTCGACGACGTCGTTCTCGGCGCAGTTCCTCACCGAGACGGGCCAGGCCTACAGCTTCGTGTTCAAGGGCGACGCGGACGGCTCGGGCCTCACGGGTGAGTCCCTGTTCTACGTCCCCACGGGCCCGAACGACCCGAAGGTCGAGTGGCTAAGCTCGACCGAGGAGGCGAACTTCTTCAGCTACATGGCCTCAAACCCGCAGCTCAGCAAGTGGGCGGGCAAGATCGCGCCGCGCAACAGCGCGACCGCCGGAGAGCAGGCGACGCTGAACCTCCACTTCGAGCAGCAGGTCCCGCTGTACTACAGGAACACGCGGGTCGTGCTCTACGCCGACTGCTTCAACTTCGCCAACCTGCTGAGCAAGAAGTGGGGCGTGGTGGACAACTTCAACAACTCGTTCGTCACCCAGACGATTGCCGGCACCGGCTACGACAAGGTAACGAACAAGTACATCTACGTGTTCAACAACGGCACCCTCGGGACGCCGACGATCTATTCGGACGAGTCGCGCTGGCAGCTGCAGGTCGGCGCCCGGCTCGAGTTCTGACATCCGGATCAATCGAGCCTTGGCATCGCGACGGCCGCCCGCAATGGGCGGCCGTCTTGCTTTTCAGGGACGCAGCCGTCAGAGGGCGCACAGCGCGGCTTGTAGAAGTGCCACGGGAGCCGATAGCCTCGAGACGCTCCACCAATGACCGCCCCATCGCTGCCCTCCCCGGCGCCGGCGCGCGAACACCGCTCGGCGATCGTGTTCTGCTGCGCGGCGATTGTCGCGGCCGTGGTGGCCGCGTACAGCCAGAGCTTCGGCGGCCGGTTCCTCTATGACGACGTCGAGTCGATAGCCGAGAACCCGACGATCCGGCATTGGTCGACGGCGCTCAGGCCCCCGGATGGAGCGACCGTAAGCGGAAGACCCGCCCTCAACCTCTCGTTTGCCGTCAACTATGCCGTGTCGGGCACGCATGAATGGAGCTACCACGCGCTCAACGTGGCGATCCACGCCGTGTCGTCGCTTCTCCTCCTGGGAATTGTGCGGCGCACCCTGCGTACCCAGGCGGCCGGCTCACGGACGCCCTCCGAATCCCTTGCGATCGCCTTCGCCGCCGCCCTCGTCTGGGCCGTGCATCCCCTCCAGACGGAATCGGTCGCCTACGTGGTGCAGAGGGCGGAGTCGCTGATGGGGATGCTCTACCTCCTCTTGCTCTACGTCTTTATCCGCGGCGCCGGGGGCGGCACTATGGCTCCCCTCTGGCGGATTTCTGCTGTTGGCGCGTGCCTCCTCGGAATGGCGACCAAGGAGGTCATGGCGACGGCGCCGCTGGTGGTGTTCCTCTATGATCGGGCGTTTGTCGCCGGCTCCTTTGGCGAGGCGTGGAGGCGGCGCAGGCCGCTCTACATTGCGCTTGCCGCCTGCTGGCTTCCGATGGCCTGGTTCGCATGGCTTGGGGGCGGGCGAAGCGGGACGGCCGGATTCGGCTCGGGCGTCGCCTGGTGGGCCTATTCCCTGACCCAGCTCAGGGCGGTGGCGCTCTATGTCCGGCTCGGCCTCTGGCCCCATCCGCTGATCGGGGACTACGGCCGCTTCCTGGGCGGAAGCCGCCTCGAGGTCGCGGTGGGCGCCGTCCTCGTGGTCGCGCTTGTCGCCGGCACCGTGACGCTTCTGCGGAGGAACCGGCCGGCCGGGTTCCTGGGTGCCTGGTTCCTGCTCATCCTTGCCCCGAGCTCGAGCGTGATCCCGGTCTCGACGGAGATCATCGCCGAGCACAGGATGTACCTTCCCCTGGCCGCAATGGTGACCTTCCTCGTCGCCGTGCTGTACGCGGCGGTCGGGCGCCCGCGCCCCTTCCTGGCGCTGGTGGGCGCGCTGGCGCTCGTGTTCGGCGTGATGACGGCCTTCAGGACGCGGGTATACCAGGATGCGACCGCGTTCTGGAGCGACGACGTCCGGAAGGTCCCGGGAAACGCGGGGGCCTGGAACAACATGGGGGTGATCCTCGCTGAAAAGGGCGACCAGGCGGGTGCGATCGAGCGCTACAGAAGGGCGCTGGCGCTCGTCCCCACCTTCGCATTCGCGCATTTCAACCTGGGCAACTCCCTCGCGGCGACGGGCCACGCCCAGGAGGCGGCTTCGGAATACGAGGAAGCCTTAAAATACCGGTCCGAGGATCCGTCCATCCACAGGCATCTTGCCTACGTCCTGGCGGTCGGGAAGAGGGGGTATGCCGCCGCTGCTGAATACCGCGAGGCGATCCGGTTGGAGCCGGGGAGCGCGGAGGCGTGGGCGGGCCTTGGCGCCGCGATGGTGCAGGTGGGAAACCTGCCGGAGGCCGCGAACGCGTATTCACAGGCCGTCCGGCTGCGCCCGGACCAGGCGGATGCGCGCGTCGATTACGGCGACGTCCTGGCGCAGCTGGGCAGGGTTGCAGAGGGCATCCGCGAGTACAGGCAGGCGCTGCGCCTGAAGCCCGGCGCCGCGGACGTCCACAACAACCTGGGCGGCCTGCTCGCCGAGAGCGGAAACCTTGCCGAGGCCAGGGCCGAGTTTGAGGAGGCCCTCCGGATCAAGCCTGACTACGGCGACGCCCGCGACAACCTGGAGCGTGTGCGGGCGCTGGAGAGCAAGCCGGGGATTCGCCCATGAAGAAGGTTGCGCGAATCCTCATCATCGCCGCGGTGTCCGCATGGATCTATTACCCCTGCATCCACGGCACGTGGCTCTGGGATGACGGCCTTGAGGTCGCGCAGAACGCGGTCCTGAGGGCGCCAGGCGGGTGGTGGCAGCCTTGGGTGCACCCGCAGGGCATGGATTACTTCCCGCTCAAGGGCAGCCTCCAGTGGATCGAATGGCACCTCTGGGGGGCCGACCCAACAGGCTACCACGTGGTCAACCTGAGCCTCCACATCGTGGGCGCGCTCCTGGTGTGGAGGCTGCTTCGCGTGCTCGGCGTTCGCTGCGCATTCATAGGCGGGCTCCTCTTCGCCGTGCACCCGCTGGCCGTGGAGTCGGTGGCATGGATTTCGGAGTTCAAGAACACCGTGTCGCTGCCCCCGCTGCTTCTCGCGTCGGCGGCCTACGTCGAATTCGACCGGGATCGGCGCCCCTGGGCGTGGATTTCCTCGCTTCTTTGGTTCCTGGCCGCGTTGGCGTGCAAGACGTCGGTGGTCATGTTCCCGGTGATCCTCCTGCTCTTTGCGTGGTGGCGCCGCGGCCGCATCGGCATTCGCGACCTCCGGGACTCGGCGCCTTTCTTCGGGGCTTCGCTGGCGATGGGCGCGGCCACGGTTTGGTTCCAATCGACCCGCGCGATAGGGGTCGCCGGGACCCAGTCGGGATTGGCGGAACGGGTGGGCCAGGCGGGATGGAGCATTGTTTCCTATGCGAGGCAATCGCTTTTGCCAGAAGGCCTTGCGCCAATCTATCCCCCCGTCGCGGGATTCCTGCCAGCCTGCGTGCCATGGCTCGCGATCGCCCTGGTCCTCTCTGTTTTCTGGGTCTGGCGGGCGAGCTGGGGTCGGCACGCGCTCCTGGGGTCGGGCTGGTTTCTCATAAACCTTGCGCCCGTTCTCGGGATAATCCCGATGGCCTATCTTAGGATTTCTCCCAGGGCGGATCATTTCGCGTACCTGCCGCTGGTGGGGTGGGTGGGTCTTGCTGCGGCCGCCTACGGCGCGGCGGTCGACGCCTGTCAAAGACATAAGGGCTCCGGCGCCCTCCTGAGACTCTTCCTCACCGGAGTCGCCGCGGCTGCGGCCTGCGAGCTGGTTTTCGAGGCGCTCGGCTATGCGGCCGCCTTCAGGGACGAGAAGGCGCTCTGGACCCTTGCCGTTGAGCGCAACCCCGCGGCCTGGCTTGCGAGGAACAACCTGGGCAAGGTGTTCCTGCAGGAGCACCGCACGGCCGATGCCGAGGCACAGCTTCGGAAGGCGGTCACTCTCAAGCCCGACTCGCCTGAGGCACACGCCAACCTCGGTAACTGCCTCGCGGCGGAGGGCCTCGCAGCCGAGGCGCGCGGGGAATACCGGACGGCCCTTGGGATCGAGCCCGCGTTTGCAGGCGCCCACTACGACCTGGGCCTTTCCCTCCTGAGGTCGGGCCTTCTGGAGCAGGCCGCCGGGGAGTTTTGGGCCACCCTCAGGCTCGATCCCCGCCATGCCCAGGCCCACAACAACCTCGGCCTCGCCCTGGCGGGTTCTGGAAACCCAGCAGGGGCCATGGAGCACTACCGGCTCGCGCTTGCTATCGATCCGGGACTCGAGGAGGCCCACCTGAACCTTGGGAACATCTATTTCAGACAGGGCAGGCTGGAGGACGCGGTGTCGGAGTACCGCGAAGCCCTCCGGATCGATCCGGGCTACGCCGGGGCCCACAACAACCTTGGACAGGCTTTGGCAGGGCTTGGCCGCGAGAAGGAGGCCCAGGCCGAGTTTGAGAAGGCCCGGGGAGCGGCAAATCATTGACTCCGAAGGGGAAGGTCGGACGGTTATCTCCCATGCGGCGACCCGGATTATCAGCTGCAATCGCACTTGTCCTTCCCGTGGCGGTGTTCGCGGCTTACTGGCCCGCGCTGCGCGGAGGATTCATCTGGGACGACGACGCGCACGTGACGCGGCTCGACCTGCGCCCGCTCCACGGCCTGTGGAGGATCTGGGCGGAGCCCGGGGCGACGCAGCAGTACTACCCGGTGCTTCACAGCGCGTTCTGGCTCGAGCACCGACTCTGGGGGGATTCGGCGCTCGGCTACCACCTGCTCAATGTCGCGCTGCACCTGGTGGCGTCCCTGCTCCTGTACCGCCTGCTCCGGCGCCTGTCGATTCCCGGCGCCATCCTTGCGGCTTCGGTGTTCGCGCTTCATCCGGTGTGCGTCGAGACCGTGGCCTGGGTTTCGGAACAGAAGAACACGCTCTCCACCGTGTTCTACATTGCGGCGGCGCTTGCCTACTTCCGATTCGATGCGCAGCGGCGATGGGGATCGTACGCGATGGGGACCGCCCTCTTCGGGCTTGCCCTCCTAAGCAAGAGCGTCACGGCAACCCTGCCGGCCGCGATCCTTGTCGTGCTCTGGTGGAGGAGGGGCCGCCTTTCGCTAAGGGGCGACGTCCTCGCTCTGGCGCCGTGGTTCTGCATGAGCGCGGCGGCGGGCTACATGACCGCTTGGATGGAGCGAAACTTCATCGGCGCCTACGGCGCCGCGTTCCAGCTGAGCCTGGCCGAGCGTCTCCTTGTCGCGGGACGTGTCGCCTGGTTCTACCTTGGCAAGGTCTTCTGGCCGGCCGACCTGGTCTTCATCTACCCGCGCTGGAACGTGGATTCCCACGCCGCGTGGCAGTACCTCTTCCCCGCCAGCGCGATCGCCGTCCTGGCGCTCCTCTTTGCGTTGAGGAAGCGCTCCCGCGGTCCGCTGGCGGCGGCCCTGCTGTTTGTCGGGACCCTCTTTCCGGCCCTTGGGTTCATCAACGTTTACCCCTTCGTCTTTTCCTACGTTGCCGACCACTTCCAGTACCTTGCAACCGCCGGCCTGGTCTCGTCCGTTTCCGCAGCCGCGGCGCTCGCCTGGGGTCGCCTGGGTCCGGGCGGACGCGTCGCCGCTCAAGCCGCGGCCGCCTGCGTCGTCGTGGTCCTCGCCGCACTCACCTGGGCGCAGTGCGGCAAGTACGGCGACATCCAGACATTCTACGAGAAGATCCTGGAGAAGAATCCCGCCAGCTGGCTGGCGCACGACAACCTGGGCGTCGTCCTCGTCGCCCGCGGAAGGACGAGCGAGGCGGCCGAGCACTACCGTGAGGCGATGCGGCTCAATCCCGGCTACCCCGAAGCGTTCAACAACTTCGGCAACGTGATGGCCAAGGCGCGGCGGTGGAGTGAGGCTGAGGAGGCGTACGCGGGCGCGTTGCGGGCGAGGCCGGGCTTCTTCGCCGCGGACTTCAACTGGGGAACCGCCATGGTCGACGCTGGCCGCTACCGCGAGGCCGAGGGTCATTTCAGGGATGCGCTGCGGCTCAAGCCCGACTTTGCACCGGCCCACTACGGTCTGGCCAACGCCCTGGCCAACGTGGGCCGCCTCCCGGAAGCGATAGCCGAGTATGGGGAGGCCCTGAGGCTGCTGCCTGAATTTCCGGAAGCTCATGCTAATCTAGGCCTTGCATATGCCGAACAGGGCTTCTGGGATCGGGCTCTTGGGCAGATCAACGAGGCCATCCGGGATCGACCGGGTTATGCGGAGGCCCATGCCTATCGCGGTTTTGCGCTTGCCGGCTCGGGAAGGCTGACCGAGGCCGTGGCGGACTACCGTGATGCCATCCGCCTCGGCGCCAACAACGCCGATATCCACTACCAGATCGGCGTGGCGCTCGGAAAACTCGGTCGCATTGACGAGGCGAATGTCGAATTCGCCGAAGCCAGGAGGCTTGAGGGACGCCGCTGACAGGAAGCGCCCGCCCTATGGCAACCGATCCGACAGCCAGCTCTGGGAATCCGGCCGGGAACCGAATCGTGCTGGCGGCGCGGATTGCGGCGATCGTCCTGTCGGGCGCTTGGATCTACTCCCCGGCAATCACCGGCGGGTGGATATGGGATGACCTCCAGGAGGTCGCTTCGAACCCCGTCATTAAGGAACCCGGAGGGCTCGCTGACGCCTGGCTCGGCAGGGCCGGGCCCGATTATTTCCCGCTCAAGACGACCTTCCAGTGGTTTGAATGGCACCTTTGGGGCGATTCCACCCTGGGCTACCACCTTGCGAGCTTGGCGCTGCACATCCTGAGCGCGCTCCTCCTATGGAGGATCCTCGCGAGACTCGGCGTCAAGACGGCCTGGCTCGGCGGTCTTGTCTTCACCGTCCATCCCGTTGCGGTCGAGTCCGTCGCCTGGATTGCCGAGCTCAAGAACACGCTCTCGCTGCCTCCACTGCTCCTCGCGATCGGCGCGTACCTCGCCTTTGACCGCGACCAAAGACGCCGGGACCTCATCATCGCATCGGCGTGGTTCACGGCTGCGATGCTTTGCAAGAGCTCGGTGGTCATGCTGCCTTTTGTGATCCTCCTTCTCGCATGGTGGAGGAGGGGCAGGCTGGGGTTGTCCGACTTCAAGGCCTCCGCTCCTTTCTTCGGGATTTCGCTCGTTCTTGGCCTTGTCACGGTCTGGTTCCAGGAGCACAGGGCGGTCGTGGACCAAGACCTCGGAATTGGTGGGATCTGGACCCGATGCGCGCTTGCGGCCCGCGCCATGGTGTTCTACGCCGGGAAATCCGTCCTGCCTGTGGGCCTCATGCCTGCTTACCCGCGGTGGGAGTCGGCAGCCGGCGGCTGGCGGCTGTGGCTGGCGTGGATCGTTCTCGGGGTCCTGGCCGCATGGGCCTGGCGCCGCCGCGGGGGCTGGGGCCGCCATGCCCTCCTCGGGGCGGGCTTCTTTGCCCTGAACCTGATCCCGGTCCTCGGCATGGTGCCGATGGCCTACCTGCGAATCTCATGGGTCGCGGATCATTTCGCGTACATCTCCCTTGCAGCCGTAGCCGGACTTGCCGCAGCCGGGACAGATCGCTTGGCCGGCAGGGCGAGATGGCCCGTTGCCGTCTGGTCGGCCGCGGTCGCGGCGCTGGCTGCGCTCGCCTTCGAGAGCCATAGCTACGCCGCAGCTTACACGAGCGACGAGTCCTTCTGGGCCTTCGCCGCCGCGAGGAACCCCGGGGCGTCGATTGCCCGCGACAACCTTGGGCTGGCCCTCTATGGCCGCGGCGACGTCGAAGGGGCCATCGCGCAGTACCGGCAGGCCCTGCAGATAAACCCCGGCGACGACGCGGCCCACGTGAATCTTGGCAATGCCCTCGCGCGCACCGGCAGGCCCCTAGAGGCGGCGGCCGAATTCAGCGAGGCGATCCGCATCCGGCCCGACGACACGGATGCTCGCACCGACCTTGGCAACCTCGCCCTGGCCGCTGGACGCTTCGCCGATGCCGTGAGGGAGTACGAGGGCGTCCTTCGCCTGAGGCCCACCGACCGGGAGGTCCTGCGCAGCTGTGCCGAAGCCCACTACCGAAGCGCCAACCAGTTTGGCAACGCCGGCAGGACCGCTGAAGCCGTGGCGGAGTACGCGGAGGCGCTCCGCCTGTGGCCGGATTTCATCCAAGCCCGCGCAAACCTAGGCCTTGCGTACTCGGAGGAGGGGAGGACGACCGAGGCCATTGCGGAGCTTGAGGGGGCGGTTCGCGCGAAGCCCGACTATCCGGAGGCGCAGGCCTACCTTGGTCTCGCGCTTGTCAGGGCTGGCCGCCCGGCCGAGGCCGTTGCCCACTACGAGGAGGCACTCCGGCGGGATCCGGACTCCGCGGATATCCACTACAATCTGGCGGTCGCCCTGAGGGCCGCTGGCCGGGCCGCCGAGGCCAGGGAGCATTTTGAAGCTGCGGCCCGCCTCGGCGCCGGGCACTAGGATGGCGGACGTGCCGGGACTGCCGACCATCGTCCACCTGGACGCCGACGCGTTCTTCGTGTCGTGCGAGCAGGCGCGCGACCCGTCGCTTGTCGGAAAGAAATGCGCCGTCGGCGGCCGCGAGCGGGGTATCATCTCTTCGGCGAGCTACGAGGCGCGGGCGTGCGGCGTGTACACCCCCATGCCGACGGCGCGCGCCCTGCGCGTGTGCCCCGACCTGGTAATGATTCCCCACACGTTCGGCCTCTACGGCGAAGTCTCGAGGAAGATGTTCGACCTGTGTGAGGCCCTGACGCCGGCCGTCCAGCGCAACTCGATCGACGAGGGCTATCTCGACCTGGCGCCCTGCCGCCTTGGCACCGTCGAATCCGTCGAGCGGGCGGTCCGGGATCTGCAGCGGCGGATATGGGAGGACCTGAGGATTCCAGTCTCGATGGGCATCGCCGCCAACAAGCTGGTCGCCCAGATCGCGTCGAAGCTCAAG
>Ga0265338_10007574_pt1 | contig 13416 bp, 20 predicted proteins | sample 42126metaG_FD_193579 | JGI IMG/M metagenome (GOLD analysis project Ga0265338, IMG submission 193579) | Rhizosphere microbial communities from Carex aquatilis grown in University of Washington, Seatle, WA, United States - 4-21-26 metaG | ecosystem: Host-associated > Plants > Roots > Rhizosphere... | reverse complement strand
CCGGCTCGTTCACCGGTATCATTGTCGCGGCTGGTACCGATGGCCAGGAAATTACGATCGTCAATGAGGGAACAGGAACGATCACAATGGCAGCCCAAGCAACTTCGCACGTTGGTGATGGAACTGGATGCGTGATCGTAGTCGGTGGAGCGATCAAGCTCGTCTACAACTCGTCTGTCTCTTATTGGCACCATGTAAAATAGTGGAGGAGTCGAATGGATATTATTGCTCTCACCGTCGCTGTAGGTACGCTTCTCACGGCGGTGGGAGGCATACTTAGATGGCACGCTTCAAAAACTGTTTCAAAGGTTTCTGAGACAACCGCGCTCGTAAACGACATTATGTCATTCGTAAATCAGCTGCAGGATGAAAATGCTCGGCTGAGAGCAGAAAATGACCAACTTCGAACCGAGCTCGACGGCTTTCGTCAGCAGGAAGTAGCCAGAGGCCTGAATCAACTAAACCACGCGGCAAATACGTGATACTTTGAGGTAGGAGCGTGCGCGCGATAATATATAGTCATAGTCATATAATTGATAATCTATCATTTTTACGAATAGGAGAGTATATACGAAAGATAGATTTATACGAACAGAATGTATAAGAGAATTGTACATAAAAGAGAGATAGTAGTATAATGAGATAGTCTGCTTCTCTCTTTTTTACGAATAGGTAGAGTAGAGAGAATATTATGACTCAGATGAATAAGCAGACTATATACTATTCAAGTGAAGCAAATCACATAAATGATGGTAGTTCATTCTACCCAAAAGATGCCAGTCTCTGGTTAAATATGGATCAAGTTGGTCCATATGAATGATGAAGTTACCCAATATCGTCGACTAATCTATTTCATGCGATCTCAAATGGATACAAACATTATTCAAATTACTTGTCCATTAGAGGTTGCTAAACGGCTTAAAGACGAATACAAGAACTCAGTCATTCACCCCAAGAACCCAGAAAGTGGATTCGTATATTTCACTGTATGGGGTTTGGAGTAACCGTGAGCGATTTATTCGAAAGGATTGTTCCTCTTCGTGAATCAGGACTGACGTTTAGAGAGATTGCAGATTACCTAGAAATCTCCTATGACACAGTGTATGGTACATGGCGAAGAGAATCAAAGAAACTTGGCAATCCTGAACTAGACAAGGCTCGTGAAGATCGAGATAAACGTCTAGAATCTGCTCGTCAAAGGGCAGAAGTAAAGCATGCATTATTTGTCGATGATATGAAGACGGCTATCAAATCAGTTCCAATTCTTAGAACTGAGGTCGTTAGTCCGTCACATGAAACTTCCGATCGCTCAGCAGTTCTTCTCCTTTCTGACATTCACCTCGGTCAATATACGACAAGTAGGTTGAATGCAGGATGGGAACAGTCGAGCATCGTCTGTCGAATGCAATTTAAGTCACTCGTAGATCAGCTCTTGGCAGTTCAGTCCACGCTTCAAGCATCCGAGCTGGTCATCCTCGATCTCGGTGACAATGTCGAAGGCGATAATCTTCGCCCCAGTCAGCATAGGATGGTTGATCAACTTGTCGTACAACAAACTGCCGAATATGGACGGCTCCTTGCGGATCTCATCGTCTCTGCTCTCACGGTTTTCCCAAGAGTTAGGGTGGAACGGGTCCCGGGAAATCATGGAAGAACAACTCAAAAAGCTTCCTACGGAGGTCTTGCTGAGCTTGATCCAATCGATTCATTCGACTGGCTCGGCGGCGAGTTCGCCAGAGAAATCCTCCGACCCGACATCGCCCGTGGAACCGTAGTCTTCAACAACCACTCGACCTATTTCGCTGATACCTACATTCGTGGTAAGCGAGTGATCTTCGAGCATGGATCCTCCGTGAAGGCTCCAGGACAATTCATGTCGCCGATGATGGCGGTCGAAAAAACTGCACACGCCTATCGTGAACTACTTGGTCCGTTTGATCTGTTCTGCTTGGGTCATTATCACCGAGCATACCAAATTCCGTTTGGCTACGATGGTCTGATCATTGGAAATGGATCGTTTCCGCCGACATCGCCATTCGTCGTGACCGCGTTGCACCAAGCATCGATACCAGTTCAGTTGCTTTTCACAATGACCGATGATGGCGTGAAAGAAATAAAGCGCCTCGTTCTACCGGTTGAGAAACATGTCACACAAAGTCGCTAGAGAAATTGCCCGCAACATCATCAAAGAAGCCAAGCAAGATCTTGAGAGAGGAATCATCTCCAAAGAAGAGTATGAATGGCTTGTTCGAGGTGCGAAAGCATTGCTCTCTGGTTCACCACCAGAAGTGAAATAACTCAAATGAAAATCTATCCCCTATGCTATGACTGTCAGGAACGATAAGCATGCATCGAATCGCGGTCAAAGAAGATCGATGGAGATGGGCGACACAAACGGTCCTCTTCGAAGATCTAGATGAAGTCGCAATCCAATGCAAATTTGAGCATATGGGCAAACCACTTTTGATCGTCACTGCGGATTCTGAAGAACACTTCACACAACAAATGGAAGATCTTCTGTCAGATATTCCGCATGACGAGATTAGAGCAGACGTGCCAGTTCTTTCGATCTAAAGGTTCTTCATGGACGTACTCTCGATTCTGAGACACTACGGTCTCTGCGACGAGCAACCCTGGTCCACATCAATCAAAATAAAGTGCTTGTTTCATCCAGAAGATACAGCAAGCATGAATATCGATCTCCAAAAGGGGATGTTCTACTGCTTTGGCTGCGAAGCGAGTGGGAACATCATCAAGATCGTTGCTCAGATCGAAGCGATCAACGAGCTTCAAGCGGTCATGAAGATCAACAAAATCGGCGCAGCAGTCGGTCCTGACGAAGAGAGAGAACGCGTAACTCCAAGAGAACTCAAGGAGCAAGCGTTCTTTTTTTATGACTCGCTGCCGCAACAAAACTGGCATACGATCATCAATCACTACATGCTTGATAGAGGGTTCGATGCCAAGACACTCAATCGATTTGGAGTTCGGATCAATCCATCTTCGACCTATCCCGTCATCCTTCCGCTGATGATGAACGGTCGATTCAGAGGATATGTGACACGACGAATCGATGAGGGCGAACCAAAGTATTTGTATTCTGTTGGGTTTTCAAGGGCACGAACCCTGTTTGGAAATCTGAAGAAAGGTCGTGTGCTTCTAGGAGAAGGCGTCTTCGATATGATGGCAGGCGTTCAGTTCGGATATGCGAATACGTGCAGTACATTAGGCTGGTCCATCTCTCCTCAACAAGCGAGGATCCTTCAAAAGTATGCCACATCAATTGTGTGTGCACTTGATAACGATCAAAAGGGAGATGAAGGATACCTAAAGCTGAAGTCTCGCATAAACCTACCAATTGTTCGATTCCCATTTCCTGATGGTGCCAAGGACCTCAGAGACCTTACACAAACCCAATTTGATGAAGGCATGGCAGTTGCCATCGCCGAGGTAGATCGCCTGGTTCTCAACGACTCAAGTAGTGAATCGGACGATATACTATACTAGTGCAGAAAACACTAGGAGGACAGTGACAATGGGTTCTTTGATCGACACAATGAAACAACGGGTCGCTAATTCCGGTAAAGCCGGCGGCAAAATGTTTCGTGTCAAAGCAAGCGAAAAGAAGCGATTCCGTTTCCTGACAGAGGCCGACCAGGGTGTGCAGATCGTCATTCACGACAAGTTTCCAGAAGTGACGACGCCATGCTATCAGCAGTTCGGTCGTCCATGTCCCTATGACAAGATGGACCGAGAAGAGATTCGAACTCGCGACAACTTCGCCTGGGCAATTTGGGACTACGAGAACAAAGAGGTGAAGATCTTCATGTGGAAGGCGAATGAAAAGACGCCGGTCCCCGCGATGATCTCCTTCTATGAAACGTATGGTACGTTGCTTGATCGTGATTATGTGCTCGAGCGTCGAGGTGAGCGATTCGAGACAGCATACACGCTTACACCTCTTGACAAGTCTCCGTTCAAGGGCAAGGCGACATCGCTGAACTCCGACGAGATCATGCGCACGGTTGCTCAGGTCATGAATCCTGAGTTGCTCGAGACGCAAGAAACCACCGTCGATCCAGATGATGTCGATGATCTTTTCGGCGATGAAGACGATGAGTAAGAAATCGACCACAAAGAAGCAAAAAGCGACCGACTACCAAGAAGCGTATGCAGCATATCTGGATACAATCAAGCAAGTCGTTCGCAATATGCTTTCGACGCGTCCCCTCTCTTACGCAGAGTTTGTTCAGATCCAAAAAGATCACGATGCAGGATTGATCAAAGTCGATCCGCAGGTTGCCGAGCAGGTTCGTCAGCTTGCCTCTCCGCAAGTCGATGGACAAGTTGATCTCGAAGCAGAAGCAATTGCAGTTCACGTAGAGCAGGGCGAATAGTGAGGAAGTGGCCAGATTGAGTATCGAGATAAAAAGGTCGGCTCATTGGCTGTTTTACGTGCTCAGTCTGGCCATCATTCTCTGTATGGTTCTCAACTTTGGAACGATCACAATGTGGACATCGTTCTTCATGTTGGTAGCATTTCAACTAGGAATGCGTCTATCTTCAATAGAGGTCAAAATTGAAGGGAATCCAGCAATCACCGTCGGCGATCTCCCAACAGGTGCAGGAGCTGTGGCAACGGTGCATCGAGGTACAACAACGAACATTCGGATCGAGTTGGCCGAGGGACAAAGACCAGCTGACACAGAAGTACATCCAGCTTCTGATGGAGGAAGCGAGCGAAGTGTTGAGGACGACGGACTTCAAGCCGCACCGGAAGAACCCGATTCCAGAATCAGAGAGGATTGAAGAACGCAAGTGGGAAATTGTCGACATTCTGATCTATTTGCTTGATATGTCGGCGATGTACTTTGACAGTCCAGAAGAACTATTTGCAGCAGCCCTCCAGAAGATGGACAAGAACGACGCGAGGAGAGAATTTTGAGCGGCAGGGTGATTATATTTGAGGGCATTGACAACACCGGAAAGACAACGATTGCCAAGGCGCTCGCACACGAAACGTTGATTCCCTACTTCAAGAATCCACGAGAGAAGCAAGCCGTTCTCAATGGTGAGTTCGATATCGAAAGTCGAAATGGCGTCATGCTCATGGACTTTCTCAAGATGACCGGTCATCCAGTCATCATGGATCGAAACTATGCCAGTGAGTACGCTTACGGCAAGGGTTTGAGAGATAAGTGTGATGATGAATCGATTCGTCGATTCGATGATACCTATTCAGAAATTGGAACGCTGATCGTGTATTGCTCGAAAGAGAATCATGTTCCAAATGATGATTGGCTTCGAAACGATCAGGCGCAAGAAGTCATCAGATGGTACGAAGATTTCCTTTCGTGGACAAAGTGTTGGGTACTCAGATTGGATACGAGTGATGAAGACATCTTTCGACAGCTTAGAACCATCCGACATTTCTTATCAAGACTTCCTGAAGGAAATGTCTCTCGAGCAACTTACGAAGCTCGCTACGGGGTTGGAGTGGGGGACACAAGGGGTATTGTTGCGCGTTGAGGATCCGCTTGCTTTGCATCATTACGTGAATAGGATCGGGACGCCAGAGAGTGACTTGCTTCACTACCTCAATCTGACGTCCCTTCCCTTTATTCCCGAGAAGCGTGAGGTACCTTCACTTGATGATCTCTGGCAAATACCCGAAGAAGTGGATTACCCGACCCTCATCTATCGTCCAACTATGCCTACTGGCAATCTTAGTCCCTCTTATTTTGTGGTTGGTGATGCTCCTGGAGTTGGTGGTGGCAGACTGGTTGGTGGAAGCTTTGATCGAGTCTTTGTTTATGGACGATCGAGTCACCTTCTTAGAAAGGCTCTTATCAAAACGGGCATCTACTACAAATGCTGGTTCACAAATCTCCTCAAGCTCGCCACACCAAAGAATCGTCCGTCGGGTTTAGATGAGGTGATGTCGTTTCAGTGGCTGCTAGAACAAGAACTAGAGATACTGAAGCCACGCAAGATCATTCTGCTCGGTGCTCATGTGAATGAGATGTGGCTCAAAACATTCGGCAATCTCAAATACGACATCATCAAGGTCAGGCACCCAGCCTCCTATGTTCGTGGTGGTATGGGTGCAGAAGAATATGCCGATCATCTTCGCACACTGATCGGGAGGTAACATGAAGATTGCGATCATTGGAGCCGGCTTGACTGGAGCCACTCTCGCAATTGAACTCGCCAACAAAGGTCATCAGATATTGGTGGTTGAGCGTGAGGGTACGGCAGGTGGTCATGTACTAGACGAGATGAGTGGTAATACACCTGTCTCCAAATTCGGCCCCCATATCTTCCACACTGATGATGAACAGGTCATGCAGTTCGTCCTTCGATTTACGAGCATGAAGACAATCATCCATCGTGTTCGAAGCTACACAAAGTTTGGATGGCTCCCCTGGCCGATCAATATGGAGACCATCGAGAAGATCTACAATCTGTCTGGTCAGCATGCATTGAATGCGCTCGAGAAAGATAGACAGGTAGAAATCGCAGATACGACGCGACCTGATTCGTTCGAGGCCAGGGCACTCAAGCAAATGGGCCGTCCACTTTATGATACCATGCTTAGAGACTACACGCTGAAGCAGTGGGGACGGCATCCGTCGTTTGTTCCTGGAGAAGTGATGGGTCGTGTTCGCATCAAGACCGGATACAACGAAGATTTCTTCTCAGATAAGTACGTTGCTGAACCAGTTGGCGGATATACAAACATGGTTGCAGCAATGCTCAATCATCAAAACATCCATGTTGAGTACGGCATTCTGGCCGGCACAAAAATCCTCACAACTCTCTTGCTTTCTTACGATAAAGTGATCTCGACCGCGCCACCAGATGTGATCACAAATTCTAAGTTTGGTAAGCTTGATTATCTTAGTGTGAACTTTGGCAAGGTCGATACAACGGATCCCAGGTCCGCAATGATCGTCAACTCGTGGCCAACAGCCGTCGTCAATTTCCCAACGACAGATGTTCCCTTCACTCGAGGAACCGCGTACCATCGTCTAAACAATACCACCACACCAGAATACGTCATAGAGATGCCAGGTTCTGGTGAAGAACTGTATCCCGTCAGGACAGAAGCACAACTCGCGTTACACAAAAAGTATCGTCAATGGCTGGATGAATGCGGTGTCGTTTCTGCAGGTCGATTGGGGAGCTTCGAATACATCGATATGCATATCGCGATTCGTAAAGCACTCGATCTTGCAGCACAATTTTAGGAGAAGATGATGGATCATACATCCGACTCCACCCAAGTCCCCAATATGTCCCTGGTAGGTCCTGGGAGGCATCACAGGTTTACAAGAGAAGAGCAGTTGCGAGGCGCCAGTTTAGGTGGGAAAGCAAAGGCCGCGTATCGAAGGCTAATCTGGGACAATGTTTCTGATGAAGTGCTCGATAGGCGTGCAGAGAAGATTTTAAGGGAGTTGCAATGCGAATTGGATATTCTTGGTGGGGATTCTTAGCCGACGAAAAGATGAAGAATGGCAAGCTCATCTCCTCACCAGATGGGAACGCAACGTATTCTTGGACAATCATTCACGAACTTCAAAAGCGTGGGCACGAAGTCTATCAAATGATGCCAGACAGAGATTACGAATACGTGACAGGCACTGGATATTCCGCATTCAAATCATTCTGTCAGCAAGATCGATACGAAGCATATCGCGATCTGATTAGGACAAATACGATTCACATGCCAGATCTCGATCTTCTGTTGCATGAATGGAGAATGCCCATTTTCGGTCGCAATACGCCAAGTGCTCGTTTTCGGCCAGATTTTCAGCCAGACTACGATCGTCAGTGGGAGTTGCTCGGTCATTATCGTGGCAAATGCCCAGTGATTGGATTTGATCTCGATTATCAGATGACAGATTCTGATGAGATGATTTTTGATAGGGTGCTCGATCTCGGTCACAAGCCAGGTTTCAATCGGGTCCACACAGAAATTCCATTTGATTTCATGCATATGGATGACTTCAAGGTTGTGTCTCCGTACAATCGCATTGCATATATCGGGAATCGGTATGCACGAGATGAAGCCATCGAAAAGTATCTCGCTCCAATCTCTCATGACATCGGGATCCATCTTTACGGTAATTGGTTGGAGGGCGGCAGGAATAGTTTAGAGAAGTGGCCTGCATTTCATTACTATCCTCGTGTTACGAGTTCAGACTTCAGAAATATTTACTGTCATTCGTCAATCACCCCACTTCTTGCGAAGGAAGAATACTGCACGTATGGATTTATGACAGCAAGAATCTGGGAGTGCTTGTTCTTCGGGACGCTTCCAGTTGGGATGGCAGAATTTGATGGCATCGAGCGCTATCTTCCCAATGAACTGATCGTGAACTCAGCAGATGAATTGTTGGAAGTCGCAAAGAGGGCCAATACAGATTGGTTGTGGCGTCACCAAATGATCATGCAACTTCGTGATGATCTTGAGTTCATGGACGTCAGGAACTTCGTGACTCATCTCCTCGATTTGGCATAAACTATACTAGAGGAGAACACCATGAAAGTGTATACTGGCGAGACGCTCGCCAGCTTGTATGATCAGGTTCGAGAAGATCTCTTGATTGCTCCCAAAGCCAATCCTCGAGGGATGGCAACCAAAGAAGTTGTCGGAGCATCACTCGTTCTCACGAATCCAAGAAGCAGATTGATGTGGCATGAGGATCGCAAGTTCAATCTGATGTTTGCAGTTGCCGAGGCAATACAGATCTTTTCGCCATCAAATGCCTTGGCCCCATTTACACCGTTCAACAAGAACCTTGCACAATTCTCAGATGATGGAATCACAATGTATGGTTCGTATGGAGCGCGTATTTCCCCTTTTATTGGGAGGATTATCACGAAGCTCCAGAAGGATCCAGACAGTCGGCAAGCAATCCTCACAATCCACCGTGTCGAGGATTCCGTTGCAAAGACAAAAGATACGCCATGCACGATTGCCGTTCAGTTTATTCTGAGGAATAACAAGCTCGACTGCTTCACCTACATGCGGTCAAACGATTTCTACTGGGGACTACCATATGATGTGCATACGTTCAGTGTGCTCCAGGAGGTCGTAGCGAATTCCATCGGTGTTGGATTAGGGAGCTATCATCACACGGTCACCAGTCTCCACGTGTATGAGAAACATTTTGATTGGTTGGAGAAGATCACGAATCCAGACCCAATCGAGTATCGACTTGGTTACCAAGCAGTTATGATGCGCGATCTTACCGAGTTCATGGACGGCATTTATCAACGAGGCATTTATTATCCAGAGTTTGCCGTTGATTCGATGCGTCCATATTCAGATTTGCTCGTGAGAGAGAAGGAGCATCAGTCTGGAATACAACCAGATCAATTGACTCCAGATCTTTTCTGGGCATATAACTTTGTTCGTAGGTGGTACCAAGGCAGAGAGGCCGAGCAATGAGTTTTGTGAACCTTCACCGTCACGATCATCACAGCTATTATGACGGGTACGGAACGCCAGATGCCAGTGCAGAGAGAGCAAAAGAACTGGGTCAAACAGCCCTTTCTCTCACGAATCATGGCAATATGTCTGGTCTCGTTGAACATTATTTGGCATGTAAGAAGCTCGATATCAAACCGATTCTTGGAGTCGAGGCATACTTTCAACCAGAGTTCAACAAGGAGAACGAATATTTCCATCTCACGTTGCTCGCTACCTCTCTCAAAGGGTATCAGACGCTGTCGCAACTGATGACGAGGGCTAATCAGCCAGATCGCTTCTTTCGTCATCCAATTTGCACATTCGAAGATTTGGAGGCAATGAATGATGATGTTATCTGTCTTAGCGGATGCATCAGGGGACACATCGCTTGTTGCATTGCTAACGGTGATCGCGTTGGTGCTCTCGATTCTCTTGAACGTTTTCATCGCATTTATGGTGACCGTTTTTACCTCGAGGTCATGCCTCACAACATCCTCAAGCAAATCACCATCAACAAAACACTCATCAAGTTGGGACAGCGAAAAGGGATCCCAGTCGTCCTCACTCTGGACTCACACTACCTCGCGAAAAGAGACTACAACACCTACCTCCTGATGCACAAGATTAAGGGTCGAGAATTCGATAACGACTATTCTCGACTCTATATGGCGGCAGAGCAAGAGATCAGAGATGAATGGGCAGAGTACGTTCCAGACATTGATCCATCCCCATTTATCGAAGAGACGGTGAAGATCACGGAGAGATGTAATGTCGATCTTGGCTTCAGTGAACTTGTCCCTCGTATTGATTGGGGCATGTCTTCTACTCGCAAACTTGCTGAGTTGGCAAAGTCGGGGTTGGTGGAGAAGAAGTTGTGGACGGGGCCGTACAAGCTGCGACTCAGGGAGGAACTGGACACAGTGTTCTCGAAGAAATTCGAGGACTACTTTCTCTTGTGCTACGACATTGTCCTTTTTGCTCGTACTAATGGTATTGGCGTCGGTTACGGCCGTGGGAGTGTATGTGGTAGTCTCCTCGCTTATTCCATCGGCCTTACAAATGTTGACCCCCTAGTTCTTGGAACGTCGTTCACGCGCTTCCTTCGGCCAGACAAGAATTCGCTGCCAGACATTGATATGGACTTCGATTCAAAACGACGACACGAAGTGTTTGCCTACATTCAACAACGCTATCTCGGTCGATCTGCGCCAATTGCAACTTACGGGTATTACAAAGTCAAGAACCTCGTCAACGATTTGGGTAAGTTGCTCGAGATGACGAAGGACGAGATCGAACTTGCCAAGCGCTCACTTGCAATAATGGTCAAGGATGAGGAAGAACGGATCGATAAGAGGGTGCTCGTCACAAACAAGGCGCTCGCTGCGCTCGAGGTTCATCATAAGTTTGTGACACACTTTGCAAATCTATATGGTCAGATCCGTTTTATTGGTCGCCATGCTGCAGGTGTAGCGGTTACCGCTGAGGACATTGATAGATACGTTCCTCTCACGAGGGTGCACGGAGAGCTCCAAACATCCTATGATCTTGGGTCGCTCAGCAAGTTGAACATCGTGAAGATGGACATCCTCGGACTTTCTACGGTCTCAGTCATACGAGAAGCAGAGCAGCTTGCAGGCGTACGGTTCAACTATGATATGCTTGACGATCACGAGGTGTATCGAGCGTTCACTGCGCAAAAGACCGAGGGCGTTTTCCAGTTCGAATCCGCTGGAGCAAGAGGAGTCCTTGGCAAGGTGCAGCCAAAGAACTTCCAAGAACTGGTTGCGTGTAATGCGTTAAATCGGCCCGCTCCAATCCAACTCGGTCTGCTCGATGCATATGTCGAAGGCAAGAATGGCAAGGTTGATAAGACATCGCCTTGGTATCAATACACGCAAGATACATACGGTCAGATTATCTACCAAGAGCATGTGATGACAATCTGCAGAGAGCTTGCACAAATGGATTGGGCCGACGTCGACAAGGTCATGAAGCAACTTCGCCAGGTTGGGCAAAAGGGCCACGATATTCTTGAAGATAAGTTTGTCGATGGAGCAATGAAGCATGCGGGGTTGAAGGAATCGGTCGCGAGAGATCTTTACAAAAAGATGACGCTCTATCTCTTCAATAAGGGACACGGGTGTGGATACACACTTCTCTCGTTCTATGCCATGTGGCTGAAGATTCACTTTCCGCTTGAATACACGTTCGCGCTTCTCAAGCATGAGGATGACGATTTAAAACGACGTCGGTATGAAGCACTCGCCTCTAAGCTTGGTCAGATCGTGTTGCTCCCGCATGTCAATGGAACCGCAGAATATTCTATTCGCGTGATTGATGGAGAACGATGCATTCAGTCTGGTCTTGTCAATGTTGAAAGTCTCGGTGCGACAATTGCCCAAGAAATAGTGAGGCAGGGACCATATGTTTCCTTCGATGATTTTACCACCAAGCTTCCAAAGAGAATTGCTTCTGTTCGAGTTATCAAATCTCTTTCTGAGCAAGGAGCGGTTGAATTTGATTTCGATAAATGGCTCAAGCGATGCGAGCGCCACAACTCAATGCTCTATTCCCGTGGAGTCAGAATCGATGATTAGTTCTGCGCAGTTCACAATCTCCGTTGAATATGTTGAAGAAGATCAGATCGTCGAGTCGGAGATACAAATCGCCGTCACCTGTCAGCAGGATATGGGACTTCTTATTTCAGACATGTATCAAGCAATTATCTCTGGTGGCATTAATATTGTTGATAACCACCAGACCCACTTCGTGAGTCCTCTCGAGATTCTTCATTTGAGGATTTTCGAACTCAATCCGATTTGGAAGTTCTAATGTGGAAACTGACGGCAATGATTACAACGGATGAATCGTACCGTGGGCATGGTGGTCCTGTCGCAACGTACACGCACCATCTTACATGGACGCTTGGAACAGAAATGGAATGCGAAGCTGAGGCTGTGAAACAAGCATATGCTATGTTTAAGAACGGATGCATCGTTTCTAACTACCAGCATCAGATAACAGCAATTCCGCCAAGCAGAATATTGGGCATCGAATTTTCGTATACTAAAGTTAATATCGATGAAAAAGTGCCACAAGATTGGAAGTACTAAATGTTTGGTTGGAAGAGACTCCGTCGTCGACCGTCAATAGGATTTAATTTTGGTAGAGGTCCAGGATGGTACAGGCGAGCAGCACGAGGCGTCAAGACGAAGATATACAATGAACTCGAACATTACCCATGGTGGAATGCCAGCCAAAAGGCGGTCATGGAAGAGGAAATGACGAGTCTCATGACGGTCGAATCACAGATTCGGTCGAGGATCGAGTGGTTGGCAGAAGAGATCATCAAGCGTGGTGGACCATCAGATGAGCTGAAAGACGCAGATATCACGTTTGGTAAGTGGTGGGGAAGTTCAATCAACCCGCTGACTGACTGGGAAAATCACAAGAGAGATTGGAAGTTTTAATGAAGCCAGCCGATCCAAAGAAGATCGAACTCCTCATCGAAAAGGTGGAAAAGGAATATGGCAAGGGTTCACTATTTCGCCTCGGTGATAATGCGCCAATTGAAATTGCTCGTGTCGAGACTGGTCTTCCTGATCTTGATTGGGCGATGGGAGGTGGGCTCCCTGAGGGTCGAATTCTCGAATTGTATGGCGCTAATTCAGCTGGCAAGACATCGCTTGCCTATCATCTCATGGCCCGATATCCCCAAGTACTTTTTATCGATGCAGAGGGAACGTTTGACGAGGATTTGTGCCGTGCTTATGGTAATGCGGACAATGAAATCCTAATCAGGAAGCCGCAGTGGGGTGAGCAAGCATTTGAGTTACTCTACCAATTCGCAGAGGCTGGCATACCGCTCATCGTCGTCGACTCCATACCGGCACTCATTCCCCGAAAGGATTACGAAGAAGACGATATGGAAAAGAATG
>Ga0265338_10007573_pt1 | contig 13419 bp, 15 predicted proteins | sample 42126metaG_FD_193579 | JGI IMG/M metagenome (GOLD analysis project Ga0265338, IMG submission 193579) | Rhizosphere microbial communities from Carex aquatilis grown in University of Washington, Seatle, WA, United States - 4-21-26 metaG | ecosystem: Host-associated > Plants > Roots > Rhizosphere... | reverse complement strand
CCGCCCGGCTCGCGACATCGCCCTGCGCAGAGATCGGCGGCATTGCGCCCAGGATGGCTTTGATGCGGGGATCGATGCGCGGGTCCTCGGCGAGCTTCGTGGCCATGGCGTGCCTCTGTCGGATGCGGGCCGCACTCTGGAATTGCCGGGTGCAAAAGAAAAGGCCCGGCGGGGGGGCCGGGCCTTTTCGCACGAACTGGCGTGGGGGGGCCTACCAGTCGCGTTTCACGTTGAAGTAGTCGTAGGAGGTCTCGCGGATCTTGCCGAACTCGCCGTCGTTCTTGGTCAGATCCTCGAGCCGATAGGTCGGCGCCTTGGAGATCACGTCCTGCGCCACGGGCACGACATAGCCGCCCTTGTCCTTGGAATAGTCGAGCATCGACCAGGGAACAGGGAAGAACTTCTCGCCGACGCCGAGCACGCCGCCCTGCCCCAGAGCTGCGAACATGATGCGGTCGGATTGCTTGTCGAGCACGACGTCTTCGACATGGCCGATCTTGTCCCCGGACCGGTCGTAGACGGTTGTGCCTTTGACCTTGGAGGCCAGAATGGCGGAGGTGTGACCGCTCGCGGTTGTCATGTAATGTCTCCCTTGGGATGCTGTGTCTGAACGCGGCGTTTCGGCCTTCGTTCCGGTTTCACGATTTTCGATTTGGAGTTCCCATGTATTCACGCCTCGCCGCCCTTGCCGTCGCGTTCGCGCTTAGCACCTCCGCGCTTGCCGCGCCGGCCGCGCCGGGGCCACTCAAGGGGTTTGTCAGCGACAAGTCGAAAGACTATTTCGGCTACTTCCTGCCGGCCTCGCCGATCGCGGCCGGCAAGTGGTCGCTGCGCAACCTATTCGTCGCGCCGCCCGCCGACCTGAAGACGTTCGAGGCCGGCAAATCCGATAAGGCCTTCGGCGGCGTGATGATCGAATTCGAGGATCTGACCAGCCCGGTGAAGACCGGCGAGGACAGCATTCCGTACCATACCGGTCAGATCCGCGTGCTGCCCACGGCCTATGCCGTCGGCAATGGCCGGCTGCGGTTTGTCGGAACCGACAAGGTGCTGGGCACTGTGAGCTTCGAGGGAACGTTCGGCGCCGATTTCTTCAAGAAGCCGACTCCCGATGTGCCGCATCCGGACGACCATCCGGTGCTCAAGGGCAAGCTGACGATCGCCGGCAAGAGCTTCGACGCCAGCTTCAATTGGTTTGGCGGGGACTGACATGAACGCACCTGCGAACACACCGCTGGTTCTGGCCGCCAAGGCCGGCGCAGTCCTGACGCTCACGCTGAATCGCGCCGCGGCGCGCAATGCGCTCAGCCAGGGCTTGATGGCAGCGCTGCAGTCGGCGCTGGACGAGGCGGCCAGCGACGCGAGCGTGCGCGTGGTGACGATCGCCGCCGACGGACCCGCCTTCTCGGCCGGTCACGATCTCAAGGAGATGACCGCGCGGCGCGCCGATGCCGACAAGGGCAAGGCCTATTTCGCGGCGCTGTTCGCGCAGTGCTCGGCGTTGATGCAGTCGATCGTGCGCCATCCCAAGCCGGTGATCGCGCAGGTGCAGGGGATCGCGACAGCGGCGGGCTGCCAGCTTGTCGCGAGCTGCGATCTCGCCGTGGCGTCTTCGGCCGCGCGGTTCGCCACGCCGGGCGTGAATATCGGGCTGTTCTGCTCGACGCCGATGGTGGCGCTGTCGCGCAACGTCGCGCGCAAGCATGCGATGGAGATGCTGCTGACCGGCGAGATGATCGCGGCGGAGGAAGCGCGCCGGATCGGTCTCGTCAATCGTGTCGTCGCACCCGAAGCGCTGGCGGCGGAGACCGCAAAGCTCGCGGCCCTGATCGCGACCAAGCCGCATGGCACGCTGAAGATCGGCAAGGAGGCGTTCTACCGCCAGGTCGAGATGCCGCTGGCCGAGGCCTATGACTATGCCAGCCAGGTCATGACGATGAACATGCTCGCCGCCGAGGCGGAGGAAGGCATCGGCGCCTTCGTGGAAAAGCGCGAGCCGAAATGGCCGGAATAAATACGCCCCGCGAGGGGATGATATATAGCGGCGGAATCGCTAAGTAACGCCCATGCCCAGCTATCCCGACGACCTGATCAAATCGATCCTGCGTTCGACCAAGACCATCGCGATGGTCGGGGCGAGCGGGAACGACATGCGGCCGTCCTATTTTGCAATGATGTATCTGCTTGCCAAGGGCTACGTCATCCATCCGATCAATCCGTCGATGGTGGGAAAGAAGATCCTCGGCCAGACCGTCTACGGTTCGCTGAAGGACGTGCCCGCGCCGGTCGACATGGTCGACATCTTCCGCGCCTCCGATGCGGCGACCGACATCGTGCGCGAGGCGCTGGCGGAGAAGGAACGGCTCGGCATCAAGACGATCTGGATGCAACTCGGTGTGATCAACGAGGAGGCGGCGGCGATGGCGCGGGACGCCGGCCTGGCCGTCATCATGGACCGTTGCCCCAAGATCGAGCATGGACGCTTCTCCGGCGAGATCGGCTGGATGGGGGTCAACCGCAAGGTGATCGACAACCGCAAGCCGCTGCTGTTCGGCAAGGGCGGCAACCTGAAACGGGTTTGAGGATGAAACGGGCGATATTCGCCATTGCGCTTCTGATCGGCGTCGCGCCGGCAGCCGGGGAGCCCACGCCGCAAATCCTCTCCCTTGCGCAGCGCTATCTCGCGGCGACCGGCGGGTCCTTCGAACTGATCGAACAGCAGGCCTATGTTGCGGCCGGGATCATGGGCGATACGCCGACCTCGCACGCGCGGCAGACGGCGCTGCAGCAGGCAGCCGAGCAACACCGCGCCGATCTCGCCGCGCTCGATGCCAAGCTGGCGGCGCTCATCGCCCAGACTTACACCGAAGACGAGCTTCGCACCTCGGTGAACTTCCTCGAAAGTCCGGCGGGCCGATCCATCACCGAGAAGAAGCACGCCTATTTCGCGGCGATGTTCGCGCGCGACCGTCCGGCGCCGACCTATAGCGCGGAGGAGAGCGCCGCTGTGTCGGCCTATCAGGCGACGCCCGAGGCGATCTCGATGCAGGCCAAGTCTCCGGCGCTGCTGAAGGGCACGCTCGCCCTGGCCGAGCCGGTCGAGAACGCGATCCGCAAGAGCGCGCAGTCGATCTATTGCCACGCCACGCGCAAATGCACCGACGACAGCGGTTACGACCAGCTCGCCGGTCCGACGATCCGGGAATAGCTGCAGGGTTTGAAATCCATCCGCTGCATACCTACTTCCCCGATTGAACATCGGGAGTGGCCGGCATGAGAAATGTCGTTGCGGTACTTTGCACAGTCGCGGCGCTTGGCGTGGCGGCGGCGCCGCCGGCCCAGGCGAAGGGATGCATCAAGGGCGCCATCCTCGGCGGCATCGCCGGGCACTATCTGCATCATCATGCCGTGCTCGGTGCGGTTGCGGGCTGCGCCATCGGCCATCACGTCGCGGCCCGGAACGACCGCGACATCAGGGCGGCGCATCACGTGCATCACTGACGGTTGAATTTCGGTCGCGACCCCATAGTGTGCCTGGCATGCTGAAAATCTGGGGCCGCCGGAACTCGATCAACGTGCAGAAGGTCCTGTGGGCCGTGGGCGAACTCGGCCTGCCGCATGAGCACATTGCTGCCGGCGGATCATTCGGTCTGCTCGATACGGAGGAGTTCGGCGTGCTGAACCCCAACCGACGCGTGCCGGTGATCGACGACGGCGGCACGGTCGTGTGGGAGAGCCACGCTATCCTGCGCTATCTCGCGGCGAAGTACGGCGCGGGATCGCTGTGGCCGGAAGACCCGGGTCTGCGCGCGCGGGCTGACCAGTGGACCGACTGGACGCTGGCTGACCTGCAGCCCGCTTTCATGAACGGCGTCTTCTGGGGATTCTACCGCACGCCGGAGGACCAACGGAGCTGGCCGGCGATCCGCAAGGCGATCGCGCGCTGCGCCATATTGTTTCGCCTGCTCGACCGCCACCTGGAGACGAGCGACTTCGTCGCCGGCGACGATCTCACCTTCGGCGACATTCCGGCCGCGGCGCAACTCTACCGCTATTTCGAGCTCGAGATCGACCGCCCTTCCCTGCCCCGCGTCGAGGCATGGTACGGACGCCTGAGATCTCGCCCGGCCTATCGCGAACATGTCATGATCGCGTTCGACGATCTGAAAGGCCGCCTCGCGTTCTGACGCGGCGATTGAAATACCCTATAGAATTGGTAGAGTTTCTACCCGTCCACGGAGGAAGCCATGTCCGATTACGGTTTCAACACGCTGGCCGTCCATGCCGGCGCCCAGCCCGATCCGGCGACCGGCGCGCGCGCGACGCCGATCTATCAGACGACCGCCTATGTGTTCGAGGACGCGGACCATGCGGCGGCACTGTTCAATCTCCAGGTCTTCGGCAACATCTATTCGCGCATCATGAATCCGACCAATGCGGTGCTGGAGGAGCGCGTTGCAGCGCTCGAAGGCGGGCGCGCGGCGCTGGCCGTGGCTTCGGGCCACGCGGCGCAGCTCATCGCCCTGCACACGCTGATGGCCCCCGGAGACAACATCGTCGCGGCGCGCCAGCTCTATGGCGGCTCGATCAACCAGTTCTCTCAGGGCTTCGCCAAATTCGCCTGGGGCGTGAAATGGGCCGACACGCGCGATCCGGCGTCCTTCAAGGCGCAGATCGACGAGCGTACCAAGGCCGTGTTCATCGAGAGCCTCGCCAATCCCGGCGGCATCGTCAGCGACATCGAGGCGATCGCAGGCATCGCCCATGCCGCGGGCGTGCCGCTGATCGTCGACAACACGCTGGCCTCGCCCTATCTGATCCGCCCGATCGAATGGGGCGCCGACATCGTGCTGCATTCGGCGACGAAATTCCTCGGTGGCCACGGCAATTCGATGGCCGGAATCATCGTGGATTCGGGCAAGTTCAACTGGGGCGGCGGCAAGTATCCGACACTGAGCGAGCCCTGCCCCTCCTATCACGGCATGAAGCTGTGGGAGACCTTCGGCGACATGGCCTATGCCATCGCCTGCCGCGTACTGGGCCTGCGCGATCTGGGGCCGGCGCTGTCGCCGATGAACGCGTTCCTGGTGCTGACGGGGATTGAGACGCTGCCGTTGCGCATGCAGAAGCATTGCGACAACGCGTTGGCCGTCGCGCAATGGCTGAAGCGCCATCCCAAAGTGTCGTGGGTGAACTATGCCGGACTGGAGGATGACGCATGCTACGGCTTGCACCGCACCTATTGCCCCAAGGGCGCCGGCGCGGTGTTCACCTTCGGATTGAAGGGCGGCTACGAGGAGGGCGTGAAGGTGGTGAACGGCGTCAAGCTGATCAGCCATCTCGCCAATGTCGGCGACACGCGCAGCCTGATCATCCATCCGGCCTCGACCACGCATCGCCAGTTGAACGACGAAGAGCGCGCAAGGGCGGGCGCCGGCAACGAGGTGATGCGGCTCTCCATCGGTATCGAAAGCGTCGAGGACATCATCGCCGATCTGGATCAGGTGTTGAACGGCTAAACCGTCACCGCGTTCTTCCGCTCGAAGATGTGCCACACCGCGGTGCAAAGCAGCAGCGCAGCCACGAGTTGGTGCGCGGCGGCGAGGAATTCGGGTGCCTGGAGCAGCAACGTCGCGATGCCCAGAACAATCTGGAGCAGCGTGACGTGCAGCAGCGCATTGCCGCTGCGCCGCGCCCAGCCGGTCAGCTTGCCGCGCTCGCCCCACCACAGGACGAAGACGCTGATGGCAACGACGTAAGCGCCCATGCGGTGGTCGAATTGCGCGGTGCCGGGGTTCTCGAAGAAATTGATCCACCAGGGCCGCTGCACGAAAGCGTCCTCGGGGATGAACCGACCGTCCATCGACGGCCAGGTGTTGTAGAGCAATCCGGCATGCAGTCCGGCGACCAGCGCACCGAGCAGCATCTGCACATAAACGAGTGCCGCGATGACGACGGGAAAGCGCGGCAAGGGGCGAGTTCGCGCGGGCTTTTCGTCCAGCCGCAAATACTCCAGCGCAATCCAGACCATCGCGACCAGCAGGATCAGCGCCACGCCGAGATGGATCGCGAGGCGGTATTGCGACACGCTCACACGGGTCTCAAGACCGCTCTGCACCATCCACCAGCCGACAAAGCCTTGCAGGCCGCCAAGCAGGAACAGCAGCACCATGCGGGGCCATTCGGCGCGGCGGATCGCGCCGGCCCATGCGAACCAAACGAAAGGCACAACGAAGAACACACCCAGCAGGCGTCCAAGCAGCCGATGCGCCCATTCCCACCAGAAGATGCCCTTGAACGCGGCCAGGCTCATGCCGGCGTTCTCATGGACGTATTGCGGGATGCGCTGGTATTTCGCGAAGGCGTCCTGCCATTGCGCGTCGTTCAGGGGCGGGATCGCACCCATGATCACGTCCCATTCGGTGATCGAGAGGCCCGAGCCCGTGATCCGCGTCAGCCCGCCGACCGTGACCATGCCCAGGATGAGAACGGCCATGCCGAACAGCCAGAACGCGACCGCTTTTCGGCTTCGCCAGAAGGATTCTCGCGTGCTCATAGCGCCTGCATAATGCCCTTGCCGCCCAAGGTCTTGCCGCCATCTTGTCGCGGCTGGTCCGTCCGCGCATGCTCGGAAAATCTATCGGGAGATTCCATGAAGATCGCGATTGCCGCCGCAGTCCTGGCGCTGGCCGCCACGGCCGGCCTTGCCGCCGACACCATGCCTGCCGGCATGAAGATGGATGCGCCCATGCCGATGGGCGGCATGGTGATGAAGATGATCGACCCGATGCCGGCCATCTATATGGGCGAGGCGGACAAGCCCGGCGCGCCGATCTTCAAGGGCCTGGGCGCGCACAAGCACAAAATCTCGACGAGAAACGCCCGCACCCAGCTTCTGTTCGACCAGGGCATCAATCTGGTCTTTGGATTCAACCATGCCGAGGCGATCCGCTCCTTCCGCGAAGGGGCGCGGCTCGATCCGCATTGCGCGATGTGCTGGTGGGGCGTGGCGCTGGCGCTCGGTCCCAACATCAACTTGCCGATGCCGGCCGATGCGGTGAAGCCCGCCTGGCAGGCGCTGCAGAACGCGATCGCGCTGAAGCCCTATGCCTCGAAGGAGGAGCGCGATTGGATCGATGCGCTCAGCGAACGCTATTCGTCGGATCGCAAGGCCGATCGGGCGCGGCTCGACGATGCTTTCGCGCGGGCGATGGGCGATCTGTGGAAGAAATATCCGAACGATCTCGATGCCGGCGTGTTCTACGCCGAGGCGATGATGGATACGCAGCCTTGGGACTATTGGGAACAGGACGGCGTCACGCCTAAGGGTTACGCGAAGGAGATCGTCGCGACGCTGGAAGGTATCATCAAGCGCTCACCCTATCAGCCCGGTGCCCTGCATCTCTATATCCATGCGGTGGAGGCGACGACGACGCCTGAGCGCGCCGAAGTCGCCGCCGACCGGCTGGAGAAGCTGATGCCCGGCGCCGGGCATATCGTGCACATGCCGTCGCACATCTATTACCGCGTCGGCCGCTACGAAGATGCCGCGAAGGTCAACACGCTGGCGGCGCTGGTGGACGAGCAGTACATCGCCGCCTGCCGGGCGCAGGGCTATTATCCGATCGGATATTACGGCCACAACATCCACTTCCTGTGGACATCGTCCGAGATGGAGGGCCGGTATCAGGCCGCCATCGACGCGGCACGCCGGTTGGTGAAAGCGGTCGGGCCGGAGGCGGCCAAGTCGGGCGCGTGGTCGCAGCTTTATTTCCTCACGCCCTATGCGACGCTGCTGCGGTTCGGCAAATGGGACGAAGTGCTGGCGGAGCCGTTGCCGCCGGACGGACAGAAGCTGACGCTCGTCATCGCGCATCTGGCGCGGGGTTTCGCCTATGCGAACAAGGGCGACAAGGCGAATGCAGAGGCGGAACGCACCGCACTTGCCGCACTGGCCGACGACTCGACGCTTGCGAATTACGACCGGCAATTTCCCGCCACGGCGATGGCGCAGATCGCCCTTGCCGATCTGCGCGGGGAGATCGCGCGGACTTCCGGCGACCTGGAGACAGCGATCGCGTTCTTCACCAAGGCGCGCGACCTGGAAGAAGCCCTCCCCTATACCGAGCCTCCGTACTGGCATCAGCCCACGAGCCACCTACTGGGCGCCGCGCTGTTGCAGGCTGGACGCGCGAAAGACGCGGCAGCCGCGTATGAGAGAAGCCTAAAGACCTATCGTATGGATGGCTGGGCGCTGTTCGGCCTCGCGCAGGCGCAGGACGCGATGGGCGACAAAGCGGCCGCCCTTGCGACCCGCAAGGAATTCGACCAGGTGTGGCGTCTGGCGGACGTGAAGCTGACGAGCTCGCGGTTCTGAAGCGACGCCATCGTCATGGCCGGCCCTCTCGCCAAGAGGCCCGGCCATCACGATGTGAGAGCGTGAACTACATCCCGCTCAGCAGATTGAGCGCCGCGTTTGCGTGGCTCTTGCAGGTGCTGTCGTCGTTCGCGGAATCGGCAGCGGCGAGTTCGGTCTGCACCTGCTTTGCCTTGGTGGCATCGCTCGGCAGCGTCATGCCGCGGGCCTGCGTGATGAGCTGGGCGCAGGTCGGTGGCGGCGCGGAGCTGGCGGGCATTGTCTCGGGCTTGCTCGGATCGGGCGCCGGCGGCGCCACCGGATCGGCGGCGAAAGCGGCGGTGGCGAACAGCGTGGCGGCAGCGGCCGCAAGGAACAATCTCATATGACGTCTCCCTGTTGATCCCCCACTTGGAACAAGCCCTCGAGTGGCGAACGTCTGGGCCGCCACATGGTTTCTTCGATTTCATCTTCGGCTGCGAAGTTCCGCCGCTTGACCGCGGAACCTTCAGCCCCCTTACATGGCGCCGCGATTTGAGGAAGGCGGCGCATGGCGGAAGACACGTTCTGGTTCGAGGGGCGTGACGGCACGCAGCTGTTCGCCTATCGCTGGCTGCCGTCGCGGCCGGTGCGCGGCGTGCTCCAGATCAGCCATGGCATGGGCGAACATGCGTTGCGCTATCGCGCGCCGCTTCAGCCGCTGATCGATGCCGGCATCGCGATCTATGCCAACGATCATCGCGGCCACGGGCGGACCTCGCCGGACAGTCTCGGGGATTTCGGGCCCGGCGGCTTTGCAGCGCTGGTCGACGACATGGCCGTGCTGACGCGGCTGATCCGCGACGAGAACCCCGGCAAGCGGCGCGTGCTGATGGGCCATTCGATGGGGTCCTTCGCGGCGCAGATCTATGTCGTGGATCACAGCGACCTGATCGACGGCTATGTCCTGTCGGGATCCGCCGCGCTGGACAGACTAGAGGCGCCGAAGGGCGGCCTTTCGGCGATCGGTGCGGGAATGGAGAAGCCGCGCACGCCGTTCGACTGGCTTTCGCGCGACGAAAAGGAAGTCGACAAATACATTGCCGATCCGCTTTGCGGCTTCACGGTGGATGAGGCGGGGCGCGCCTCGATGTTCGCGGCCGCGGCGCCAGCGCTCGACCCCGCGCGGCTGGCGCAGATCCGCAAGGACCTGCCGGTCTACATCTTCGCGGGCGACAAGGACCCGATCAACGCCGACCTCACGCGGCTCATGCCGCTGGTCGAGCGCTACCGTGCGCTGGGCCTCGACGTCGCGACGGATTTCTATCCGGGCGGGCGGCACGAGATGCTGAACGAGACCAACCGCGCCGGCGTCGTGGCGAAACTGCAATCCTGGATCGAGCGCGTGATCGCATGACCGTGCGCACCAAGAAGCTGATCGGCACGATCCTCATACTCATCTGGCTGCCGGTTTATGCCCTGCTCGCCTCCGGTCTCGCGGTGCTGATCCTGCCGCATGCGAGCGGATTCGCGTCATTCCTGTTCTATGCCATCGCGGGGATGCTGTGGGCCGTGCCGGTCGGACTGATGTTTCCGTGGATGTTCCGCGAACCGAAGCCTTAGACGCGCAGCCCCAACCCGTCGATCTTCGCCATCATATCCGGAGGGAGCGGGCCGGCCGCTTCGGCGTCGACGCTTTGGCTGAGCTCGTCGCGATTTTTCACGCCGAGGATCACGGTCGCCACGCCGGGGAGCGAGAGCGCATAGCGGTGCGCCAGCATTGCCGGATCTTCGCCCAGTTCGCGGCAAAGCGCGCGGAAGGGCGCGGCGCGCGCGAAATCCCTGGCGTCGGGATTGTTCGGCGAAAGCTCGCGGTCGACCGCGGCCGTCAGCGCGCCGGCCTGCACGGCACGGATACCGAGCACGCCAACACCCTGCTCCACCGCAGTCTTCAGGATGTCGCGCGGCCGCGCAGCTTCCGCATAGCGGCGCAGGCTGCCGGCGCTGTCGAGCAGATTCGTCACGACCTGAACGAAAGCGGGTTTCTTGTCGTGCTTCAGCGCGCGAATGATCGTGGCCGGGACGCCGGAACCGGTGATGCCCCAGCTTGCGATCTTCCCCGCCGCCTTCAGTTTCTCGAATGCCGGAATGACGAGTTCGGCATAGACCGACCAGCGGGTGGCGAAGCCGTCCTGCCGGTCGGGCCGGATCGCGTAGACGTAGTCGTCGGCGCAGATATTCGAATGCAGGAAGAAGATGTCGACACGTTCGATCTTCATCGTGCGCAGCGTATCTTCCAGCGATCTGGTCAGGATCGTCTCGACCTCGCCTGGCGCCGGCGTGCCCAGGCCGCATTTGGTCGTGATGCGCAGACCCGAGGGCAGCTTACCCTCGAACGTCTCGCCGACGATGGCCTCGCAATTGCGATACATCGGCGCGGTGTCGAGCAGGTCGATGCCGGCGTCGATCGCGGCATGGATCGTGGCTTTCGCCTCGTCGCGGCTGGTCTCGCCCCAGCCCTGCCCGATGCCGCCGCCGCCCAGGGTGAGCGCGCTGACCTGGCCTAGAGGGCCGAATGCGTTGCTCTTCACCGTCGCTCCTTAAGGTGCACTGACCGCCGCCACGGCATGGCCGTCCACCGGGTGGCCGGGCTGCAATCCCAGCAGTTTCATCACCGTCGGGTGCACATCGATCTGGTCGAGGCGCCTGATCTCACCCGGATGCACGCCGGCGCCCCATGCGTAGAAGACGCCGTGCATCTGCGTCACCAGGTCAGGCGGATAGCCATGGTTGGCGGCAATGTGCACGGTGAACGGCGTGAAGGCGAGCGGCCAGAACCAGTCGAGGCCGATATATTTCGTCCACCACGGATAGAGCTCGAAACCGGCCATCCAATAGGGCGGATGCGTCACCAGCATCAGATCGCCGACGCGCGGACCGGTGCCGACATGGGCATAGGCCGGATAATGGCCCTTGCGATAGACCGTGAAGAGGTCGGGGTATTTCTTCAGCGCCGCCTCGACGCGGTCGACGCTGTCGTGCTGCTTGTCGACATAGACATAAGCGCTGGCGCCGTCGGTCGCCTGGTCGGCGTGGATGTCGTTCTCCGCCCAGATTCGGCCGAGATTGATCATCGGGCCGACATCCATCATGCCGTGATCGGTGCCGATGACGAGCGTGCCTTCGCGCCCCGGCGGCAGCGCCTTGATCGCCGCCATAAGACGTCCCGTGATCGCGTCGGCGCGCCGGACCGCGTCTTGCGTTTCCTCACCGGCCACGCCGTGCTCGTGCGCGACGCTGTCGGGAATCGAGAAATAGAGCGCGATGAAGCGCGGATGGTTCGGGCCGTTGTCCTTCAACAGCTTCAGCGCGCGCTCAATGATCGTGTCGTCGCTCTCGTGCTGGCGCCATTTCACTTCGGGGTTGATATAGGTCGCACGCGCGCCGGTCTTGCTCGACCAGCGGCCGACCGTGTTGAACGCAGCCGCGCGGACGCCCTGCCGCTCCGCCGCTTCCCACATCGTCTCGCAGCCCGTGCGCCAGGCGGCATCGCCGGCATCGCCGTTCTCGTCCCCGAAGCGGCCCATCTTCGGATCGACGAAGATGTTCGACATGATGCCGTGGTGCTCGGGCCAGCAGCCGGTATAGGCCGTCGTGTGATTGATCAGCGAAATGGAGGGAAAAGCCGGCACGAGGTGCCGCGACCAAGCGCCCTCGCGCTTGAGTTCGTCGAAATGCGGCGTCGGATGCGCCGCATCGAGCTCAGCCGGCGAAAAGCCGTCGAACAGCACATAGACGACGGTGCGTTCGGCGCCCCAAGCCGGCGCAAGACCGAACAAGACCACTGCACAGGCGATGAGAAAGCGCTTCACAACATCCCCCCGAAAAGCAAAACGCGGCGGGACATTACGCCCGCCGCGCTGCAAAGTCTTCGCAACGCTGCTATGCGTTACGCTTTTTCGAGAATGTGCACTGCACAAGCGCTGCCGGCGCCGACCACATGCGTCAGGCCAATTCGCGCGCCGTCGACCTGGCGGTTGCCGGCCTCGCCGCGAAGATGCGTGGTGACCTCGTAGATGTTGGCGATTCCGGTGGCGCCCAGGGGATGCCCTTTGGACAGAAGACCGCCCGAAACGTTGACCGGAATCTTGCCGCCAAGCTGCGTCGCGCCGCTGTCGATCAGCCTGCCGGCCTCGCCGTCCTTGCAGATGCCCAGATTCTCGTAATGCACGAGCTCCGCCGTCGCGAAGCAGTCGTGCAGCTCGATCAGGTCGACGTCGTCGGGTCCCAGACCTGCCATCTCATAGGCCGTCTTGGCGGCCAGGCGCGTCACCGCGTTGAAGTCCATCATCGCGAGATTGCGCGGCGTGTAGGGATCCGATGTCAGCGCCGAGGCACGCACCTTGACCGCGCGGCCCATCAGGCCGAGCTCGCGCGCCTTCTTCTCCGAGCAAAGAACGGCAGCGGCCGAGCCGTCGACGTTCACCGAACACATCAGCTTGGTGTTGGGATAGGAGATCATCTCGGCGCCCATCACCTCTTCCAGCGGCGTTTCCTTCTGGTACATCGCTTTTGGATTGAGCGTCGAATGATGGTGGTTCTTCACCGACACCTTCGCGAACTGCTCGAAGGTCGTGCCGTATTTGCGGGTGTGCTCGAGGCCGACATGGGCGAACACGCTCGGCATCGTGCCGGAACCGAGCAGGCCTTCCGTCGGGATACCCTTGCCCCCGCCACCACCGCCGAGCAGGCCGGAGCCCATCTGCTCCGATCCGACGCATAGAACGATGTCGTAGACGCCGGCCTTGATCGCCATCCAGCCTTCGCGGAAGGCGGTCGCGCCGGTGGCGCAGGCGTTGGCGGTGTTGACGACGGGAATGCCGGTCTGGCCGATCTCGCGCAGGATGCGCTGACCGACGCCGGCGCTGGCCTCGAACAGATTGCCGCTATAGAGCGCCTGCATGTCCTGGATGGTGAGGCCGCAATCGTCCAGCGCCATTAGGGCGGCCTGGGCGCCAAGCTCGGGCACGCTCTTCTCGGGGAAGCGCCCGAATTTGATCATGTCGGTTCCGACGACGTAGACG
>Ga0265338_10007572_pt1 | contig 13420 bp, 10 predicted proteins | sample 42126metaG_FD_193579 | JGI IMG/M metagenome (GOLD analysis project Ga0265338, IMG submission 193579) | Rhizosphere microbial communities from Carex aquatilis grown in University of Washington, Seatle, WA, United States - 4-21-26 metaG | ecosystem: Host-associated > Plants > Roots > Rhizosphere... | reverse complement strand
TATGTCGTGCTGATCTTCCTCGTGATCGGCGGCATGACCGGGCACAACCTGGCAGACTTCGTCCGCAAGCTCCTGCGCAAGCTCGCCCAGCAGAAAGGCGAGCTTCCCCCCGAACCGGCCCCGCACCGGCTTTACCTGCGCATGACGGTGCATCAGCGGCTGCAGCACGCCGTGCTGGCGTTGAGCTTCATCCTGCTGGTGCTGACCGGCTTCATGCTGCGCTATCCCGAGGCCTGGTGGGTGGAGGCGATCCGGAACGTGAGCAGCGGCGCCTTTGCCGCCCGGAGCCTCCTTCACCGGCTGGGCGGCGTCGCCCTGCTCGCCGCCGGCCTGTGGCACGCCGGCTACCTGTTCTTCACGCCGGATGGACGGAGTCTCTTCCGCGACCTGCTTCCCGCGTGGCGCGACCTGACCGATCCCTGGAAGGTCCTGCGCTACAACCTCGGGTTGGCGCCGGATAAGCCGAGGTTCGACCGGTTCAGCTACATCGAGAAAGCCGAGTACTGGGCCCTCATCTGGGGATCCGTGCTCATGGGCGTCACCGGCGCGATCCTCTGGTTCGAGAACGCCTCGATGGGGCTGGTCACAAAACTGGGCTTCGATATCGCCCGCACAGTCCATTTCTACGAGGCGGTGCTCGCGACGCTCGCCATCCTCGTCTGGCATTTCTACTTCGTCATCTTCAACCCCGACATCTACCCGATGAACATCGCCTGGCTTACCGGTCGCGTGTCGGAGCACGAGATGAGGGAAGATCATCCGCTGGAGTTGGAGCGCCTGAAGGAAGGCGAGGCGCCCACGCCGCCCGCGCCGCCGCCCTCGGACCCGGAGCCTCCCGCCATCTAGCGCGGTTTAAACAGACATGTAGCCGCGCTGCGGCTCGACGGCTAATCCTGCGTCTTTCCGTTCGGTCTCAATCAGAGTCATGCCGTTGTAGGAGCGAGCTTGCTCGCGATCCCTGAGGTAAATTCGCCTGCAAGCAGGGTCCTACACGCCGCGCCAGATGACGGACGAGATCTCGAGCCAATCCGTGGCTCAATTCTCTAGTTCCGGCCCAGTCGCCGGCTACAGTTTTTTGGTTCCGCTGTAGCGCCTGTGTCCCGATGGCATCCCGGCAATGACAGGCAAGATGCCTGCGCTACAGGGAATGCCGAACCGCGACGGATCCCGGCGATCGGTCGGCGCGCCTATTGGCCCCGCCAGTCTCCGGGCTTGAAGCGGCGGGCGTTCGCCGCACGCTTCCCCGTCCGACCATGGCCGGCCCGCCGCACAGTTTTTTTGATCTCACCCGCCCGGATCTGGCCGCCCTGATCGCGTCGTGGGGATTCAAGCCGGTGCACGCGGACCGGGTCTGGAGTCACATCTACGTCGGCGGCGCCGGTAATTTTGAGGATCTGACCGGACTGCCCGGACGCCTGCGGGCGCGCCTGGCCGCGGAACTCACCCCCGCCTTCCCGATGGTCGCCCAGGAGACAGCCAGCGCCGACGGCTTCACGCGCAAGTTCCTCCTGGCGCTCGCCGACGATCGCCGCGTCGAGATGGTGCTGATGCGTTTCACCGGACGCATGACGGCCTGCATCAGCAGCCAGGTGGGCTGCGCGATGGGATGCGTATTCTGCGCCACGGGCCAGATGGGGTTCACCCGCCACCTCGCCGCCGGCGAGATCGTCGCGCAGGTGATGCACGCGGCCCGGGTCCTGCGGCCGCGGGCGCGCGGCGGGATTCCCGCCGACCACCGCCTCCGCAACGTCGTGCTCATGGGCATGGGCGAGCCGCTGCACAACTACGACGCCGTCATGCGGGCCGTGGACATTCTGCGCGATCCGAACGGTCCCGCCATCGGGGCGCGGCAGATCACGCTGAGCACCGTCGGCGTAATCCCCGGCATCGTACGACTGGCCGACGAGGCGCGCCCGGTCCAACTGGCCGTCAGCCTGCACGCCGCGACGCAGGCCGAGCGCGCCGCCCTCGTGCCGGTCGCGGCGCGCTGGCCGCTCGACGCGTTGATCGAGGCTTGCCGCTACTACGCCGCAAAACGGGAGCGGCGCGTCTTCTTCGAGTGGGCGCTGATCGCCGGCCGGAACGACACGCCGGAACAGGCCCGCGCGCTCGGGCGGCTGCTGCGCGGCCTGCCGGCCCAGGTGAATCTCATCCCGCTCAATCCGACCACCGGCTACGACGGCGCGCCGGCGGACCGCACGGCCGCACGGCGGTTTCAGGAAATCCTGGCGGGACATGGCCTGCCCTGTACCGTCCGCCAGCGCCGCGGCCTCGACATCGCCGCCGGCTGCGGGCAACTGGCAACCCCCAAGGGGTAAGTTCCAAATTCCAGGTTCCAAACCCCAAGTTCCAAATCCCAAGTTCCAAATCCCAAAGGAAACAGAACGGAGCGACTGCCGGCTGGCTCCTTTGGAGTCTGGCTATTGGTTCTTTGAGTTTGCGCCAGTGAGCTCGCGCCACGCGTCGACCGCGGTAGCCTCAGCCGCCGCGCGTGACGGGCATTATGCCGCCATTTGCTGCCCGCCGCGTACTACTGCCTGCTCCGTCATCCTCAGGCGTTGGTTCGGCGGAATCTCAGACATACTCAGAGATTCCGCTGCTCCGGAAGGCTCATCTGGTCTTCCAGACGGTCTGCCCTTCAGCGATGATCGATCTGCGCAGCGTTCTTTCGGTGTGCCGCTACCGTACCGAAAAGCACCAAGCCAACTCCGGCGATGACGAAGGGGAGCCACATCGCGACCCACCGGTCTGCGGTTTCGAGCTTCGCGATCGCAAACACCATGCAGACGAGGAGGAGGATCGATCCGGCATACTGGAGAATATGGATTTTCATTGAGGGAACTGTTTGAGGTGCAAGGGGCGTTGATTGTGGGGCTGCTTTCTGCCGAATGGCTAGAGGTTACTCGCGACCGATGCTGTCACCCAAGGCTGCTCCGCAGCCGAAGTGCCAGCGGAGAACGTCGAGTCCACCGATTGGTTAGCCGCCTCCATTCGGTTTGCCGACCCGATCGGTAGCGGACCCGTTCTGGGAGTCGCTCTCTTTAATTGGTCCGTCGGGACCAGCGGACGAGCGGGAAAATAGGTCGCGTATTGCCTTAACGAACTTCTGTTCCAGCGGGTCCTCTAGCGAAAAGTTACTACTTCGGGATATTATGACAATTCTTGGCCCAGTAGATCTGGGGACAATGAATGCAAGCAAATCCACAGGTGCCCCCACTTCGCGCAGTATTAGTTCCATGGTGTCATTTGCTTCCCGGTAAGCGGCAAGATCGTTCGCCCTTTTCATCGCAGGGCCACGTATGTCCAGAAAAACGACTGTTGAGGCTTCCTGGGATCTTGAAGGCACTGGGCAGAGTGCGATCGCCAGAATAATCGCAAAGACATGGTTCCGATTCATGGGACTGGCCAACTTTGTTTAGGCAGACCAAAAGTGTGGGTTTGCCGATTAGGGTGGGATGATAGGCAGAATTTCGCCTAGTCGGAAGAGCGCCGAAGTCCGGTTCACGGCGGGCAGGCCTGAAGGACAAATCGGTTCGGGCTCCGTGTACTCCGTGGCATCTGTGGTTCACTTCTCCGACCGACGCCGCGGTTTCGTGCGCTCCAGTTCGCGCAACGCGTCCGCCGCGATCCAGCGGGCAGCCGGCGAATCGATCTTCCGGATGACGCGGCCCTCGGCGATCGCGGCCCGGCGCAGCTGCGGATTGCGCTTGCCGATCTGGCGCAGCGCCCAGTTCACCGCCTTGCGGACGAAATTGCGTTCGTCCGCGGCCTCGCGCCGGATGACCGGCAGGAAGTCGAGGAAGACGTCGTCCGGCAGCTCCTTGCGATGCACCGCCAGGCCGGCCATGAGGACGAAGCCGCAGCGCTTGACGAACTCCGCGCGGCGCCGGCTCCAGGCATGGGCCTTTTCAATCGCGAACGGCGTGCGGTCGAACAGGACGCAGCAGCAGGCGTCGGTGGCGGCCCAGTTGTCGCTCGCGCGGGCCCACTGCTCCATCTGGCGGCGCGTGACCTGGCGGGGATCGTCGATCAGCGCCGCGATGATACGGGCCTCGTGGACCGCCGTGGCCCACAGCGCGAGCGCGAGGGCGTGATCGCGGCGATGCTGCCGGGCGATCGCCCGCAGGACCGGCGCGCGGATGCCCAGCAACTCCCCGCCGGGGGTGATGCCGAAGCGGCGCTGGCCGGCGGCGTCGCGCGGGCTGGCGAGCGTCCGCAGGTGCCCCACGATGTCCGCCGCCGTGCTCACGGAGCCTTCCGCCGGGACCGCACCGCCGCGGCCAGGGCGGTGAGCACCGGCGCGGTGTCGTCCAGCGAGAGGCACGGATCGGTGACGCTGCGACCGTAGACCAGCGGCCGCGCGCGGTAATCCTGCGACCCGGCCGTCAGATTGCTCTCGATCATCACGCCGCAGATCGTGCGGTCGCCGGCGGACACCTGGGCGGCGAGGACGGCCGCGACCGCCGGCTGGCGCGAGGGATCCTTGCCGCTGTTGCCGTGACTGCAGTCCACCAGCAGGCGCGCCGGCAGCTCCGCGGCACGCAAGAGCTCCGCGGCGGCGCGCACGTCCGCCGCCAAGAAATTCGGGCGGCCGGGGCCGCCGCGCAGCACGAGATGACCGCACTCGTTGCCCGCCGTGCCCAGCACGGCCGGCGCCCCGTCCTTGGTGAGCGACGGAAACCAATGCGGATGCCGCGCCGCGCGGATCGCGTCGACCGCAGTCTGGATATCCCCGTCGGTCCGGTTCTTGAAGCCGACCGCCATCGACAGGCCCGACGCCAGCTCGCGATGCACCTGGCTCTCAACCGTGCGCGCGCCGATGCCCGCCCAGCTGACGAGGTCCGCATAGTACTGGCCCAGGGTCGTATCGAGAAACTCGGTCCCGACCGGCACCTGCAGGGCAGAGAGGTCCACCATCAGCTTTCGCGCGAGACGGAGCCCCTTGCTGATCTGGAAACTGTCGTCGAGGTCGGGATCGTTGATGAGCCCTTTCCAGCCCACGACGGTGCGCGGCTTCTCGAAATACACCCGCATGACCACGAACAGGTCGGCGGCGGCGCGCGCGGCCAGCCCGCTCAGTCGCTGCCCGTACTCATGCGCCGCGGCCGGGTCGTGGATTGAACAGGGCCCGACCACGACCAGGAGCCGGTCGTCCCGCCCGAGGATGATGTCCTCGACGGCCCGACGGCTCTGGGCCACAAAATCCGCCCCCGCGTCGTCGAGCGGCAGCTCGGCGGCCAGCGCCGCCGGGGAAACCAGCGGGCGGATGGCGCGAATGCGCAGATCGTCGACGGGCAGGCGGGACATGGGGACGATAGGAACGCTTCCAGCTGGCCGGGGCAAGATGTTGCCGGCCGGGCACGGCCGGCCGTCGGTCAAGCGCCCCAGGCTTGGCGGGCCTGGGCCACCACCGGCGTATCGGCCAGGACAGGGAGGGCCGGCAGTGTCGTGAGACCGAACCGGCCGGCGCGGGCGTGCAGTCCGAGCGCGAGCAGCGACCCGATCTCCGATCCGCCGGCCAGGGCGGCGACACGAGCCGCCAGCTCGGCCGGCAGGACCATCTGCGTCGGTGGCAGGACCTGCTTTTCGCCGAAAAACAGGGTCAAGGCCGCGCCGAGCGCCTCGACGTAGTCGCGCAGCTGCGTGGGCGGCGCGTAAACCACCCCCTGACCGGCGGGGTAGGGCGTGAATTCCATGAAGGCGCGCAGCTGGGCCTGCAGCTGGCCAAAGGCCTGGTCGGCGGTCGCCGGCGTCCACCGCGCGGTGAAGGCCTTGCGCTCGCGGAATTTTTTCACCTCCCAGAGCCGCAGCACGACCTCATAGTCGCCGTGCAGCTGACGCACCGCGCCGGTGAAGACATAATCGATTCCACCCTCGGTCGAGTCGACGAGCTGGCGGATATGGTCCGGCGACCACTCGGCGCCGACGAGGCCGTAATGTTCCCGCCGGATGGTGGCGACGGCGGAGGTCGCGATGTAGTTCGTGCTGAAGCCGAGCATTTCCGCGAGCCACAAGGGAATGCCGCGTGACAGCCGCCCGAGTTCGTCCTCGGGCTGCCGCAGGATGGCGCCCGGATCCTTCAATCCGAGCACGGCCAGTTGTCCGAACGCGACCCGCCGCAGGCGGCTCCCCTTGGGCGGCAGAAGGTCCGGAATGCTTTCGAGCCCGTAGTACCAGAGCGGCTTGCTGATGCTGGCCAGGTCGATCCGCACCACGTTGTCCTCAGAGCCGGTTTCCGCCGGCACCACATCCAGCCCCTCCTCCTTCAGCAGCATCATGTCGGCGATGACATTGGAGAAACCGAGCAGTCGATCGTGCAGTTCCGGCCGGTTCAGAGTGAACAGCAGGTCGAGCACGTGCTGGGCGGGCTCCGGTTCACGAATGGCCAGGTAAGCCTGGAGCAGGTTGATGCCGGGGGCGGGCCCGTGCCGCTGCGCATCGTAGCGTGGCGCGATCAATTCGACGATCTTGGGGGCGTGACCGGTCACGCCGAGGTCGCCGGATACGGTCGCAAGCACGTCCGCCCGGTCGCCGGCGTGGGCGAGCACCTCCTCGTAGATGGCCATGGCGCCGGCGAGGTTCTTTAATTCCAATTCATCCCGCGCCTGCTTCAGCCGCGCCAGGACGCCGGCTCCCGTGGGCGCAGGCGTCAGCACCGGCGCGGGTGGTGGCGTCTCCGGCGCGGGGAGCGGCGTCTCCGGCACGGACGGGGTTGCCGACGCGGACGGAGTCTCCGGCGCAGGCGGTTCCGGCGCGTCCGCGGGGGGAAGACCGGCGGGTTCGGGCGGAGGGGGCGAGTCGGAGGGTCCCATGAAGCGAGGAGGAAAGTCATCCCGCGGCCCGCAGGCGACGAAAAATTCTCCAGCGGAGGCACTGGCGGCCGGAAACGCAAATGAGCCGCCGGAGTTTACCAATTGACCCGGCGGGGCGGAGGGCTACTTACCTGCGTTCCCCGTCGCCCTCGGGACGACGGAGCCCGACGGTGAACCGCGTCTACATCAAAACGTACGGCTGCCAGATGAACGAGCGCGACAGCGAGGCGGTCGCGGCGCTCCTGCGCGCCCGCGGGTACCGTCTGGTGTCGGACGAGGACGAGTGCGACATCCTGCTGCTCAACACCTGCAGCGTGCGCGATCTCGCCGAGCAGAAGGCGATCGGCAAGGCGGGCCGCCTGGCGAAGCGCAAGCGCCAGCAGCCGCAGTTCATCCTCGGCATTCTCGGCTGCATGGCGCAGAACCGCGGCGCCGGCCTGCTCGACCAACTGCCCGACGTCGATCTCATTGTTGGCACGCAGAAGTTTCACCAGGTGCCCGGCTACCTGGACAACCTGCGCGCCGCCCGCGAGGCCGGCGTGCCCGTGGGTGACACGATTGTCGACATCGCCGAGGAAACGGACTCGCAGAACACCATCCGCGACCACGTGCTGCCGGAGCGGCCGGTCACCGCCTTCGTTTCGATCCAGCAGGGCTGCAACATGGATTGCACCTTCTGCATCGTGCCGAAGACGCGCGGTGATGAGCGTTCGCGTCCGATGGACGAAATCGTCGCGGAGTGCCGCGAACTGGCCGGCCGGGGCGTGCGGGAGATCACGCTGCTCGGCCAGATCGTCACCAGCTACGGCCGGCGGCTGGCCGGGACGCCGGGCGCGACCGCCGGTGCCGCGTCGCCGTTCGTGCAGCTGCTCGAGCGGATTCACGAGATCGACGGCGTGGCCCGCATTCGCTTCACCTCGCCGCACCCGCGCGGGTTCAGACAGGACCTAGTGGAGGCGTACGGCCGGCTGACCAAGCTCTGCGACTACGTGCATCTGCCCCTGCAGTCGGGCAGCGACCGCATCCTGCGCGCGATGAACCGCCCTTACACCCGCGAGCGCTACCTGGAGATCGTCGCCGCGCTGCGCGCCGTGCGGCCCAACATGGCTTTCTCGACCGACATCATCGTGGGCTTTCCGGGCGAGACCGCGGAGGACTTCGAAGAGACGCGCGCCGCCTTCTCGGCCGTGAACTACGACATGGCCTACATCTTCAAGTATTCGATCCGCTCCGGGACGCCGGCGGCCACGCTGCCCGGCCAGGTGTCCGAGGAGGTCAAGGAAAGCCGCAATCAGATGCTCCTGCGCCTGTTGGAACAGAATTCTTACCGGCGGAACCAGGCGCTGGTCGGCACGGAGCAGGAGGTCCTCGTGGAGGGACCGGACCGCAAAGGCCTGCGCTACATGGGGCGCACGCGCGGCAACCGGACAGTGCATTTCGCCGGGGCCGAGCGGCTGATCGGCCAACTGGTGCCGATCCGGATCGACCGCGCCACGACCAGCGTGCTTTACGGGGAGGTGAGGGGGGAAGTGGGAGCTTGATCTTTCTCCTGCCTCTTTCTCTTAATCGTTCTCTCCCGATGCCGAGAACGATTAAGCGAACGATTCCATGCCCCTTTTCCTCGCCACGCTGCTGACCGGACTGGGCCTCATCGTCCTCGGCGTGCTCCTGCTGCTCAGCACCCCGATGGTTGTCTCGAGCCTGAAGGCAATGCCCCGCTCGCCGGCGGCCACCCTCGTGTTCTTCGGCGGCGGCCTGCTGTGGTTCCTGGTGCGCGTCGCCACCATGGGCGATGCCGACCGCATCATCGGAGACTCGAATGTCCCCTGGGTCATCGCCTTCGCGGTCCTGGGTGTGCTGTCGGTCAAGTACGTGCCCGATTTCCTCGCCGTGCGGGGGCTGAGCATCCTGTTACTGCTGGTGGCGTCGCCGGTGCTGGACGCCAGTTTCATGAACTTCCAGCCGCAGGTCTACCCGCTGAACGTGCTGGCCTACCTGGCGATCGTGGTGGCGCTCTACCTCGCCGCCGTCCCGTACCGCCTGCGCGATTTTCTCCAGTGGCTGCTGGCGGTGCCGGGGCGCGCCCGCGGGTTCGGAGCAGGATTGCTCCTCTACGGAATTCTGCTCAATGTGCTGGCGTTGACTACCTGAATGCGCCGCCCATGACGCCGCCGCCCAAGGAAATCCGCGGTCTGCTGATGCTCATTGCCGGACCCACCGGCACCGGCAAAACGACCCTCTGCCGCCGGCTGGTCGCCGAACACCCCGAGGTCCAGCGGATCGTCACCTGCACCACCCGCGCTCCGCGCGAAGGGGAGAAGTCCGGCGTGGACTATCATTTCCTGACCGACGCCGAGTTTGATGCCGCCCTCGCCGACGACGAGTTTCTGGAATGGGCGCAGGTGCACACCTCCCGCTATGGCACCAAGCGGAGCGCGGTCCTCAACAAGCTCGCCCACCACATCGATCTCGTCATCAACGTCGACGTGCAGGGCGCCCGCGCCTTCCGCCAGACGCTCGAAGGCGAATCGGCCATGCGCGGCCGGCTGGTGTCGGTCTTCATCATGCCACCGGACATGAAGACCATCCACGACCGCCTGCTCGGCCGCGGCCAGGATACGCCCGCCCAGATCGACCGGCGCATGAAGACCGCGCTCTACGAGATCGAGCAATGGACGCAGCAGGACTATTGCATCGTCACCGGCACGAAGGACGAGGATTACGCCCGGCTGGAGGGCATCTGGCGCGCGGAGAAATGCCGGGTCGCCCGGCTCCGCCAGGAGGCGATCCTGCAGGATGCGTGGATGCGGAGCGAAACGCATCTGCCCTTCAATCCCTGAGAGATCGCGCCGCGCGCCACTTTGGTTCGAAGTGCATTGTGTAGGAGCCTGCTTGCAGGCGATTTTCCTTCGGCAATCGCGAGCAAGCTCGCTCCTGCAGACATCCGATCGCGGCTGAAAGGCCGCGATGCGGTTGCGGACCCACCGGGCCGTGATGGTCCTCAATGAGGCCGCATCCCGGTCGAATGAAAGCGGTAGGTCCGGCCCTCCCGGCTCACTGAGAGCAGGCCGCGCCGCACCAGGTCGAAAAGATCATCCCGGGCCGTCTGGTGCGTGACCCCGTGACTGTGCTGGTGGCCGGCGATGACATACTCGACTTCCGGCCGCCGGAGCGCATGCGCCACGAGGGCCTGCTGCCGCGGATTGAGCTCCGCAAACGTCCGCACGTTCCGGGCGGCCTGCTCCCTTTGTTTCGCCGAGCGCTGCATCTCCAGCTGCAATTCCCGGTCCGCGGCCCGCACGGCGCCGGCCTGGTGGAGAATGAAATAGGTGAGGTCGTTGTCGTCCGCCTCGGTTTGACGAAAGGCGAGGGCATAGCGATCGGGCGCCTGCGCCAGCACCGCGGACACCGGCAACAAGGCGAAACCATCGTAACCCTGGCGAAGCATGATCCAGTGGAATAGGGCGCGGGCGGCCCGTCCATTGCCGTCAACGAATGGGCGGTCGTAGGCCAGCCAGAAATGCAGGATCGCCGCCCGGATCAACGGGTGGATGAAGGCCCCGGGGACCTTGTCGTTGGCGAATGCGCACATCGACTCCAGGCGCCGATCGAGTTCGCCGGCCGGCGGCGGCTCGCTCCGCCCCGCCCCGCCAACCGCGGGCGTTTCGTCGTCGCGCCGGAGCCGTCCGACGGAGTCCGGCTGTGCCGGCAGGCCGTCCATGATCATGCGGTGCAGATCCAGAACCATCTCGGGGCGGAGGTCCCGGTCGCGCCAGCCGCCGGCCTCCTGCAGCGCCCGGCCAAGGTTGCCCACCTTGCGCTCGTCGTGGTCGCGCGACGGCCGGCCCGTCCGCAGCAACTCCCTGGCCTGGTCCGCCGGTAGATCCGCTCCGGCCAGCCGGGCGGACGCCATCGCCTCGTGATCCAGTGCCCTGGCGGCAAGCTGCCGGAAGGTGTCGGCATCGACCACCGAGGCGGCGCGGTCCCGATCGAGGCGGTGCGCCTGGGACTGCAGAGAGTCCGGCACACAATACCTGAATGGCCGTCCCGTACGGTCACAGAGAGGCAGGACACACATCCGCGGGGACCGGGCGAGCTTTAGCGCCGCCCACCAGACCTCATGGCTGACCCCCGCCGGTGCGGTCAGTCTTTCCAGATCGTCCCAATGATGATAGGGATCAGACGGACAGAGCGCCTCGTAGGCATCCAGCAACGCGGCCCATTGTTGTGGAATGACATCTGCAATCGATGGCGGCTGGGAGTTCAAGCTACATCCAAATTTCTACACAATTTACATTTTACCCGATGCGTCAAATACCAAAATGCGCGATATTAGGATTAAAACCGCGTTCAACGACCGCCGAAAAGGTTCTTCATTTCTACCAACGCGGGAATGGCGCCAGGCAGATCGCCGGGCTGCGCTGTGGAAAGGGGCAAAGCCAGCGCCGCGCCTACGGCGCATTCTCCAACAAACGGGCCAGCTCCCTGGTCTTGGTGAGGTGCACCACGTGGTCGCCCTCCATGATCTCGGTCCGCCAGCCGCGTGCCTTCGCGCGCTCGTAGTAGCGGTAAAACATGTCCTGCTCGGGGGCGTGGCCAGGATCGACGGTCAGGATGTAGGTGGTCGGGATGCGTCGCGCCTCGTCCTGGTGCTCCAGCTTGATGGGCTCCGTAAACGTCTTTTCCGACTGCGGCACGATATGCGGCACGGGTTTGCCGGTCTGGTCGCCCAGCGAGATGAACCCGTTTACCGCCGGAAAGCGATGAGCCTGGGGTCCCATCGACGCATAGGCGCTCTCGCCGTCCTCCGGCAGAAAGGCGTCGACGTAGATGAGGTGCTTGATCCGGCCCGGCACCCGGTCCGCCACGCCGGTGATCACCATGCCGCCGTAGCTGTGTCCCACCAGCACGACGTCATGCAGGTCCTCCCATTCAATGAGGTTCACCACATCCTGGATGTGGACGCTCAGGTCTACATTCGGCGAGGCGAGGTGCGAACGCTCGCCCTGGCCGGTCAGCGTTGCGCGATACACCGTGTGGCCGTCGGCCTGCAGGGCCTCGGCGAGCTTCTTGTGCTCCCAGCCGCCCGCCCAGGCGCCATGCACGATGACGTAGGTGAACTTGGGTTGGGCCGGCGGGGAAACGACCGGGTCCGCACCGAAGAGCGGTGCCACTGCCGTGACGAAACAGAGCCGGCCGAGCAGCGCGATACGCATGATGAGGCAGACAGTACTCGCGCCGCCACGCCTGTCTAGATCCTGATGGCGGCGGTCTGCCGGATGTCGGCCGACGATGCACCGGCACGGATGGTCCATTCGCCGGCCGGAATCGCGTAGTCCTTCTTCTCCGCGCTCCAGCGTTGCAGGGTCGTCGCGGGAACGAGGATGGTGACCCGCTTCGTCTCGCCCCGGGCAAGATGCACGCGGCTGAAGCCGCACAGCGCCTCCCGCTCGCGCGGGTGCGACGCCGCCGGCGGAACGGCGTAGAGTTGGACGACTTCCTCGCCATCGCGGCCGCCGATGTTGGTCACGTCCACGGCGACCCGGAGCGCGCCGGGCTTGTCCGCCTCGACGCGCAGGTTCGCATACCCGAATCGCGTGTAGCTTAGCCCATGGCCGAACGGGTACAGCGGCTTGCCCGAAAAATACCGGTAGGTGCGGTGGTCCATCCGGTAGTCCTGGAAATCGGGCAGGTCGCCCGTCGCCCGGTAAAAGGTCAGCGGCAGCCGCCCCGCCGGGTTGTAGTTGCCCACGAGCACGTCGGCGACGGCCGTGCCTCCTGCCTGACCGGGGTACCAGGCCTGCACCACCGCGTTCACGTGCTCGTCGATCCACGGCATGGCGACGGCGCTGCCCGAGAGGTTGACAAACACGATCGGCTTGCCGGTCGCGCGCAGCTTTTCGAGCAGTTGGCGCTGCAGCGTGGGCAGCTCGATGAACAGGCGGTCGCCACCGGCGAATCCCTCGAAATCGACCTGCATCTCCTCGCCTTCGAGCTGCGCCGAAATGCCGCCGACAAACACGATCACATCCGCCGCCTTCGCCGTCGCGAGGGCCCGGGCCTCGTCGGAGTCGGCCGGCGGCGTGCTCCATTCGAGGGCGACATTCACCGGTCCGGCGCCTTGCACATACTCCAGCTTGATCGGGATGGACGCGTTTTCCGGCAAACGGCGGATGACGCTGACGCGCCGGTCCACGGCCTCCTCCTCCGGGGCCGGCGTCCAGGCATCGATGATCGTCTCGCCGCCGAGCGCGAGGCGGAAGCCGCCGCGGCCGCGCACTTGGAACCGGTAGTCGCCCGCCATGGTGGTGAGCAGGTCGCCCGTCCAGCGCGCGGAGACGTCCCGGTCCGGCACGCCCGGCGGCAGGACCTCGGGGGACGCCGGGGCCGCGGCGCACGCCAGGCACAGCGGGCGGTCATAGCGCTCCGCCACCGGCTGGCCGGACAAATCGCGGTTGGCGAAGTATTCACCCCGGAACCAGACGTGCGGAATCGGGCGGACCGTGACCGGTCGTGCGGCGTAATCGCAGCCGTGGGCGTAATCGACCTGCACGCCGGCCGGCTCGAGCGCGGCCTTCAGGCCGGCGAGGATGGTCACGGGCGCGGAG
>Ga0265338_10007571_pt1 | contig 13424 bp, 23 predicted proteins | sample 42126metaG_FD_193579 | JGI IMG/M metagenome (GOLD analysis project Ga0265338, IMG submission 193579) | Rhizosphere microbial communities from Carex aquatilis grown in University of Washington, Seatle, WA, United States - 4-21-26 metaG | ecosystem: Host-associated > Plants > Roots > Rhizosphere... | reverse complement strand
TATAAATGTAAAAGAATGGCTGGACACATGGGTGTTGAAACAGTAACAGTTCGTAATTTGGTGGTGGTAGATGTTGATTCTGAAAATAAAAAATTGTATGTTTTAGGTTTGGTCCCGGGAAGCAAAAAAACTTCTCTAGTCATTACCAAAATCGGCGAACAGAAGAAATTTGTGCGATTGCTTTCCGTAAAATTAAAAGAAGATGAGGAAGCGAAAAAAGAAGCAGAACGTTTGGCAAAAGAACAAGAACAACAAGCAGCCCGTGAGGCAAGCTCAGGATCTGCGACAGAAGCTGCTAAAGCTGAAGCTGAAAAGCCTGCAGAACCGGAAAAAGTTGAAGAAGTGACAGAAGTAGCACCGGTTGCAGAAGAAACAGCTTCACAGGAAACACAGACCGAAACTCAAACACCATCTGAAACAGTAACAACTGAAGAAACGATTTCAGATGCGACAGAGACAGTTGCAGAAGAGGTAGCTCCTGTAAATACAGAAGAAAATAAGGAAGGAGAAGAGAAATAGATTAAGGATTTAAGATAAAAGATTCCTTATGTTTTGAATCTCTATAAGTACTATGGCAAGTAAAGCAGAAGAAACAAAGAAAATAGTTAAAAAGCCGGTTTTAAAATCGACAAAAACAACGGCTGCAAAGCCTGCTAAAAAAGAAGCAGTAAAAAAAGTTGCGACAGAAAAAGTAGAAGCACGTTCGACAAGCTCAGTACAGGCAGAAGTCAAAGCTTCTTCAAAAACAACAGGCAAACAATATGCAGCAGTCAGTATTGATGTTGTTGATGTTTCAGGAAAAGTAACAGGAAAAGTTTCTCTCCCTGGTGAAATCTTTGGTGACAAAGTAAATAAAGCATTAATAGCTCAAGCAGTACGAGTTTATCTGGCAAATCAGCGTCAAGGTACTGTCTCAACAAAAACACGCGGAGAAGTAGAAGGATCAACGGCAAAGATTTACCGACAAAAAGGAACAGGTCGTGCACGACATGGATCAAAAAGAGCACCAATTTTTGTCAAAGGTGGAGTGGTCTTTGGACCAAAACCACGTGACTATAGTCTTTCTCTGCCACAGAAAATGAAGAAGAAAGCTCTATTCAGTGCCCTTTCTGCGAAAGTAAAAGATAAAGAAGTAACAGTTATTGACGGTTTGGGCGCAATTGAGCCAAAAACAAAAGTGTTTGCACAAATGCTCAAAAGTCTTGGCTTTACAAAAAAGAAACAAAATCTGTTATTTGTTACAGCAGGAAAAGAGATTGCAACTGTTTTGCGAGCAGGACGAAATGTGAAAGGAGTCAATTTCCTTCCGTCCAAGCAAGTAAATACGTATGAAGTATTGGCAGCAGGCCGGTTGATCGTGATGAAAGATGCAATTGATGAAATGAAGGAGCACTTTTTGAAAAAATGAGTAGTATTATAATCAGACCATTAATTACAGAAAAATCAATGAGCGATGTCGCTAAGGGTAAATATTCTTTTATCGTTGCCAAAGATGCTACAAAACCGGCTATCAAATCAGCGGTAAAAGCACAATTTAATGTCACTGTCACAAGTATCGCGACAACGGTACAAAAAGGAAAAACACAGCGAGTCGGCGTGAGAAGAACAGAAGTCGGTAAATCTTCTTTCAAGAAAGCAACCGTAACAGTAAAAAAAGGAGAAAAGATTGGTTTATTTGAGCCAGGCGGAGAAGAAGAGGCTAAGAAAGAGAAAAAAGAAAGCAAAAAGAAGTAAAGTATGAAAGTAAAACGTTTACAAACAATTAAAAAGAAACATTCCGGACGTGATGCGTCAGGACAAGTTGTGGTTCGCCATCAAGGCGGAGCGCACAAACGGTATCTGAGACAGATTGATTTTAAACGTGACAAAATCGGTGTAACCGGAAAAGTTGTCGCCATTGAATACGATCCAAATAGAACCTGTGATATCGCTTTGGTACAATATGCGGATGGAGAAAAACGTTACATTTTGGCGCCGCAGGGATTAAAAGAAAATGATACAATTGCGAGTGGCAAAGGCGCTGATATCAAACCCGGTAATGCATTGCCGCTTGGAGATATGCCTGCAGGTACCGTAGTGCATAATATCGAATTAACACCGGGTAAAGGTGGACAGATTGCGCGAGGAGCAGGAACTGGTGCTATTGTTTCATCAAGTGAAGGTGGCTATGTATTTCTTAAGCTGCCATCGACTGAAGTACGACGGGTCAGAGCTGATGCGATGGCAACGGTAGGTCAAGTCGGCAACGTTGAGTGGAAAAATGAAGTGATCGGCAAAGCAGGACGCTCACGGCATATGGGTAGACGTCCACGTGTTAGGGGAGTCGCTATGAATCCTCGTTCTCACCCTCATGGTGGAGGAGAAGCGAAATCGGGTATTGGATTAAAATATCCCAAAACATATGCGGGACGAAAAGCAGTCGGAAAGACAAGAAATCCGAAGAAATATTCGAATAAATATATCGTAACACGAAGAAAGCCAGGGAAACATAACCCTGCGAAATAAGTATGAGTAGAAGTAGTAAAAAAGGACCATATATAGACGAAAAACTGTTTCAAAAAATTCTGAAACAGAAAGAAAGTGGCAAACACGATCCCATCAAAACATGGTCTCGGTCAAGCCAAATTGCGCCTGAATTTGTCGGGCACACCCTTATGATTCATAATGGCAAACACTTTATTTCGGTGTTGATCGTTGAAGGAATGGTCGGTCACCGGCTTGGTGAATTTTCACCAACTCGTACCTTCCGAGGTCACGGAAAAGTGGTCGCACGTGAGATTAGTAAGACATAATGAAGTACGTAGTAGTTAGTGCTTAGTGCCTAGTAACTAAGAACTAAAAACTAAGAACTAAGAACTAAATTTATGGAAGTAAGAGCAATTGCAAAAGCACAACGAATTAGTCCGAGGAAACTGCGTTTGGTCGCAGAAGCGGTCAAACACATGTCAATTGATGACGCATATAGTGTGTTGGAAGTGACGCACAAGCGGGCAGCAACGATCATGCAAAAGACGCTCAAGAGCGCTGTTGCAAACGCGATCACCAATGCAAATCTTGATAAAGATAATTTGATGATTGCAAGTGTGATGGTCAATGAATCACCGGCATTTAAGAGATTTAGACCATCAACTCGAGGGAGAATTCATCCCTACAAAAAAAGAGGAAGTCATTTGACGATTGTTTTGAAAGAAAAAATTGTTGCTGCCAAGCCGGCACCGAAGGCAGCACCAAAGAAAGAAGAGAAAAATCCTTCAACAAAAGCTCAAGATAATAAGGAGGTAAAAAAATAAATTATGGGACAAAAAGTAAATCCACATGTTATTAGACTTGGTACAGTATTTAGCTGGAGCAGTCGTTGGTTTGATGAAAGAACATATAAAGATGCTGTTTTGGAAGACTATGGCTTGCGAACTATGCTTATGTCGCGGTTGAAATCTGCAGGAGTTGCAAGTGTCGAAATTGAACGGTCTATCAATAATTTGCGCATTATCATTCATGTTTCTCGTCCAGGTATTGTGATCGGACGAGGCGGTACAGGTTTGGAAGAATTGAAAAAAACAATTATGGCATTTTTTGCGAAAACACGAGGTACCAAAGCAGCACCAAAAATGGATATCCGCGTTGAACCAGTGAAAGAACCAAATCTTAATGCGCAGCTCGTTGCAACCAACATAGGAGATCAACTTATTCGAAGATTGCCATTTAAAAGAGTCCTTAATTCAACGGCAGAACGTGTAATGGGCTCTGGTGCTTTGGGGGTAAAGATCGTTTTGACAGGACGTATTGGTGGTGCTGAAATCGGACGGCGAGAAAAAATCCGTGTTGGAACGGTGCCTGTCTCAACAATTCGTGAGAATATCAGTTATGCACAGGTTCCTGCGTTGACGAAAAAGGGATATATTGGTATTAAAGTATGGATCAACAGACAAGAAGGAAAGGAGATTATCTAGGGACTAGGTTTTAGGGACTAGGGGCTAGTTAGAATTTATTTATTATGCTTACACCAAAACGACAAAAATATCGAAAACAACAACGGGGAAGCATGAAGGGAATTGCGACTCGTGGAACCAAACTTTCTTTTGGTGATTTTGGCTTGCAGTCAACACAAATAGGATGGATCACTAGCCGTCAGTTGGAATCGGCACGACGTGCAATTAGTAATTATACTCAAAGAGGCGGTCGCACATGGATTACAATTTTTCCTGACAAGCCCATATCGAAAAAACCACCGGAAGTTAGAATGGGAGGCGGAAAAGGTGATATTGAAGCATATGTTGCACCTGTTAAACCGGGAAGAATTATGTTTGAGATGGCAGGAGTAACTGCAGAAGTTGCAAAAGAAGCACTTCGTCTCGCGGCTCACAAATTGCCTGTCAAGACAAGAATATTGGTAAAGGGAGAAATGTAATTATGAAAAAAACAGATGTTAAAAATTTAGAAACAAAAAGTGTTAAAGAGTTATCAAAATTAATTGAAGAAGCGTATAAGGCACTTGGTCAATTAAAACTTGATCATGCACAGGCTAAATTGAAAAATACGAGAAGTATTTTTAATACAAGAAAAGATATTGCTGTGATGCATTCTGTATTACAGCTTGTAAAATCAAAAGTAAAGGAGGCTGAAAAAAGCGTATAGTTAGTAACTAAACGCTAGCACAAAACTATGGCAAAAGTATTAATAGGAAAAGTTGTTTCAGTAAAAATGCAAAACACCGCAGTGGTTGAGGTATCACGACGCGTACCACATCCATTGTACAAAAAGCTTTTGAAAGTCGGTAAGCATTTCAATGTTGATACTGCAGGAAAAACAGTTGAAGTTGGAAACGAGGTCAGAATTGTTGAAACCAAACCGATTTCAAAAACAAAATATTTTGCGATAAAGGAGGTTATCACAAAGAAATAAGATGTTACAGTTACGAAGTATTGTTAAAGCAGCAGATAATTCAGGAGCAAAAGAACTCTATATCATTCATGTGTTCGGAGGTTCCAAGAGAAAATTCGCACGTATCGGTGATGTGGTAAATGCTGTCGTTAAAGCAGCTATCCCAAATGGACAGGTAAAAGATTCTCAAATGGTAAAGGCAGTGGTTGTCAGAACCAGAAAAGAAGTAAGACGGCCAGATGGATCATATATCCGGTTTTCAGACAATGCTGTAGTTGTGATTGATAACCCGAAAGATAAAAATGTAGTCGGTACTCGTATTTTTGGACCGATTGCTCGTGAAGTTAGAGACCGAGGATTTGCAAAGATTGCCAGTATGGCGGTTGAGGTTGTATAAACAGTGCTTAGTAGTTAGTGCTTAGTGTTTAGGACTAAGAACTAATGGCTAAGAACTAAGAACTAAGAACTAAACTATGAAACTTAAAAAAGGTGATTTAGTAACAGTTGTAAAAGGAAAAAATGCCGGTAAAACGGAAAAAATTGAAAAGGTTTTTTCCAAAGAGGCAAAAGTGCTTGTTTCAGGCGTAAATGAATACAAGCGCCATGTTAAAAGTCGCATGCCGGGACAAAAATCTGAGATTATTACACTGACCAAACCATTGTCAGTTGCAAACGTTCAGTTGGTTTGTCCAAAATGCAAGAAATTGACTAGGATTGGGTATAAATTCTTGAAAGATGAAAAAGTACGCATTTGTAGAAAGTGCAAAGCGGAAATATAAACAGTGCTTAGTAGTTAGTACTTAGTGATTAGAACTAAGAACTAATTGCTAAGAACTAAGAACTAATATTATGGAATTAAAGAAAAAATATCAAGACGAATTAGTTAAAAAATTAGAAAAGGACTTGGGGATCAAAAATCCTATGGCTGTCCCCCATCTTGAGAAAATTGTGGTCAATATGGGTGTAAAGGATGCAGTATCCGATAAAAAGATCATTGAGAAGATGAGCGTTGCTCTCGGACAGGTCACCGGTCAGAAAGCAAAATCGACTAAGGCACGAAAAGCGATTGCAGGATTTAAGCTCAGACAGGGAGACACAATTGGTCTTATGGTAACGCTTCGCGGCAAAAGAATGTATGAATTCTACGACCGGTTGATAAAAATTGTCCTTCCACGATTGAGAGATTTCCGTGGTGTCCCGAGAGGAAGTTTTGATGGTCGGGGAAATTATACACTTGGATTTCATGAATATTCAACATTTCCTGAGATTGATCCGGCAAGCGTAGATCGCTTGCAGGGAATGGAAATGATATTTGTAACCAGTGCGCTTGACAACGCACAGGGGTTTGCACTTCTTGAAGCACTCGGCATGCCTTTTGCGAAAGAAGCAAAATAGCCTTGAAGTGTGCTATAATGCCAAGGCTAGATTAAATTCCAAAAACCAAATAGCAAATAACAAAACGTTTTGAAATTTGGAGATTGATTTTTGAAATTTATCCTGAAAGAATTTTTATGGCAAAAACATCAGACATAGTAAAATTTAAGAAAAAACAGAAGTTCGCGGTCAGACAGATAAACCGTTGTGGTATCTGTGGTCGATCACGAGGCTATATGCGTAGATTTGGTCTGTGCAGAATTTGTTTTAGAGAACGCGCAATGAAAGGAGAATTACCAGGGGTATATAAAGCCAGCTGGTAAATTTAGTACTTAGAAGTTAGTGCTTAGTGTTTAGTGACTAAGAACTAATTGCTAAGAACTAAGAACTAATTTATGAATTACGTTATTGGAGATTTTGTTATTCAATTAAAAAATGCAGCACTTGCTCATAGAAAAGCGGTTGTTGCGCCATATGCAAATATGAGTAAAGCGGTAGCCCTTGTCTTGAAAAAAGAAGGGTTTGTTGATGCAATATCTGAAGAAACAGTTGAAGGCAAGAGAATGCTTTCTGTATCTCTCCGCTATCAGAAACGCAAACCTGCAATTACCGATATTGATTTGGTTTCCAAACCATCTCTTCGAACATATGTTGCATCACAGGAGATCGCTAGCAAACAAGGACGGGCATCAACTGCAATTTTATCAACAAACGTTGGTATTCTGACCGGAAACGATGCAATTAAAAAAGGTGTTGGAGGCGAATTGTTGTTTAAGATTTGGTAAGGTTAGTGCTTAGGAATTAGTGCTTAGTGATTAGAACTAAGAACTAACGGCTAAGAACTAAGAACTAAATATATGAGTAAAATTGGAAAATTACCTATAAAAATTGGAACCGGTATCACCGTTACAGTTGATGGAAGAAATGTGAATGTCAACGGCCCAAAAGGCAATGGCACACTTCCTTTGCCGGTAGGCATTGATGTCGCAATTGAAGAAGGTAAAGTACTGGTAACAGCTAAAAATTTAGAGGATCGCAAAGTGAAATCGCTTTATGGTTTGACCCGGGCAAATCTTGCCAATTTGATCAAAGGTATGGATACCGGATTTGAGAAGCAGTTGGAAATAAATGGTGTTGGATATAGAGGACAGATACAAGGTGTTGATTTGGTTTTGTCTTTGGGTTTTGCGCATCAGGTAAAATTTCATCCGCGAGACGGTGTAACGGTCGCTATTGCCGATAATGTCATTACTGTCTCTGGAAATGATAGACAATTGGTAGGCGAAGCGGCAGCAAACATCAGAAAGGTTAAACCGCCAGAACCGTACAAAGGAAAAGGAATTCGATACAAAGGTGAACGCGTCAGAAGAAAAGCAGGTAAAGCAGCAAAGGCTGCTGGAGCAAAGTAGTGCTTAGTAGTTAGTGCTTAGTGATTAGAACTAAGAACTAACGGCTAAGAACTAAGAACTAAATATATGAATGATAAACAAAAAAGATTACATAGACAAATAAGAAGTAGAAAGAAAACAGCATTGGTAACTGAGCGTCTACGGCTGAGTGTCTTTCGTTCAAATCATTATGTGTACGCACAAATTATTGATAAGAAGGGAAATACAGTGGTTGGAGTTTCAGAGAAAAAACTGAAGTTAGATGCAAAAAGTAAGCCGATTGAACGCGCAAAGCAGGTAGGCCAAGAGATTGCAAAATTAGCAGTTGAAAAAAAGATTAAAGAAGTTGCTTTTGATAAAGGCAGATTTGCGTATCACGGACGAGTTAAAGCAGTTGCTGAAGGTGCACGGGAAGGTGGATTGAGTTTATAATACTATGGCTATGAATAATCAACAAGCAACACAAAACGCACAACGAAGACAGAGAGATTTTAATCAAACACCAAGTGAGTTTGAAGAACAAGTTGTGCAGATCAACAGAGTTTCAAAGAAAACCAAAGGTGGTAACAAAATCGGTTTTTCTGCTTTGACTGTTGTTGGAGATAAAAAAGGTAAAGTTGGTGTCGGACTTGGTAAAGCACCTGATGTTTCCAATGCGATTAGAAAAGGCATTGCTCTTGCAAAAAAGCATATGGTGACTGTTCCACTGGTCAACGGGACGATTCCTTTCAGAATTGATGTGAAAATCGGCGCAGCTCGAATTATGCTCAAGCCTGCACCTCGTGGTAGTGGTATTATCGCAGGTGGTGCTGTCCGCAGTGTAGTGTCAGCAGCAGGAATTGAAAATATCTCATCAAAAATGCTGGGAACGACCAATAAGATCAGCAATATTTATGCAACACTTGAAGCGCTAAAAAGAGTTTCCGAACAAGCAGAAAAAACAAAAGTGAGACACGAGACTAAAGGGAAATAACGGACTTATGAATCTAACACACGTTGAAAAATTAAAAACAAAAAGCAAAAAACGAGTCGGTCAAGGCCATGGTTCAGGCCGCGGTAAAACATCAGGCCGTGGAACCAAAGGTCAAAAAGCCCGCAACACAGTCGCGATTTATTTTGAAGGAGGAGCACTTCCTCTCACAAAAAGACTTCCGTTTCTTCGAGGAAAAGGACGCAACCGATCTCTTCAAGAAAAATCCTATGTAATCAATGTCCAAGCACTTAATGTCTTTGCAAAAGGGACAAGTGTTACAATAGAAGAATTGGCAAAACAAGGAATTGTCGAGCTGGATTTGGCAAAACAAAAAGGTGTCAAGATTCTTGGTGATGGTGAGCTGGGTGTTGCATTGACAGTAAAACTGCCGACATCCAAAGGTGCTGCCGCCAAGATTGAAAAAGCAGGCGGAACAGTTGAAAAGTAGATCACTAAATTAAATGAACGGGATTTTTGATACGCTACGCAATAGTTTCAAGTCGCCAGAGATACGAAAGAAACTTCTTTTTACCCTCGCAATCTTTTTCGTATTCAGAATTTTCGCCCACATTCCAGTTGCAGGTGTAAACATAGCAGAATTAAAACAACTCTTCTCCAGTAATCAATTTCTCGGATTTCTTGATGTTTTTTCAGGAGGAACACTTTCCAATTTTTCCGTTATGGCGTTGGGATTAAATCCATACATTAATGCCTCGATCATTTTGCAGCTTTTGACAATGGTAATTCCCAAGCTTGAAGAGATGTCCAAGGAAGGCGATTCCGGAAGACAGAAAATCAATCAATACACTCGTATTTTGACAGTGCCGCTTTCGGTTCTGCAGGCAGTCGGTGTCTATGCTCTTCTGAAAAGCCAGAGTTTGGTGACTACACTGACGCCGATTGAATTGATCGGATTTATTATGACGCTTGTTGCAGGTACGGTTCTTTTGGTATGGCTGGGAGAGCTCATCACCGATCATGGTGTGGGTAATGGTATTTCTCTTTTGATTTTCGGTGGTATTGTCGGAAGACTTCCTGTTGCGTTGGGACAGACATTTTCAACGACCAATACACAAGCAAGTTTGGGGCTTATCAGTTTTGCTGCGTTGAGTCTTGTTGTTATTGCAGGAATTATTATCGTTAATGAAGCGACTAGACAAATTCCTATCCACTATGCACGGCGCATGCGCGGGAATAAATTATATGGCGGTCAGTCAACACATTTGCCTTTGAGACTCAATCAAGCTGGTGTTATTCCGATTATCTTTGCGGTTTCAATTGTCTTGTTGCCGACTCTTATCTCAAACGTCTTTTTGACATCACAGAATCAGGCACTTCGTGGTATTGCTGAGTTCGTCAATTATTGGTTTGCCTCAACTGGATTTTTCTATAATGCTTTGTATTTCCTTTTGGTAGTGGCGTTTACTTTTTTCTATACGGCAGTGGTTTTCAATCCCAAAAAGATTTCGGAAGAGATTCAAAAATATGGAGGTTTTGTTCCCGGAGTGCGGCCCGGCAAACCTACTTCCACCTATTTGAATTATATTCTGACACGAATAACTCTCGTAGGAGCTGGATTTTTAGGATTGGTGGCTATTATGCCGACACTTATCCAAGCAGTAACAGGTGTCCAAACGCTGCTTCTTGGTGGAACAAGTATCTTGATTGTGGTGAGTGTTGTTCTTGAGACATTTAAGGCAATTGAGGCAAATCTCGTGATGCGGAATTATGAGGGATTTCTAAATCAGTGATTAGTATTTAGTTCTTAGTGCTTAGTAACTAAGAACTAACGGCTAAGAACTAAGAACTAGATTATGAAGATTATTTTAGTAGGCATTCAAGGATCGGGAAAATCAACACAAGGGAATTTATTGAGTGAAAAACTCGGTGTTCCTTATCTCTCAACAGGTCATATTTTTCGGGAGCTGGCAAAAGAACGCACATCGCTTGGGCGGTATATCAAAGAAACCATGACCGCTGGCTATTTGATCCCTGATGAAAAAACCAATGAAATTGTCAGTGAGTATCTCTCTCGTCCCGAATACGAAAAAGGGTATATTATGGACGGCTATCCCCGGACCCTCTCACAGGCAAAATCGTTCAAGAATGGCATTGATAAAGTGATTTATCTGGAAGTGTCCGACAAAGAAGCTCTGTGGAGGCTTTCGTACCGCAACGGTGAAGACGGAGAAAAACGCGAAGATGATACACTGAGCGCGGTTCGAAAACGCATTGAATTATTCCACAAATTCACCATGCCTGTTCTTGAATATTATAAAAACAAAGGCATATTGGTAACAATTAGTGGCGAAGAACCAATTGAAACCATCCACAAGGATATAATGCACAAGATTAGTCAATGAACAAAAATAATTCACCCAAACTGACTTGTCTTTTTGTCGGAATTCTTCGTTCCAGATTTACTCAAGTATGACGCCGCATACTATCGCAAATCTGCGCCTTGAATTCCACCAAAAATCCTTCGTGATTTTGAGTAACTTATTTTTATTCATTGACTTATGAAAAAAGGATTTATTATTGCCATCGATGGACCGCTAGCTTCAGGGAAAGGGACAATTGCCAAAAAACTCGCAAACGCATTGCATGGTGTTGATTTATATACCGGAGCAATGTATCGTTGTGTCGCATTGTTTTGTATTAACAGTGGAATTGATTTGGGAAATGCAGAAGAGGTAATGGCGCAACTTGATAAGATTGCAGTTATCTATAAAGATGATAAAATATGGCTAAATGATACGGATGTCACAGAGGCGATTGGGGAATCCGCTGTTGCGGAAGGAGCGTCAGTTATAGGGGTTATTCCGAAGGTACGGGAAGAGCTTGTTAAAAGACAGCAGAAAATTGGACAGGAAAAAATAGAGGAAGGGAAGATTGTTATTGTTGAGGGACGAGATATCGGAACTGTTGTATTTCCAGATGCGGCATTCAAAATTTATCTAACAGCAACTGAAGATGTCCGGGCAAATAGGCGGTTGGTGCAGTTCCATAACCAGGGTGAAAAGCATACCTTTGCTGAAGTTTTGGAACAAGTCAGAATAAGGGATACACGTGATACCGAACGTGGGATAAGTCCATTGACCAATGATCCGCAGAAGCATGGATATTTTGTTTTAGATAATTCGGATATGGATGAAGATCAGACAATTGAGGCTATCATTACAGAATTAAAAAGGAGAAATATATATGATTGATTACAAAACACCTGAAGAAATTGAAATTATGAAATATGGAGGCCATATTTTGGCTCAGGTTCTTGGTGAGGTAATGGATGCGGCAAAACCAGGTGTTACCGAGCTTGAACTAGATAAATTAGCGGAAAAGCGGATTCGTGATCTCGGTGGCGAGCCTGGTTTTATGAAAGTCCATGGCTATCATCATACGACGTGTTTTTCCACCAATGATGTTGTGGTCCATGGAATTCCTTCGGACTATGCTCTTGCGGATGGTGATATTGTCGGGATTGACTGCGGTGTATATTACAAAGGATTTCATACAGATATGTCCGAGTCAAAAAGAGTCGGAGGAATCAAGAATGACTCTGTTGATGAATTTATCGCAATTGGTAAAAAAGCGCTTGAAGAAGCAATAAAGCAAGCAGTAATTGGCAACAGAATTGGACATATATCTCAGACAATCCAACGGATTGTTGAAAAAGAAGCTGGGTTTAGTGTTGTTCGGAGTCTTATCGGACACGGTGTAGGAAGAGAATTACACGAAGCACCGGAAGTCCCTGGTTACTTGGTCGGCAATATCAATCGTACACCTCAATTGATCGAGGGGATGACAATTGCGGTTGAAGTAATATATAATATGGGGACACACGATGTCGTTTTGGACCGAGATCATTGGACAATACGAACCAGAGATGGCAAACTATCAGGGCTTTTTGAGCGTACTATTGCGATCACAAAAGACGGACCAGTGATGATAACCGTATAAAATATGGCTATAGCAGATAGAGAACCAAGAGGACAAACTAGAAGAGATGCAATTAATGATATGTCCAGTATGTATGTCTTATTTCCTCCTCAACCAGGTCTCAATAAAGAAACATCATTACCAATTAATGGAACAAGAGCGGATCTTTTTAGAAAAATAGTAAGGAATGCTCCTGAATATGCAGATCCTCTACATAACTTGAGAAGGTCTCTTTCTCTTACACAAACTGCATTGGATCAAGTTGGGGAAGCTCAATTAGGCGGGTTACAGTCACATGTAAAAATTGAAGATGCAACCGGAGGCCATACGACAAATTTATTGAGAGATATATTAGTTGCTCGTCTTAGCACTATAGGGCCAGGGCTTTTAGCTACCGATACGTCTCCTGAGACATTTACTACACCGGAAGCAGAAGCAGAAGCGATGAGAGCGGAAATGGGTATAGTTATAGGACAGTCGTTAACGCTTCAGGAAGTTATGGGTCATATCCTTGACGGCCGTTTGCGTGTATTGCCTATTGAGAAGTCTCAAGGGAGTTAATAAGCTTGCAAAGGTTACTTGTATACTCTGTTGCTCTTTAGTGGCTATTTTGTTATAATGCTCCAATGGCTCATCAAGGCTCATTTGAGAAAGATGGTGTTGTCAAAGAAGCACTGCCCAATACGTTATTTCGGGTGGAACTTGATGACGGATCGTTAGTGTTATGTCACCTGTCAGGAAAAATGCGGATGCATTTCATCAAGATATTACCTGGAGATAGGGTAAGAATTGAGATGACGCCGTACGATCTGACAAGAGGACGGATCATGTATCGGTATAAATAGTACTTAGGAGTTAGTGCTTAGTGA
>Ga0265338_10007567_pt1 | contig 13431 bp, 13 predicted proteins | sample 42126metaG_FD_193579 | JGI IMG/M metagenome (GOLD analysis project Ga0265338, IMG submission 193579) | Rhizosphere microbial communities from Carex aquatilis grown in University of Washington, Seatle, WA, United States - 4-21-26 metaG | ecosystem: Host-associated > Plants > Roots > Rhizosphere... | reverse complement strand
GGCATGGTTCAGGAAGGCCGACGCGGTGCGGTAGAGCATGCCGCCGACGCCCGGCGCGCGCCGGTATTTGGCGACGATCAGCGCCGTCCAATCCTGGCGCGTGGTTTCGATCAACGGCCGCTTGCCTAGCTTCGGGACGATTTCCTTGTCACAAACCCGTAGCACCTCGGATTGATAACGTGCCGACCACGCTGCGGCCTTGGCGTCGCGCCACTCGGCCAGCGCCACGGCGACGGTGCGCAACCCCGCGCGCGCCTTGCGCTCGGCCTTCAGGATGCGCCGGGTTGCCACCGGGTCGCCGCCCGCTTGTATCTCTGCCGTTGTGGCGAGCGCACGCTTGCGCGCCTCGGAAATGCCCATAGCCGGCCAGGTGCCCAGCTTCGGCCGAGTGCGCTTGCCGTCCGCCGTCCGCGCCCGATAGGACCACGTAAACGCGCCCGCGGGAGTGATCCGCAACACCAGGCCGGATACTCGCGTATCCCAAATTTCCAACCGGCCCGACGCCGGTGGCTTCTGGCCGCGCAGCCATGTGTCCGTTAATTCCCGCTGCATAGTGCCCCCTAGGTGGCGAATCTGTTGCTCCCGCGGGGGTCCAACGGGGGTCCAAATTCGGCGCGGTGTCGGTATATCCCGGGAGACCCCGGCATGCCACCGGAAACGGCAAAGACGCGGAATGTATGGGGATAGCGACAGACACGCCGCGGCCGGCAAGGGCTTTTCTTCGTTCTTCTAAGCTGTGGGTCGAAGGTTCGAGTCCTTCAGGGCGCGCCAAAATCAATACGTCAGAGGCTCACCGGTTGAGCAGTTGGCAAGACGGTTGGTATAGCTCATGCACACACAATTATCGTTACCCCGTGACCGTCGGCATCGGTGTTGCTTCGTCCGACAGACCGTCACCCGGTTGGGATGGCGGTGCGGCAGTGATAGCGTAGGTGCCTGCCTGCTAAAGGACCAAGCACCACGATGACCGCCTTCGAAACTGACCGCGCCATGACAAGCCGCCTCTCCGTCCGGGCATTCCTGCCCACGCCAGTCCCCCGACCCGATATTGAAGCGATCCTGGATGTCTCCGCCCGTGCGCCAAGCGGTACCAACATGCAGCCGTGGCGCGGTCACGTCCTCATTGGTGCCGAGAAGAACGCACTGTGCGACGCCGTTTGCGCCGCTTTCGACCGCGCAGACCCAGCCCACAAGCGGGAGGTGAAATACTACCCCGACGAGTTCTTCGAGCCTTACCTCTCCCGCCGCCGCAAGGTCGGCTGGGACCTGTACGGGCTGCTTGGGATCGCCCGTGGCGATGCGGCAAAGATGAAGGCACAGCACCGGCGCAACTTTCGCTTCTTTGACGCGCCGGTGGGCATGATCTTCACGATCGACCGTAAGCTCGAAACCGGCTCTTGGCTCGATTACGGTATGTTCCTTCAGAATATCATGACGGCTGCCCGCGCCCGAGGTCTGGATACCTGCGCCCAGGCCGCATGGTCGCAATATCACCGGGTCATTCGATCCACGTTGGGCGTGCCCGAAGAGGAAATTGTCGTGTGTGGCATGGCGCTGGGCTATGCCGATCGAGACGCCCCAGTGAATGCGATGCAGACCGAACGCGCCGCCGCACGGGATTTCATGTCTTTCCACGGATTTCCGGACTGAGGACGACGCATCAAGCGTCGACGCACGCACCAAAGGGCAATTGCAGCGTATGCATTGACAGACCGCGCGGTGAACGCAAACTCCCCACCGTCGTGGTGTGACGGCGATCGCGCCCGGGCTGATGAGCAGTCCCGAAGACAGTAAAGCACGGGAGAAGGCATCCATGAAGGCGATGTTGCTGACCGGGAATGGCGGGCCGGAGATGTTGCGCTATGGCGATGCACCGGACCCAACGCCGGCGCCCGATGAGATCGTCGTCGACGTTCACGCGGCCAGCGTCAACGCCGCCGATTATAAAGTGCGCTTGGGTGGGCACGGCTACAATCTCCGGTTTCCGTACATCCTGGGCCGCGACTTCTCGGGTGTGGTTGCCGAGACTGGCAAAAGCGTCACCGATTTCGTTGCCGGCGACCCGGTGTTCGGCGTCCTGGCTGCCGGGATTGAAGGGGCGTACGCGGAAAAACTTGTGGTCAAGGCCGCGATCGTCGCCCGCAAGCCTGATCGACTGTCTCACCCGCAAGCCGCTGCGATGGCTTTGACCGGGATCACCGCCATCTGGGCTATCGAGGACACGGCGCGGCTGCAGGCCGGCGAAACGATTCTCATTCAAGGCGGGGCCGGCGGCGTCGCCGGCTTCGCGATCCAGTTGGCAAAATACCTCGGCGCCACCGTGGTCACGACGACGAGCGCCGCCAATGTCGATTATGTCCGCAGCCTGGGAGCCGACCGCGTGGTCGACTACAACGCCGAGGATTTCACCAAGGTCGTCGCAGACTGCGACGTGGTGTTCGACACGGTCGGGGGTGACGTTCAGGCACGCTCGTACAGCATTTTGAAGCCAGGCGGACGGCTGGTCTGGGTCGCTCCGGGGCCGGATGGATTTCGTCAACCACGATCGGATGTCACGGTATTGCGTCCGGCGGTCAGCCGCGACCGCGCGCACCTGGAGCGGATCGTGGCCTTGTTGGACGCCGGCGCAGTCTCGCCGCCACCCATCACGCTATACAATCTCGCGGACGCCGCCGAAGCTCACCGTGTCAGCGAAGCGCGTCACCTTCGAGGCAAGCTGGTTCTCGCTGTTCGCTGACCGTTCCGAACCTCGGCCATCAATGGCTGCTGGCGCGACAGCCAGCCAGCAGCCAACCCGACCGACAAAATAAGGTTGCACCTATGCGAAAGTTCACCGGCCCGACAGGATCGGTCAGCCGCGTTACCATCGAGAGCACGGTGCTGCGTAGCAACATGCTCGGTGACCCATCGGCGCGAGACGTCGATGTATACCTCCCAGCCGGCCACGACGGACGCGGATTGCCACTGCTCGTTGACCTGGTTGGCTTCACCAGCAGCGGCCTGTCCCATACCAACTGGGTTGGCTTCCGGGAAAATCTGCCGGAGCGGCTCGACCGGTTGATCGGCGAACAGCGCATGCCACCGGTGGTCGTCGCCTTTCCGGACTGCTTTACCCGGCTCGGCGGCAACCAATACGTCAACTCGGCTTCGATGGGAGCGTGGGAGAACTTTTTGCTCGACGAAATGCTGCCGGCGATCGAGCAGCGATACGCGTGCGGCGGTGACGGGCGCCGCGGCGTGTTCGGCAAAAGCTCCGGAGGCTATGGCGCCATTATGCACGCGCTCCGGCACGCCGATGTCTGGTCGGCTGCGGCCTGTCATTCCGGCGATATGGCTTTCGAATTGTGTTATCTGCCCGACATGCCCGCAGTGCTGCGGTCACTGGCCGGCGTTGACAACTCGATCGAACGTTGGTGGCAGCAGCTTGAGGCAGCCCAAAAGCACCCGGACGGGTCCTTCAAGGTGTTTAACATCCTGGCGATGGCTGCCAGTTACGATCCGGATCCGGCGCAGTTCCTTGGAATCCGCCTGCCAGTCACGTTTGACACCTGCGACCTTATTGCGGACCGCTGGGAGAATTGGTTGCGGCACGACCCAGTGATTGCTCTCGAAACACAGTCGGACAATCTCCGCCGCCTGAAGGCTCTCTACATCGACTGCGGCGAGAAGGATCAGTTCAACCTTCTGTATGGCGCACGCCGCTTCGTTCGCCGGCTGAGGGAGTTGAACATAGAACATCGCTATGAAGAGTTTCCCGACAACCATACCGGTGTTGACTACCGCATGGACACAAGCCTGCCGTTTCTCGCAGAGGCACTGACCCGTTGATCGTCAACGCTGGCAGTGGCACGACCCCCTGTCGCCGCATCGCTCAACGCGATCGACCTCAGTCAACCGTCAACTCAGGCAGTCGGGGGTGATAAAGCGATCATTCGTAACTGGGTCCATGTTTTCCCAGCCGCGTCTCCGCACGGTTCGGATATGGGCCGTCTATGAGGGTGCTGGGCCCACCCGCCAATAGTCCGCAATCTCGGATGAAGCAAAGACGTCGGCGAAATAGGTTGCCATCGTTTCCAAGGATGCGTCGTGCAGGTGTCGCATCCGATCCCGCGCGGCAACACAATCGTCCGGCACCACGACGTAGAAATCACGCAGCGCCGCATCGCGCACAGTCGATTCGACGCAGCACTGCGTCGCTACGCCCGCAACAACCAGCGTCCGAATGTGGTTTGCCCGCAGCAGTTTCTCCAGACCCGTATCGACGAAGCCACTGAAGCGATGCTTCACCACGACTGGTTCGCCGTGCACGGGTGCGACTTCTGGAATGATCTCTGCCCCCCAGGTCCCCGGCACGCAGACATCCTGAGAACCCGAGCGTTGTTCGGCAAATAACCGAACATCGGATGCGTCGGCCTCGCCGTACTCCGCCTTGATGTGCACAACCAGAACCTGCCGCAACCGCGCCTGCCGCAGCAGCTCGGCAATCCGCGGAATTGCAGCGCGGATCTGCGTAAGGCCTTCGGTCCTTTGGCCCATCGCACCGCCTGTGTCACAGAAATCGTTCTGCAGATCGACGAGTACCAATGCCGAATGCGTGGGATCCAGGCGGGCACGCCGGTCGTGAAGCAGTCTGTCGCGCTTGGCCTCAGCCTGCCACGCCGCCGCGTTGTGCGCGTTGCCATCCCAAACCCGAATGATCTCCGCGGCCGGCACCACCAGTCCAAACGCCTGCGCCATTTTGCTCAGCGCGTTAAGGTGCCGATCGGCTGAGGCTTCCGCAACACAGTCCTCCGCCACGACCGTATAATAGTCATTGAAGAACGCATCGCGGACCGTCGATTCAACGCACCCGCTGGTGACGACGCCGGTGACCACCACGCTACGGATGCCATTGCTGCGGAGATAGAGATCGATCGCCGTATCCCAGAACGGGCTAAACCGATGCTTGGTGAGCACGATTTCGTTGGCTGCACGGTTGGGCGCCACGCCGTACCACTCCGCGCCCCACGATCCGTCCAGACACTGGCTCTGGTGAAAGCCGCGCCGATTGTACGTCTCGGCCAATGCAGCGGACGTCTCGACCGCATCGTAGGTAGCGCGGACCCAGATGATCAGCATGTCGCGGCGCCGTGCTGCATCGATCAGTTGGCGCAGAGCGGTTGCCATCGCCGGCATCATCGACACGTCATTGCCCAGCCTGCCGAACGCTCCGTCCGGATCGCAAAAGTCGTTCTGCACATCGACCACGACCAGCGCGGTGGAACCCGGGTCAACGCGTTCGGACAATGGCAGAATGCGACCTTTGCCCGGAATGAAGTCAGCCGTATCGGACGCACTCATCGCACTGGCTCCCTTGGTCTGGAAGCCAGCGGAGCGCTGTGTCCCGCGCTTGACAAGCCCCCCGCCCCGGCGCGTCAATTCCGCCATCTCGTGACCGATTGCGCTCGTTCATTGTCCGACGAACTCTGCTTCCTGCCGATCGCTGAGGCGTCGCGCCAGATTGCGGCACGCGCGGTGTCACCGGTTGCGCTCGCCGAGGCGTATCAGGCTGCACCATGCGCGATGGCAATGACGCAGCTTCCGCCACGCGATCGAAGCTGGAATGATGACCAGGCCAGCGTATTCAGGCTCGAGCAATAAGGCGAGGAAGCAATGCAACCGAGTACCTATGGTCCATTTCCATACCTGCCGATCACGCGGCGCAAGAATTTCAGTTGGCCGGACGGCAAGCGACTGGCGCTGTGGGTGATTCCGAATATCGAGTTCTTCCACCTGGACGATCCCATGCCGGGCTCGCACAACGAACGGATTCCGCGCGCCAGTGCGAAGATCCCCAATGTGCGCAATTGGACGATGCGCGACTACGGCAACCGCGTCGCGGTCTGGCGAATGATGAAGGTGTTGGCTGCACACGGCATTCGCGGCACCGCGGCGCTGAACAGCGAGGTCTGTCAGCACCACCCGGAGATCATGGAAGCCGCGATGGCGAATGGCTGGGAGTTCATGGGCCACTGCCAGACCAACGCGGTGCGACTGAACGAAATGCCGCCCGAGCAAGAACGCGCCGCGATCCACGAAACGCTGGAGACAATCGCGCGAACCACCGGCAAGAAGCCGGCCGGATGGCTGGGCGCGGGTCTCGCAGAGACGTGGGACACGCTGGATCATCTGATCGCCGAAGGCGTGGAGTACATTGCCGACTGGACCAGCGACGATCTGCCGTTCCGGATGACCGTCGGTGGCAAACCGATCATGTCGATTCCCTACACGCTGCAATGCAATGACACGGTGCAGTACTTCGACCAGAAGGCGACCGCCGCGGAGTTCGGTGACGTCCTCCGCCGCCAGTTCGACTGGCTCTACCAGGAGAGTGCGGAAGTTCCGCGCGTCATGGCGATCGCGCTGCACCCGTTTGTTTCGGGCATGCCCTACCGCATCGGCGCTGTCGATCAGGCGCTGGACTATATTTGCTCGCACAGTGGCGTCTGGAAGGCGACCGGTCAGGAGATCGTCCGGCACTATCGCGATACGGTGCCGAAAGACTGAGCCTCAATCGCCGCAGATCGCATCCAACAGCGCGCGGAAGCCTTGCTCGCAGCACTGCGGATCCAACCGCATCAGGCGTTCCAGCACCGGCACGGCTCGCGGATAGTGCCGGCCGGTGTTGTCGGCGAGTTTCTCCAGCATCATGGCGCGGTCCATCGGGCGATCCGGGCTGCCGATGGCACTCAGGCATTCCCGGCTCACCGTGCGGCCATCGCGCAATGTCACCGAGACACGCGACGCACGGTCGTACGGCGGCGGGTGCTCCGGCTGCAACAGCCGCATCGTCACCAATGGTCGCAGCCGCACGACATCCGGCGCATGCATCATGTCCGAACGGAAACCCTCTGCTCCCGCGGATCCTGTAGCAAGCGCCGTCGCAACCACGTGTGGCACGGAGAACTTCGCCGCCAGCGTGGTGTCCGGATCGGCGTTTGTCAGGTCGACCGCCAGCGGATGCGTTTCGACATCGATCCCCGCCAATCCGGCGAGTGCGGGCTCACCAAGCTCCTGCCGCAAGCCCAGCGCGGCTTCTGCCACCGAATGAGTGTACTGACAGCACGCATATAGTTTGGTGTAGCCATCCTGCACCGCCCAGGACTCTCCCAGGCCTGCACTGAGATATTCCGCGTGGGTCGGCGCCTGGTAGATGGTGCCGAATACGTCGTGCGGCGCATCGGGCGAGCCGTTCAGCCCGCAGGCCGCCCAGTCGACACTCATCATGCCGCTCCACGCGCCGGCCGCGGCCCAGGTGTTGCGAACCAACGCTCCGCGGACGACATGATTGCGCGGACCGACAGTGACCAGCGTGCTCGCCATCGTCAGCACGTTACGCAATTCATCGGCCGGCAGCCGCCGTGCCAGAGCCACCGCCGCCGCGGCGCCAACCGCACAGAACTGCGCGTGCGAATGGACATGCCGGCCCGGCGAGTTCCAGGTCATCGCAAAGCGCGTGACGATCTCATACGCCAGCACCAACGCCCGCAGCACGTCCATGACAGGCATGTCGGTTGCTTCGGCTTCGGCAAGCAATGCCGGCACGACATACAGCCCCGCATGGCACGACGCCTTGCGATAGCCCTCGTCCAACTCGAGCCAACAGGCCGCCAGTCCGTTGGCAACCGCCGCATTGCGCCGGTCAGTCCGCGCACGGCCACCACGGAACACGGTAGCCTCGGCATCCGCCCGCCGATCGAGAATCATCGCGTGGAACCTGGCAACTTCAGGTTCGCTGCCGGCAGCGACGATTGCTCCGAAGTCATCCGCCAATACCGCCGCCGAGCGCGCCAGAATCTGGGGCGGGATGCGATCCGCCGAAAGTCCCGCCGCCCAATCCGTCAATATCCGCAGACCATCTTGCACGGCCGCGCGATCATCCTGCATGCGAGGCGTCTCCCTGCTGGCCGGTGCGGTCGTGGCTCCGGTCGATCTTCATCTTGATATGATGCCCCGCGGTGATCGAGGGGTAGCGCGGCGTTTCCCCCTGCGCCAGACAGGACTCGATGCAGGCAACCGGCGCGTCGTAATCCGGATGCACGAAAAACCCGATCGACTGGCGCTCGCTGTTGGCCATGCTGAGACCCGGCGGGTTGACCACGCGATGCAGCGTCGAACGCCAGCGATCGTTGGTCCACCGTGCCATCAGGTCACCGATATTGATCACCACTTCACCCGGCTTGGCAGTGACCGGCGTCCAACGACCATCGGCCGCCCGAGCCTCGAGACCACCAAGCGCGTCAGTCATCGCCAGTATCGTCATCGCGCCGAAATCGGTGTGAGCGCCGGCACGCAATTGTCCAGGCTGTGGAGGCTCATCCTGCGGCGGATAGTAGTGACAGGCCATGATGCTGAAGTGCCGTTGCATCTTGTTGGCAAAAAAATCATCCGGCAACGCCAGTGCGCACGCGAACAAACGGAACACATCCGATGCCAACTGCTCGAACGCACGATAGAGCGCAGTGAGCGTCGCATCGATCCCGGCGGGAACCCTTGGCACAATGTTGCCGGCGTAGGCCGATTGGGCCTCGGTCAGATCGGCGAAATATGCGGTATGGTCGTCAATCGGGCCGACAAACACCGACTCGCGCAGATCGGGCGGCGCATCCTGTCCCGTTGTGCGCGCGAGGTTACGCGTCGCCAGGCCGTGATAACCCCGCTGCTGGCCTTTGGTCCCCGGCGTGAACTGCGCCTTTGTCTCCTGTGGCAGGTGAAAGAACGCTTGCGATGCGGCGAACGCGCGCCGCAGCAGGTCATTGGGCAAAGCGCTGCCCGACACGATGATGAAGCCGATCTCTTCGCAAGCGTGTGCAACCTGACGCGCTACGCCGTCACGGTCCGTTCCATCCAGAAAGCGATCCAGGTCGATGGTCTGGATAGCCATTGCAGCCCCTTTCGTCATGTCGGATGCGCCGACGAAAGCGATGAATCGACCACATGCTGATACGCGACATCGTGTCCGAGCAAACCGCCGGAGACCAGGGCCGCCTTCAGCCGCAGAAAACTCGCGACCGGCAACTCGGGTGTGATCGCCCATAGCTGGGCGTCGCGATAAGCTGCGATGATGCGAGCGATTGCCGCGGCATCGAGATCGGGCAGCCACGCAGCGATGGCATCCGCAATCGTGGCCGGTGGCGTGGCATGGAACGCAACCTGTGCGGCCGCAAGACCAGACACCAACCGGCGGCAAGCCTCCCGGTTGGCAACGATGTAGCTGCCCAGCGCGTAAAAGGTCGAGTAGGCGATATCGCCGCGCTGCGACAACCGGTGCCAGACATGCCCCTCACCGGATTGGACCAGGCGATCGGCCCAGGGTTCCAGCACCTGGATCACGTCGACCTCGTTGCGCAGGAATGCCTGGACGGTTTCTGTCATAGGCCGATCCGGCAGCGTGCGTACGCTCGCCGGCGATACGCCCGCGCGAGCGAGGTCATCCTGCAACATGAGCCACGGCGTTGGCACTTCGCAGGCGACCGCGACACGGTACTGCGGCAGGTCCTGGTAGCGGAACGCCGGGTTCGGCCGGCGTCCAACAAGGATGAATGGATCGCGCGCCACGACCTGCGCGAAGCAGGTCAGCTCGCACGCAGCGTCCGCCTGATGGTGTTGCAGCACGCGCATGGGACCACCCCAGGACACATCGGCCTGATGCTCCAACAGCATATGACCAGTGCGCGACGGATCAGGCGACGTGATCACCTCCACTGCCAGCCCGGCACGCGCAAAATACTCGCCGCTCAGCGCAAAGTAGAATGGTGCGTAGACGATGGTGCGCATGTTCTCGCACAGGCGCAGCTTGATATCCGCCATCAATTCGTCCTCGACCGCACGCGGCCATCCATTCCATGTCCTGTATCGGTCCGCAACCGGCTGTTGGTTGCGAGCCGCCATGTCCGGTGGGAAGCTCGGCGCATGACAGGGAGGATGGCATGAAGCTTCCGCATCATGAACGCTACGGCTACAGCCCAATCCATAAGCGGCCGGTGTATGAGTGGCCGAATGGCGGGCGGATCGCCTTCACTTTGTGCAACAACATTGAGCAATTCGCTTTTCGCGCGGGATTGGGCGGCGACAGTGCCGTGCAGAACGCGCCACAGACGCAGCGCAACTACGCCTGGCGAGAGTACGGCAACCGAGTTGGCATCTGGGCGTATTTCGACCTGCTGGATTCCTACGATCTGCCGGCGTCGCACAACATCAATTCGGCCGTACTGGAAGCATGTCCGGACCTGGTGGAACGGCTCAACCAGCGCGGCGACGAATACATCGCGCATGGCCGGACCAATGCGGAACGTCAGGATGTACTTTGGGAGGAGGACGAAGCACGCCTGATCGCGGAATGCACCGAGGTCATCACGCGACTTGCCGGCAAGCGTCCGACCGGCTGGATGGGCCCCTATGTCGCACAGAGCCGCGTCACGCTCGACCTGCTACAGGAAGCCGGTTACGAGTATGTACTGGACTGGACTGGCCGGCGGACGATCAACCGTTCTGGATGCGTACGCGCGCCGGGCGCATCATGTCGGTGCCTTATCCGCTGGAGCTGAATGACATCCCGGCCATGATTTCGCGTCAGCAATCCGCACGTGATTTCGAAGACATGATTCGCGATCAGTTCGACGAGATGCTGCAGCGGTCGGAGAAGTATCCTCTGGTCTTCGCTGTATCGCTGCATCCTTTCGTCATTGGCCAGCCATTTCGCATGCAGGTGCTGCGCCGCGCGCTGGACTACGTGCTGCAAAAGCGGGAGAATCTGTGGATCACGGTGCCCGGCGAGATCGCGCGATATTGCGCCAGCCTGCCGGCCAGCACGGTGCCGGACTGCTGATGCAGATGCCCTTCAGAACCACGCCCACAGATCAGGCTCGGCAGCCAGTTGTTCGGCCGTGCCATCGAAAACGACGGACCCAGCCTTCAGAATCACCGCCCGATCGACCGCCTTCAAGGTAACTGGCACATTCTGTTCCACGATGACGATGGCGGTGCCCATCGACTGGTTGATGGTCTGCAGGCCGCGCAGCACGTTGGCCGCGATGATCGGCGCCAGGCCAGTGGTCGGTTCGTCGAGCAGCAGGATCGCAGGTTTGGTCATCAGCGCCATGCCGAGTGCCAGCATCTGCTGCTGGCCCCCGCTGAGCGATCCGGCAACCTGCCGCCGGCGCTCGCTGAGGATCGGGAACAATTCGAAGACCTGCGTGATCGCGCGCGGCTCATGCAGCAATCCTGCAATCGACAAATTTTGCTCCACCGAGAGTTCGCGAAATACGTTGTGGCCCTGTGGCACGAATCCGATGCCGCGCCGCACGTTGCGGAATACCTGCCCGGGAATGATCGGTTCGCCGTGAAACCGCACTTCACCGGTCATCGAATCGTGGTCGCCCACGGCGCATTTCAGCAGCGTGGTCTTGCCTGCTCCGTTGTGGCCGAACACGGCGAGCCGTTCACCGGCTGCAACCTGCAGCGTCACGCCCTTCAGCGCGACCAACCCGGCATACGATGCACCTACATTGCTGAATTCGAGCATCGGCTGCCTATACGCCGAAATAGAGTTCGGCAAGCACGCTGCTGCCGAGCAATTCGTCAACCGTGCCTGACTGTATGATGCGTCCGTTGGCCATGAACACGGCGCTCGTGCACAGATCCTTGATGAAGGATATATTATGCTCGACCACGCAGACGGCGCGGCCGTTGGCGGCTTCCTCCCGCACGACACTCTGCATGGTCTCGTAGGCATGGCCCTCGACACCGGCCATCGGTTCGTCGAGCAACAGGCACTCGCCGCCATGCATCAATGCGCGGGCCAACCCGATCAGCTTCTGTTGGCCGAACGGCAGTTCGCTCACCAGCTTGTCTGCCATGTCGGCCAATCCCAGGCGTCGCAATATGGCCTGACCGCGCTCCTGCAATGCCGCCTGTTCGCGACGCATGGCTCGGGGCGACAGCAGCACCTTGAGCAAGCTCTCACCGCCGTAGGCACGCGGCGCGACGGCAAGGTTCTCCATCACCGTCATGGTGTGGAACAGTCGCATATGCTGCCAGGTGCGCGAGATGCCGGCCCGGGCACGGCGATACAGCGGCATAGTGTCGATGCGCTCGCCGGCGAGAAAGATGCTGCCTGCATCCAGCGCCACGACTCCCGAGATCAGGTTGAACAGCGATGTCTTGCCGGCGCCGTTCGGGCCGATCAAACCCAGGATGTCGCCTTGGCCGATGGTCAGATTGATGTCCTGGGCCACGACGATGCCGCCGAAGCGCTTGTGAACGCCTTCGAGCCGGATCACTTCGGTCATATGTGTGGCCTGCGTGCGGCGATGATGCCCTGCGGGCGCAGCAGGATGAACAACAGCACCAGAACGCAGAACAGAATGCCTTGAAATGGCGCCATGATACTGGGCGGCAGTTGCAGGAACGTGATTGCCTGCGGCAGGCCCAGCAGCAGGAATGTACCGATCACCGGACCCAGCGCGGTGCCCATGCCGCCGATCACCACCATGGTCAGGATGGCGGCGGACTGCAGCACGTCGAACTGCGATGGGCTCAGATACTGGTAGTAGAAAGCATAAACTCCGCCTGCCAGTCCGGCGAGACCGGAACCAACCGCAAGAATGACCACCTTGATCCGGGTGACGTTGCGCCCCAGCGCCCGCAGCGCGAGTTCATCGTCGCGCATGGCTGTGATGATGGCACCGTACGGTCCACGCACGATCCAACGGATCAGCAACACGACCAGCACGCCCAGCCCGAGCGAGATCACGGCGAACAATGCGGCGCGCGATGGGCCGGTGATTGCCGGCGGTATGTCGCTGAGCCCCGCGTCGCCGCCGGTGAATTCCACATTCTTGATGATCTGCAACAAGCCGAGCTGAAAGCCGATGCTGGCGATCAGCAGATAGTCGCCGGCGACACGGATTGCCGGAAGCGACATGGCAACCGATGCGAACGCGGCCAACACGCCTCCCGCCAGGACGGCCGGGATTGCCGGAACATGCCAAACGATCGCCAACAAGCCGGCCGTATAAGCGCCGATGGCGTAGAAGATTGGATGTGCGATGCTGATCAGACCGCCATAGCCGATGATCAGGTCGAAACTTGAGCTGAGCACCAGGTAGATGCCGGCAAGCACGAAAATCGAATTGATATAATTCACCCGTACTACACCTTCGCCTGTGCAGGGCCTGGTGCTGGGATTACGCGCCGGGTTCGGAAATCCGGCAGGCGAAAACCGCGAGGGAACAGCACGATGACCACGAACAGAAAGCCGTAGAGCACCAGTCCCTGCCATTTCGAGGCAATCACCAGCACGCTATAGCTTTGCACCAAGGCCAGCACGATGGCGGCGGCGGCGGCGGCGAACAATCGCCCCATACCGACCAGCAACGTGCCGATCACCGC
>Ga0265338_10007566_pt1 | contig 13432 bp, 12 predicted proteins | sample 42126metaG_FD_193579 | JGI IMG/M metagenome (GOLD analysis project Ga0265338, IMG submission 193579) | Rhizosphere microbial communities from Carex aquatilis grown in University of Washington, Seatle, WA, United States - 4-21-26 metaG | ecosystem: Host-associated > Plants > Roots > Rhizosphere... | reverse complement strand
GCATCGCCACGCCGTGGAGCAGGACGACGGTCTCCGAATTGGAAGAGGGCGGAGCTGGCATCGCGGGGCGGTTTGAATCGGGCAGGATCGGCCCGGGGGCGAAACCCGGATCGGGTCAGACTGCGGGCGGAGGCGGGATCGCGGCGGCTGGCGCGGTCCGGAGTCCGTGCACCGTGCGCCAGGTGACGGCGCCGAGGACGATCAACCCGCCGAGCAGCGCATATCGCCCGGGCCGTTCGTGCAGCCCCACATAGGCCCACACGGGGTTGAGGAGGGGTTCGATCACCGGGATGAGCACCGCCTCCAGGGCGGTGAGGTGGCGGATGGCGCGCGCGTAGAGAAGATAGGAGAAGCCCAGTTGCACGGTGCCGAGCAACCCCAGCGCGATCCAGCTGCCGGCGTCCGGCAGCAGTCCGCTGCGGAGCATGACGGGCAGGCCGATGATGCCGGTCAGCAGGTTGCCCAGAAAGATCGATTCCTCGGCCGAGGTGTCCTTCTGCCGGCGCAACAGCAGCGCCATCGAGGCGAAGGCGACGCCGCTGGCCAGGGCGACCAGGTTGCCGGCGTAGCCCGCGAACCTGAGGTTGTCGCAGAAGAACAGCCCCATGCCGGCGAACACGATCGCGATGGTGACCCAGTCGGCCCGCCGCGTCCGTTCGCCGAGGAACCACGCCCCGAGCAGCGCGACCCACACCGGGGCGGTGTATTGAAGCAGGATGGCGTTGGCGGCGGTGGTCAGCTTGTTGTCGGTGACGAACAGGATGGTGGTGGCCGCGTACGCGAGGGCGCCCCCGATCTGCGCCGGCGACCAGGTGAAACGAAAACGCGGGGCGAACACGGCGAGAAACGCGGCGGCGATCAGGCCCCGTCCGCCCGCCACCGCCAGCGGCGGCCACGCAACCGACTTGATCAGGAGGCCGCCGAGGCTCCAGCAAAGGGCGGTGGTGGCCATCAGGCCCACGGCGCGCGCGTGCACCGGGTTCTTCATCAATCGCAGGATGGCCGGAAGCTCCGGCCGGACGCACGAAAAAACCGCGCCGGCGCCGAGGGTCGCGGAGGGCGCTGGTCCGGTGCCGGCCCGGCGGCAAGCCGCGCGCGATCCTTCTCCGCAGAAGGGAGGTGGTGGGGCGGGCCTCATGCCCGCCGGGATGAGCTGAAGATACGATGGGGCGGCCAGGAAGCCCGCCCCACCAGTGAGCCGCTGACCCCGGCACTTGCCACCGGGGAAACCCGCGGTAGGTTTCGCGGTCTGCATTAATGATCATGACGACTCGCATCACCATCGTTGTCCTCCTCGCCTTCGTCCTGGGTCTCGCCGCCGCGCGGGCGGAGCCGGTTTCGCGGCGCGAGGTCCTGGCCGCGATTGCCGTGCTCGAGCGGGACGTCACGAGCCGGGACGCGCCCCAGGCGGCCGAGACGGTCACGCGTTTTGGCAAGGAGAGCGACGCGGTGCTCATCACGATCGGCGAGGAGACCCTGCCATGGATGCAGGAGGACGCCCCCGAAGCGGAAGCCACGGCGCGCGCCATGCTGACGGCGGCCTATTTCGCCGGAGACATCAAGGCCCAGCTCGCCCGGCGCCGGGCGGCGGACGATCCCTACAGCGGCTGGCTGGCGGCGATCCAGGCCTACCGGCAGATCCGCCGGAAGGAACCCGACATGGTCATCCCCGAGATCGAACAGCTGATTGAGCGGGAACAGGCCGGGACGCTCCGGGACGACGCGGAGAGGATGCGACGCCAGGACGGGCGCGAGCAGCAGAGCAACATGGTTTGAGCGGCCCGCCGGTGGATTAGTGGTGTCCGCGGCAGTGTGCGCTTGCGGGTGAAATCGTTCGCCGGTAGGAACGAGTCACGATGACCATGTCTCTTCGCGCCGCTGCAGCCATGGCCGGTGAAACCGTACGCCGGGCCTGCGCCCGACGCCCCCGCTGCAGCGCCCTCCGGGGGATCGCGGTCGCCGGGGCCTTGGTTGCGTTCGCGGCCACCGCCCGCGCCCAGGAATCGGGCTTGGTCCAGGTGCGCGAATCGGATTACCCCGCCTATGCGAAGCTCCGGCTGGCCAAGGCCGTCGCCGAGGAAAAGGAGATGTTCGCCCACGATCAGGTGAAGCGGTCGGCGATCGATGCCGAGTTCGCGAAGGCGTGCACCGATCTCGGCTGGACGGCCGATCGTTACGGCGAGGTCGACGGCGCGGTGAGCTCGGCGCTGAGCTCGATCGACGATCCGGAAAACGCGGGGGAGGAGCTCAGCCCGGTGACCCTGGCCACGGTCAAGGCCCACCTCGCCGACCTGAAGGACTTTGACGGCCTGCGGAAACGCGCGCGCGATCTGGTGCAGGAACAGATGCGCGCGGCGGCGCGCGGCGCCACGCCGACGCCGGCCCAGCTCGCCGGCAAGTGGGTCTGGGATATCGAACTGACGATCGCGAGCATGGCCGAGGGGATGGGCGACGATCTGAAGCAGAGCATGCGCGACCAGCTCAGCAAGACGCTCACGGCCGCGACCTACACGTTCGGGCCCGGCGATCGGATCGCGGTCGTCAACCAGCGCCCGGGCCAGCCGCCGGAAAATCAGGAGGGCCGGTATCGGCTCGCTGGCTCCAAGCTGACCATCATTTCAAAAATGGGCTCGCGCGAACGCGCCGACGATGTCGACGTCGGCTTGAAGGACGGGCACCTCCTCATCGGCATGATGGGGATGTACAGTGTCTTTCGTCGCGAGTAGCGAAGGCGGGCCCTGGGGGCAGCCGACCCAGGAGGGTGGGTCAGCCGATTCCGCGGCGCCCGTCTGCGACTGGCGGATCCGAGGCGGTGAATCCGCCGGTCGGAGACCGGCGCGACGACACAGCGGCGGCCAATCGGGACCGTGGGGCCGGCGTCTAAGCCGCGGGATGCACCCGCGCCAGGCGCCGGAGCCGCGGCAAATCGTGACGGACGATGGCGATGGCCGTGATCGCGACCATCCACAGGAAGGCGATCAGCAGGCCGAGGTTCAGCGACCGCTCAAGGTCGGCGGTCCGGCCCGGCGACAGCGTGGGTGCCGCGACGGTAAACCACGTTCCGGCGTGCAGCAGCCAGGCGGCCAGTATCACGGTGACCACCTGGTTCACTAGGCGCACGACGGCCCGCCAGAGCGTCCACCAGGGGCAGATCAGATTGATGGCGCTCAGGGCGGGCATCGACACCGCCAGCGCCAGGATGGGCCAATACAGCGTCTGCCAGACCGGCGCCGGGGCAACCTGCACCGACGAGTCCAGGGTGATGCCCAGGATCGGCCAGTGGAGGAGACCAGCCCACCAGAGAAGAAACCATCCGCCGAAAACGACTTCGAAGGCGGAGCCGGTGCGGGAAAGCTCGTCGCGTTTTGGCGGACGCACCGCGGGCAGGTCGCGCGGGCTCCAGGTTTTGCGGGCGGGAAAGTCCGGCTGGATTCGCTCGAGGATGGCGAAGACGATCGTGATCATCGCGAATCCGGAGATTGCCGTCTGCCAGTACTGGCCGAGCGCCGCCAGCACCGCCGTCCAGGGATGCGTGGCGGCCACGACGGCGGGCCCCGCGGCCAGAAGCGCGAGCGGCGCCAGCACCCACAGGAGCACCACCTGGAGTATCCGCCAGTAGAGGGGCAGCAGCAGCGGCCCGATCAGGGGTCGGCCGGGGACGTAGCGCAGCGCGACGGCCTGGGGCGATCCCCAGCGGAGCAGAATCGGCTCCAACTCGGCATCGGTGAGGGGGTGGCCCAGCTGCGCCTCCCGCTCCTCGATCTCCGAGCGGATGTCCTCGGCCAGTTCGCGGGTGATGTCCTCCTGCTGCTTCGGCGGCAGCCGGAGGCGGACAGCTTGTAGATAACGGTCGAGCAGATCCATGATGGTGTCTCCTAGGAATGTTTGGCCGCGGCGATGCGGGCGAGGGACGCGTTGATGGTCTGCCATTCGGCGAGCAGGTGTTTGAGCACCTCCCGGCCCTCGGGGGAAAGCCGGTAGAAGCGTTTTTGCCGCCGATCCTCCTCGCGCCATTCGCTGACCAGCAGCCCCTGGCTTTCGAGGCGCCGGAGAAGCGGGTACAGCGTGCTCTCGTCGATGGCGGTGCCCTGTTCCTCGAGACTCTTGCGCAGCGTGTAGCCGTAGCGCTCGGACCGGAGCTCGGCCAGCACCGCGAGAATCAGGCAGCCGCGGCGCAGTTCCAGGCGGAGGTTTTCGAAGAGTTCGGTTGGCAGGGTTTTCACCGTATGGCAGACAGTATGCGGCGTATAGTGTATTGCACACAGTATAAGTCAAGCGCCATTTCTCAAGGTGGCCAGGCGGACCCGGAAAAGGATCGGGCCGGGGCGCGGGCCCGGTCCGCCCGCGGGCGCGGTCCGGCGCGAGGGGACGACGGGCGGGCGCGATTGTTGGAGTCTGGGCTTGGCTTTCGGTGGCCGGCCGGTAGCAGATGGCGGGTGCCGGCGGCTCCGTCTGCCGGCCTTTTTCATGAGCTTACCCCACCGCTCCTACCGGCATCCCGCCCTCTGGGTGCCTTCCCTCTACCTCGCGATGGGCATTCCGAATGCCACGGTCGCGCTGGTGTCGAAGACGATGTTCAAGAACCTCGGGATCACGAACGAGGACATCGCGATCTATACCGGCCTGATGTATCTGCCGTGGGTGCTGAAGCCGCTGTGGGCGCCGCTGATGGAGCCGTACCTCTCGAAGCGGAAATGGGTGCTCGGCATGGAATTCCTGATGGCGGCCTCGATCGGGCTGGTGGCCCTGGCCCTGCCGCTGCCGGGGTTCTTCCGCATCTCGCTGACCCTTTTCTGGATCACCGGATTCGCGTCCGGCACGCAGGACATCGCCGGGGATGCCGTGTACCTGACGACAATCAATGCCCGGGACCAGGCGAAGTACATGGGGATCCAGGGCATCTGCTGGAATTGCGGCGCGATCATCGCCTCGGGCGCGCTCACCTGGTTCACCGGCTATCTCCACGACGAGGCGCGCTACACGTGGATCCGCGCCTGGGAGGTCGTCATGATCCTCATCTGCCTGCTCATGGCGGCGCTCGGCGTGTGGCATCTGCGAATGCTGCCTCCGGGCGAGCCGTCGTCGCTGCACGGCGGCGGACTGGCCGGCGCCTGGCAGGCGCTCAAGGAATCGTGGGCGACGTTCTTCCAGAAGAAGTGCATCTGGATGATGCTGGCCGTCGTGTTCATGTACCGCTTCGGCGAGGGCTTCATCGAGAACTTCGGCCAGCTGTTCCTGCTCGATTCGCGCGCCGTCGGCGGAATGGGCTTCACCAACCAGCAGATCGGGAACATCTACGGCTCCCTCGGCACCGGCGGTTTCCTGCTCGGCGCGCTGCTGGGCGGGCTCTTCGCGGCGAAATTCACCCTGAAGCGGTCGTTCCTGTTCCTCGCCATCGCCTTGAACGTCCCGCACGTGACCTATTACTATCTGAGCCACGCCATGCCGCACAATTTGGTGCTGATCACCGCGGTCGTGACCATCGAAAAGCTCGCCTTCGGGTTCGGCTCGATCGGGCACATGCTCTACATGATGCAGCAGATCGCCCCCGGCGCGTTCAAGATGACGCACTATGCGTTTGCCACCGGGATCATGGCGTTGACCAAGATGGTCACCGGTCCGCTCAGTGCGGTGGTGTTCGGCGCGGTTCACCGGAGCTATCCGAACTTCTTCCTCTTCGTGCTCCTCGCCTCGATTCCTCCGATCCTGCTGGCCTGGGTCGCGCCGTTCCCGCAGCCGGCGAATAGCGACGGCCCCGTCACGGGGGCGGGTGCGCCCGCCGAGGCGGGCGGCTGAGCAGAACCCGGTGGGGCGGGGTTTATCCCCGCCGAATCCGGATTGCCGAAGATCAGGCGGCGGGCGTAAAGCCCGCCCCACCATCCCGGCTGGTCTGAGTCTTTCTACAGTTCCACGGTGTCGCCCAGGGCCGGCAGCAGCGGGGTGAGCCCGTGGGCCGCGGTGAGGAGTTTGGCCAGGGCGGCGCGCTGCGGATTTTCACCATGGGTCAGGAGAATCCGCGGCCGGGACGCCGCCAGCGGCGCGAACCACGCCGCCAGATCCGTCTGGCCGGCGTGGGCGCTGAAGCCGCCCAGCGTGTGGATGCGCGCCCGCACCGCGATCGGCTCGCCGAAGATGGAAACCTGCTTGGCGCCGTCGACGAGCAGGCGCCCGAGCGTGCCGTTGCCCTGGTAACCGGCGATGACGACCTGCGCCTCCGGATTCCACAGATTGTGGCGCAGGTGGTGCAGGATGCGCCCCGCGTTGCACATGCCCGCGCCCGCCATGATCAGGCAGGGACCGGGGCAGCCGTTGATCTGCCGCGACTCGGCCGGGGTCGCCGTCAATTTCATTGTGGCGAGATCCTTCGCGATGGGCCTCTCCTTCAAAAAAGCCACCATCTCCTCGTCGAACAGCTCCGGGTGGCGCTCGTAGATGTGCGACGCCTCGATGGCCATGGGGCTGTCCAGAAACACGGGGAACGGCTCGACCCGCCGGTTCCGGAAGATCCAGGCCAGCAGCGCCGTCAGCAGCTGCGCGCGGCCCACGGCAAACGTGGGCACGAGCACCTTGCTTTTCTGCGCCACCGCCTGCTGCAGGAGGGCGATGAATTCGTGGACGGTGTCGGCGAACGGCTGGTGATCGCGGTCGCCGTAGGTGGATTCTAGGAAGACCAGGTCGGCCCGCGCGAAGGGCTCGGCGTCGCGGAGGATGGGCGCCCCCTTCGGCCCGAGGTCGCCGGAGAAGACGGCGGTCTGCCGCCGGCCGGCCTCCTCCGTGGACAGTTCGAGGCTGGCCGAGCCGAGCATGTGGCCCGCCTCGACCATGCGGCCCTGCAGGCCGGGCGCGACGGTGAACGCTTCATGATAGGGCGCGGGCCGGAGCTGCCGCAGGATCCGCTCCACGTCCTCGACCGAATACAGCGGCTGCACCGGCGCGTCGCCCGCCCGCAGACGCGCGCGGTTGTGGCGCTCCGCGTCCTGGGCCTGGATCTTGGCCGCGTCGCGCAGGATCAGTCCGGTCATGTCGATCGTCGCCGGCGTGGCGAGGATCGAGCCCCGGAACCCGGCCTGCCCCAGCAGCGGGAGGCGCCCGGTGTGGTCGAGATGCGCGTGCGTGAGGACGACCGCGTCGAGGGGCGCCGCGTCCGCGCCCAGCGGGGGCCGGTTCAGCGCCTCGGTGTGGTGACCCTGGAACAGGCCGCAGTCGACCAGGACGCGGGCCTGGCGCGTTTCGACGAGGTAAGCGGAGCCGGTGACTTCGCCGCCGGCGGCTCCGAGGATCGTGATTTTCATGGCGGAGATGGATGGTCCGGGTGAACGGACCGGCGCAGTCGAACAGGTCGGCGGGACCAGCTCAAGCGCGGGGAAGATTGGGCTGACCGAGGCGGAGGCGGGCGACGGTGGCTTGAATCCATGGTGGGGCGGGGTTTCTCGTCCGCCATAGGCCGGGCGACGGCGGAATCCCCGCCCGGTGGGCGCCGTTCGGACACGGCGGGCGTGAAGCCGCCCCACCGAAGCAGGCGGACTTCGAGGGCCCCACTCCCCAGGGTCCGCAGGCGGGAACATGTCGGGTCGCTTGTCCCCGCGCGGACGCGGGACTAGGTTCAAATGCCCCATGCAACCGGCGCGGACGATCGACGAGGTCATTGAACAGCTGACCCGCATTCTGGATGCCAGCCGCGCTCGCGGCTCGGCCGACGGGTATTTCGCCGGACTCTACCGGGAGGTAACCGACGAGGTTCGCGCCCGCATCGCCCGCGGATGGTTCGAGGACGGACCCCGCATGGAACGGTTCGACGTCATCTTTGCCAACCGGTACCTGGAGGCGTGGGCCCGGCATGAGGCGGGCGAATCAGCGGGCGCCGCGTGGGATCTCGCCTTGGGAGCCGGGGAGGCGTTCTGGCCCGTGGTGCTGCAGCATCTGCTGCTCGGGATGAACGCCCACATCAATCTCGACCTCGGCCTGGCCGCGGCGGCGACGGCCCCGGGCGCGGCGATCGCGGGACTGCAGGGCGACTTCGACCGAATCAATCAACTGCTGGCCAGCCTGGTGAACGACGTGGAGAACCGCCTGGCGCGGGTCTGGCCGCCGCTGCGGCGGCTCGACGGGTTCGCGGGCGGAGCCGACGAGGCCGTCATCAAGTTCAGCCTGCGCCTGGCCCGGGACTATGCGTGGGGCTTGGCCACCGCGACGGCGGCGGCGACGGACCCGGCCGCCCGGTCCGCCGGCGCCGAGGCGGCCGATGGCGGGGCCGCCGTGATCGGCCAGGGCATCCTCCACCCGGGCTTCAAAGCCGGCCTGATCCTCAAGTTCGTGCGCCTGCGCGAACGGGGTTCGGTCGCCGACAAGCTGGCCGTCATCGGCGCCGATGTCCGCCGCGCGGGGGCCGTCACTTCGCTGCGGCCGGTTTGAGGCGGAGACCCTTGATGTACTCCAGCTCCCCGGTGGCCTTCGTGTCGCTGGGATCGAGCGCGAGGCATTCGGCATACACCTTTTCCGCCTCATCAAGGCGGCCCAGTTCTGTCAGCGAATAGCCCCGGCCCCGGAGCGCGCGCCGGAGTTCCGCGCTGTGGTCGGCCTTGTCGGACAAAAGCCGCGCCCCCTCGACGGCGCGGTCGAACGTCTCCAGGGCGGTCGGCCACTGTTTCCCGTTCTGATAGACGTGTCCCAATTCGGACAGGAACTGCGCGTTCGAGGGCGACAGTTCCACCGCTTTTCGCAGGTAGGGGAAGGCGTCGGTGAATTCACCCCGGTCGACGAAAATGTAGCCCTTCAGGTAGAAGGCGGAGGCATAGGCCGCGCTGACCGCCAGGGCCGACTCGTTCTTCTCGGCTGACCGGGTCATGTAGAGGAGCGTCTCGACCGTGTCGCGCGCGCAGTAGATCCGTTCCGGGCGTTTGGCATATTCCTTTTCGAACTCCGCGATAGTCGGGTCGATGTATTGCTCGAGCGCCGCATCGAACTCGCCTTTTTGCACCAGGCGGATCGCCTGCGCCATCCGCTCCGCCAGCGGATCGGGCGGCGGGGGCGATTTGGCTGCGGTGGTCGCATATCCGGGGCCGGCCAAGACCAGCGCCGTGAGGATGACCAGGGGGAGTGTTCGCATAAAGATCGGGCCCGGCGGTCCGGGCGCACCGAAGCGGGGATGAAACTTCAGCCGGTGACGGACCGAAACAGGGACCGGTTGATGCTGCGCCGGGCCGGGCGGCCGGTCAATCCCCGCCGCGGTGGGCGCCGCGACCGCTGGCGGGAACCCCGCCCGGCCGACTGGCGGCATGAACACCGCTCCGTCTGGTCTCCCGGCGCGCGGGCGTCAGTTCGCCGATCCCGGCCACGTCGCCAGGCGGGTCGCGCCGTCCTTGTCGGCAGCGGGGCGGGCGGAGAGGTCGCGCGAGAGGATTTCGCGCCGGGTGGGATAGGCGAACTGCAGCCGGGGATCGCGGGCGAAGTCATTGAGGATGCGCCAGTGTAGCCGGTCGCGCATCGCCGACTTCTGGTTGTACTCGGTGATCGTCAGGAGGGTGAACATGACGCCGGAGTCGGCGATCGAGCAGTAGAACTTCGGCTCGTAGACGGCGTCGGGCCGGCCGAAGCGGTTCTCAAACGCGGCGGCATCGCGCCGCGCGGCGGTGAACGCCTCCGCCGTGACTTCCTGGAGGGCCTTCCGCAGGACGGCGGCGGCTTCCGCGACCGGCGTCTCGTAGGTGACGGTGATGTCGGTGCGCATCCAGACCCACCGGTGGTGGCGGGTGGAGTTGTGCACGCGACTGCGGAAGATGTAGCTGTTGGGCACGGCGACGATCCGGCCGGTGGGGTGATCGATTCCGAGGCCCGTTTCGATCTCGTTCAGGGTGGTCCGCATCAGCTCGATCTCGAGCACGTCGCCCTTGTCGCCGTCGATCTCGACGCGGTCGCCCACGCGGATCTTGTTGCTGATGACGATCGCGAACCAGCCGGCGATGGACACGAACACATCCTGCAGGGCGATCACGAGCGCGGCGCTGACGATCCCGAGCGTGGTGGCGAGCAGGCGCAGGTCCTCCAGGAAAAAGCCGACGACCACGACGAAAAGCGTCGCGATCATGAAATAGCGGTTCACCCGTCGGGCGCTCACCAGCAGCTCATGCTTGTAGAAACGCGGGAGGATGAAGCGGCTGACGGCGAAGAACAGCAGCACGACGACGGCGATGGCCGCCGCCGGCCAGGCCAGCCAGCGGAAGTAACGCTCGGTCAACGCGAGCTGTCGTTCCCGCAGCCACGCGTGTTCGGTGTCCAGGAGCTCCGCCCGCTCGGCCGTCACCCCGGCCGCCTCGGCCAGGGCGGTGGCCTGCGCCTCGAGGGACGGCAGCCGGGCCGCGAGCGCCTCCTTGTCGCGCCGGGCGGCGGCGAGCAGGCGGTCGACTCCCGGCGTGGAACGAAAGATCCCGGTCTGCGGGGCGAGCAACGCGATCTCCTCGTCGATCTGGCCGAGCTTCTCCCTGGCCAGGGCGAGGGCGCCGGCGGCGGTGGCGCGGCGTTCCTCGACGGAACGGGCCGTCAGGGTGGCGGAGGCCACGTGGTCGGAAAGGGCGCTCAACTCCCGTTGGTGGTCCCACCAGGTGGCGAGGTGCAGGGCCGGCGCCGCCGGCTCGTCGCGCTGCCGGCCGGCGACCGTCTCGACCTCCTGCGCCAGCGCGAGCCCGTGGCTGACGGCCTCGCGTTGCAGCTGGAGCGCCTCCATCTCCTCCGTCGCGGTCAGGGTCTGCTCGGTGAGCGCGGCGATCCGGGCGTCGCGCTCGGCGCCGGCGGGCATCCGCCCGGCGTTTTCCTCCTCGGCCTTGAGCGCATCGCGTCGCCCGGCCGCGTCGCGGATCCGCGCGTTGAGCGTCTCGGTCCGCGTCTCCAGCGGCCGGGTGTGCGGCTCGAGCGTCCGGAGCATGGCCTGCAGTTTCATGGTCGGGCTGTCCTGCCGCCGTTGCGCCAGCGCCTGCTCCTTGGTTTCCAGCAGCTGGCGCTGCCGGAGGATGTCGCGCTCGCGCTCGAGCAGCGCGCGGCGCTCCTCCAGCTTCTTGCGCTCCCGGCCCTCCGGGAGCTTCTGCACCACGGTCTGCAGCGTGGCGAGTTCGTCCGTCACCTGCTGGAGGCGCGAGACGTTCTCGGCGGCGGCGGGGAAGGCGAGCAGGAGGGCGCCGGCAAAAGCGGCGCACCGAAACAGGGGAGGATGCACGGGGAGGACTTCTGAAGGACCGGGCTGGCGGGTGACGACGAACCGCCCGGCCGCCCTGCCGGGCGCCTTAGATTGCGCATTTTCCCGGTTTCTGCAACCGACCGGCCTGCCGCCGGGCCTCAGTGCGCCGCGAGCAGGCGCACCATCTCGTGGTCGGTCCGCTCCGGATTGTCGTACTGCGGCGACTGCGCAAACCGGGCCTCGTTGCGGCTGATGAGACCGAAGTCCAGGTTTCGGTAGTTCCAGTAGCTCCAGCCGAAATCATGCTCGCGGAGCAGCGAGAGGAAGTCGCGCATCCACGCGAGCTGCGAGGCGCGGTCGGCCCCGCCGGCGTACACGCCGAACTCGTGGCAGCTCACAGACGCCTCGAACCGTTCCCGAAACCGGATCACGGGCTCGAGGGCCTGCGCCATCCGCGCCCGGTCCCAGCGCCCGGTCTCGAGCGGCACCCGGCTCCGGGTGCCCGGGGGCACGGCATATTCGCCGGGATACGGACGGGTCTCCTGGAAATGCCGGTCGGGCATCCACGGCGCCCGCTGGTGGGTGAAAAGCAGCGGCAGATAGAAATGAAAGCTGTAGAGGATGTTGTCATCCTCGACCGGCGTCAGCTGGGCAAACTCGCCCACGTAGTTCCAGCGGTTGGCGCCGACGACGATGGTCGCCTTGGGGGCGTGGCGCCGGATGTGCGCCGCCATCTCGTCCTTGACCGCATTCCAGGTGGCGGCGTCCGGCGCCACGGGCTCGTTGAGGATCTCGAGCAGCACGCCGGGGCGGTGGCCGTAGCGCTCGGCCAGGTGGGTCCAGACCTTCCGGGCGTCGGCGCGCCGGGCGGGGTCGCTGAAGAAGCTCTGGTCGGCCGCGGTGCCCTCGAGAAAGTCGTGGCCGGGGCATTTGTGCAGGTCGAAGATCACCCGCAGCCCGGCGGCCCGCAGTCCGTCGACCGCACGGTCGAGCAGGCCCAGCACCGGCTCGTTGGGCGCGAGCTCCGGGCCCGTGAACACGTTGAAATAGTCCACCGGCAGACGCACGTGGTCGAAGCCCCACGCCTTGACCCGGGCGAAATCCGCGGGCCCGAGGAACGATTCGAGGTGTGCCCGCAGGCCGGAGACCTGGGACGGATCGTTCGCCGCCACGGCGTCGACCTGGCTGAACCAGCCTCCGAAGTTGACCCCGCGCATGCGCGTTCTCATCGCCCGGGGTCATAGGGCCCGCCGGCGGCGAAATCCAGCCCGGTTTGCGGGATCGGGCCTGATTCGTCGACGGGGAAATGCGGCGCCGGCCGGCCCGGCGTCCGCCGCCGGCGCGGTTTGAGATTTCCGCCGGGGCGGATATCAATGCCGCCGGCGCCAGGGCGCCGACCGACCGGCCATGTGGACCCTCCGACTGCTCGCCTTGGGCCTGGCGCTGCTCCCGGGACTGCGCGCCGGGCCGCCGTACCTCACCGACGACCCCGAGCCGGTCGACTTCCGCCATGGGGAGGCCTATCTGTTCGCCACCGGCGACCGCACGGACGTCGGCGCGGCCGTCAACGGTCCGGCCGTGGAGCTCAACTACGGCGTGTGGCCCGACACGCAGCTGCACCTCGTGCTGCCGGTGGCCCGGTTCACTCCCGCCGGCGGGGCGACGGTGTCGGGTCCCGGCGACGCGGAGTTCGGCGTCAAGTACCGGTTCGCGCGGGAAACCGCCGCGCGGCCCCAGGCGGGCCTCTTTCCGATGATCGAGCTGCCGACCGGCAACGCGGATCGCGGGCTGGGCAATGGGCGTGCCTGGTTCCGGGTGCCGTTGTGGCTGCAGAAGAGCTGGGGGCCGTGGACAACCTATGGCGGGGGCGGCGAGGCGTTCAACTCCGCCCCGGGCCAGCGCAACCACGCCTTCGGCGGCTGGCTGCTGCAGCGCGACCTGGGTTCGCACCTGACCCTGGGCGGCGAGCTCTTCGCCCAGGCGGCCGACGCCGTGGACGGCCGCGGCTTCGCCGCGGTCAACCTCGGCGGCAGCTACCATTTCAACGGGGGGTTCAGCCTGTTGTTCAGCGCCGGCCGGAGCGTCCGGGGCGAGCGCCACACGCTGTGGTATCTGGCGCTGTACTGGACCGGCGGGCCGGCCGCGAAGATCCAGACCATAGGATCGGTCCGTTGACGGCGCGGGGCCGCGGCTGCGGCGCGGCCATGGCGCGGGGCGACCGGTTGTGGCGAGCGACCGGACCGCTCAGTCCCCGGCGGTGGCCGT
>Ga0265338_10007564_pt1 | contig 13434 bp, 10 predicted proteins | sample 42126metaG_FD_193579 | JGI IMG/M metagenome (GOLD analysis project Ga0265338, IMG submission 193579) | Rhizosphere microbial communities from Carex aquatilis grown in University of Washington, Seatle, WA, United States - 4-21-26 metaG | ecosystem: Host-associated > Plants > Roots > Rhizosphere... | reverse complement strand
CGGCAGCAGGGTGCGAAGGTCGATCACCTCGGCGTCGACACCGGCCTCCGCCGCCCCGGCCAGGGCCACATGCACCATGGAGCCATAGGCCAGGACGGTGAGGGCCGAGCCCTCGCGCACGATCTCGGCCTTGCCCAGGGGCACGCGGTAATGGCCCTCCGGCGTCTCGCTGCGGGGATGCCTGGCCCAGGGTTGCACCGGCCGGTCCGGATAGCCGTCGAAGGGGCCGTTGTAGAGCCGCTTGGGTTCGAAGAAGATCACCGGGTCGTCGTCCTCGATGGCCGAGATCAGCAGGCCCTTGGCGTCATAGGGGTTGGACGGGATCACCGTCTTCAGCCCCGCCACGTGGGTGAACAGCGCCTCGGGGCTCTGGCTGTGGGTCTGGCCGCCGAAGATGCCGCCGCCGTAGGGGGTCCTCAGGGTGATGGGCGCGGTGAAGTCGCCGGCCGAGCGGTAGCGCAGGCGCGCGGCCTCGCTGACCAGCTGGTCGTAGCCGGGATAGATGTAGTCGGCGAACTGGATCTCGATCACGGGCCTGAGGCCATAGGCCCCCATGCCCACCGCCGAGGCCACGATTCCGCCCTCGGCGATCGGGGTGTCGAAACAGCGGGTCATGCCGTACTTCTTCTGCAGCCCCTCGGTGGCGCGGAACACCCCGCCGAAGTAGCCGACGTCCTGGCCGAAGATCAGCACGTCCTCGTCCCGCCCCAGCATGACGTCGAGGGCCGAGTTGATGGCCTGGATCATGTTCATGACCGCCATGCTCAGCGCTCCGACCGCTCGGCGGCGGTTTCGGCGGCGCCCGCCAGCACCTCGGCCTCCTGGCGCGCCAGGTGCCAGGGCTTGTCCTTGTAGACCCCCTCGAACATGCCCTCGAGCGGCGGGCGCGAGGCGCCGAAGACACCGACCTTCTCGGCCTCGCGGCCGGCCTTGCGGACCTGTTCCAGCACCTCGGCTTCGAGGGCGCCGGCCTCCTCCGTCGAGACCGCGCCGATCCGCGCCAGATGTCGCTTCAGCCGCTCGATCGGGTCGCCCAGCGGCCAGTTCGCGCCTTCTTCGATGGATCGGTAGCGGGTGGGGTCGTCGCTGGTGGAATGGGCCGAGGCCCGGTAGGTGAAGAGCTCGATCAGGGTGGCCCCGAGGTTGGCGCGCGCCCTCTCGGCGGCCCAGTTGGTGGCGGCGTGCACGGCCAGGAAGTCGTTGCCATCGACCCTCAGCGAGGGCAGGCCGTAGCCCAGGCCACGGGAGGCGAAGGTGGCGTGCTCGTCGCCGGCGATGCCGTGGAAGGCCGAGATGGCCCACTGGTTGTTGACGATGTTGAGCAGCACGGGCGCCCGGTAGACCGAGGCGAACAGCAGGGCCTGGTGGAAGTCGCCCTCCGCCGTCGAGCCATCGCCGATGTAGGTGTAGGCGAGCCTGGAATCGCCCTTGTAGGCCGAGGCCATGGCCCAGCCCACCGCCTGGCTGAACTGGGTGCCGAGGTTGCCCGAGATGGTGAAGAAGCCGTGGGCCTTGGACGAGTACATCACCGGCAGCTGGCGCCCCAGCATGGGGTCGGCGGCATTGGAGTAGATCTGGTTCATCATCTCCACGATCGGATAGCCGCGGGTGATGAGCGCGCCTTGCTGGCGATAGGTGGGGAAGCACATGTCGCCGGCGTCGAGCGCCATGGTCTGGGCCACGGCGACAGCCTCTTCCCCGGTGCACTTCACGTAGAACGAGGTCTTGCCCTGGCGCTGCTGGCGATACATCCGGTCGTCGAAGGCGCGCACCAGCATCATGTTGCGCAGGCCCTGGCGCAGGACTTCGGGCCCCAGCCTGGGGGCCCAGTCGCCGACCGCCTCGCCCTCGTCGTCCAGCACCCGGATCAGGCCGTGCGCCAGATCGTGGGTGTCCTCGGCCGCGCAGCGGATGTCGGGCCGCGGCAGCGCGCCGGCCGGCGGGACCTTCATGTCGCGGAAGTCGACCGGATCGCCAGGACGCCAGTCCGGCTCGGGAATGTGCAGACTGAGCGAGACCGTGTTCTTCATCGCGCGTCTTTCACCTGCGTCGCCCCTCCTTGATCGGACGAAGGTCCAGGCAGATCAACTGCTATATTTCACAGATACGCGGGAAATGTGGGAGACTATGCCCCATATTTCCCAATTCAGAGCAACGAAAATGTTGCTGCGACGCGAAACCGGGCAAGATCATCACTCCCTAGCCCGTCACCAAGCCGCCGGTCCATAATGGCGGCGGGAGTTTGACGATGCCCGACAGCACGATCCCCGACACGCCACGGCCGACCCGGACGGCCGAGCCCTCCTACCTCTCGGGCTTCGGCAACGAGTTTGCGACCGAAGCCGTTCCCGGCGCCCTGCCCGTGGGCCAGAACGCGCCGCAGCGGCCGCCGCTAGGCCTTTACGCGGAAGGTCTTTCCGGCGCCGCCTTCACCGCACCCCGCAGCGAGAACCGCCGCACCTGGCTCTACCGTATCCGCCCCTCGGCGGATCACCCGCCGTTCGAGCAGATCGACCCAGGCCTGATCCGCACCGGCCCCTTCGGGGAGGCCGACCCCACGCCCAACCGGCTGCGCTGGGACCCGCCGCCCATGCCCGCCGCGCCCCGGGATTTCGTCGAGGGCCTCGTCACCGTCGCCGGGTCCGGATCGCCCGCGGAGGGCGCGGGCCTGGCCGTGCATCTCTACCTGGCCAATCGCTCCATGGCCGACAAGGCGTTCTTCAACGCCGACGGCGAGCTCCTGATCGTGCCCCAGGAGGGCCGGCTGAGACTGGTCACCGAGATGGGGGCGCTGGCGCTCGAACCCCTGGAGATCGCGGTGATCCCGCGCGGCGTTCGCTTCCGCGTCGAGCTGCCGGGCGGCGCCGCCCGCGGCTATGTCTGCGAGAACTACGGCGCCCTCCTGCGCCTGCCGGAACTGGGGCCGATCGGCTCCAACGGCCTGGCCAATCCGCGCGATTTCCTGGCGCCCGCCGCCGCTTTCGAGGACGTCGAGCGGCCCACCCAGCTGGTGCAGAAGTTCCAGGGCGGGCTCTGGGCGACGACGCTGGACCACTCGCCGCTCGACGTGGTGGCCTGGCACGGCAACTACACGCCCTACAAATACGACCTGCGCCGCTTCAACACGATCAACACGGTCAGCTTCGACCATCCCGATCCGTCGATCTTCACGGTGTTGACCTCCCCGTCCGACACCCAGGGCGTGGCCAATGCGGACTTCGTGATCTTCCCGCCGCGCTGGATGGTGGCCGAGCACACCTTCCGGCCGCCCTGGTTCCATCGGAACGTCATGAACGAGCTGATGGGCCTGATCACCGGCGCCTATGACGCCAAGGCCGAGGGGTTTGCGCCGGGGGGACTGAGCCTGCACAACTGCATGTCCGCCCACGGTCCGGACCTGGACACCTGGACCCGGGCCAGCTCGGCGGAGCTCAAGCCGCACAGGATCGAAGACACCATGGCGTTCATGTTCGAGGCGCGCCGCCCCTATCAGCTCACCCGCCACGCGCTGCAGACCCAGGCCCTGCAGGGCGGATACGACGCAGCCTGGAGGGGCTTTCCCAAGCTGTTCCCCCGCCCGTGACCGATCCCGCCAGCCTGACTCAATCCGCCGCCGAGACCCTGGAGCGGCTGATCGCCTTCGACACCACCTCGCGGCGCACCAATCTGGAGCTGATCGAGTTCGCCGAGCAGCGGCTGACGGCCTGCGGCGCGAAGATGCGCCGGGTGGGCAACGCCGACGGCTCCAAGGCCAATCTGATCGCCAGCATCGGGCCGGAGATCGACGGCGGCATCCTGTTGTCTGGTCACACCGACGTGGTGCCGGTCGACGGCCAGGCCTGGAGCTCCGACCCCTTCGCCCTGACCCTCCGCGACGGCCGCTACTATGGCCGTGGAACCGCCGACATGAAGGCCTTCCTGGCCCTGGCCCTGGCCGCCGCGCCCGACTTCGCCGCGGGGGACCTGAAACGGCCGGTGCAGTTGGCCTTCAGCTACGACGAGGAGATCGGCTGCCTGGGCGCCCCCAGCCTGATCCGCGACCTGGTGCGCTCGGGTCCCCGGCCGTCCGTGGTCATCGTCGGCGAGCCCACCAGCATGGAGACCGTCTCGGGCCACAAGGGCATCGCCACCTTCAAGGTCACCGTCACCGGCAAGGAGGCCCATTCCAGCCTGACCCACCTGGGCGTCTCGGCGATCATGGAGGCGGCCAAGCTGATCGCCCTGCTGTCGCAGATTGCGCGCGAGCTGGAGCGGGGCGCCGATCCCGCCTCGCCCTTCATCCCCAAGGGCGCCAGCCTGACCATCGGCCAGATCAAGGGGGGCACGGCGGTGAACATCCTGGCCCGCGAATGCGTCTTCGCCTTCGACCTCAGGGCCCCGCCGGGGGTCGACGTGCGCAAGGTGCTGCAGCCGCTGTTCGACCGCGCCGAACAGCTGGACGCCGAGCTCAAGGCCCGGGCGCCGGAAGCCGGCGTACGCGTCGAGACCCGCTCGGGCACCCCGCCCCTGCGTCCGGACCCCGAGGGCGAGGCCGAGGCCCTGGCCCGGCGGCTGGCCGGCGACAACGGTCCGGCTCGGGTGGTGTCCTATGCGGCCGAGGCCGGGCAGTTCCAGGAGGCGGGCTATTCCACGGTGATCTGCGGCCCCGGCTCGATCGAACAGGCCCACCAGCCCGACGAATACCTCGAGGTCTCCCAGCTCGAGCGCGGCGCGGCCTTCATGGCGCGGCTGGCCGACCATCTGGCGCAATGAAGCGCGGGCAACTCTTCAGCTACAGCCAGGCCCGCAAGAACAAGCGGCGCAGCGAGGTCTCGCGCTGGGCCAATGTCGCCGCCGACTTCTCGGGCGAGGTCTGGCCCGAGATCCAGCCGTCCTTCCGCATCGGACCGGGCGAGACGGTGTTCACCATCGGCAGCTGCTTCGCCCGCAACATCGAGCGCTTCCTGGTCGACGCCGGATGCCGGGTGCCGATGCAGGAGCTGCACCTGCCCTCGGAGGAGTGGCACGGCGGCGCCAACTCGGCGATGAACAAGTTCCATCCCCCGGCCTTCCGCCAGTGCCTGGGCTGGACCGCCGCCATCTTCGATCGGGACGGCGTGGTGACCTGGGCCGACTGCCAGCCCCTGGCCTTCGAGGTCGGCGACGGGCGGGTCTTCGACATGGAGATGGCCTCAACCCCGCCGGTCACCCGCGAACGGTTCATCGAACGGCGCCAGCATATCTACGACGTGTTCTCGACGGTCTTCTCCGCCGACTGCCTGATGATCACCCCGGGCCTGATCGAGGCATGGTTCGACAAGCTGACCGGCCTCTACATCCACGAGGCCCCCACCCTGAAGGCCATGGCGGTGCTGAAGGACCGCTGGGAATTCGAGATCCTCTCCTACGAGCAGTGCCTGGCCGACCTCCTGGCGGCCATCGACGTCGTGAGGGCGCGCAATCCCGGCGTGAAGGTGCTGATCACCACCTCGCCCGTGCCCCTGGCCGCCAGCTTCAGCGGCAAGGACGTCCGCATCGCCAACGCCTATTCCAAATCGGTGCTGCGCGCGGTCTGCGGCGCGGCCAGCCTCAAGCGGCCGATGGTCGACTATTTCCCCAGCTACGAGGCCGCCACCCTGAGCGCGCCCGACAAGGTGTGGGACACCGACCGCCTGCATGTGGCCGGCGGTTTCGTCGGCAAGATCGTCGCCTACATGCTGGATCATTATCTGGAGGGGGGCGACGAGGCCGCCCGGGGCCTGCAGCACGCCCGCACCTTCCTGTTCGACGCCCACTATCCCGAGGCGGAGGCCGCGGCCCGCGCGGTGCTGCAGATCAAGCCGGACGAGGTCGAGGCGGGCGTGGTGCTGTCGGAGGCGCTGATCCGCCTGTTCCGCATCCCCGAGGCCGAGGCCGAGCTGCGCAAGTGGATCGGCCTTCATCCCGGCCGGGCGGACCTCAGGATCGCCCTGGCGCGGGCGATCTTCCGCGCCGACCATGCCCGCGGGCCCGAGGCGATCGCCGAGATCGAGGCGGCCGTGACCCTGCCGTCCATGGGCCTCTCGGAGTTCCGCTCCATCGGCGAGCTGGTCCGCCGAAGGGCTTCTCCGGCGGACGCCGAGCGGCTGAACCGGATGCCGGTCGACCGCTTCCCGCTGCACGTGGAGGCCTATGGAGCGCTGGTGAACGTGCTGCTCGACCAGGGCCGCCAGGCCGAGGCGATCGAGCTGCTGCGGAGGGCGTCGCAACTGCGCCGCTCGCCGGCCGCCCTGCGGCTGCAGCTGGCGGAGCTGCTGGCCGGCGCGGGGCGACCCGAGGAAGCCGAGGCCGTCGCCGGATCGGTGCTGAAGCTGGAGCCCAACAACGAGGCGGCCAGGACCCTGTTGGCCAGGATCGCCGGCGGGTTCGCCCCCAGCTCTAGTTCGTAGGCTGATCCGGGGACGGCGGCGGGGCCGCCGCCGCGGGCGCGTCGGAGGACAAGAGCGAATCCACATCGGCCGGCGCGGGCGCCAGGTCGGACGCCGGGACCGATCCGGCGGGCGGCGCGGCGGGTTCCTCCTCCCTGGCCTGTTCGGTGGCCTGCTGCTGCACGAAGGCCCTGGCGGCCGCCGGCGGGGCGGCGTTCAGGATCACCGGTCCCACGGCCGCGCCGTTGAGCTTGCCGACGCAGGCGATCAGGCCGTCGGCGCGGACGAAGGCCATCGCCCCGCCAATCTTGCGCGAGCGCTTCTGGACATATTTGCCGGGCGTCGCCGCCTGCCACTTCAGGGGATTGGGGAAGATCGCCGCCAGGCGCGAGGCCTCCAGGCCCGTCAGCCGGCTGGCGTCGGTGTGGAAGTAGTGCTGGGCGGCGGACTGGGCGCCGTAGATGCCGGGGCCCATCTCCACGATGTTGAGATAGACCTCCATGATCCGCCGCTTGCCCCACAGGTGCTCGATCAGGACGGTGAAATAGGCCTCCACCGCCTTGCGCACGAAGGTGCGGCCGGGCCACAGGAAGGCGTTCTTGGCGGTCTGCTGGCTGATGGTCGAGCCGCCGCGCACCTTGCCGGGACGCCGCTGGTTGGCGCGCATGGCGGCCTTCATGGCGGCGAAGTCGAAGCCGTGGTGCTCGCAGAAGCGGGCGTCCTCGCCGGCCACCGCCGCCTGGACCAGGGCCGGGGAAATCTGCGACAGCGGCCGCCAGCGGTAGTCCATGCCCTTGCCCTGGGTCATGCGGATGATCATCAGGGGCGTGATCGGCGGCGGGACGAAGCGATAGACCCCCACCCACAGCGGCGGGAACACCAGGACGAAGATCAGCAGCCCGATCAGGATGCGGACCCAGAGCGGCTGTCGCCTGGGCCCTCCGCCCGAGGGGAGGATGCCGCGCCGGCCGACCTGAGACTTCCTTGCGGCCATCGTTTCCCACCGCTCCCCGCCGAGGCGCAGTCTACAGGAGCGACCGGGCCCCGCCAGCGCTCACTCGGCCTCGCCCACCCCGGCGTTTCCGGCTTCGTCGCCCCAGGCGATGCGGCGGCCATCCGGCGAGACGGCCAGGGCGCTGATCGGCTCGCCCTTCTCGGCCTTGACGAAGCGGACCCCGCCAGCGCCCAGGTCCGCGGTCCACACGCGGCCATCGGATAGCCCCGCGGCCAGACGCGGCGCTTTGGGCGGGCCCGCCACGCGGGTGACCACCGACCCATCCTGATAGCCCACCTCGGCGGCCTGCTTGCCCATGGGTCCGCTGGAGCCGCCGAAGGGCCAGATCACCGCCCCCGCCGCGCCGGCCGTGGCCATCAGCCGTCCCTTGTCGAGGAAGGCGAGCGACTTCACCTTCGACGGATAGCCCCCCATGCGCATGTTGGAGCCGTCGGCCAGCTTCCAGCCGTGCAGCTCGTTCTCCTGCATGGCCGAGACCAGGAAACGGCCGTCCGGGCTGAAGGCGACCAGCACGTGGCTGCCCGCCCACTTCAGCATCTGCGGTTTCTGCTCGGCGATGCCGGCGTACCAGAGCGCCGCCCCGCCATAGGTGGCCGCGGCGATCCGGCGGCCCTTGGGATCGAAGTCCAGCCCCGCCACGGTGCGCTCGTGCGCCAGGCTGACGGCGAACCTGGGATTGCGGGCGTCGCGCACCATCACCTCGCGGCCCGCGGCGAAGGCGATCAGGCCCGAGGCGGCGCTCGCCGTCACGACGTCGATCCAGCGCCCCTTGACCTCGGCCAGGACCTCCGTCCCGTCCCTGCGCGACCAGACCAGCCGCCCGTCGTCGCCGCCGGTGATCAGGCCCTCGCCGGAGGGATGGACCGTGGAGCCCAGCGCCGCGCCGTCGTGCGCCTGGACCTGGCCGCCGTCCTCCCATCGCACCGTCCCGTCGCCCAGGGCGAAGAGAGCCGACCCGGAGCGGTCGAAACGGGCGTCGGTGACATAGGCGTCGAAGGCGAAGGGCATGGCCGGGGCTTTAGCCCGCACGACCGGTCGGGGCTAGACGTGCGGATTCCCGCGCGGCGCGAACCGAGACGCGACCCCCACTCGCTCCTGGGCAATCTGCCGCTTTACATCCCCGACTTTGCCGGCATAAGTCGATCCGAACCATAATGGCGGCCGCTCGTGCGCGGCCCGAGGCGAGGACGAGCTTTAATGGCGGCCAAGTTAGCTGGGGGTCCGAAGTCGAAGTACGACCTAGGGCAGAACTCCAACATCAACGTCACCCCGTTCGTGGACATCATGCTGGTGCTCCTGATCGTGTTCATGGTGGCGATCCCCGTCGCGACCCTGGCGATCAAGGTTGACCTGCCGCCGGCGACGCCGCCCCCGCCGGGGGTGAAGCCCAAGCCGCCGACCTTCATCTCGATGCTCGACGGCGGCCGGATGCTGATCGTCAATCCCGATCGCGGCCAGCAGAACACCTCGCTGGACCAGCTGGCCAACGGCCTGCTGCTCAACCTGGGCCCCAACGCCCGCGATCAGTCGATCCTGATCCGCGCCAACCGCACGGTGCGCTACGGCGACTTCATGGCGGTGGTGAACCAGCTGCAGGCCGACGGCTTCTACAAGGTCTCGCTGATCACCGAGGGCAACGCTTCGGCGACCTGATCGCGGCTCTGCCGACGCCAACAAAAAGCCCCCGGAGAGCGATCTCCGGGGGTTTTCGTTTCTGGGCCTCGGGCCGGCCTATGCTGTCCAGGCCGATGCCGAGACCGGCCCATCGAAGGCCGGCGACATCGATCCGAGCGGCAAGCTCAGGAACAGGAGCACGGGAAGCGCGGCGAGGACGACGAGGGTGCGGCTAAGTCTCAAGCAGATCCTCCTTGGCAGGGTTTGGCGATGGACGCGACGTCCGCCCCCACTCCGGGATCGGGGACGGCTACTCAGGCGAAGCGGCTTCGATGGGTTGTGCCCGCCGCCCCGCCGATCGGATGCATGGATGGGGTCAGGCGGCCGGATCGGGCGCCAGGAAGTCCAGGATGCGGCGGTTGACGTCCTCGGGCTGGGCCATGGCGGCGATGTGGTCGGCGTCCGGCACGACCGCGCCCTGGAGGCCCGGCAGGCGCCGCTTGGCGAGCTCCAGGGTGGGCCCCGGCTGATAGAGCTGCTCCGCCTCGCCGATCAGCAGGAGCACCGGCGCCCTCACCCGCTTCAGCTCGCGCCGGCCGAACACCGGGGTGTCGATCACGCTGACCTGTCCGGACTCGGCCATGATCACCCCGACCAGCGCGCGCCAGGCGCCGTCGCGGGGCGGCCGCGGCAGGATGCGGGCGATGTCCGGCGGACGCCGGTCGCCGAGCCAGCGCCGGACGCGCCGGCGCAGCGGCGCCGTCCGCATGGCCAGGACCACGCGCCAGGACAGGCCCACGAAGCTGCCCGCGGGGCCGATCATCACCACCTTCTCCACGCGCTCGGGCGACAGGATCGCCTGGCTGAGCGCCAGGAACCCGCCGAAGGAGCAGCCAACGATGGCGGCCGTCTTCGCCCCGAGAGCATCCAGCACCTCGTCCAGCCACCGGGCATAGTCGCGCCGATCGCTGAGCCTCCGCCTGGCCAGGCTCTTGCCCGGCTGGCCGATGACGTCCACGGCGCAGACGCGGAAGCGGCGGCTGAGGCCCTCGACGTTCAGGCGCCAGACCAGGGCGGTTCCGGCGAAACTGGGCAGCAGCACCAGCAGGGGCGCCTCCGTCGGGCCACTGACGATCACATGGGTGGACCCGACGTGAGTGGGTATGTCGATCTCCTCGTAGGCGACGGGCCACTGGGCCAGCGCGGCGTCATAGGCGGCGAGGAAACGGTCGCGGCCCGCTTCGGTCTTGAACTTCGGGAAGGTCTCGGACGCGCTTGAACTCATGGAGCCTCCTTGGCTGGTGGGGCGGGGGGCAGGCCGACACGCGGTCGGCCCGCGCGAGGACGCGCAGGCTGAAGGACGCTTTGCGGAAGGGTTGGACGGACGCGGCTTCGCGCCCGTTCGATGCGGACTAGATCTTGGGAACCGGGCCGGGCGCGGCGACGGCCGGCGCGGGCCTTGCGGACTTGACGCTGGGCGGGACTTCAGAGGCGGCTCTGGTCACGCGTCTTCCCCCTGCTGCGAGGCGCGGACGTTTGATGGAAAAATTCCGTCTGGCCAATTCTTGAACTTGACTATTTTGCGCCCATCTCAGGATTGTCGGGACGCCACGAACATTAGCGCCCGTCCGACTAGTCCAGACAAATTCCTGAAATTGCTGGATTTTTTGGCCGGCCAACGCCCCTGGGCTACCAGGGAACCGTCTTGCCGTCGTGGCCATAGAAGCCGTGCTCGCCCGTGCCGGCCTTGGCCTCCACCACATCGATCACGCCCTTGGCGCTTTCCTCGACGCTGATCCAGGCGTTGGGACCGCCCATGTCGGTGCGCACGAAGCCGGGGCTCATGCAGAGCACGGTGATCTTGCGATCACCCAGGGCCGCGGTGAAGCCGCGCGTCAGCTTGTTGAGCGCCGCCTTCGAGGCCGAATAGAGATTGGCCCCCGAGCCGAAGTGGAAGTCCGACGCCACGCTGCCCAGGCCCGAGGTCATCACCGCGATCACCCCGCCGTCGCGCACCTGGTCCTTGAAGCTCTCGGCCACATGCACGGGGCCGATCGAATTGGTCATGAACACCGTCGCCGCCTCCTCGCGCGAGGTCTTGGCGGCCGGGGCGTGCGAGCCGGAGATGCCGGCGTTGACGAACACCAGGTCCAACGCCCGGCCTTTCAGCCGTCCGGCCAGGGCGTCGATGGAGGCGGGATCCTCGATGTCGACGTTCTCCAGGCTGACCTTGCCCCCGCTCTCGCCGGCGAAGGTCTCCAGGCCCTTGTCGCTGGACGCCGAGCGCCGCGTCGCGATCACGCTCCAGCCGCGGCCGGCCAGTTCCTTGGTGAGGCCCAGTCCGATGCCCCGCGAGGCGCCGACCACCAGTGCGATCCTGTCCGCCATGTCCCCGTCCCCTTTTCTTGATTATGCCGCGCAGGCTTCGAAGCCGCTGCGCAGGGCCGCCTCGTCGAGGTTTCGGCCGATGAACACCATGCGGCTGTAGCGGGCTTCATCGTCCCGCCAGGGCCGCTGCCAGTCGCCTTCCAGCAGCATGTGCACGGCCTGGAACACCAGCCGCCGCTCCTCGCCCTTCACGTCCAGGATTCCCTTGGCGCGCAGGATGTCCGGGCCCTGGCTCTGCAGCGTCTCGTTCAGCCAGCGGCTGACCCGGTCGCCGTCGACAGGCGCATCGAGGCGCAGGGAAATCCCCTTGATGTCGTCCAGCACATGGCCGTGGGCGTGGTGGTCGCTCCCCGCGTGGCCGTGGCCGTGGTCATGATCGTGGTCGTGCTCGCAGTCCTCGTCGTGCACGTGGCCGGGCTCGCCGTGCGCGGGGTTCAGGAACTCCGGCTCCAGCTCCAGGATGCGATCAAGATCGAAGCCCCCACGTCCCAGCACGGTCTCCAGGGGCACGTTGGAGCGCGTGGCCCGGTGGATCGGCGCCAGGGGATTCAGCCGCCGCAGCACCCTCTCCACATGGCGCAGTTCCGCCTCATCCACGAGGTCGGTCTTGTTCAGCACGATCTGGTCGGCGAAGGCGATCTGCTCGCGCGCCTCCTTGGAGTCCTCCAGCCGCAGCAGCACGTGGCGGGCGTCGACCACGGTGGTGACGGAATCCAGCTTGGTCTTCGACTTGACGTCGTCGTCCATGAAGAAGGTCTGGGCCACCGGCGCCGGATCGGCGAGGCCCGTGGTCTCGATGATGATGGCGTCGAAGCCCTTGCCGGTGCCCTGGCGCTTCATCAGCCCCGAGAGCACCCGGATCAGGTCGCCGCGCACGGTGCAGCAGACGCATCCGTTGTTCATCTCGTAGACCTCTTCGTCGGAGCCGACGATCAGGTCGTTGTCGATGCCGATCTCGCCGAATTCGTTGACGATGACGGCGTAGCGCTTGCCGTGATCCTCCGAGAGGATCCGGTTGAGCAGAGTGGTCTTCCCGGCTCCGAGGTAGCCGGTCAGCACGGTGACGGGGGTCTGGGCCATGTCCGCTAGATAGGGCATCGCGGCGGGCTCTGACAGGGGGCCTGACAGCCTAGCCTGTTGCGGTATCGGGCGCCCGGGCGGCGGCCAGTTGGGCGACCACCACGCCGGCCAGGGCGGCGGCCGCGCCCAGCATCTGCAGGGGCCCCATGGTCTCGGCGAAGATCAGCCAGCCCAGGATGGCGGTGAGCACCGGCTGGACCAGGATCACCACCGAGGCGGTCGCCGCCGGCAGACGCCCCAGCGCCCAGGCGATGCAGCCCTGACCGACCACGTGCACCACCCCCAGCCCGATGCAGGCGGCCCAGCCGCCCGGCGTTGTGGGCATGATACGCTCATGCAGCAACAGCGCCGCCGCCATCAGCAGGGGCGCGCCGACGCCGCTCGACCAGAGCATCACCTCCGAGGCCGTCTGATGCGCGCGCACCTTGCGCACGCAGAGCATGTAGCCGGCGTACCAGACCGCGGTGGTGATCGAGAGGCCGTCTCCAAGCGAGGGGTCCAGGCCCCCGCCGCCGCCGCGCGCCGCCGCGATGGCCCACACCCCCGCCAGGGCCAGGGCCAGGCCGGCCAGGAAGGCTCTGCCGGGCCGTTCGCCCAGCAGCAGCCAGGCCGCCGCGGTGACCACCACGGGCGAGAGGTTGGCCAGGATGGTGGCGTTGGCGACGGTGGTGAACTTCACCCCGTAGTGCCAGAAGCCGAGGTCGAGGGCGAAGAACAGGCCGGCCAGGACGGTCATGGGCCGGGGGCCGTGCAGGCCGCCGGGCGACCGGTTCATGAAGGTGAGGATCGCGAGGGCCGGCAGGGCCATGCCGAGGCGCCAGAACCCGGCTGCGGCCGGCCCCGTGCCGGTCAGGCGCACGAAGATCGGCGAGAAGCCGATGGCCAGGGCCCCCAGGATCAGGGCGGTGAGGGCGAGACCTCGCGAGGGCGCGGCTTTCATGGCGCCCCGAA
>Ga0265338_10007563_pt1 | contig 13434 bp, 10 predicted proteins | sample 42126metaG_FD_193579 | JGI IMG/M metagenome (GOLD analysis project Ga0265338, IMG submission 193579) | Rhizosphere microbial communities from Carex aquatilis grown in University of Washington, Seatle, WA, United States - 4-21-26 metaG | ecosystem: Host-associated > Plants > Roots > Rhizosphere... | reverse complement strand
GCGAACAGCATGGCCGACATCAACCAAATGAATGCGGACAAGATTTTAATTTGAACTCTCATGGCATGGCGCGCTCAGATTTAGACGCGGTTGCGTGTTCTTTGGCAAAACAAATTTGCCATGGAGTCAGCGTGCCCGGAGCTTTGAAAGCAATGGATCTGCTCCGCGAAGCTGTGACTTTGCGGACGGTTTCGCTGGAGATTGGGTAAAACGTCACTGCATTTTTATTCCGCTATGCATCATTCACTTACGTGATTGCGTTCGTTGGAGATTTGACAAAGCGAAACAGAGATGATTTTCTTCTGCCGTTGCAGCCGAAGTCCGGCTTCCTTCCTGAAGCCGGACGCGGGAGACCCAAACTCCTCAAAGTGATTGAGGACGGGGCGAACGAAGCCGGGCAACCGGTTTCAAGGCCACTTTCAAGGCCAAGCCCGACAGCTAATCTCGCAGGCATTTGGAAGGGCGAGCCTCTGAGCCGCGAAGTCCGCGGTGGTCAAGTTCACCCAAACGTGAAAAATCAATGCGCCACGCGCTGGGTTCATTACCCTGCGTGTGGCGTGGACAAAATATGCTGGACGCAATCTATATTGGATTAACTTTTGGGCTTTTCATGGCCTGTTTGTTGTACGTCATTGGCTGTGAAAAACTCTGACAAACTTTTATGGAAAACCTCATTCTCGGAATCATTTCCGTGGCGCTATGCGTGTATCTCATTGTCGCCATGCTGAAACCGGAAAAATTTTAGCCCACCGCCATGAATGCCCATCAATGGTTAGAACTGGCGATTTATATCGCCGCCCTCGTGCTCGTCACCAAGCCGCTCGGCTTGTATCTCAACCGCGTGCTCGACGCCAATGGCCGCACCTGGCTCGACCCGGTTTTTCGACCGTTGGAAAAACTGACCTACCGCATACTCGGCGTTGATTCCACCAGGGAACATGGCTGGAAACAATACGCGTTCGCGATGCTGATTTTCAGCCTCGTGAGCTGTCTGTTTACCTACACGATTCTGCGCCTGCAGCAATATCTGCCGCTGAATCCGCAGAAGCTTGGCGCGCTGTCGCCGCATCTGGCGTTCAACACCGCCGTCAGTTTCACCACCAACACCAACTGGCAGAGTTACGCCGGCGAAAGCACGATGTCGTATCTCTCGCAGATGGTCGCCCTGACGATTCACAATTTTCTTTCGGCTGCCGTCGGCATTGCCGTCGCGGGCGCGCTGGTGCGCGGCATCGCCCGGCACACGGCCCAGACCATCGGCAACTTCTGGGTGGATGTGACGCGCATCATGTATTACCTGCTGCTGCCGGTTTGCCTCGTCCTGGCGCTGTTCTTCGTGTCGCAGGGCATGATTCAAAATTTCAAGCCTTACACGACGGCCAAACTCATCGAGTCGCAAACCATTTCCGTCCAGAAAACCGATGCCAACGGCAAGCCGGTGGTGGATGCCAGGGGCAATCCCGTGATGGAAAACCAGACGCTCGACACACAGACCATCGTGCAGGGGCCGATGGCATCGCAGGTCGCCATCAAGATGCTCGGCACCAACGGCGGCGGTTACACCAACGCCAACGCCGCGCATCCTTTTGAGAATCCCACGCCCCTCTCGAACTTTTTTCAGATGCTCGCGCTGTTGTGTATCGGCAGCGCCATGACGTATCACCTCGGACACGAGACCAAAAATCAAAAGCATGGCTGGGCGGTCTGGTCGGCGATGTTCGCGATGTTTCTCGCCGGGATTCTGGTTTGCTGGTGGGCCGAGGCCAAAGGCAATCCGATGCATCAGCAGCTCGGTGTCGCTGTCGCCGACGGCAACATGGAAGGCAAGGAAGTCCGCTTCGGTATTTTCGATTCCGCGCTGTTCGCCACGGTGACGACCGACGCCTCGTGCGGCGCGGTCAATTCCATGCACGATTCGTTCACGCCACTCGGCGGGCTGGTACCGCTCTTCAACATCCAGACCGGCGAGGTAATTTTCGGCGGCGTCGGTGCGGGGCTTTACGGCATGTTGATTTTTGTCATCATCGCCGTGTTCATCGCCGGGCTGATGGTCGGGCGCACGCCGGAATATCTGGGCAAAAAAATCGAGGCCTACGACGTGAAGATGGTGCTGCTGGCGTTCGTGATTCTGGCTTTTATCATTCTGGGTTTCACGGCCTGGGCGTCGGTGAGCAACTGGGGCACCTCCAGTCTCGCCAATAATGGTCCGCACGGCTTGAGCGAAATGCTTTATGCCTACACGTCCGGCGCGGGCAACAACGGCAGCGCCTTCGCCGGCCTCAACGCCAACACGCCGCGGTGGGACACGACACTCGGCTTTGACATGCTGCTTGGCCGCTTCGGCATGATTGTGCCTTTGCTGGCGCTCGCCGGGTCGCTCGCGCGCAAGAAAATCGTCCCCGCCAGCGCCGGAACGTTTTCAGTGAGCGGTTTCACGTTCGCCGCGCTGCTGGTCGGCACGGTCATTCTGGTCGGCGCGCTGACGTTCCTGCCCGCTCTTACGCTCGGCCCGATTGTCGAACATTTCCTGATGCTCAAAGGCAACCTGTTTTGACCCGAATATTTTATGACGCAAAAATCCGTTTCCATTTTTGACACGAACATTCTCGTGCCCGCCATCGGCGACGCGTTCCTCAAGCTGAACCCGCGGCTGATGGTAAAAAATCCCGTCATGTTCGTGACGCTGGTCGGCGCGGTCATCAGCACGGTGGACGCTTTCCGCTCGCCCGGCCAGTCGCTGTTCGTCGCGCAAATCGCCATCTGGCTCTGGTTCACCGTGCTGTTCGCAAATTTCGCCGAAGCCGTCGCCGAGGGCCGTGGCAAGGCGCAGGCCAAGGCACTCCGCGCCACGCGGACACGCACCAGCGCAAACAAAATTTCCGCTGGCGACAAAATTGAGATTGTGGACGCCTCCTCGCTCCGTAAAGGCGACCTCATTTTCGTCCGCACCGATGAAATCATTCCAGCCGATGGCGAAGTCATCCTTGGCGCGGCGACGGTGGACGAATCCGCCATCACCGGCGAATCCGCGCCGGTCATCCGCGAGGCCGGTGGTGATCGCAGCGCCGTCACCGGCGGCACGCGCGTGCTCTCGGACGAAATCAAAATCCGCATCACCGCCAATCCCGGCGAGGGTTTTCTGGATCGCATGATTTCACTCGTCGAAGGCGCAAGCCGCCAGAAGACGCCGAACGAAATCGCGCTTACGATTCTGCTCGCGGCGCTGACGGTTGTGTTTTTGCTCGCGGTCGTCACGTTGAAGCCGTTCGGCATTTACGCCGGCGTCAATTTCTCCGATGTCGTGCTCATTTCACTGCTGGTCTGTTTGATTCCGACGACCATCGGCGGTTTGTTGAGCGCCATCGGCATCGCGGGCATGGATCGCCTGCTCCAGAAAAATGTTTTGGCGATGAGCGGGCGCGCGGTTGAGGCGGCGGGCGACGTTGACGTGCTGTTGCTCGACAAGACCGGCACCATCACGCTCGGCAACCGTCAGGCGACCGCGTTTTTGCCCGCGCCTGGCGTCACGGAAACGGAGCTTGCCGACGCCGCGCAACTCGCGTCGCTTGCCGATGAAACGCCCGAAGGCCGCAGCATCGTCGTGCTGGCAAAAAATTTCGGCATCCGCGCGCGGACGATTCACGATCTGCCCGGCGCGCAATTCATTCCGTTCACCGCGCAGACGCGCCTGAGCGGCATGGATTATGAAGGCAAACAAATCCGCAAAGGCTCCGCGAACGCCATCCGGCAATTTACCGGCGGAATGTTCCCCGCGGAAATCGAGAAGATGGTGGAGGCGATTTCGCTTTCCGGTGGCACCCCGCTCGTAGTGGCCACCCGCGACCGCGCGCTGGGCGTGATTCATTTGAAGGACATCGTGAAGGGCGGCCTGGCCGACCGTTTCAAACGCTTTCGCGCGATGGGCATCCGCACCGTGATGATCACCGGCGACAACAAGCTCACCGCCGCCGCCATCGCGCAGGAGGCCGGGGTGGACGATTTCCTCGCCGAGGCGAAGCCGGAGGACAAACTCCTGCTCATTCGCAAGGAACAGACCGGCGGACGAATGGTTGCGATGATCGGCGACGGTACGAACGACGCGCCCGCGCTCGCGCAGGCCGATGTGGGTGTGGCCATGAACACCGGCACGCAAGCCGCCAAGGAAGCCGGCAACATGGTGGATCTGGATTCGAATCCGACGAAGCTGCTCGAAATCATTGAAATCGGGAAGCAACTGCTCATTACGCGCGGCGCCTTGACCACGTTCAGCATCGCCAACGACGTGGCGAAATATTTTGCCATCATCCCGGCGATGCTCATGGTGACATTCCCCGTCATCGCCCCGCTCAACGTGATGCGCCTGCACAGCCCGGACAGCGCGATTTTGAGCGCCGTCATTTTCAACGCGCTCATCATCATTGCGTTGATTCCGCTGGCGTTGCGCGGGGTGAAGTTCCGTCCGCTCGGGGCAGCCGAAATCTTACGGCGCAATCTCCTGATTTACGGCGTCGGCGGGGTCATCCTGCCGTTTGTCGGCATCAAACTCATCGACCTCGTCATCGCCGGTTTGCATCTGGCATAAACCCATCCATAAATTTTATGAAAAACATTTTCGCAGAATTTGGCCGTTCAATCGTGGCGACCCTGTTCTTCGCCATCATTTTGTGCGGCCTGTATCCGCTCATCGTCTATGGCGCGGCGCAATTGCTGTTCCCCAATCAGGCCAACGGCAGTTTGCTGGTGGACAAATCCGGCGTGCGCGGCTCGACGTTGCTGGCCCAAAACTTCACCGGGGTGAAGTATTTCCATCCGCGTCCGTCGGCGGCGGGCGCGAATGGCTATGACGCGACGAGTTCCAGCGGCAGCAATCTCGGTCCGACCTCGTCCAACCTGGTCGCCAACATCATTCAGAATATCGCCACCTATCGTTCCGACAACGGTTTGGCGACGAATGCAGTGGTCCCGGCGGATGCCGTGACCGAGTCCGCGAGCGGCCTCGACCCGCACATCAGCGTGGCGAACGCGGAGTTGCAGGTTCCGCGCGTGGCCAAGGCACGCGGTCTTTCGGAGGACCGTGTGCGTGAACTGGTGAAACAAAACACAGCTGGACGTGACCTCGGCGTCTTTGGCGAGCCGCGCGTAAACGTGATGGCATTGAACTTCGCGCTCGACGGTCTGGTGGGCAAATGAATGGGAAAATTTGTGGGCGCCACATTGCTTAACATGCTGCTGGTCCTGGCCTATTTTTTGATTGGTGCAGCAGTCATCATTTTTCTTTTAGGTTGGGCGTTGAGGCGGTTCGGGCCGCCAAAGTGAGCTAAACTCCGCCAAGGAGGTGGATCGGCTGGGAATTGGAAGGAAGCGCGGCGGGTTGCCCGATGGCCTAACGGGGCGAGCGCCTTCAGCGCATTTGAATTCGTGCCAATTCGTGAAATTCGTGTCAGAACTTTGCGTCTCTGCATCTTTGCGTTGAACTCCCAGCCGGAAATCAAACTTCGCGCTCGACCCGTTGCCGCAAAAATAGTTTCTTTCCGGCATGGAACCGCCCGCCATTGAAAGGCTGAAGCCGGAGGATTTCCTCCGGCTCATCGAAAAAAGCCGGCTCGGGAAATTAAAGATTTACCTCGGTCACGCCGCGGGTGTCGGCAAAACGTACGCGATGCTCGAGGAGGCGCATCGCCTTAAAAAGGCGGGCGTGGACGTGGTCATCGGCTGGGTGGAAACGCACGGACGCAAGGAAACCGAGGCCCTACTGGAAGGCCTGGAAATCATTCCGCGCAAAAAAGTGCCGCACGGAAACACCACGGTGGAAATCCTGGACGGGGACGCGATTTTCAAGCGGTATCCGACCGTTTGTATCATTGACGAACTGCCGTTCACAAACGTTGACGGTTCGACACACCCCAAGCGTTATCTCGAAGTGCATGACCTGCTGCTGGCGGGCATCAATGTCATCACGGCCATGAACATCCAGCATCTTGAAAGCTTGCACGACACGGTCTTGCGCGCGACGGGCGTGGACGTGCGCGAGCGCGTGCCCGACCGTTTTGTGCTGGAGGCCGATCAGATTGTGAACATCGATTTGACCGCCGAGGAGCTGCGCGAACGGCTGCGGCTGGGGAAGATTTATCCAGCGGATCGTGCCGCGGCCGCGCTGGAGAATTTTTTCACCGAGGACAACTTGAATGAATTGCGCGAACTGGCCCTGCGCGAAACCGCGGCCGCGCTGGACCAGCGGTCGCGCCTGGGTGCCCGGCCGCAACCGGAAGTCAGTGAAAAGCTCGCCCTTTTCATCAGTACCAATCCCGTCACGACGGCAAAACTGTTGCGCTCGGCGTCGCGCATTGCGGGGCGGTTGAATCGCGAATGGATCGCCGTTTATGTGCGGCGGAAAAAGGAGGACCCGGTGAACATTCCATCGGATTTACAACGAAAGTTCATGCAGAACGTCCAGTTGGCGACGGAACTCGGCGGTCAGGTTACGGTTTTGGAAGGCGAAAATGTGTGTGAAGCGCTGTTGAAATTTTGCCGCGAAAACAACGTTCACCTTGTGGTGCTCGGCACCACGGAACGGCGCTGGTGGCAATTCACCCGCCCGAACGTTCTAAACTTCTTTCTGCACCACGCGCCGGGCATCGACCTGCACATCGTCGATCCAAACAATTGATGCGCATCAAAAATCGTACACCTCGCCCGGGCGCAACAAATGAAGGTTTTTACCCGCGGCCCGGAATTTTTCGACGGCGACGGCGTGATCAATCTCGATCGGCGGAAAGGTGTCATAATGCACGCCCAGAATTTCCCGGCAGCGGACAAATTCGGCGGCCTTGACGGCATCTTCCGGTCCCATCGTGAAGTTGTCGCCGATGCACAGCGCGGCAAATGTCAGCGGGGTGGCTTCGCCAATCAGCTTCATGTCCAGCGTCAGGGCGGTATCGCCGGAGAAATAGAAATTTCCATCCGCGCTCTCGACCACGAAGCCGCCGGCATTGCCGCCATTCGTGCCATCGGGCATGGTGCTGGAGTGAACGGCGTTGACGAGTTTGGCGCGGCCGAACTCGAAGGGGTGACCGCCGCCGTGATTCAGCGGATGGACGCGGGGTGCCCCTTCCTTCTCCAACCACAGGGCGACTTCAAAATTGGCAATGACGAGCGCGCCGGTGCGTTTGGCAATTTCCACCGTGTCGCCAATGTGATCATCGTGTCCGTGGGAGACGAGGATGAAATCCGCCGGCACCGACTTCACATCAATGGCTTTTGCCAGGGGATTGCCGGAAATGAAGGGGTCAAACAGCAGGCGCTTGTCGCCAGCTGTGACCGAGAAGCAGGAATGACCGTAGTAAATGACTTTCATCACATTTACGATTTGCGATATACGATTGGCGCGCGTCCTTCAGGTCTTCACGCGCGGGAGAAATCGTAAATCCAAAATCGTAAATCGCAAATCATTTACGCCGCCGTGCTCATCTCCGGTTCCGATGAATCCAGGAAGCCTTGCAAGTGGCGCACGCGCGTCGGGTGACGCAGCTTGCGCAGCGCCTTGGCCTCGATCTGACGGATGCGTTCACGTGTGACGTTGTACATCTTGCCGATCTCCTCGAGGGTGCGTTCGTAGCCGTCGAGCAGTCCGAAACGCATTTCCAGAATCTTCCGTTCCCGCTCGGTCAGTGTCGTCAGCACGTCGCTCAACTTCTCGCGGAGCAGGCTGTAGCTGGTGACTTCCGACGGATTTTCCGCGGTCTTGTCCTCGATGAAATCGCCGACGCTGACATCGCCGTCATCGCCGACGGGCGCGTGGAGCGACACCGGCTGCTGCGCCATTTTGAGTAGCGCGTGGATGCGCGCCACCGGCATGTGCATTTCGTCGGCCAGTTCCTCCGGCGTGGGTTCGCGGCCCAGCTCCTGCGTGAGCTGCTTTTGCGCGCGCCAGAGCTTGTTCATGATTTCGATCATGTGCACCGGAATGCGAATGGTGCGGGCCTGGTCGGCAATGCTGCGGGTGATGGCCTGGCGGATCCACCAGATGGCGTAGGTGGAAAATTTGTAGCCGCGGCGATACTCGAATTTTTCGACGCCCTTCATCAAGCCGATGTTGCCTTCCTGGATCAAATCCAGGAACGACTGGCCGCGGTTGGTGTATTTTTTGGCGACGGAAACGACGAGGCGCAAATTGGCCTCGGCCATGTGTGTTTTGGCCTTGAGCCCCGCGTCGGCCGCTTTTTTCAAGTCGCCGAACGCTTTGGCAAACTCCTCGCGCGGCATCCGCACGAACTGCTCGAGCGTCTGGATTTTGGCGCGTTCGGCCTCCATGGCGGTCCGGCGCTCGGCCGTGGTCCGCAAACCCTCAAGGTCGCGGAGATGCCGCAGGCTCGCCTGGAATTTTTCATGGACGTTGCCCGCCACCACAATCATTTCCTCGACCACCTTCTGTTTGTAGAAAAATTTCTGGAAGGTTTCCTGCAATTTGACGCCGAGTTTCTTCAATTCCCGCTGCAGTCTTTCCTTGCGGCCTTTTTGCAGGGCCTTCTGCCAGGCAAAATATTTCGCATCCACCTTTTGGTCGAGCGTACGAACCTTTTTAATAAGCCGGCGCAGGTCGCGCAGATGCCCTTCGCGATTGGCGATCTTCTTGTCCACAATCACGCGATCAAAGCGTTCCTTCGGGGGTTCGGACAAAAGTTTTTCCGCGATGGCAATGTGTTCCTTGGCGGCGAAACCCAGGCTGTAAACGATCCGCTTCATTTCGATTTCGGCCTCCTCGATGCGCTTGCAAATCTCAACCTCCTGCTCGCGGGTGAGCAGCGGCACCTTGCCCATCTGGTTCATGTACATCCGAACCGGATCATCGAGAATTTCCAGCCGCGAGTCCTCGTCCTGTGGTTCCTCGGGTTGCGCGGGCTCGGGCTGCTTGGCGCGTTCCGCCTCCGCCTGGTCCATGACGATTTCGATGTCCAGGCTGCGCAGTTTGCTGAGCAACGCGTCGAGGTCTTCGGGACTGAGATTGTCCGGCAGCACGTCGTTGATGTCGTCGTAGGTGATGTAGCCGTGCTCCTGCGCCAGGTGCAGCAAGGTCTTGACCGTTTCGGTCAGATCCACCGTGGATTGGGTGGGGGCCGGGGCGGTCACCCCGCCGTTTTGCAGGCGCTTCTCGGCTTCCGCAATGGAACTGGCCGTATGTGTCCGCTTGCCATTGGCCTCCGTGGACTTGGAAATATCGCGTCGCGAACTGCTGGCAATGACAAAACGGCGGCGTTCCGGAGTGGATTTTGCTGCGGCACCTCGTCTTACATCCCGGCGGCGGTTACGTCCCGCGCCGTTCGGCGGCGTTGTTTTTCGATTCAGCATAAGTTATCAGACCTACATTAACCCGTTTTGGTTCAGTTAAATTTACAGAGTTTTCACCCCACGAGTTCGCGTCGTCTTGGCACAACTCTCACTCGCCCATAGAACTTCGGGAGAACTCGAACACCAGAAGACCGACGCGTCGCCACCTTAACTCCTTTTCCAGGAAATTCAAGCAGAATCGTATTTTCCAGAATGAAACCCAGGATAAGCGAGGTTTTACGCCGATTTCAAAGGCCATTATAAATTCAAATAATTGAAAATAAACGACTTATGACAATCATGACCGAGAGGCTACCTTCGCGATATCCAAGGCAATTTGTTCTCGTAACTCAGCTGCAGATGCAAATTTTTTCTCATTACGCAATTTATCACCAATTTCAACCTCTAATTCCCGGTTATAAAGATTACCGTTAAAATTCAGCAAATGTGCTTCTGCATGAGTGACTTGTGATCCGGATGAAATCGTTGGCCGCAAACCAATGTTTAAAGCGGCGCGATAGGTTTTTCCGCCAACATTCGCCTGGCCGGCATAGACACCATTTGGAGGAAGTGCCAGACCGGTTACTTCCAGATTTGCAGTGGGAAAGCCCAACTGCTGACCCAAACGTTGACCTTCAATCACCCGACCCGAGATCGCGTAGGGTCGCCCGATCATTTGACTGACGGAGTCCAGGTCACCCGCGCGAATGAATTCGCGGATGCGTGTGCTGCTGACGATCTGGCCATCCAGGGAGACGGCGGCAAGTCCGTGAACGGCAAAACCAATTTCGCCGCCCAGTTTTTTGAGCAAGGGAACATTGCCGCTGCGTTGGCGGCCGAAGACAAAATTCGCGCCGACGCAAAGGCTTTGAATTGTTCCCGCCTCCCGCGTCAGGCTCCGGATAAATTCCTCGCCGGTCTGCCGGCTGAATGGCTCGTCAAAATGGATCAGCAACAGGGTATCCACACCGAGTGATTCGATCACCCGCAGCTTTTGCGGCAACGAATAAATCAGCGGCGGCACGCGGTCCGGGGCGACGATGGTATTGGGATGCCGGTCGAAAGTGAGCACCAGCGCGAGGGCATCGTGCTGGCGCGCATCGGCAATGGTTTGCCGGATGATTTGCTGGTGCCCCAGATGCACGCCGTCAAAAAAACCGATGGCCAGACAGATCTGGCGTCCGCCCGGCGACAATTCATTTGCAGCGCGGATAATTTTCATGACTGCGCGAGTTTCAGGAAAGGGAGCACTCTTTTTTCCAATTCCGCCGTCGTCAATTTCAGAACCTCGGCCAGCGGCATGGCTTCGGTCACGTCAAACTTTCCGGACGCCAGGCGGCGGAGCGTGGCCAGGTGCGCGCCGCAGCCGGCCATTTTGCCAAGTTCATATGCAATGCTGCGGACATAAGTGCCTTTGGTACAGGCAATACGAAACCGGCCCAGCGGTTCACGATAATCGGTGAAGCGAAAATTGTAAACATGAACCAGCCGTGGTTCGCGTTCGATCTCAATGCCTTTGCGCGCCAGTTTGTAAAGCGGCACGCCGTGCTTTTTAATGGCGGAAACCATGGGTGGGATTTGCATCAGGTCGCCGATGAACGTGGCGGCCGCTTCGTTCAATTGATCCAGCGGCAGCGGCGGAACGGGTTTGGTTTCCGTGATTTCGCCATCCGCATCGTAACTGTCCGTCGTCTCCCCGAATTTGACCGTGCCTTCGTAGACCTTGTCGTCGCCCATCAATTTTTCCGAGAGCTTGGTGCCGCGGCCCAGCACAATGACGAGCAGGCCGGTGGCGTTGGGATCCAGCGTGCCGCAATGGCCGACTTTTTTGATGCCGAACTGCCGGCGGATGGCGTCCACCACGTCGTGCGACGTGGGGCCGGCGGGCTTGTCAATGAGGATGGCGCCGTCGAGCGGAGAGAACTCTTGCATGAGCAATCACCTGGCGGAATTCAGCGCGCGCTTGATGGCGGCGATGACGCGGCGTTGGACGGAAAGCGGTTTGCCGGGTATGCGGGCGCCGGCCGCCGCCGAATGGCCGCCGCCGCCGAATTGCGCGGCAATGTCGCTCACGTTCACCCGGTCACTTTTGGAGCGCAGACTGATGCGCGTCATTTCCGGTTCAATTTCCTCAAAGACGCAGGCGACCACCACCGGCTCGATGTCGCGGATGTGGTCAATGAGTCCTTCCGTGTCGTCACTTTCCGCGCCGGTACGGGCGAAATCGGCCGCTTTGAGCCAGAACCAGGCGATCCGGTTGTTATGGGTCAGCCGAAACCGGCTATAAACATGTTTGAGCAGCCGCGCGCGAGAGAGCGGATACGATTGATACACCTCGTCGCAAATTCTGGCGAGGTTCGCACCGCGAGTGACCAGTTCCGCGCCGACGTGGAACGTGCCGGGTCGTGTCGTGGCATATTGAAACGAGCCGGTGTCGGTGGAAACGGCAGTGAAGAGACAATCGGCAATCCGCCGGGTGATGGGCCAACGTGCCACTTTGAGCAGGCGGTAAATCAATTCACCACAGGACGGCTCCCGTGCGGAAACCCAGTTAATATCCCCGTAGCGGGTGTTGCTTTCATGATGGTCAATATTGATGAGGAGCTTCCGGTGGCTGATGCACGGGACCACGTTGCCCAACCGCTCGAAACTGGCGCAATCCGTGGCGATCACGCAATCGAACTTCAAGCCGCGTTTGGGTTTTTGCAACAAGCCGTCGTCGTTGAGGAATTTGTATTTCTGCGGGACGGCATCTTCGTTCCAGCAGGCCACCTTTTTGCCTTCGTTTTGCAAGGCCAGCGCGAGACCGAGTTGCGAGCCGACACAATCGCCGTCGGGCCGGATATGTCCGGCGATACAGAAGGTTTTGCTGTTGCGAACCGCGTCCAGAATGCGGTCAATGATTTGGGGATAACTTTTCACGGTTTATGCGGTCTGGTCATCCGGGGCGGTTTTTTCCAGTTCCTCGATGATTTGCAGCACGCGGTTGCCGCGCACAATGGAATCGTCAAAGGCAAATTTCAGTTTCGGCGTATATTTCAGCACGATGGCGCGGGCGACCAATCCCTGGATGCGGACGCGCTGTTCGTTGAGTGTCTGAAAACCGTGCTTCTGCTGGTCGGGGTTGCCCAGGATGCTGATGAACACGGTGGCAGACTTGAGATCGCCGGCCACATCCACGTCGTTGACCGAAATCAGACCGCATTCACTCACGTGAAATTCGCGGCGGATGGCATCGCCGATTTCACGCTTCAACAGTTCGCGCACGCGCTGGAGTCGGAGGGAAGGCATGAGAGTCCGGGTTAAGGTCCGGCACCCGGTGTGCGGGGTGGTGCGTCCTGCCATTTTCCAGAATCCGAAGCCCGGACTGGGGGGCCTGATTTCATAGTTTCGCCGCCATTTTCTCAATGGAATAACTCTCAATCACATCGCCAACCTGGAAATCACTGTAACCTTCGATGCGGATACCGCATTCCATCCCTGCGCGGACCTCGCTGACTTCGTCCTGGAAGCGGCGAAGCGACTGTGTGACGCCCTCATAAATGACGTCCTTGCGCCGGCGCAGCCGGACCTTGCCTTTGACGATGCGCCCGCTGGCAACCATGCAGCCGGCCACGGGCGCGCCTTTGGATAATTCGAAGACCTGCCGTACTTCCGCCGAACCGATGATGTTTTCCTTGACGACCGGTTCCAGCAATCCGGCCATGGCTTCTTTCACCTCGTCAATCAATTCATAAATAATCGCGTACAGTTTGATCTGCACGCTCTCGTGCTTGGCCTTTTCGGCGGCAGTGCTGTCCACCCGCGTATGAAAGCCAAGAATCACGGCGTTCGATGCCGAGGCCAGGGCCACGTCATTTTCGGTGATCGTGCCGACGTCGCTGTGAATGATTTCAAGTGAGACTTTTTCCGCCTCGATTTTTTTGAGCGCATCGACAATCGCCTCGACCGAGCCCTGGGCGTCGGCCTTGACGACGACTTTGAGCACCTTGCTTTGTTCCGCGGCGAGCGTGGCGAAAAGATTTTCGAGCGTGACTTTTTTGTCCTCCTGGCCCTCGGCCCGGGCTTGCAGAAAGCGCTGCTCGGCCAGCTCACGGGCCGCTTTTTCGT
>Ga0265338_10007561_pt1 | contig 13435 bp, 16 predicted proteins | sample 42126metaG_FD_193579 | JGI IMG/M metagenome (GOLD analysis project Ga0265338, IMG submission 193579) | Rhizosphere microbial communities from Carex aquatilis grown in University of Washington, Seatle, WA, United States - 4-21-26 metaG | ecosystem: Host-associated > Plants > Roots > Rhizosphere... | reverse complement strand
TCAGATAACTTAGACACTTTGTTTGACAACCGCCCGATTGGCCTACGTAATGTTCAAGAAAGGGCTATCTTTAAGGTTCAAGCAAAAGTCTTAGACGCTTTTAGGGATTACTTTAAGGCCAATGATTTCACCGAGATGAACAGCCCTAAGCTGTTGGCAGAAGCAACTGAAGGCGGAGCGGAAGTCTTTAAGCTTGATTACTTTGGCAAGACGGCTACTCTGGCTCAATCAGCCCAATTCTACAAGCAGATGATGGTGGGTGTGTTTGAACGCGTTTTTGAAACCAATCCAACCTACCGAGCTGAGCCCAGCGCCACCACCCGCCATATGACCGAGTACATCACCATTGATGCTGAAATGGGCTTCATTGAATTTGATGAGCTGATGAACTTTGCTGCCGGCGCCTTAATTTCTGTGGTCAAATCCGTTGAGCACTCATGCAAAGAAGAACTTACTATGTGGAAGGTCGAGCCATTTATCTTACCAAAAAAGCCTGAGGACGTTCCGCGTATTGGTATCCACGAAATCCACGAGATGTTTTTAAAAGACACCAAAGAAGACCACACTGGCGAAGATGACTTGGCTCCGGCTGAGGAAAAATGGATTTGTGAGTACGCCAAGCAGCACTTTAAAAGCGAAACTGTGCTTGTAACTGGGTGGTCATCCAAGAGCAAGACCTTTAAGTTTTACCATCGAGCCAACGAGCAGCACCCCGAGATTGCCGACCGAGCCGATTTGCTGTTCCGTGGAGTCGAGATTGCCACATTAAGCATGCGAGAACATCGTTACGACCGCCTCGTTAAACAGCTTGAGGCTATGGGTGGAGACCCCAAGAGCCCCGGTTTTGCGCCGCTTCTCAGCGTTTACATGTACGGTATGCCTCCGCATGGCGGGTTTGGCTGGGGTCTGGAGCGCACAGTCGAGAAAATTATGGGCCTCAATAACATCAAAGAGGCCACGCTGTTCCCTCGCGACATGAACCGCCTAACGCCATAAGAACTTTGCCTTAAGTTCTCTCAGAGCCTACAATAATCTTGATGGCATCAATTCAGCCAATCAACATAGCCTATATTGTTGCAGCAGCTGGCTTGTTGGGCCTAGCCGGCTGGAGTTTAGTTAGCTACCGCAAGCAGCCTTCTAGGCTGACTAAATACCTTGGCCTAACGGGGCTGTTTGCCAGTCTCTACTTTTTAGCCAATGCCCTGCCCTTTATCGTGACAAGTAATTTAGATGTCTTGCGGCTGGCTATTAATATCGGTGACATCTTTTACTATTCAACTATTTTGACTCAAGTTTGGTTAATCTGGTATTTAGCATTTAATCAAAGGATTAAACTCTGGCTGTTGCTTGCTCCGGCGCTTGTCTTATCCCTAGCCGTCTATATTAGCTACGTTTATAACATCTGGCACACCCACGTTAGCCTACAATCTGGCAGCTTAAACTATAGTTGGCCAGCTCTTGCTTTACGGTTCGATGCTTTGCTAGCCTCGCTTTTGATCATTTCCGGAGTTTGCATCATTAGACTAATTGGCACGGCCAGTAGTTTTTTGGGGCGGATGAGAATCTTAGTACTCGCACTAGCTTTCCTAGCTGGCGGCATTAATGGCGTTTACAATACTTTATTCCTACGCGGCTTAAATGACTCTCCTGTTCTCTGGGTTATTTATGTGGTGGTGTTTGGCCTGCTGCTAGTAGTTAGCTTAACGGGCCGCGTACACAGACAAAAAGCTAGCTAAGGAAGATTGGCTTTACCAGAAGCTAAAACCAACCTACAATAACGCTAATGCTATCGTTTTATCCAATTAGCGTAGCGTACTTAATTGCAGCAGCGGCTTTATTTGCCTTAGCCGCCTGGAGTGTGTCTAGCTATAACCGCAGCAAATCTCCGCTAACTAAGTACCTGGCTATTAGCGGCTTGCTGGCTGGGGCCTACTTCCTGGTTAATTCGGTGCCGTTTATTCTGACCTCTGATATTAATAGTCTTAAAATCATTGTGGGTATTGGCAGTGTGGCCTACTACGCTGTATTGGTGGTGCAAGCTAAGCTACTGTGGTACTTACTGTTTGGTGATAAGCGTGACTATCGCTGGCTGTATTCTCCAGTGCTAATTCTAGCCATCATCGCCTACTTCATTTCACTTAATGCCTCTTGGCAGCTGCAGCCAACCCTAAGTTCGGGCGCACTTAACTACAATTGGCCGCCAATTTTGTTGCTACTTGATGCTGTGCTCGACTTGTTGTTTATAGGTGTTGGCGTATGTGTGCTTAGGCTGGGTAATAGCGCGAAGAACTTTCGCGGTAAAGTTCGAATCTTTAGCTTGTCGCTAGCCTATATTGCTGGCGGTATCCTCGGCGTCTACAACGCCTTGTTCCAAAATGGGCCTAATAATTCTCCGTCAATGTTTTTAATATATGCCCTAGTTTTTGGCCTATTACTGGTAGTTAGCTTGATCGGCCGCTTTCAAGCTGGAGAACAGTAAAACAGCTATCCAATTAAACCTGGTTCCAACCTGTTGAAAAAGCTTCCGATTGATGTTACAATATCTTGGTTCAAAAGCCACGACTGGATGCGCCGACGTAGCTCAATTGGCAGAGCAACAGTTTTGTAAACTGTAGGTTGGGGGTTCGATTCCTCTCGTCGGCTCCAGTAAACATGCCGGGTTACCCAAGTGGTCAACGGGGGCTGACTGTAAATCAGCTGGCTTTATGCCTTCGGGAGTTCAAATCTCTCACCCGGCACCAATGCCCAAGTAGCTCAGTGGTAGAGCACTTCCATGGTAAGGAAGGGGTCGCGAGTTCAATCCTCGCCTTGGGCTCCAGATAATTAGTAAGTTAGGAAGCAACAATGCCAAAGCGTAACCGTCCATTCGTACAAATGCGCAGCGACGAAGACCCTACAACTGTTTATACAACTAGCAAAAATCCGAAGAATTCTCCGGATCGCTTGGTGCTGAAGAAGTATTCAAGTAAGTTGCGTAAAGTAGTTGAGTTTAAAGAGTCTAAGTAACTGCTACAATTAGCTTAGAGCCGTAAGCCTTGTGTGCCCGGCTGTAAAGGGGCATGGTATAACGGCCATTACGGCGGTCTCCAAAACCGCAGATCGAGGTTCGACTCCTCGTGCCCCTGCCAATAATAAATAAAGGACTCTTATGAGCGGCGCAAATCCAGAAGAATCCATTGTATTTAGCGGCAAGATTGGCGAGGTAGTCCATATTTCTCAGCCCGACGGTCGGGTCTTTGAGCAGTATCGTCGCCCTCCAGGAACACGGCTTATTATAATTTCGCCAGACAATAAGATTTTAATTACCAAAGAGCACCGGCACGAGACTAACTCTATTGATCATCGACTACCTGGTGGCAAGGTTTGTGATAGTCTAGGGCAATATAATGAGTTACGGCAAAGTGGCGCCAATATCCTGGAGGCCGCTAAGGCTGGAGCAATCAAGGAAGCTTTGGAAGAAACTGGGCTAGAAATTAAGAATCCACAACTTATAACTAAGGCTAACGCTGGGGCCACCGTTGATTGGGACTTATATTACTTTTTGGTCAGAGATTACACCGAAGCCGAGGGTGGCCAACGGCTTGAACACGGCGAGGACATTGAAGTTAATTGGATGACGAACACAGAGATTATAACTGCTATCAAAAACGGGCAAATGCACGAGTGGCGCAGTGCTGGCGTACTGTTGGGGAAAGTTCTGCCAGATTTAGCTAGCTAAACCCGACGAACTCTGCGACGAGTGTTTTCTACTAACAAGTTGGCTAGATACCGCGGTTTATTAATAACCAGATCTTGAGCATGCAAATAGGCTACGTCATCCCCGCCAAAGCCACGCTTAAAGACCGATACGCCAGCAAAGCGGTGATGCGGCTGATCATGTGGGGCCACACCCCAAAAGTTATAACGCGTCATCCCCCGCTGCTTAGCCTCGGCAATAGCTGCCCACTGAATGGCATAAGCTCCCGGGTAATTACGTGCCTCAGGGGTGCTAACGGCGTAATGATAAACAGCTTCGTGTCCCCAAAAGATAATAAATGCTTGGGCTAGCAACTTATCTTCATAGCTGGCAGTATAGAGCAGAGCTTGGCCAGCACCAGCAAAGATTTCGAATTGCTTGGTCAAAAAGTTCTTAGAAAACGGCACAAACTTTTGTCGCTTGGCGGTTTCGAGTTGCAAGTCATAAAAGCCATCCAGGGCGCTAGCATCGGTGGTCGAAGTAACTTGAATACCTAACTTTTCGGCTTGGCGTAGCTCATATCTGGTGCCCTTGCGCATTGCTGATAGCAGCTCTTCGTTAGTCTTAGTGATGTCGAGTTGGTTAGTTAGCTCAGCGTGCAAGTGCATTGGCGCTGGCTTAAAGCCCAACTGGCGGAATAAACCTACCGAGAAGTCATCCTCAAGCAGTTGTGGTCTGAGTCTAACAAAAACACACTTTTCTCGTCCGGCTTGCTCTCGTAATTCGTTTGCAAAGGTTTTAACTAAGTCGTTATCTCTAAAATTGATGATTGGGCCACCAGTTACTGTTAGGTAGCGCCCACGTCGAGCTGCCTCAACAATTGATAGCATGACGCCAATCAGCTGCCCGTCTTTATAAAAGCCCCGGCGCAAAATAGTTTTGCCAAGCGCCTCATGGAACTGCCCCCAACCCCACGACTGCAAGAAGTTGGCTTCTGGGCGGCTCAGCAAGAAGTTATCCCAGGTAGCCTGGTCGGTAATCTCAGTTATTGTGATTGCAGCCATTGGTTGATCTCCTGAACAATTTTATGAGCTTTTGCTTGATTTATTAACTGGTGGGTTGGCAAGTTGATAATACTTTTGCAAACTTCCTCCGACTCTGGGCATTGCCCTCGATAATTAGTTGATGACATATAGCGAACTGGCGAAATCGGAGCATCGTACCAAATATCTGCTACAAAAATACCACGAGCAGACAAATGCTTAAGGAGAGTTGCTCGGTTTTGTACTAATATCGGGAACCTCAAGTTGGTGGCTTGACCCAGTTGGCCAACGAGCTCAGAGAATAGAATACTTGGATTCAGCTCTTTGGCGTAAAGTTCAGCTATAGTGCGTCGATGCTCCAACTGCTTATTTAGCAGATTAAGCTTGTTGCTTGCTAGTTTGGCTTGCCAGTTTGCGATTGCCATGGGCCCGTAAAAATCGCTATCAACCGATCGCGACATTAGTCCAAGCGCCTTATAAAGCGCGTGTAAGTATTTGCCAATTCCAATTTGATAGCCACGCCGGACTTTAGTGGATAACATTGGGTACTGACGATCCCGACTGCGTTCGCCAAGCGGAGGTTTAACCCGCTTGACTTGAGGTAACTGATATTTGGGATTACGCACGATTAGAGCTCCGCCAGCAACTGCGTCAACGATCTTGTCTCGGCCAAACGATAACATTACCATGTCGCCAACCGTGCCAACCTCTCGGCCACCGGGGTAATGAGCACCCAAGCTGTGGGCCAGGTCCTCAATCAGCGCCAAGTCATGCTGTTGGCAAACTGCACTAATGGCTGCAATGTCGCAAGCAAATCCCAGGGTGTTCTGAACAACCACAGCCTTAATATCGGGGTTATCCTTAAGTGCGTCTTCTAGTGTTTTGGCAGAGAAATTTAAACTTGATTTATTGATATCCAGATATTGAACACTAGTGCCAGCCGAAGCAACTGCCTTATAAACTGCATAGCAAGTGAACCCAGTAATAGCTACAGTTGAACCTTCCGGCAAGTCCAAAGCTTGGATAGCCAAAACTAGAGCCTCCCTGCCCTTATAAACTAATTGAACTTTGCCACCGTAACGCTGTCCTAGCTGCCGCGTAAGCACTTCTGGGGCGCCCTTGCCTCCGCCAAGTAACGCTGCCACGACATCAGACGTTTGATAGTTTGAGCCAAGCGAATTAAAGACTTTCATGCTAGCGCCTCGCCAATGATCTTGCCGACAGCTTCTGGCTGATCAAAGAACGGTGCGTGACGACTACCATGAATCACATTTAACTTTGACCCTGCGATTAATTGATTGAGTTTACGGCCGTCACTTAGCGGAGTTAATGCATCCTGGTCGCCCCATATTAAGGTGGTTGGTGCGGTAATGCTAGCAATTGGCAAAGTTTGATCGGCCGCCAGCATATTGAGCATAGTTTGCTTCATGTTGGGGGTTGCAGTGTTATAGTCTTGTGACCGGGCTAAACGATAAAGCAACTGGCGGGCTTTATCCGAGGAGGTTAATCGCTTGCCAACTTTAGCAGCAGTGCCAAAAACCAGCCGTTTCAGGCGTAACCGAAGCTCATTATGATAAACACCAGCGCTATCAATCAGGATGAGTTGATTGATGCGCTGTGAGTGCTGGGCAGTAAAGGCCATGGCAATGCGGCCACCATTAGAGTGGCCAACTAACACAAAGGGGCCTTCCTCAGCCTTGGTGGCTGCTTCTAGCCACGAGACGTAATCATCAAGAGACCAAATCTTATCACTAGCGGTGGTTAAACCGGGAACTTCTAGCATAACTGGGTTAAAGTCTTGCTTGCGTAGCCAGTCCAACAGCGGCTGCCATTTATCTAGAGAGTAAGTCCAGCCGTGCAAAATGATCAGGCGCTTCTTCATAATCCCCACTTTTCTCGCCAACGTTGCCACACCAGTTCGCGCCGGCAAAGTTTACTAGCATCAGCTGGATCAGCTAATAGATGTTCAATAATGCCTTCTAAAAATCGCGCACCCTTAAACATAATTGTCTCGCCACCATTAAGTTCAGTTGTTAAATAATCTAGGGCTGGCTTGGGCTCGGTAAAACAAATTACATTACTATAGCCCAGTTGTTTGAGCTTCGGGGCGGTGTATTTACTAACCCGTGGCCCCATTAAGACAACTTTCTGCAGTTTAAGAGCAGCGATTTCGGTAGCTAGGGCCTCGTGTTCAGCGGCTTCGGATTTGCCTTGTTCGATCATGTCACCTAGCACCAACCATTTGTCTGTGGCCGGATAACTACCAAACAACTGCAACATGGCCCTGGCAGCATCTGGCACCGAGTTGTAGCTACTATCAATAATCGTGGTTTGCTTTATGCCAGCCAACACCGAGCTGCGACCAGGGGGCAAGACTAAGTTCTTAAAGCTTGGATCAAGGCTAATATTAAAGTGTGCACAGACTTCGGCTACGGCCAATACCGACAGAGCCGTCTCATGTGGGGCCAGCACTGGTAGTTGATAACTAGTCTTGTGAGCTGTAAATGATACGCCAGTAGCACTAACTTTCCAACCAGTAACATCTTGCGGACTAATCGGCTTCAAATTGGCTTTAATTTGCTCAGTCTGCTTCATAATCAATGGCTGTGCAGCGTTAACGATGACTAAGTTCTTGGTATAGCGCAGGTAGTTGCCGAATTCCCCCGCAATAGCTTCTTCAACGCTTGAAGCGGCTTGTTTATCAAAGTTAGCACTGTGGCTCTTATCACAGCTTAACCAAATTGTGACATCAGGCCGCAAGAACTTAGCAATAAACTTAGCTTCTCCGGGCCGGTCAGAATCAGCTTCAGCTACATATAGACGCTGCTCTGGCAACTTGGCCAGCACCTTTAATGGCGCCAGTAGTGCCAGCCAAATCCACTCTAGTTTGGTGCTGTTAGTCGGTTTTAAGCCCAAGACATCAAAAGAAATCCCAAAGGCACTATTGGCTTTATGGGAGTAGTGAGCTTTAGCGCCAATTTGAGCTTCGAGTAGGTGCAGCAACGTAGTTTTACCACTAGACCCTGTTACTACCACAATCTGCGGTCGCCAACGGCGCAGGCGAAAGTTAGCCCAAAATTGAAAATAGCCGGCTACTGGAAAGTACAGGGCTTGCTTAAGACGCGATATCATTGCTAGATTATACCATTTCTCCAAGAGAATCAGAAGCTCTAATGGTTATGACTGAGCTAGACTTCCAACAATTCTCTTGGCCTTGATATCAGCTGGATCAATTTCTAGAACTTGCTGATAGACTTCAATCATTTTTTGACGCTCGTGGCCTTTGGCATAAGCGTCTGCCAGTAGTAATAATGACTTCTTGGTTTTTTCCTGAGCAATGGCTTGTTCGAGTGCCCAAATGTACTTAGCCGAGTTAGAGGTTTTGGCATAAGCTTTTGCCAAGCCAAGATAGCGGCTAGCACTGGGCTCGAACATGATTGATTTTTCGATAGCAGCAATAGCTTTAATGGAGTTGTTATTCTCGTTGTAGGCTAGACCCAAGTTGTACCAAGCGGCTGCCGTTGGCGCCAGTTGGGCCGAGATTTGAAAACACTCAATGGCATCATCGTAATTCTTTAGAGCCACATAAATTAATCCCAGTCGGTTATAGGCTAGCGGATCCTTGTGGCTAAGTTTTAGCACCTTTAAATAAGCTTTTTCGGCAGCTAAGTACTGGCGCTGAGTGTATAGTCTGCTGGCGTACTCTTCTAAGTCCTTGAGCTGTTTTGATTTCTGGGAGTGCGTTACAGCTTTGGTCGCAGCCGGCCTTCGCATGGCACTAATCTCTCTAATGGTTACACCAACGATCACCGCCAAAATGACGAGTTCTAAGATCATAGTGCTAGCGCCAAGGCCTCCAAGGCCACCCGTGGGCCAACATTAGCTAGTAGCTGGGTTTGAGCGCGTTCTAGCGCATTAAATTGGCCAATAGTGCCAGAGCTGCGCTTAACCAAGCGGCTCATACTATCCACCAAGGCTAAGGCTCTAGGTTTAGACCGAGCTTGGCCGCTCATCACTAAGCGGTTAAAGGTTGATCCAGACAAAAATTCTCTAGCAAAACCCAGCTCTTCTTCTCTAGTTTGCCTGACTTCTGGGTCGTGAGCAAACGATAAGGCTTGGCCAACGCTGGCTGGTTTTAGTTGTTCCACTATAGTCCAGGTGGGTTGATCGAGTTGGCTGCGTAAATAGTGCTCAATTTGTTCCGGACCGGGCTGCAGAAACCTGACAACTTGGCAACGCGACTGAACGGTTTCCAGTAAAGAGCTAACGTCGCGGGTGATGATAATGATAATAGTTTGTCTGGGGGGCTCCTCAAGTGTCTTGAGTAATCGGTTCTGGGCTTCTTTAGTAATGCCGTTGTCGGCTTCAATGATTACTATGCGGGTGGTTTCAGCCGCAAATGGCCTCAAATCCAAAACTTGCTGCAGCTCCTGAACTTGTTCTATGCCAATAGTTTGGCCAGTATCAATAATCTTTAAGTCCGCAAACGTCCCACTGGCAACATTTTGGCAAACTGCACAACCATCCGACCCACCAGCTAGGCAATTTAGGCGGCTGGTTAATGCGGTGGCGGCAAGTCGGCGGCCAGTGCCCGGGCGCCCAACAAAAATATAACTTGTAGTAGCTGACCCGAGAGCGTCTAGTTGGCGCTTTGTAATTGGATGATAGAGCGGCCCCATAGCCTTATTATATGCCTATTCCAGGGTATCTAGGTAGTCTTTCAGGGCTTTGGGTAACTCGCTAGTGACTTCTATGAAGTTTCCGTTTGGGCCAGTAAAGGCCAGCTTGTGAGCATGTAAAAAATGCCTATCTAGCCTTATATCAGCTGAGCCATAGAGATTATCCCCTATAATCGGGTGTCCAATTGCCGCAAAATGCACTCGCAGTTGGTGGGTACGTCCGGATTTTGGCCAGGCTCGCAAAAGGGTGGCTGCTGGATAACGCTTTATAACCTGGTAATCTGTAGTAGCCAGTCGCCCTCCCGGCTGGACAGTCCTTTTAATACCAACACCAGCCGCAATTGGTAAATTAATTTCTGCTTGATCGTGAGGCAAGACACCTTTAACTAGGGCTAGGTACTCTTTTTGAACAGCCCTACTGGCAAATAGGCGCTGCATGTAGGTTTTGGCCGTTAGATTTCTGGCCACAATAATTAGCCCAGAAGTATCTTTATCGAGACGATGTATGATGCCAGGTCGAGAGCGATCAGGATCACTAGTGTGCTTAATCACGAAATCTACTAGGGTATCGGCTTTGTTGTTTTGCCCCGTTGGATGAACTACCAAGCCGGCCGGCTTATCAAGCACCATAATGTCATCATCTTGATAAATAATTGGAATACGCAAGTTGGCTGCTCGTCTAGCAACTGGTTGGTAGCTTATGCTATCCCCTGGCTTGGTGATTTCGCCGGGCTTGACGGCTAAGCCATTTAACAAAATCTCGCCTGAGCGAATAAATTTAGCGGCTGCACTACGTGTAAGGTTGAGCCAATCTGTCGCGACAACATCTAGTCGCTCACCCGACTGCTTAATACTAATTTTATGACGTTTCATTAACGAATTAAGCTTGAGGCTTCGGTGAGGTCGCGCTTGCCACCCAACAGGATCAACCTGTCGCCTGGATAAATAACTTCTCCGCCGGTTGGCCTAACTATACTCGAGCCATCTGAGCCGTTAATAGCAATAACCGTGGCCCCCATTGAACCTTCTACCAGGAACTTATGCTCGCCCAAGCGCTTCCCTGAGATTGGCGAGTGTTCGCCAACAATCATTTCTTCTACCTGTAAGTCTTTGTCGCTAGCATCATTTTTAATAACGTCTAGGTAATCAACCACATTTGGCCTCAGCACCATAGTTGCCATATGATAGCCTCCAATTTGATACGGTAAAGCCACGCGGTCGGCGCCGGCTCGCTTTAACTTAACCTCGTTATCTTGGCGGTTAGCTCTAGCCACAACGTAAACTTTATCGTTAAGCGACTTGGCGGCCAGTGTTATAAATAAATTCAAAGAGTCTTCGCCGAGGCTAGCTACTAAGCCCTTGGCGTGCATTAAGCCAGCATCAAGCAAGGTGCCTTCAACCGAGCTATCGGCGCAGAATGCCAAATAGCCGCTAGCTATGGCCTCGTCCACTTTCTCTTGGTCACGATCAATGCCCACAAACGGCATGTCTTCGTTGGCTAACTCATGTGCCACCTGGGAACCTACACGACCAAGCCCGCAGACAATATAATGATCTTTTAACTTGTCGATTTTTGCATGCATGTGCCTAATTTGCGCCTTACCGCTAACCCCAATCATATATTCCGCAAACCACTTAAGCAAATAACCAATAATCAATAAACTAGACAGATCTAGAAAAACAATTAAAGCTCTGCCTGAAGCAGTTTTGGCTTCGTATAGCGAGAAGTGAGTTAAAACTAAAGTAATGGTGTCGTAAAAAGCCGTTGGGTAGCTGAGATGTTCAAAAACTACAAACCCAATAGTCCCGATACCAAGAAGTAGTACCGATAACAAAGAAATCCGGATTAAAGTCCTGTTACTCCGGTTGCCCACTCACTCATTATATAACGCTTAGGCTATAATCTAGAAGCCTTGTTCTAGGATAGCCTTAAGAGTCTTGAGGTCGGCATCATAACGCACCTCGGCTAGGTGTTGTAATACTGGCGCCGCTAAGCTAAATATGCTGCCAGTATCAATCTGGTTATTAAGGGTTAGCTCGGTTTTCTCGGGTCCCAGGGCCCTTAGTTGATAAGTGCTGGTAAACGTAATTGGCCCGGTATTGCTACTGGCTGCGATCATGTCGTGGCCATTGTTCGCCGTAACTTTGGCCGATAGCTTAAGATGCTTGCCCATGCCGGTTTGTATAAAATGAATCACGCTGTCTTTGCGCATACCATTGGTAGTAGCGATATCGGCCACATTGGCTTGCCAGAGCATGTAGTTTACTGGGTTATCGAGGAAATCAAATACTTCTTTGATCGGTCTGCTCACTTCGATAGATTGGGCAAAGCTAACCATTATTTTTGTATTATAGCCTACCAAAGACCAATATGACTAAATACTAGCGCTTACTGAACTGAGGAGCTTTGCGAGCTTTCTTGAGGCCAGGCTTTTTACGTTCTTTCTCACGAGGGTCACGAGTAAGCAAGCCAGCTTTTTTCATACTAGGGCGCAAATCTGCACTAACTTCGAGCAAGGCTCGAGCGATAGCCAATTTAGCGGCGTCGGCCTGACCGCGTTTGCCGCCACCAACAACCTTAATGGTAGCGTACATCTTTTCATTATTGCCGGTTAGCACTAGGGCTTGGGCCAATTCCGCTACCAGGGTGGCGTTATTGAAGTACTGCTCGGCTGGCATGTCATTAACCATGGTAACGCCCTTGCCACTATATAATCTGGCAGTAGCGATGGCAGCCTTGCGGCGGCCAACTGCGTAATAGTATTTTCCTTCAGCCATTACTTTGCGTCCTTATCTAAGTTAAGTTCAGTCGGAGTCTGGCCGGCATGGGGATGGTCTTTGCCAGCATACACCTTGAGGTGCTCCATGCGCACATCGCTCAAGCGATTCTTTGGCAACATACCCCTAACGGCATTTTGGATTACCCAAGCTGGATCCTGAGCCATTTTTTCAGCTAAAGAAGCCTCTTTAATACCACCAGGATAGCCTGAATGACGGTAATACTTCTTGTCTTCTAATTTGTTGCCGGTAACTTTAATTTGAGCAGCATTAATAACGACGACGATATCACCAGAATCAAGGTGAGCGGCATAGCCTGGCTTGTGCTTTCCCTGGAGAACTGTAGCGATGCGACTAGCTAGACGACCTAGGGTTTGATCTTTGGCATCCACTAGATACCAAGCATGGGTAATTTCGGTTGGTTTGGGTGAATAGGTTTTCATGACTTAGCTCCAGCCTTAGCTTTAGTGGCTGGTTTCTTTGTGGTAGACTTAGCCTTTGTCTCGGGCTCATCAGCTTTAGCATCAGCAGCAACTTCGGCCTTAGTGCCCTTAGCTGGAGTGTCAACAATTAGCGATAATGAAGCCATTAGGGCATTGTCGCCGCGGCGATTAGCTAGCTTTACGATGCGGCTGTAGCCACTGGTACGGCTAGCCATACCAGGTAGTAACTCTAATTTTAGTTTCTGGACAGCTGATTCAGTGGTCAGTACTTCCCTGATCGCTCGCCAATCAGCTAGAGTGCCACGCTTGGCCTTCGTCACTAAACGGTCAAATTCTGGAGCAACTTCCTTGGCCTTTGCTAGAGTAGTCTCTAGCTTCTCGTAAAGCACCAATGAGGTTAGCTGACCACGCACCAAGGCCCGGCGAGGACCGGCGTCTCTAGATAATTTTCTACCTTGGTAAGCGTGGCGGTGCATATTAGGCCTCGGCGTCCTCGTGAACAAAGCCTAGTTCAGCTAGCTTTTCCTTAACTTCGTCGTAAGCCTTAGCTCCAAAGCCCTTTAACTCTCGTAGCTCTTGGTCGCTTAACTTCATGACGTCTTTCATGGTCTTAACGTCATTATTAACCAAAGCGTTGGCAGTTCGTGGGGTAAAGTTAACTTCTTCGATGCTAATCTTTGCAGCGTCGTTCTCGCTACGTTCTTCACTGGCAGCACTGGCAGTAGCAACTTGGCCCTTACCGGCAACTACCGAGAAGTGATCGACTAATACTTCGGCAGCTTGACTTAAAGCATCAGCCGGCGAAATAGTACCGTC
>Ga0265338_10007560_pt1 | contig 13435 bp, 13 predicted proteins | sample 42126metaG_FD_193579 | JGI IMG/M metagenome (GOLD analysis project Ga0265338, IMG submission 193579) | Rhizosphere microbial communities from Carex aquatilis grown in University of Washington, Seatle, WA, United States - 4-21-26 metaG | ecosystem: Host-associated > Plants > Roots > Rhizosphere... | reverse complement strand
GCAAGGAATCGGGACTCTCGGAGGTGGCGACGACGCAGCACCTCGTGTTCCTCGGCAATCCCGGCACCGGCAAGACGACCGTCGCGCGCCTGCTCGCGCAGATGTACCGCTCGATGGGCCTCCTCAAGCGCGGCCACCTCGTCGAGGTCGACCGCGCCGGGCTCGTCGGGCAGTACGTCGGCCTGACCGCGATCAAGACGGAACGCGTCGTGCGCAAGGCGCTCGACGGCGTGCTCTTCGTCGACGAGGCGTACGCGCTCGCGCGCGCAGGCGAGCGGCTCGACTTCGGCGACGAGGCGATCGAGACGCTGCTCAAGCGCATGGAGGACAACCGCCACCGCCTGGTCGTGATCGTCGCCGGCTATCCGCGGCTGATGCGGATGTTCCTCGAGTCGAACCCGGGCCTTCGCTCGCGCTTCTCGCGCGAGATCGACTTCCCGGACTACTCGACCGACGAGCTCGTCGCGATCTTCGGCCGCTTCGCGACGGACGCCGAGTACCGGGTCGGTGAGGGTGCGGCGGAGGTGCTGCACTCGATCTTCGGCGACGTCGAGCGCGACGAGCGCTTCGGCAATGCGCGCTTCGCGCGCACGTTGTTCGAGCAGGCGCTGAACGCGCAGGCGCTGCGGCTCGGTGCCGGCGACGTCGAGCAGCTCGGGCACGAAGCGCTGATGTGCCTCACGCCCGAGGATCTCGTCGCGGGTGCCCGCGCGCTCGGCGAGGAACCGGCAGCGCCGCGTGGCGGCTGGTTCAACCGGCGTCGCTGACCGGGCCGCGAATGACGCTGCGTCCACTGTGGGTCTGGCGTCTCTTCCTGCTGGCGTTCGCGGTTGTCTACCTGGCAAGCCCCGGGTTGCAGCTGTGGCTGCCGCCGCTGATCCCGTTTCTCGCCGCCGCCGCCGTCGAGGCGCAGTTCTTCGTCTCGGGTGCCCGCGCCGGCCGGCGGCGACGGCGCGCCTTCGCGGATCCGGGGCCGCAACAGCAGGACCTCGAGGAGTTCGGCTGGGCGCGTCACACCATCACGGTCGGCCTGGACGAGGCGGAGCTCGTGCTGCGCCCGGGCGAGCTCGGGCACGACGAGATCGCCGAGTGGCTGGAGCTCCATCACGACGAGCTCACTGCGCTCGGCCCCGGCCGCCACGAGCTGGCGGCGATCACGACGGTGTCGAGCCCCGTCCTGCCGTTTGTGCCGCCGCCTCCCGCGCCGCCGCGCCGCCGGCTCCAGGTACGCCTCGTGCAGGCCCTCGTCGTGCTGGCGCTCTTCGCCGGGTTGTTCTTGCTCGACACGCGATCGGAGCACTGGCAGCACCTCTCCGCGTCGGCGCGTGCGGCCACGGTCGGCGCGCTCGACCGGCAGGCAACCCGGATCGCCGGGCACCCCGCGCAGGTGATCTGCGACACCGCGGGGCACCACGTCGGCTCCGTCCAGGACGCCGACGGGCTGGCCGAGGTCGGCGGCAGCCGCGCCTGGTTGACGCCGCAGATCTGTTACCAGCTCTACCTGGTCAGGCACACGGGCCGCGCCGGGCCGGACGCGGGCCAGGCCGTCGCGGTGCTCGCACACGAGTCGTGGCACCTGCACGGCGAGTCCAGCGAGGCGCTCGCCAACTGTTTCGCCTACCAGTCCGGTGTCCACGTCGGCGAGGCACTCGGGCTGTCCGCGTCGACCGCCCGCGGGCTGATGAGGCAGCAGCTGGCCGACAACTCGTCCGACTTCGCCGACACGCCGGAGTACATCGTCCCCAGCGGCTGCCGGCAGGGCGGCAGCTTCGACCTGCACCTCGACGGCGGCTACTTCCCCTGACGGACGATCGCTGCGACGACGCGCGGGTCGAACTGCGTACCGGAGCAGCGTTGCAACTCGGCGAGCGCGTCGTTTGACGTGCGCGCCGCGCGGTACGGGCGGTCGGTCGTCATCGCGCTCAGCGCGTCGCACGCGCAGACGATGCGGGCGATCAGCGGGATCTGCTCGCCTGCCAGCCCGTCGGGATAGCCGTTCCCGTCCCAGTGCTCGTGGCAGGAGCGCACGAGGTGGCCGACGTGGCCGAGCAGGCCGCCGACGCGCTCGAGCATCCGTTCGCCTTCGATCGTGTGCTGTTCCATCAGCCTGCGTTCCGCGGTGTCGAGCGGCCCGGGCTTGTTGATCAGCTCGCTGGGAATGCGAATCTTCCCGACGTCGTGCAGGAGCGCGGCGAACTCGGCGTCGCGGCGCTCGGCCGCGTCGAGGCCGAGCTCGTCAGCCACGCCGAGCACGAGCTCGACGACATGGCGGCTGTGACTGCCGGTGTATGCGTCGTCGGCTTCGACGACGTCGCCGAGCAGGAACGCCGTGCCGCGGTACGCATCCGAGAGCTCGAGCGCGTTGTCGATGCGGTGCTCGCGTTCGCGTGAGAAGAGCCGCAGCAGCACGATCAGCGGGAGCACGAGGACGACGAGCGCCGTGTGGTTGCGCACACCGAAGGCGACGGCGAGCGCGACCGGCGCGAGCGCCATGTCGACCAGGTAGACGATCCAGACGAAGCCGAGGATCGACCGAGGCCCGATCCGGTGCGCGAAACCGCCGATCAGCGAATGCGCGAGGTCGAACGCGAACTGCGCGAAGAGTGCGAGGACGTACACCGGCCACGCCGACCACCGCAGCGGCAACCCGCCGGCCAGCGCGATCACGAGCACGGGCCCGAGGGCGTGTGCCGCGGTGGAGAGGAGCGGCAGAGCCCGGGTCGGGTCACGCAGCGGCCACGGCCGATCTCCGACCGTGCGCAGGACGAGGCCGCTCGCAACCGCGAGCGGCACGGTCCCGATCGGCAGGGCGAACAGCATCGGCACGAGGACGAGCTGCGTCGGGATCGCCGAGCCGATGCCGACTTCGAACTCGACGCGGGAGACCGCCGCGTAGAGCACGACGAAAAGCGCGAACTTCCACCATGCGAGAGACGGGCCGCCGTGCAGCGCGAGGGCCGCAATGCAGCCGCCGAGCACGACCGGGCCCCAGGCGGCCCAGACGAGCCGCGTGTGCCGCTCGATGCTGTTCGTATCCCGCTGCCGCGCGTCCCGGACCAGAAGGTCCTCAGAGGCGACCGTTGCCGCAGTCGTCGTCACGAATCGACCATCGGCTTTCCCGCAGGATCGAGATTTCCCTCGAACGAGTGATCAGGCCGCGAGGATGTCCCTCGCAAGGGTGATGCGGGCTTCCCGAATCGGCCGAGGATGAGACTCCATTCTGCGGACGAGGGTTGGAGGGTCACATGCGGCGGTTGGCGGTTCTGCTCTTGGTGGTTGCGACGGCGGCGCTCGCGTCGACGGTCGGTACGGCGCGCGCGGGCGTGATCACGGGCCTCCTCGGGGGCGGCTGCGGCCCGACGGTGCCGGCGTTCGCCGCGTGGGGCGACTGGTCGGGCTACTACTTCGCGCCGAACGGCGGTTTCGAGGACGGCTCGGCGGGCTGGTCGCTCTCGGGTGGCGCGACGGTCGTCACCCAGGACAACGAGCCGTGGTTCCTCGCGGGCTTCGGAACGCATGCGCTCTCGATCCCGGCCGGCGGCAGCGCATCGGTCTCGGTCTGTTACGGCCTCACCTACCCGGGCGTCCGCGTCTTCGCATCCGGTACCGGCGGCCCGGCGACGATTCACGTGCGTGTGCTCGCGCACAGCCTGCTCGGTGTGCTCTCGGTGCTCGACGGCGGGACGTTCACCGCGGGCTCGCAGTGGAGCCCTTCGCCGAAGATCTCGACGCTGTTCAGCGCGCTCGCCGCGCCGCTCGGATCGAAGTCGATGGAGCTGCAGTTCACGGTCGAGAGCGGAACGGCGCAGATCGACGATCTCTTCGTCGACCCGCTCCTCGTGAGGTCGTAGAGTCGTAGCGGCTATGGAGCCGCTGAACATCTGGGACTACGAGCGCCTGGCTGCAGAGCGGCTCGACGCCGGCGCGCACGGCTACTACGCCGGCGGCGCCGGCGACGAGCTGACGCTGCGCGACAACGTCGCCGCGTTCCAGCAGTGGCAATTGCGCCCGCGCGTGCTTGTCGACGTCGCCGGCTGCACGACGGCGACCACCGTGCTCGGCCAGGAGCTGGCGATGCCCGTGATCGTCGCGCCCGTCGCGTTCCAGCGCGTTGCGCATCCCGACGGCGAGGTGGGGATGGCGAGCGCTGCGCGCGACGTCGGCACGGCGTTCTGTCTCTCGACGCTCGCCACCTCGACGGCGGCGCAGGTTGCGGACACCGGCGCGAAGCGCTGGTTCCAGCTCTACGTCTTCCGCGACGAGCACGTCACCGCCGACCTGGTCGCGCAGGCGCGCGACTCCGGGTTCACCGCACTCGTGCTGACGGTCGACACACCGGTGGTCGGGCGCCGCGAGCGCGATCACCGCACCGGCTTCACGATCCCGCCCGAGATCACCGTCGCGTCACTCGGCCAGGGCGGCGTCACGCCGGCCGAGGCGTTCGCACAGATGTCCGAGTCGGTGTCGTGGCACGACATCGAGCGGCTCGCGAGCGCGGCCGGGCTGCCGGTGCTCGTGAAGGGGGTGCTCACCGCGGAGGACGCGCGGCTCGCGTGCGAGCACGGCGCCGCGGGCCTTGTCGTCTCCAACCACGGGGGGCGTCAGCTCGACGGCGTCTCCGCGACGATCGACGCGCTGCCGGAGGTGGTCGAAGCGGTCGGCGGCCGGATCGAGGTCTTGCTCGACGGCGGCGTGCGGCGGGGCACCGACGTCGTGAAGGCGCTCGCGCTCGGTGCGCGCGCCGTCCTCGTGGGGCGCGCGCCGCTCTGGGGGCTCGCGGTCGACGGCGAAGCGGGTGCGCGCAGGGTGCTCGAGCTCCTGCGCGACGAGATCCTGCTGGCGTTGAAGCTCGTCGGCTGTCCCGCGCCGGCAGATGTGACGCGCGATCGCGTGCAACGGCGGACGGCACCACTACCCTGATCTCCATGAGGGGGCTCGTGGCGCTGGCCGTCGCCGTGTCGGCGGCGCTCGCACTCGCAAGCACGCCTAGCCGCGCCGACGCGCCGGCCAATTGCGGGCTGCCGTCGAAAGGCCCGTTGTGGGTCGACTACGCGGGCCACAACGCGCCGATCGTCCCGAAGCCGGGCCTCGTGCTCGCGCTCTCGTCGGGAACGGTGCTGCCGGCCGAGCTGCGCGCCGCAGGCGCCGCGACGATCTTCTTCGACCTGCACCTGAACGACCGCATCGGCACGCCGAGCAAGCCGGTCGATCCGTCGACGATCGCGGCGAAGGCGAAGAGCGAGTTCGACTTCGCGGTGCAGGTCAGCGGCTGCAGCACACCGCTGATCGCGGAGAACGAGCTCTTCGGCGCGCAGACGCCGACGCCGTGGACGCCGACGATTACCCAGTACCGCGCGAACGTCCTTGCGCTCCTGCAGGCGCTGAACGCGCTCGGCGCGACGACGGCGATCACGATCGCGAACCCGCCGAACACCGGCGGCGACGCCGCGGCCTGGTGGCGCGAGCTCGCGAAGACGTCGATCCTCGTGCGGCAGGTCTACTTCACCTCGCCGGGCCCGAAGGGGCTCTCGAAGCTCGGGCCGGTGCGCGCGAGCCGCGCGTTGCGGCAGGGCCTGCGCGGGCTGGTCGCGCATTTCGGCCAGATCGGGATCCCGGCGAGCCGCGTCGCGCTCGAGCTGCAGTTCCAGTCGGCGGCCGGCGACGGCGGCCGGCAGGGCCTCGAGCCGAAGTCGGCGTGGCTGGAGTTCGTCAAGCTCGAGGCGCTCGCCGCAAAGCAGGTCGCGAGCGAGCTGCCCGTGGAGGGGATCTGGTCGTGGGGCTGGCCGTCGTTCTCGGTCGCGGGCAACGATCCCGACAAGCCTGCGGCCGCGTGCGTGTATCTCTGGGCGCGCGATCCGCGCTTCTGCAACGCGCCCGCGCTCGCCGGGACGTTCGACACGTCACTCACCGAAGGTCAGCTCCTGCTGCCGGCCGGCGTGCGCTGCACGCTCGGCGACGCGCGCATCCTAAAGAGTGACGTCGGGCGCACCGCCGCGGTGACGGGCGACCTTCAGTCGGCCGCCACGGCGCTCCTCGAGCGTGCGGTGCTGCGCGCCGACCAGCCGATCGACCCGCAGACGGTGCTCGCTGCCGAACGGGCGATCGTGCGCGACCGGTTCGGCCGCAGCGTCGCCCGCTACCAGGCGGCGCTCGCCGCAGCTCACCTGACGCTCGCGGACGCCCGCTCGATCATCACCGACCGGCTCGCGCGAGACCGCGTCGAGGAGCGCTTCCGCCCGCAGCCGGCCACCGCGACGGAGATCGCCGACTTCCTCGCGACGTACGCGGCGACACGCGTTCGGCTCGTGTCGGTCACGCCCGAGGCGCCGTGGCTCGGCGACGCGTTTCGCGGCTTTGCCGTCGACTCGATCGCGCCGAGTGAGGTGTTCGACCTGCCGCAGGGCCATCGCTCCATGCTCGACACCTCCGACGGACGCTTCGCGGTGCTGCCGCTCGGGCCGCCGCTGCCGCTGTTCGCCCTCCCGCCGGCGAGCGCGCGGAACGTGGCGCGCGGCGTCCTCGGCCGCTTCGCCCGCGACGACGTCTTCCAGAGCTGGCTTGCGACGCAGCAGGGCCGCCTGCTCGCAACCGCCGTCTGCGCCCGTGACGCGCTGCCCGTCAAGGGCGACGTCGACCTGACCGCCTGGGCGCCCTTCCTCGGCGACTGAACGCTGGCACACTCCCGCGATGCGTTTTGTCGCTTGCGCCGCGTGCATCGTCGCACTCGCGCTGCCGGCCGCCGTCCTCGCCGACGGCGACCCGGCGAGCGACTACCTGGTCGTGGGCGACGCGTACTTGCCGTATCCGCCGCCGGCCGCGCGGACGCAGCTCTACGCCGAGCTCGCGGCCGTGCAAAAGACGAACGGCAGGGTCAAGGTCGCGGTGATCGCGACGCCGACCGACCTGGGCTCGATCCCGAGCCTCTTCGGGCACCCGGCCGACTACGCGAAGTTCCTCGCGCTGGAGATCAAGTTCGCCTACACCGGCGCGCTGCTCGTCGTGATGCCGGCCGGGTACGGGTTCTACGACAACGGCCAGCCGACCCCGGCGGCGGACGCAGCGCTCACCACGCTCTCGATCGCCGACAAGTCACCCGAGGGACTGACGCAGGCCGCGGCGCAGGCGGTGACGGCGCTCGCGCACGCCGGCGCCCTCGCCTACACCGACACGCGGAAGCCGACGGCGCTGCCGCTGCCCGAGACGGCGCACGCCGGAAAGCCGGTCAAGCTGCTCTACCGGGCCACGGACGACAGCGGCCGCGCGGCCGTCGTGCTCACGGTGCTCGCCGGCAGTCGTAGGATCGCATTGCTCAAGGTCGCCATGCGCGCGGCGGCCCCGGGCGTCATGTACTCGGTCACCTGGCACGTCCCGGCGAGCGCGCACGGCGCCCTCGCCTTCTGCGCCCGTGCGACCGATCCGAGCGGCAACCGCAGTCCGACCACCTGCGCGAAGCTCACGGTCCGGTAACTTCCCCGGGGTGCGCTCGCTCTCGTTGCGGGGCAGGCTTCCGGCCGGTAGTGGCCTCCTGCTGATTCCGGCAGCGTCGCTCCTCGTCCATCAGCTGCGCTACACGCTCGCCTACGGCTCGCACGCGAACGCGGAGCTCGCGGCGCAGGGCCACTCGTATCTCGGTTCGCTCGCACCGTGGTTCGTCTTCGTGCTCGGCATCGGCCTCGCGCTCTTCCTGCGCCGGACTGCGCACGCGCTGCGGACCGGCGACGCCGGCGTCTTCACGCGGCTCTCGGCGGCGACGGTCTGGCTGCTCGCCTGGGTCGGGCTGGTCGCGATCTACGCCGTCCAGGAGCTGCTCGAGGAGCTCCTCGCCGCCGGCCATCCGGGCGGCGCGGCCGGCGTCTTCGGGCACGGCGGCTGGTGGGCTGTCCCGGTCGCGGCCGCCGTCGCAGCCGCCGTCACCGCGCTGATGCACGTCGCGCGCGCCGTGCTGCGCTTCGCCGCGGCAGCGCCCCCGCGCGCCCTGTTTGCACCGCTTTCGTTCGTCGTCCCGGCCGCGAGCGCCCTCGTCGCTCCCACGCCGCTTGCCCGCGCCTACGCGGGCCGTGCACCTCCGCTTCGCCTACCGCTTCGGTAGTCGAGCCGCGGGCAGTTTCCCGCGGTGCTGGAGGAGGTTCGAGTGAGCAAGCGATTGGTCGCGCCGTTGCTGGTGTTCGTGACCGGCTCCATCTCGACCTGACAACTCGTGAACAAAGGAGCCACTGTTGTGAAGAAGTTGGTCTTTCTCGTCGTCGTCCTCGCTGCGCTCGTCGTGCCGACGGTGGCGTTCGCGCACGCACGGGTCAGCCCGCCGGTCTCGCTCGCGAAGCAACTCCAGCTCTACAGCCTCGCGGTACCGACGGAGAAGGAAAACGCGACGACCACGAAGATCGTCCTGACCGTTCCGGCGGGTTTCTCGATCGACTCGTTCGCGCCGAGCCCCGGTTGGCATCGGGTGCTGCAGCAGACCGGGTCGGGGGACAGCGCGGTGATCCAGAAGGTGACCTGGACCGGCGGTGCCGTCCCGACGGAAGAGGACTCGCTCTTCCAGTTTCTCGCTGAGCCGTCTTCGAGCGGGACGTACGCGTTCCAGGTCCAGCAGACCTACTCAGACGGCTCGATCGTCAACTGGGACGGCTCGGAGTCGTCCGACGCTCCCGCTCCGACGATCGAGGCGAAGTCGTCGCTCGGTGGCGGTGGCACCCCGGTGGCGGCAATCATCGCCATCGTCCTCGGCGCGCTCGGGATCATCCTCGCCGCGGCGGCGCTGCTCACCCGTGGCGGAGGGACGAGGGAGCTGGCATGACGAAGCGGGGGCGGAGCATTGCGGTCGCAACGCTCTTCGCGCTGGCTCTGGTTCTGCCGGGTGTGGCGTCGGCGCACGCCTACCTGGTCAAGACCGTGCCGACGCCGAGCGGGACCCTCAACGCTCCGCCCCCCGCTGTCGCCCTGACCTTCGACGAGGCGGTCGAGCCGCGCTTCGCGATCATCTCGGTCACGAACGCCGCCGGCCACCAGGAGACGACGGCTTCGGTGAGCCGCTCGCCGGCAAATCCCGACACCCTCGTGGTCCCGCTGCGCCCACACCTGCCGGAGGGCTGGTACCTCGTCTACTGGCGCGCCATTTCGGTCGACGGGCACCCCGTCCAGGGCGCGTACACCTTCGCGATCGGTCCGAATACGGGGCCACAGCCTCAGTTCCCCGTGCCGTCGAGCGCGCAGACCGCGACCGCCCCCAAGCTGCTGGTCGCGCGCTGGCTGATGTTCCTGACCGTGATGATCGCGATCGGCCTCTTCGTCTTGCGGATCGCGATCGCCCGGCCGCTCCTGCGGCGGGTCGAGGGGACGAGCCTGCGCTCCGTCACAGTCGCCATGGTGGCGTTCTCGGTCCTCGGTCTCCTCGCGATCCCCGTCTACCTCGACATCGCGACCGCGATCGACTCGTTGCGGTCGGACTTCGCGGTCGGGACGCTCGTCCCGCTGTTCCGCGTGACGGCCTTCGGACGCGGTTACGTCGACCTGGAGATCTGCTTCGCGCTGTTCTGCGTCGCGTCCTGGATCGCCGTCTGGGTCGACCGGCCGCAGCGCGAGCACCGCTCAATCGCCGAGTTGGCGGCCACCTCCGGCGCCCTGCTCGCCGCAGCGGCAGTCCTCGTCCTCCCTGGCACGTCGGGGCACGCGGGGCAGACCTCACCGCGCGGTCTCTCGCTGCTGCTCGACTGGCTCCATCTCGTCTCGGGATCGCTGTGGCTCGGCGGGCTCGTCGGCCTGCTGCTCGTCTGGGCAACCCTCTCGCCGGCGAAGCGGATCGCGGGCCTCACCGTGACGGTCCCGCGCTTCTCGAACGTCGCGTTCGTCTCCGTCCTCGTCCTGATCGCCTCGGGCACCGGAGCGACGATCCTCCACATGCCGATTCTCGCCGCGCTCTGGCAGACGTCATACGGCAAGACGATTCTGGTCAAGATCGGCCTGTTGCTCGCGGCTATGTTCCTCGCCGCCTTCAACCTGCTGCGTACAAAGCCACACCTGGCCGCAGCGCGGGAGCGACCGGAGCTCGGGCCGCCTGCAGCGAAGATGCTGTGCCGGCTCGTCACCGGAGAGGCCGTGATCGTCGCCTGCGCCGTCTTCGCCGCTGCGCTCCTCTCGAGCCTCGCCCCGCCCGCCAAAGCGCTCGCGGAAGAGGGATCGGCGGTTGCCCACGTCGGCCCCGGCAACGTCGTCCAGGTAGTCCACAAGAACGGCTATACGATCAAAGTCCTCGTCTCCCCGAACCGAGCCGCGGTTCCGAACCGTTTCGCGCTCCAGCTCACGAAGGGGACGACCCCGGTTCGCGGCGCCGACGTGACGCTCCAGTTCGCGATGCTTGACATGGAGATGGCAAACCAGGATTACCAACTCGCCGAGACGAGTCCCGGAATCTACTCGCGCCCCGCCCCTGCTCTCGTGATGGTCGGGCACTGGGGCCTCACCTACGCGATCACACCCAAGGGCGCGCAGCCGTTCACCGTCCTCCTCGTCGACCACGCGACCGGATGAGCGGCGCCCGGATCAGGCTTCTCGTGGCTTTCGTCGCGCTGGCGGCCGGTGTCACCGCCGCGATCGTCGCGATCCTCGTCATCCACACCGTCGTCACCTGATGGTGAGCAGGCGACTGGTCGCACCGTTGCTGGCGTTCGTCACGCTCGCGGTTCCCGCGTCTGCTTCCGCGCACCCGAAATCGGCGACCGTCGCCCTCGACTACCGGCTCGTGCTCGACCGGGCGACGGGCGTGCTGCCCGGGGTCTCCGTGCGCATCCTCGACGGCGACCGCGACCTGCGCATCGGCGTCCGCCATGGGAGCCTCACCGTGCTCGGCGACCTCGACGAGGCGATGCTCCGCATTGGCGCGACCGGCACGTGGGTCAACCAGGCCTCAGTGACGGCGCAGGCCGCGCGGCTCACCGGGGTGGGCCACGGTTGGCGGCGGATCGGCGGCTCGACGTTCACGTGGCACGACCACCGGCTCGCGCCGCCGCCCTATGACGGCGGGCGCACGGGCACCGTCGCGCGATTCACCATTCCGGCGACCCTGAACGGGAGTCGCGTCACGATCGGTGGCGCGTTCGTGCGCTACCGCCGTCCGTCTCCGTGGGCGTGGCTCGGCGCCGCGGCGCTGGTTGTCGCTGCGGCGATTGTCGCAACGCGGCTCCGGCCGAAGGTGCGGTCGCCGCTCGCGCTCGTGCTCGGCACGCTCGCCGGGCTCGCGGCGCTGACTGCGTTCGTCACGTTCGGCGTCGCCGACGCGCCGAACGGGCAGGCCGCTTGGGTCCAGCTCGGGCTCGGAGTCGTGCTCGCGGTCGTCGTTGCGGTCGCGCTCGTTCGCCTCGAGGGCGAGCGGCGGATCGTGCTCGCGGGGCTCGTCGGCGCTGCGGCCGCCGTCGGCAACCTCGGCACGCTCGGCGTGTTTCGTCACGGCGTCGTCGTCTCCGTGCTGCCGGGAGCCGCGAGCCGCACCGTCTGCGCGCTCGCGGTCGCCGCGGGGGTCGCTTCCGCCGTGACGGTGTTCGCAGGCCACGAGGCGGCGTCATGATCGCAGGCCCGCCCCCCGTGTACCCGTGGCCGATCGGGGTCGGGCCGCGCTACCACCCGACGGCGTACAACGCGGCCGTCGCAGCCGGCCGCTCCGTCGGAACGCTGCGTTGCGCAATGTCCGGCGCGAGCTTCGCGGTGCACGTCGAGCTCTTCGCCCGCCGGCAGGTGATGATCGTGCCGCCGTCGATCGGCGTCGGCCCGCGCGGCTGCACGTATCCGCTCGGGACGAACGCACCGACCGGCGTCGTGCGGGTCGCGCGGCGCGGTCTCACGCTCGGCGATCTGTTCCGCGTCTGGGGCCGTCGGTTGACGCCGTCGGCGCTGCTGTCGTTTCGCTACCGCGTCTCCGTGTTCGTCGGCGGCCGCCGCTGGCACGGCGAGCCGGGAGCGGTCCCTTTGACGAAGCACGCGGAGATCGTGCTCGAGGTCGGCGGCTACGTCGCACCTCATCCCAGCTACCTCTTCCCGAAAGGAGACGGATGACCCGGCGCCTGCTCCTCGCGTCCGTTACGTTCGTGGCGTTGGCCACGGGCTGCGGCGGTTCGTCGAAGCCGACATTCCCGACGGTGGGTGCGGCGCGCACCTATGCGCTCACCGACTTCCAGCCGGCGGGCCCGGTCACGGTGGGCAAGCCGACGCGTGTCTCGTTCACGATCATGCAGCCGGACGGCAAGCCGCTCCTTCACTTCAAGCGCGGGCCGGGGCCGCATACGGGCGTGCACCTGATCATCGTGCGCCGCGATCTCGCGACGATCGTGCACGTCCATCCGCCGATCGCGGCCGACGGCACGATCAGTCAGACGATCACGTTCACGAAGCCCGGCCCGTACCGGGTCGTCGTCGATGCGTACCCGAACACGACTGGCCCGCAGCGCAACTTCCAGCTGTTCGGCTCGCTGCGGGTGGCGGGCACGTACGTCCCGGAGAAGCTGCCGCCGTTCTCGCCGACGGTCGTCGTCGACGGCTACCGGATCACCATGCACGGCCGTCCCACGCTGCACGCGATTCAGGCGGGAGCGTTGACGATCACCGTCACCGACCCGAGCGGGAAGCCGGCCGAGTTCACGCCTTGGTTCGGCGCGCTCGCGCACGCCATCTTCTTCCGCGCGGGAACGCTGGACTACTTCCATACGCATGTCTGTGCGCCCGGCGCCTCCGGTTGCACGAGCTTCCTCGGCGCCGCCAAGGTGACCGGCAGCTCGTCGACGCCCGGGAAGCTGAACGTCGGCGTGCTCGTGCCGGTCGCCGGCACGTGGCGTCTCTTCCTTCAGTGCCGGGTGAACGGCCACATCCTGACCGCGCCGTTCACACTGGCCGTCAAGCCGTGAGCAACGTGAAGAGGCCGTTCCCGCTAGCCGTCCTCGCCGCCCTCGTCGTGCTCTTCGCGGCGCTCGCTGCGGTCCCGCTCGCGCGTGCCGACGGCGATCCCGCGAGCGACTACCTGCTCTCGCGCTCGACCTTCGTGCCCCCGGACCTCGGCATCTCGACCGCCGACGCGGCCCGGCTCGCGGCGACTGTCGAGACGGCGCGGTCGCGCGGGTACGTGATCCGCGTCGCGCTGATCGGGAGCGCCTACGACCTCGGCTCGGTCGTCTCGCTGAACCGCATGCCGAAGAAGTACGCGCAGTTCCTCGGCGAGGAGCTCGAGTTCGTCTACCGGGGACGGTTGCTCGTCGTGATGCCGAACGGCTTCGGGGTCTCGAGGGCAGGCAAAGCGCTCCCCGCCCAGCAGAAGCTCGTCGACCGGCTGGCGGCGCCCGGCGCCGGCGGGCCGCGGCTCGTCCAGGCCGGGATCGACGGCGTGCGCGCGCTCGCCGCGGCCGCCGGCGTGCAGGTCCCGCCGCCCGGCGCGGTCGGCGCTTCGGGCGGCGGC
>Ga0265338_10007559_pt1 | contig 13437 bp, 15 predicted proteins | sample 42126metaG_FD_193579 | JGI IMG/M metagenome (GOLD analysis project Ga0265338, IMG submission 193579) | Rhizosphere microbial communities from Carex aquatilis grown in University of Washington, Seatle, WA, United States - 4-21-26 metaG | ecosystem: Host-associated > Plants > Roots > Rhizosphere... | reverse complement strand
CGATGACGTGCAGGGTGCTCATCTCGGAGCCGCTGACAGAGGTTCCGTAGGCGAGATATCGTCCGTTGTCGCTGGGCTGGAACCAGTCGAGTGCAATGGTGCCGTCGGCGGAGAGCTGGTTGGGATCGACGACCACGCGGTCGGGGCCGGTGACTCCTTCGCGCGCATTTTCGCGAACGTAGAGCACGGGCTGGTTCTGCGAGCCTTCGCGCTTCGTATAGAAATAATGTTTGCCCGCAATCTCGGGAGGAGTCACGCTGCCGATCGAGAGCAACTCGGTCAGTCGTTGGTGGATGCGCGCGCGTCCGGGAAGAGGATCGAGCAGGGCGCGCGTGTAGGCCATCTCGTCGGCGACCCACGTCTGCGTTGCGGCGTTGTTGCCGTCCTCGAGCCAGCGAAAGTTGTCGATGACGCGCGTGCCATGAAACATTTCCGCGATGGGCTTCGACTCGGCGGGAGGAGGCGCATCGGGCGCCGCTTTCGAAGACTTCGAGTCGTCGGCCGCATATACCCCGGCAGCCACAAGAAAAAGGGAAGAGAGAGCCCAGAACAAACGCCAACCTCCTGCCATAAAATCCTCTGAGAAAAGCGTACCAGAAACACAGAAACAGATTGCTCGCTCCGCGAGCAATCTGTTTTCACCACGCGCCTTGAGATGCTAGAATAAAAAAGAATGTCGAGGCCGAGGCCGGCCGACCACACTCCTCAGTAGCTCAATGGCAGAGCATCCGGCTGTTAACCGGAGGGTTGTAGGTTCGAATCCTACCTGAGGAGCCATTCTTTCAGTAGGTTAGAGTCCCTTCCGTGCTGTTTCCCGTGCTGTTCACATCGTTTGCAGCGCAAGACCCACAATTTTCTTGTGCGCGTCGCGCATGTCCTCCGTTGCCGCGTCACCATAGATATTCATAGTGGTGCGGATGTCGGAATGCCGCATAAGTTTCTGTTGCACTCCAACCGGCGTCGCAATCGCGTCAATCCACATCCGGTACGAGTGCGGGAAGGTGTGCGTCCCGATGTGTCCGATGCCAGCCGCCTCACATGCACGGTCCAGCTCGCGCCACACTCCGGTGTAGGAGTAGGGAAGCCGCCCTATTTTCAGTGGACTTGCGAAAATCCAATCGCTGTCCGCTGGAAATTCCGTGGCTTGCTTCCACGCCTTCAACTGATCGAGCAATTCATCAGCGATGACCAAGGATTGACGTGACTCATCCGTCTTCACATCGTCCACGATGCGCTCAACGATGCCGCGCTCCACGCGGAGCCGCTTGTTGAGCCAATCCACGTCCGACCAACGGTGTGCCAGAGCCTCACTGATGCGTAAGCCAAAGCAGATGCAAAGCAAGGCAATGGTTCTGTGTGGCTCGTGCAATTCGGCACTTAACTTTTGAAACTGCTCAACCGTGAGACTTCGCACCTGTTTTTTTCGCTTGGAGACGCCTTTGACAGTCACTAGGCTCATGGGGCTGACTTGCACCGGAATGGATTGATTCCACATTGCAAAGTTCCACAATGAGCTAAGAATGCCGCGAACGTGCCCACGGCTCTTGCAGGAAGAAATGCGGATCAAGCTGTCGATTGTCGTAAGCAACCTACTGGGCGCCAGCGGGTTGCGCATTCTGCATGCTTTGGCAAAAGGCGAGACCGACCCCCAGAAGTTGGCGCAACTGGGAGATGAGCGGCTGCAGTGCACGGAGGAGCAACTGGTCGATGCTTTGACGGGAAGAGCACAGCCTGTGCATGGGGGGATGTTGGCTTTGCAGCTACAGCGGCTGCAGTTAATCGATCAGCAAATGGCTCAGCTCAATAGCATGATTGCGGCAGCCATGAAGGCGCATCAAGACGCCGTGATTCGACTGGCGGAAGTGCCCGGTTTGGGAGTGGATTCTGCGCAGCAGATCATTGCTGAAGTAGGGGCCCAGGCCAGTACGTTCTCATCGGCGGCGGAGTTAACGTCGTGGGTGGGAACCTGTCCCGGCAAGGAGGAAAGCGCGGAGCAGAATCGCAGCAGTCGCTCCGCCAAAGGCAATAAATACCTGCGACGAGTGCTGAACCAAGCAGCGCACGCTGCGGGCCGCGAAGAAAGGCAGTCATTTTCAAGTCGCGTTCCGGCGTCTGCTGCCCCGCCTAGGCTATCAGTCCGCCATCTGGGCCGTGGCCCATCGGCTCTGTCGTGTAGTTTGGAAGATCCTGCATGAAGGGGTGCGATTTATCGAGCAAGGCCGCGAAGTCGGTCCCCGAGAAAAAAAGAAACGTGCCCAGATGCTGGCTCGAGCCCTCCGCAAGCTCGGCTACGAGGTCACTATCACACCCGTTAACCAAGTTGCGCCCATGGCTGCTGTCTAGGAGAGGATTTTCGACGGAGTGAAATGGCCTGGTTTCAACAACGATCAAAACGGGCCTATAATGCCGCCATGCGTTCTCGGCTAACGCAGATCGTTGTTCTCGCTACAGCGGGTGTGTTGGGTTGGCGGACGCAGATTCATGCACAGCAACCCGATGCAGCCGTGATTCCTGAAGTCCAAGATCAAAGCTGCCCTCGATCCTCTCCTTCCCATGAAGCGCAACCCTCGGGCCCAGAAGTCTCAATCGACAACGTAACGTTTTCGGGCTTCCTCCAGTTGCCGGTCTCGGACCAGGACGAGATCGCCGCGTCGATCAGGCAGGAAGCACATGGAGACGCGCTCGACGGAGTGATCGAAGGGGCGTTGGAGACAGCCAGAGCAGGCTGGCAAAATCGTGGATACTTCAAAGTGCAGGTTACCGGAGACTCAAGGACGCTGAAGAAGAATGCTACTGATCTGCATCTTGCCCTCTTTGTTCACGTCGATGAAGGCGTGCGCTACACCTTGGCTGGGATTACGTTCAAGAACAACAAGGTGATCAGCAACGTCAAGGTCCTGCGCTCCGCCTTCCCAATCCATGACGGCGACATATTTAGCCGGGAGAGGATTGCCAAGGGCCTGGAGAATCTGCGCAAGACTTATGGCGCGTACGGCTACATCAACTACACGGGGGTTCCTGCCACCACGTTTGACGACGACAAAAAGCTGGCCTCTCTCGAAATCGACGTGGACGAGGGCAAGCAGTTTTTCATCAGCAGCGTCAACATCCTAGGTTTCGACGAACCCGCCACGCAGAAAATACTGAGTAACCTGGCCATTCATAGGGGCGATGTCTACAACAGCAGGCTCTGGGAGCTGTCCTTAATGCATATTCCGAGGTTACCGGACTGTGAATGTCGAACGCATTTACAAATGGACGATCACACAGGCAGTGTCGTGCTGACTTTGGACTTTAGGCCCTGTTCAGCCAAGTAGCAGCGGCACCCTCCTTCTGGTGATTCTTGTAACATCCCTATTACACTCAGAACCCCTGTTTCGGGCATTTTGAGTGTAATGGCCTGGTTACAGCAGGTGACGATGATCACAGCCGAGCTGTGCTCTTTCGTTCTATACTTCTGTCGTGCAATCACTGCCATCGGGAATATCGACGTGCCCAAGCTGCGACGGTGCTCTCAGTGCTGAAGCAGTCCAGTCTGCACCGCTTCGTTGCCCTCGCTGCAATGAGCTTTTGCTACCGCTGCGGGTTTCCGCACCTGGAGGGCTGATGTTTAGACAATTCCGAGAGAACATTAGCGCAGCCCAAGAAACCTACAAAGCAGCACGCCAGGGTTGTCGGTCAGTCCGAGATGCTTATCGAAAAGCAGACTGGCTTACGAGAGTTGGGTGGTTGGCGGTGCCAGCGACAATCCTCTCTGATTTAGTTGGCAGGTATCTTTCTCTAGCTTGGTACATCCGCTTTCCGCTGGAACTAGTGCTGGTTGCTGTTGCAACTCGGCCAGCACCCAGCAGTTCTCATGCTTCTGAGATCAAAAAACCTTAGCTGTCGAGAAATCCCCATTACGCTCATCGTGGCGCTGCGCTGGGCACTTGAGTGTAATGGCCTGGTTTCGTCAACCACGAACGAGCCGTACAGCGAATCGCAACGTATACGCAACTGCCATGTAGAGCAGGCAATTGATCGCAACTGACGATATTGTGATCATCATGCCCGGAATCGAGCTGCGCCAACCTGTTGTGAGCATCACAGACGACGGCCAGAATAGATACATCAAATCGGTGCTGCCAACATTAAGAACACCTGCTACGCCGAACCAAAGTAGGGCAAGCACAATAACCGAGACGCTCACTCCAACGATGCCGCCAATAAGTAGCACTTGCTTTGTGCTCATAACGCACCTCAGAGCAACTACACCAACCTCGGTGCGGATTATAAAGGTCAATTGGCGAAAAATCGCCATTGCACTCATTGATCCACAGGGCGTTGAGTTGGGCAGCGGTTCGTCCTCTTACGGATTCAACGGGTCATTCCGGTCGATTCGGATTAGGAGCCGGGTACAACCAGGGAATCGGTATTCCCTTCAGGTCAATTTTCTCGTGAGACTTGCGGGTACCGGCCTTCGATTTCCGCCAGCTCCCTCAGGAGTCCGCGTCTCTTGAGTTCAAAGATGACCGCGAGGCAAACCGCGTGTCCCAAAATCCTACGGATTGAAATAAGGATCCTTCGCCATGCGAATGAACGCCGCTTCCGATTCGGGAGACGAGCTGACGCGCCAATCGGCTTCCTTGTTGATGTCAAACCAGACGAGACATTTGATGAGGGGGAAACTGGCGTGGAGGGTGGGAATGATTTCATCGATCCACTTGCCTTTGTCTCCCCCCACCTGAGCGGAAGACATCTCTCCAATCATGATCGGTTTTTTCTTGGTTGCAAGAAGGGGGTAGATGTCCTGGAAAACCTGTTGGAAGGTCTGCCAGCCACCGTTTGTCGTGCCCCAGTTGTACCCATCGACCCCAGTCCAATCGACGTAGGCATCGCCTGGGTAGTAGTCCATCGTATTCTTGTTACCTCCGCGAACGTCCGTAACGTTTGGACACCACGCCCAGATCACGTTGGTAGCGCCCGCAGCAACGAAGATGTCGTGAATATGTCGATAAGCGGCAACGTACAGGGGCGCATTGTTGCCGCTCCACGCCTCGTCACCATTCATCTCCGCTGCGAAATCGAGGAAGAACCTTTTGCCGAGTGCTTTGGAGCCGTTTGCACGCGCCACGATCGTGGCATCGAGGCTTCCGTCAACGATCTTGGTGAAGTCGATCTTGTGGGGTTCCCAATTGACGAGAGGGATGCGTCCAGCGGCCAGATCTGCCTTGGTGATGGTGCCGGTCCAATCTTCGGTCCATGCATAGTATGTGAGGTGAACGGGGGGTGTCCGCCCGAGCTTCGCCGCGTTCTGGGCCAGATTACCGGCGCCGTAGTACAGACCGAGCAACGCACCCGCCGCCGGTTCCAAAATGGACGATCCACTGGCATTAGCTGCGCCGAGGAGGCAACCGTTGGAAGCAAAAATTACGACGCCCGCTAGAGCGGCTCTGAGAAGAATATTTCTCATGGGCGATACCTCCTAAGATGAACTTCGATTCCGTGACTTTGCCAGCTCTTCGAACCCCGAACCGGGGCAGATCTAATATAAACTTCAAAATTGTCAATTCGGGGTAGAAGACGTTGGATTCTGACGCAGTGATCCGGAAGTGCTCCAGACACTGCGCTGCTCACCATAGTGCTGTCAACAGACTCATGGCCGAAGCGCTGTGGGCTTAGGTTCGTTTCCACGATTCGTCGTAGAGAATACTTTAAGGAGCTGCCCCCATGTCAGTATCGACTGAGTCTCAACGAGATCGTCTCTCCCGCCGTCGCTTCTTTCGCTGGCTCAGCGTGATCAGCGCAGCGATGGGCGCGGGATCCCTGGTTTCGTCCGCCGAGACTCCTTCATCGCCGCCGGCATCGTCAGATGGCGAAGACTACTATGCCAAGCTCGGTGTACCGACGATTATCAATGCCGCCGGCACCTATACCACTCTAACGGCTGCCTGCATGCCCCCCCAGGTCCTGGCCGCGGTGCAGAAGGCCGCGCTCCATCCTGTCCGGCTGCACGATCTGCAGCAGAAGGCAGGCGAGTACATTGCGCGGCGCCTCAACTGCGAAGGGGCGGTAGTCACTTCGGGAGCTGCGGGAGCCATCAGCCTCGCTACCGCCGCCTGCATCCAGCACGCAAACTACGTAAGTATTTTGGATATGCCACAGGCACTTAGCGGCAGGAAGAATCAGGTTATCGTGCAGCGTGCGCACCGCTATGAATATGACCGCGCCATGTACCTCTGCGGCGCGCGCGTGACGGAGGTCGTCACGCTTGAAGACTATCGGCGCGCGTGTGGCGCAGGCGACGCGGTAATGACTAATTTTTTCAATGCGGCGGAAGAGGAGGAGGGGATCGCAGGGACCGCACAAATCGGCCGGGAAGAGTGGCTGCGGGTGGCGCACGAGTACAAAATCCCGTGTCTCCTCGACGCAGCCGCGGACATGCCACCGATCTCGAATCTATGGAAGTACACCGGCATGGGATTCGACCTTGTGACATTCTCGGGGGGTAAGGGAATGCGCGGTCCACAGAACGCCGGCCTACTTCTGGGCAGGAAGAGCCTCACGGACCTTGCCCATGAAAACAATAACCCGGGAGACGGCATAGGACGTGGCATGAAGGTGGCTAAGGAACAAATTGTGGGAATGGTCGCAGCAGTCGACTGGGTTCTATCGCACACGGAAGAGTCGATGCAAGGCGACTACCAGAAGAGGATCGATCTTGTCGCCGCTGCCGTAAAGGGCATCCCTTCTGTCAGAACGGAAACAGTGGTGCCGAAGATCGCCAACCACGTTCCACATCTCCTCATACGCTTCGACCCGGAGGTCACCGGCGTCACCACTGACCAGGTCGTCGAGGCTTTACGCACCGGGAAGCCTTCGATCGAACTGAACCCGAACACGGGGCAAAAACCCAACCAGGGAATTCCCGCGGATGCAAACACACTCGTGGTTGGGGTCTGGATGTTGCAGCCCGGTGAAGATGCGATCGTGGGCCAGCGAATTCGCGCGGCTCTCAGGAAAAAGACCTGACACTCACACCCTCGTCATCGGGTCAATGAGTGCTATGGGGATGTTACGCCTTTTGACTAGTCCGTCACATTTCCATCTTGAAGATCGGACCATCTGCAGCAGCATGAATGTCACCACCAAGTGCATCACGTCAACACAGTGATGCTAACCTGACGTCCGTCGAGGTATACGTTTCCGTCGGTTCCACGCTCAAACACCAACGTTGTCGGAACCTCGGTTTCCGGAAGTTCGTAAGCCTCTACCCAATATGCAAAATAGGAGTCCACTTCCGGCCCGCTGTACCGTCGGTTTCCAACAAGTTCCGCGCGAAAAAAACGCCGGTGGCAGTTGCCGCCGGCGACCAACATTCGGATCCGCTAATTTGCATTCAGCCTAGGCAACTTCGCGCCTTATCGGCTTGTCGCTCTTGCCCTGGTCGGAGCTCGCTTCACCCGTCGAAGCGATATCTTGGGCGCCGGTCCGCTCCAGGATTTCCTTCGCCTTCTTGGTCCACTCGGAGCTGTCGGAGTGGACGGAGAGCAGGATCCCGCCGTCTTTGACGCGGCCTTCGTAACGTTTGGCTTCGTATTCCGGGATTCCCATTCCAATCAGGGCACCCGTAATCCCGCCGACCGCACCTCCCACTCCGGCCCCTGCGATGGCCGCCACAATCGGGCCAGCAGCGATAAAAGGTCCCAAGCCGGGTATGGCCAAGGCGCCGATGCCGACTAGCCATCCCAATCCTCCGCCCAGCACTGCGCCGGTTCCGGCACCTGTCGAGGCACCCTCTGGAGCTTTCGTAACCTTTTTAACGGCAAAATCCTTCGACCCCACATTTTTGGGAAACAGAACAGAAATGTCCGTATTCCGAAAGCCCGCTGTTTTCAGAGCGTCCACGCTACTTTCGACGCTTCCTTGAGTCGGGTAGATGCCGAATACTGCTGTATTCTTGCTAATTTTTGATTCTCCTTTTGATTCGTCTATTAGTTCTTGGGTTTGATGTCCAATTCGCTGGTTACCTTGCTTTCACCCGCTACTTCGGTGGCCTTGGCCTCGACAGTCTTCTTCTCGTCTTCAGACCGTACCGGCCCCTTGAGCGTGACCTGGCCGTTCTGCGTAATGATCTTCACATTGTGGGCGTACGTGGACAGGGATTTGTCTTTCATAATCGCCTGGCGAATTTGCTGTGTGATATCGCGGTCGGAACGATTCTCTTTTTGTTGATCAGCCGTGGGTTCGTTCGGGCTGCGATCTCGCTCATTCACCTTGGTGTTGTCAGCCGGTGGAGAGGCAGGTTGCCCTGCTGGCTCCTGTGCTAACACCAGAGTCCAACTACCGAGTAAACTCGCGAACAGAAAACTTCGAACTGCTGTGCTAAAAACGCGTTGCATCATCGTTGCTCCTTAAAGTCACGCAAACAGGGTGGGGTGATTTGCTTAGTTCTTGACCGGAAATAGTGGCTTCCAGAACTCGAAACCCCTAAGGCTTGAGCGTCACGACCAAAACGAGGCACCCGAGAACGAGCGGCCTCGTTTCCGACCAACTGAGTGAACACTTTGGAATGACCCTCGAATCAGCAAACATCTGTTCAATTGTGCTCAGTTTTGGAGTCGGTGAGGCCGCACCGCTCTCGCCCATCCGGGGACGCCACGGAATTCTGCATCGGCAGAGAAGTGGCAGAACTTGTCGGTGAAGCCAACGGATTGCCATCAACGGCTGCGCCCCTAGCGATCAATATCGCAATGTGTTCGTTTCTGTACAGAAACGTTTTTTCCTGGGAACTAGCATTTGGTCTTGGATCATCCGATCTTGATTCCGAAGTGGGAGAAAACGAAATGGACCCTACGAAAGCCGAGAGATGTACAAACCCGCTCTGCTCGTGCGTGGCAAAGTCGGGCAAGTACTGCAGCGCCGAGTGTCAAGCAACGGAAAAGACGCCGGAGATCGCTTGCGCGTGCCCACACGCCGGATGCAAAGGCAAGACGCACTAGCCATCACTTCGTTATTGGTTGAAATTCGGTTTCAACTCATCAAGGGAGAACTTATGAACAAACTCAGATTTTCAGTAACCATGCTCGTGTTGCTCGCTGTCGGAATTCTGACCGGATGCTCGCAGACCGCCACGAAGTCACCTGACGTTTCCGACAGTATTCGCAAATCCCTCGATCAGGGCGGCTTCAAAGATGTCACCGTCAGTCAGGATCGCGACAAGGGCATCGTGACCCTCGGGGGACAAGTCGCCAGCGAGAACGACAAGTCACAAGCCGAATCGCTTGCGAAGTCTCTGGCGGGCGCCCAGGTTGTGGCAAATCAAATTGCCGTGATTCCCGTAGGCGCAGAAAAAGAAGCAAAGGCCGTGAACTCCGATCTGGATCAAGGCATCGAAAAGAATCTGGATGCTGCGCTGATTCAGAACAAGTTGCATAAGAGCGTGAAATACGAAGTGAAGAACGGCGTAGTCACACTAACCGGAGAAGTGAATTCAGAAGACAAGCGCGCGCACGCCGAGAAAGTGGCAACCGGAGTGCCCAACGTGACGCAGGTCGTGAATAATCTGCAGGTCAAGAATCAGAAAGCCAGCTCTTCGCAATAAGAGCTGCCTGAGTGCGGAGGGCAGTTCGTATTCGTAGGAAGCGAGACTCAGGTGTTTGAGCTGCCCGCCTCCTTGTCCGAATGCATGGGTACGCGGTCTTCCTGAAACCTATAGAAGAGAGAACTACTTCAGGTGGGCTGAATTGGTTCAGGGAGCCTGAAAAAAGGGTTCGCGAGTTTGTCTCGATATTCGAACCCTCATAAAACACACTGCGAACTCGGATCAAGACCGCTTAGTCCTGCGCTGATCCTGTAATCGCGCTAGTTGCGCCAACGAGAGTATCCCCAGCCCCCGCCACCGACCAAGAACAGAACCACAAGAACAATCAATACGGTTTCCATTGTTGTACCTCACTTGTAAGAGGAAGCTGGACTGACCGTTGTAACGGCCATCTCATTTCTTCACTACACTCATGGTATAAGTGGCGGATGCGCGTGTCTGAGCACATTGGACCACTTTAAGCGCTCGTTTCGTACAGCGCCTGGTCAAGGATTGCATGTAGATTCGTCCTGTCATTTGTAAGGAGTCCGCTCCGGCTCTTTCGTGCCAACACACTCGCCAACTCGATGGATGCGAATGCTGTTGAAGTCGCTCGGCCCAGGCGTTATCACTGGGGCCGCCGACGATGACCCATCCGGCATCGCCACGTATTCTGTTGCGGGCGCACAACTTGGAACCAAGCTCCTCTGGACCGCGCTCCTGACGTGGCCGTTGATGGCTTCGGTTCAAATGATGTGTGCCCGTATCGGCAAGGTAACGGGACAAGGCTTGGCTGCGAATTTCAAGCAGCGGTTTCCAAGTTGGTTGCTACTTGGGGTCGTCACGGCCCTGCTTGCGGCCAACACGATTAATATCGGAGCGGACCTCGCTGGCATGGCGGATGCGGCGGAAATGCTGACGGGGATCAATTCGCACCTGTTTGTAGTGGGGTTCGCGCTCCTGATTTCGTGGGCAACGATCCGACTCCACTATCACCAGATAGCGAATGTGCTCAAGTGGCTGGTGCTGGTGCTCTTCGCCTACCCGATCACCGCGTTCGTGGCGGGAGCGGACTGGGGTGGAGTGGCTCGCGCGACCTTCATACCTTCGATGCCACACACCAGAGATGAATGGTCGACGCTGGTGGCGATTCTCGGTACCACGATCAGTCCGTATCTGTTTTTCTGGCAGGCGAGTGAAGAGGTTGAAGAGGAGAAGTCGGCCGGTCAGAGTACGCTGGCTCAACGGAGAGGAGCAACACGCAAAGAACTTGAGCTGAGAAACATCGACGTGGGGGTGGGTGCGTTTTTCTCGAATATGGTCATGTTTTTTATCATTCTGACTACTGCGATTACCCTCAATCGCCACGGCATCACGCATATCGAGACCACTCGCCAGGCCGCCGAAGCCCTCCGGCCCCTTGCCGGCAAGTTCGCTGCGACCCTGTTTACCATTGGTATTGTCGGTGTCGGATTTCTTGCCATCCCGACGCTGGCAGGATCGACGGCATACGCCTTCGCGGAAACGCTGGGGTGGCGCCAAGGACTGGACAAGAAATTGAAACAGGCCCGCGCATTTTACGCACTCATTCTGCTCTCGACCGGCGTGGGTGTCGGACTGGACTTCGTAGGCATTAACCCTGTGAAGGCACTCTACTGGACAGCGGTGATCAACGGATTGTTAGCCCCCTTTCTTCTCGTGGCAATCCTGGTCGTCGCTTTGGACAAGAAACTGATGCAGGATCAACCGAGTTCCCGTCTGGGATGGACCGTCGTAGCGATCACGACGGTGGCAATGTTCGCCGCAGGCGTGGCCATGTTTGTTGTGTAGACTGCCGATCTCGCTGGGCCATCGATCTATGCGTTCGCTCGATTTCGCCAAATTAATTGTCAGAACTGTGCAATTTGGACCTGCCGAGCCATTCTTTCCAAGCCTAACCTTTATTGATCGAGACGATGAACAGTCGTGGCGAAGCGATCCTCAGGGCTCGTGGAAAAGAAAACACTATGACTCATGGCACCAATAAGCCTGTACCCAAACTGCGTAAAGCCCCCCAACCACCTTTGTCATACGCTGGTGCGGTCCCTGACTCTGACCGTGCCAAGAGACCACCGCTCTCCGAGGCCCCTGCCACTGGCCAGGAGTTGACTCCCGGAGATCGCGTCGAGGGTCTGGGCAACTTCGGAAAGCCGAATGGGGAATTCGGCACGGTTAAGCTTGCCAACGAAGAAGACGCGGTCGTCAAGTGGGATGATGACGGCCGTGCAAGGGTCCACCAACCGTCGCTCAAGAAGATTTAGACGTCGATCACTGTCGTTTACATCCGTGATTTTCGACCATTGGAGAGACGAGATGTCCAACTCAGACCTCATCCTCAAGTACTTTTCCGCCTACGAAAACAAGGGCCGCAAGGCCGTCGAATCTCTATTGAGCAACGGCTTCGTATTCACCAGTCCCTACGACCATCGCATCAACCGCGAAACCTATTTCAAACGCTGCTGGCCCTATAGCGAGCAATCCCCAACCTATGAGATTGAGAAGACGCTTGAAAGAGAAAACGAAGCCTTCATTCTCCATGACTGCAAAACCAGGACTGGCGACCGATCCCGGAACACGGAATTCTTCATCATCGAAGGAGACAAGATAAAAGAAGTCGAGGTCTACTTCGGCTCTGCCCCGAAGGAACCAGCGTAAATAACGATTGCAGAAATCTCTGCTGAAGCCAAATCCAGCGAGCTTTGAATATTCGCTTTGAGCGACCCACCAAGCGTGGCTCAAGAAAGAGCCACAATCCTTAACCCCTTAACCGTGGTTCCCAAGATTTACTTATGCAACCGCTAGATGATGCCGGCTGTTCCGTTTTGCACAGTATCGGTTGGGATGCCCTTGGTACGGTGAGCGTGACTCCGATCCTACGCATCGCATGAGCCGAAAGGTCCAACAATAGCTCCCACACTCTATCCTGGAGGAAAACACTTTGAAAGATGAAATGACTGCCGGAGGTTTCAAGAAAGTATCTCGTCCTGAACTGATCGATCTGTTGAATCAAGACCTATCGCGCGAATACCAAGCAATCATCGGGTACGTCGTCTATTCACAGGTCTTGAAGGGTGCTGAGTTCATGAACATCGCCGGCGAACTCGAAAAGCACGCTGCAGAAGAGCTGAGCCACGCCCTGATTATTGCCAAGCAAATTGACTATCTCGGCGGTATGCCGGCAGTTGAAGCCAAGACCGTCCGGACATCAGAGAAGGCCACCGAAATGTTGCAGTTCGATCTCGAAAACGAAACGGAAACGATTCGAAATTACCGCGAGCGAGTTCGCCAGTGCGAGGAGTTGGCCGAGTACGCTATGAGCGAGCAAATTCGCGAGATCTTGATCGACGAACAGGACCATCAAATTGCTCTGGCCACGGCTCTGGGCAAGAGCGTGCCACCGCAGCGTAAGGCCGCATAGGAACGATGATCAATTCATGTCTGGGCGTCAAACATAAGAAAGTCAGGATTCCCGCCTGCCTCCCGACAATGGCACTTGCCATTGGTGAGGGTCGCAGCAATGGCTAAGAAGAATATTGCGGAGCTCTTCGTCGACACTCTCGTGTTGGCTGGAGTGAAGAGGGTTTACGGTGTTGCGGGCGACTCTCTCAATGGAATCACGGATGTAATCCGTACCGACGAAAGAATCAAATGGATTCACGTCCGGCACGAAGAAACGGCTGCATTTGCTGCTGGCGCGGAGGCGCATTTGACCGGGAGCCTGGCGGTGTGTGCCGGGAGCTGTGGCCCTGGGAACCTGCATTTGATTAACGGATTGTACGATGCCAACCGCAGTCGTGTCCCAGTTCTCGCCATTGCAAGCCATATTCCGAGTTACG
>Ga0265338_10007558_pt1 | contig 13439 bp, 8 predicted proteins | sample 42126metaG_FD_193579 | JGI IMG/M metagenome (GOLD analysis project Ga0265338, IMG submission 193579) | Rhizosphere microbial communities from Carex aquatilis grown in University of Washington, Seatle, WA, United States - 4-21-26 metaG | ecosystem: Host-associated > Plants > Roots > Rhizosphere >... | reverse complement strand
CAGAAGCCAGCGGTCCCCGTTAAGAAATCCGTGACGGCGGAACACATCGTCTGTCTAGAGGATGGGAAAAAGTTAAAGATGCTCAAGCGATACTTACGGTCGCGCTTTGGGCTATCCCCGGAGGACTATCGGGCCAAGTGGGGATTGCCCTCCGACTATCCGATGGTCGCGCCCAACTACGCCGCCCAACGGTCTGCATTTGCGAAGAAGATCGGCTTGGGACACCGGGCGGCCGAACCTCGGCGGCGCAGACGTGCATGATGCTCTTGTCAGTGGCCCACTAGTGCTAGTCGGGCGACACTGCATCGTATAGAATCTATGAAGATCGTAGCTGTTCGCGGCCGTTCGTAGTCGAACTCGACCAGCCGCGAAATTTCTGGGTACGGCCTGGGTACGGTAGCTTTTCGCAGGAGACAGAAGTGTTGGATGTCAGTGGGTTGTGGGACTTTTGCGAGTCCTCTTCTGGCACCAAATTATAATCCGAAGCCGTTCTTGACTGTCCTAAAGAAACAAAAAATCCTTACATAGGCTGGAATTTTTGACCAGACGCGTCCAGCGTGGCCCGGTGAACGCATCGCGACCGCGCACCGCACCCGGCCGGTCCCGACTCTCACCGATTTGGGTTCAGCCAACCCTAAGCGCTCCGCTGCTCAAGAGACGCACGCAGGCCTCCACCGCGGCGCGGTCGTAAATGCTGCCCTTGCCTCTCTCGATCTCCGCAAGCGCGGCATCCAGACCGAGTGCGGCGCGATAGGGACGATGCGCTGTCATCGCCTCCACCACATCGGCGACGGCGAGGATTTTCGCGCCGGGAAGTATGGCGTCGCCTTTCAATCCCGTCGGATAACCCGAACCATCCAGGCGTTCGTGATGTTGCAGGATCATTTCCGCGATTGGCCACGGAAACTCGATACCCTTCACGACATCATAGCCTGCCTCTGCGTGAGTTTGGATGATCTGAAATTCCAGGCTCGTAAGCTTTCCGGGCTTGCTCAAGATCTCGGCGGGAACATTGATCTTGCCGACATCGTGAATGGTACCCGCGAGATAAACCCCGTCGATCTCGTCTTCCGCCATGCCGATTTCGCGGGCGATGGCGGCGGCAAGCCGGGCGACATTGCGCTGGTGGCCCGCCGTGTAGGGATCGCGCAGTTCAAGCGTGCTGGCGATGGCTTGTACGGTCGCATCGAGACTTTTACGCAGCCCCTTCACGGCGTCTTCACGAGACACGCGTTCGCGCAGGGAGTTGATCCCGTAAGACAGATTGGAGGCAAGCTCGAGCAGCAGCTTCACCTCATCGGGTTGGAAAGCATTGGCGTCCGCGGAATAGATGGTAAGAACGCCGAACGTCCCCGACCCATCTTTGAGCGGGAGCGCGATACTGGACCGATAGCCATCGGAGCGAAACGCGTCGCGCCAGAATCCCATGGCCTCGCTTATCTCGATGTCTTGGTTGATCTGGGGCCGCCCGCTGCGAATTGCCATTCCGGTCGGTCCGCGCCCCTGCTCATTGTCGGCCCATCCGATCATCGTAAGCCTCTCGAATTCAGCCATCTCCCCTGCCGATCCGACGACGCGAACAGTCTTGGCCTCGTCATGCTGAGCGAATCTGATCCAGGCCAGGCGATGGCCGCCGATCTCGACGACAACGCGGCACATTTTCTCCAGCAACTCCCGCTCGCTCGCGGCGCGCACGAGCAAACTCTCCTGGCTGTCGTCTTCGCGCGCGTGTTCCACCCCGTTGCTATAAGCGGACGCGGGAATGTCTTTCTCCTCAGCGGTCTGGGGATTGCGTCTTTTCACGCGCAAAGTCGGGGTTGCATCCACGGCCATTCATCCAAGACCAAGGGCAAAGTCTAGTCAGAGGCCCCGAGATCCAGGTTGACATTGGTCAGTCGACCAATCCGTTTGTTGGTATTTCTGTTGGTATAAGCGCCAATGACAATCACGAAAATGCATATATATAACAGTAGGGTGCGGAGGCTTTGCGGATGACTTTCCGGCATCATCGCCGCCTTTTCAGGCAGCGATTTTCGGAGCCGGCGCGACGGAAGATGTCGAGAAGCCTGAGCCGGGGTATCAGATCCCGACTAAGCTTGTTCCAATGATGTCAGACAAGGGAAATGGCTTTACCGGGCCTGGTTCCTCAGATGGCCGGTCGAATATGGGGCCGGCAACGAAGCGAATACCCTGTGACTTGAGCAAGCCTACGGCGGCGCCGCACTGCACATTGTCGACGCAGGCAAAGGCGTTTTGATTGGCGCAAATCCGTCTGAGCTTACTTGCCACCACCGTGAGGAGAGCGAGATCGCCGCTTCGAAAGATGTGGTCTGGCGCGGAGGCAAAAATTCCCGTGAGGCCCATGACTCCCGCATTCGAAAAATCAATACCCACGCTCGGCAGATACGCGAATATGCGCTTAGCGTGGCGACGAAGCACACTGACGCCTTGCTTCAATTGGGAGAGACTGGCGCCGGTATCCAGTCCGTAGATACGGAAGGCGAGCAGGTTCAAAAGAGAATGCTCAATCTGGGCAAGCTCTTGCAGATAGGCCGTCCGGTATTTGGACCAGGAGAGCGTCTCGATATGCACCGGAACCGTAATCAGGGCAATTTCACCTCGGCTTACGACGTGCCAAGCCCCCTTCAAGCCGAACGCAAGCGCTGAGATATCTGTGTCGCAGATGGTTGCCGCCAAGCCGGGTTTTTCAGCGACATTTCCGCGAACGCGGGAAAGCGCGGGCACGCAGGCGAACGAAGCCGTCCTCTCTTGGGCGCTATCCCAAATTGGCGCGAACAGAAATTTCGGCGGCTCGCGCCTCTGCTCTCCGAAATGACGCCGGAAGAGCGCATTCATATCGGCGATTAGCGAACTCGCCGGCTGCTGCTCCTGCGCCACATTGTCTTGGTCCACGCGTTTCTTCGCTGCACCCACTGCAGCAGCCGCGATCTCTTGGTCCGACGGCAGCTTGACCCCAAGATCGCCGGCTACCGACTTCAAGTCAGAGAGGCGACAAAAGGCACGCGCCGCTTCGGGGATAAGGCTTTCAGTGCCAAAGAAGTGCTTCAGAATGTCAGTAGAGATCACGTTGGCGCGCACCTGCGCAATTTCCGCATCCCGGCTCGAGAAGATGACATAGAAACCAGGACCTCCTGCAATCCGTACGTCGGCCCGGTCGAGCACATGATCAACACGCGCACCGATAATCGTTTCAATCTTCTCCCTTTTCCACGTCGTGATCTGGGGTACGTGCCCGAGCAAGAATTCAAAATCGAAGAGATACACGGGGAAACCAGCATATTGCGCCAAGTCGATGTGATTGCGGAGCTTCCGCTCATCGCTATGTATCGTCACTTTGCGCTCCACCGACCTCATAAAGCATTGCCATTCCTCCCCCCGAGACCGGAGGGCTGTGTGACATCCATACTGTAGGACGTAATTGTACAGCCCGACGCTTAAGCACGCGTGAAGATCAAAGGAATTCTGAGAAGTTCCATTTACTTAAGTCGAAGCTTCGGCGTTTAAGCCGGATGCTCTATCGCATTATTCCTGCCGCGGCAGTGCCATCACATCACTGCACGCGATGAACTCTCCGGGACACTGTCGCCGAGGCTCCACTTCGAGTTTGTCGACGCCGACCGCTTACCCGCTCCCCCCACCCCTGACCATGCCGCACTGTCGCATGACTTGCCGTAATTCAGCCAATCTTGTGGGCTTGCCAAGTACGTGATCGATATCACGATAAGCGGTCGCATCGCCGGAGGTTCCCACATCCCAACCGGTCATCAGAATGGTCGGCGTGGACGGAGAAAGTTTCTTCACCGACCGTGCCACCTGCTTGCCATCGACCCCTTGCATCGTAAGGTCGGTCATCACAACGTCAAAAGGTAACGCGGTGGATAGTGCCGTGCTGAAGGCGTCAATACCTTCCTGACCGCTATCGGCGCCGACCGCATCGTGCCCTTCAGCGATCAGCATAGCCCGGATCGAATCCAGAACAGCGGAATCGTCGTCTATGACAAGGATGCGCAAGGGATAATCACCGTGGTCCGAACTGGATTGAGGAGTGCTCGCCGTCCGCGATCTCGGCCTCCTGGAGAGCGCGATGTTGCGCTGCTGGCGAATGGCGGAAGCCGCGAAACGAATCGCACTTTCAGATTATATCATAGGTACTCTGCTGCCGCCCGGGGGAATAGGTTGGCGGCGTCACACGATGGGCCGTAACGCTCTGGCGAAAGACGTTTGGAGCTCCTCAGTTTCTTGAGTCGGCGAGAATCCAGAAACCGCGTATCCGGGCTATTTAGCGCCAATTTTATTCGTACTGTCCCCTTCAGGTGGAGCGCGTTCTTCCCGTCCTGTCCAACAGGGCTCGACGCCCGGCGGAATTCGTCCCGCACAAGCAGCCCAGCTTCAATAACAGAAACGGGGCAAACGCCGCTCACGCAAATGCGTATCCGCGTTCGGGATATGGCAAGCCCAGGACAAGAACGACCGAATATCCAATACCGTCGGCGATGCCCGGACCTGAAAACACATCGAGCAGGAAACGACCGATTGCGATGAGCGTCGCGACATTAAACGATACGTAATATTTTGAGCCTGTCGGGCGATAGCCTACACGATCTAACAAGGTACTAATCTTTAGCGTTTATCCACGCTCCAGGCCGTGTGAACGCGTCGGCGGAAATCTAAAGCCGAATTAAATCCCGCCGGTAAGAGCTTCGATGCTAAGACGAAATCGTGATCGGCCCCACTCAACCTCGATCAGGCTTGTTCCTGCTTGATACGGCCCGGCGACTTGGCGGGTATGAGGAAGCTCCATGACGGACAGCGGTTCGGAGAAGCGCCCCCGCGCACCGCGCGCGCTGACGGTAAGCCGACAGCTGCAGATTTTGCTTGGTCTTGCGGCGATCGGGGCTTTGAGCATCGCACTGATGTTGGGGACGAATGTTGTCGTCACACCGGCATCCTCCGTCGCGCAGCAGGCAACCGCATCAGGAGTCACAACTTTCAAACCCTCGCGCGAGGAACTCGCCGGCCTCGTCATCAAGCCGGTCGAGCAGATGTCGTTCCGGCCGGAAACGGAGACCGAGGGCTCCATTGCAATCGACGACAATCTCACCACGCCGGTGTTTTCGCAGCTCACGGGGCGCGTGACACAGCTCATCGCCAAGCCCGGCGATTACGTTGCAAAAGGCGCGCCGCTGCTGGTCGTCGAAGCCTCGGAAATCGTGCAGGCCCAGAACGATCTGATTGCCGCAAAATCGGCCGTGAATTCGGCACACGCCCAATTCGATCTGGCGCGGACCAACGAGCAGCGTCAGCACGCGCTTTACGATTCCGAGGGGGCAGCGCTTCGCGATTGGCAGCAAAGCCAAGTCGATCTTGCAACCGCCGAGGGCAATCTCCGCAACTCCGAAATCGCTCTAGCCGCGGTTCGCAATCGCCTGACCATCCTCGGTAAATCCGATGACGAGGTCGCCGCACTGGAAAACGCGCCCGACATGCAGAAGACGAGCCCGGCAGCGACGATCCGCGCTCCCATCGGCGGAACCATCCTTCAGCGTCAACTCGGATTGGGCCAATATATTCAGGCGGCATCCTCTACCGCCCTTTACCTTATCGGCGATCTGTCGACCGTCTGGCTGGTTGCCAATGTGCGCGAAGCGGACGCGCCGCATATTCACATCGGCGATGAGCTGGAAGTCCGTGTGCTGGCCTATCCCGAACGGATGTTCAAGGCCAGGATCAGTTATGTGGCGCCATCCATCGATCCCAATACACACCGGCTTTCCGTTCGCGCCGATGTCGACAACCACGACGGAGCGCTCAAGCCGCAGATGTTTGCAAGCTTCAGCATCATCACGGGCGAGGGAAACATGTCTCCTGCCATTCCGCAGAGCGCGATCCTTTATGAAGGCGAAACGCCGCACGTCTGGGTGATGGGTTCGGATGGCGTTCTGGCCCTGCGCGAGATTCGCGCCGGCAGGACCAATGGCGCCACGGTCGAAGTGTTGAGCGGTTTGTCGCCCGGCGAAAAAATCGTAACCAGCGGAACGATTTTCATCGATCGGGCCGCGACCGGCGGCTGATCGATGAATCAGGTCGTCGCCTTCGCTCTCAAACAACGCGTGGTGATCGTGCTTCTGCTTGCCCTGCTTGTTGGGGCGGGCATTGTGGGCTTCGCAAATCTCAACATCGAGGCCTATCCGGATCCGGTGCCACCGCTCATCGATGTGATCACCCAGAGCCCCGGCGATTCCGCGGAGGACATCGAGCGCTACATCACGATCCCGATTGAAATACAGATGTCCGGGCTGCCCCATGTCAGCGCGATCCGCACGGCTTCGATGTTCGGCCTGTCGGACACGCTGATCCAGTTCACTTACGATCTGAGCTACGAGCAGGCGGAACAATACGTCATCAATCGCCTCTCTCAACTCCCTCCGCTCAAGGATGGCGTGCAGCCCCGCCTTTCCTATGAGAGCCCTATTGGAGAAATCTATCGCTACCGGGTGGTCGGCCCGCCGGGATTTTCGGTGACCGATCTTAAGACCATCGAGGACTGGATCCTGGTGCGGCGGTTCAAGGCGGTGCCGGGCGTCGTCGATGTAACGTCGTGGGGCGGCAAGACCAAAGTCTACAATGTCGACATCGATCAGCGAAAACTCATCGATTATGGCTTGACGCTGCAGCAGGTGCTGCAAGTCCTGAACAACAGCAACGTCAATGTCGGCGGCCAAACGCTGAACATCGGACCGCAGGCGGCAGTCGTTCGGGGCCTCGGCCTGATCCGCTCGATCGACGACGTTCGCAACACCATGCTGACGGCTTCCGGCGGCACCCCGGTGCTGTTGAAGGACGTCGCGGCCGTGAGCGCGGGCAACGAGCCGCGGCTGGGTATCGCGGGCCAGGACCGCGACGACGATGTGGTCGAAGGCATTGTGCTGATGCGGCGTGGCGGAGAGAGCAAACCCACGATCAAGGCAGTCGAGGGGGAGGTTCAAAAGATCAATGCGTCCGGTTTGCTCCCTCCCGGCGTGCGAATCGAGAAGATCTACGACCGCAGCGATCTGATCGACGTCACCACCAACACCGTGCTGCATAATATGTTCGCCGGAATGTTCCTGATTTTCCTGGTTCAATGGCTGTTCCTGGGGAATCTGCGCAGCGCGATCGTGGTCGCGGCAACGATTCCGTTCGCGCTTTCATTTGCCATCATCATCATGACGCTGAGCGGCGAGTCGGCCAATCTGCTCTCGGTCGGCGCGATAGATTTCGGCCTGATCGTCGATGCGACGGTGATCATGGTCGAGAACATCTTTCGCCATCTCGGTCAAAAGGCCAGCCAGCGCTTCGCAAACGACGTTCATCTGCACGAGACCCGGACCGTGCTCGGACTGCGGGGGAAGTTCGCGGCTATCGCCAATGCCGCGACACAGGTGAACCGCGCAATCTTTTTTTCCGCGGCCATCATCATTGCCGGGTTCGTGCCTCTGTTTACGATGACCGGAATCGAGGGCCATATATTCGGGCCGATGGCCAGGACCTATGCCTACGCCATCTCCGGCGGATTGATTGCGACATTCACCGTGTCGCCCGCTTTTGCAAGCCTGCTCCTGTCCGACCGCGTGAGCGAAATCGAAACCTTCGCCGTGCGCGGTCTGAAGCGCCTGTATGGACCCATCATCGAATTCGCCCTCGTCAACAAGCTCCTGACACTGGGCTCGGCAAGCATGCTGCTGATCATCGCGATTGGCGCGGTGACGCAGTTGGGATCAGAATTCCTGCCGCATCTCGAAGAGGGCAATCTCTGGATACGGGCGACAATGCCGGCTTCCGTCTCGCTGGAAGAGGGCGATGATTACGTCAACCGGATGCGGCAGCTGATCGCGAGCTATCCCGAAGCCGAGACGGTCGTATCCCAGCACGGCCGCCCTGACGACGGGACCGACGCCACGGGTTTCTTCAATGTCGAATTCTTCGTGCCCTTGAAGCCGTTCGGCACCTGGCCGCCCGGCGTGGACAAGGAAAAACTGACCGAACAGCTGAAGGGCCGGCTGGAGGCGCAATTCCCGGGCATCGATTTCAATTTCTCGCAATATATCGAAGACAATGTCGAAGAATCCGCGTCCGGCATAAAGGGCCAGAATTCGGTCAAGCTGTATGGCAACGATCTTCAGACCCTTGAAAAGACCGCGAACAAGATCAAGGACGCCATGGCCGGCGTTCCGGGCATCACGGATCTGGCGGTCTTCACCATGCTGGGCCAGCCAACCGTCGCCATCGACGTGGATCGGGCGCGTGCCGCCCGCTACGGACTCACGCCTGGGGATGTCAACGCGACCGTGCAGGCCGCAATCGGCGGCCAGGATGCAGGCAACCTCTATGAGGAGGGAAGCGATCGCTATTTTCCGCTCAAGGTGCGTTTTGCGCCGGAATACCGCCAGAGTCTCGATGCCATAAGGCGGATCACGATTGGCGTGCCCGGTCCGAACGGAAACGGCGTGATTCAAATTCCGCTCTCGGACGTTGCGAACGTCACCCTCACCTCGGGCTCGTCCTTCGTCTATCGCGAGAACCAGGAGCGCTATATTCCGATCAAGTTCAGTGTGCGGGGGCGCGATCTCGGCAGCGCAGTCACCGAGGCGCAGCGGACAATCGCCGAACAGGTTTCCCTGCCGGCCGGTTACCGTCTCGAATGGGCGGGCGAATTCGGCGAGTTCCTTGAAGCGTTGCAAAGGCTCGCGGTGGTGGTGCCGCTCAGCATCTTTCTCATCGGGACGCTGCTTTATCTCAATTTCGGCTCGCTTCGCGATGCGTTGCTGGCCGGCAGCGTGATTCCGATGACGCTGATTGGAGGCGTTTTCGCGCTGTTCTTTTCGGGCATTCCGTTCAGCGTTTCCGCGGCGATCGGATTCGTGGCGCTGTTCGGAATCGCCGCGATGGACGGAATTATCGTGCTTTCCTATTACAATCGCATGGTCGACGAAGGCATGGATCGGGCGGCGGCCATTCTGCACACCTGCGAAACCCAGATACGGCCGGTGGTGATGACCTGTCTCGTCGCCTGCGTAGGGCTGCTGCCGGCGGCCCTTTCCACCGGCATCGGCTCACAGGTGCAAAAGCCCCTGGCCGTCGTCGTGGTGGGCGGCATTCTGTTGGCGCCGCTTCTGATCCTCATCGTATTGCCGGTCTTGATCGATCTCTTTTCCCGCCACGCACAAAGGGAGGGGGAGATGGTCATGCAGGCAGAACCCGCGGAATAGCGATCATGACCGGCACGAGCCACGCGGCGTCGAGGCGCATGAAGACCGCGGTGCCGTTGGTGGTGGCGGTCCTGCTTGGAACCGGCTGTGCGGCCGGGCCGGATTTTCACAAGCCGGCGCCGCCGAACGCGGCCTCGTACACGCGCGATCCTCTTCCGGCGATGACCGCCTCCGCCGACGTGCCGGGGGGCCAAGCGCAGCGCTTCCTGTCCGGACGCGACATTCCGGCGGACTGGTGGAGTCTTTTCCACTCGGAACCCCTCAATGCGCTAGTCGCCCAGACACTCGCGCAGAATCCGAATCTGCAATCGGCAGAAGCGGCTCTGCGAGCCGCCATGGAAAATGTGCGGGCCCAGCAAGGCGCGTATTTTCCAACCGTCTCCGCGAATCTATCGGCGAGCCGCGAAAAGGCCCCCGCGACGCTCGCGCCTCCGCTCAACTCGGACGCCTTGCTTTTCTCGCTCTATCAGACCCAACTCACGGCTTCCTGGACGCCGGATATTTTCGGAGCCAACCGGCGGCAGGTCGAGAGTTTGACCGCGCTCGCGGACGCACAGCGCTTCCGCGTGGAGGCCACCTATCTGGCGTTGACGGCGAATGTGGTCGCCGCCGCGATTCAGGAAGCCGCGTTGCGCGCGAAGATCGAAGCCATCCAGTCCGTCGCCCAGTCGACAAGCGACGCGCTCGAGATTTTGCGCCGCCAGGTCAATCTCGGACAGATCGCAGGCGCCGAGGTCGCCGCGCAGGAGGCAGCACTTGCTGCCGTGCGCCAGGAACTGCCGCCGCTCGAAAAGGCGCTGGCTCAGCAGCGCGACCTCCTGACGGCACTGGCTGGCCGCCTGCCGGACGATGAGATCGAGCAGACCTTCGATGTGTCCTCGCTTGTCCTGCCGCAAGACCTGCCTGTCAGCCTGCCATCCGCGCTTGTCGCGCGGCGCCCGGACGTTCGGGCAGCGGAAGGCCTTCTCCATGCCGCCAGCGCCGAGATTGGTGTTGCCGCTGCGAATATGCTGCCCAACATCACGTTGACTGCCGTCGATGGATCCGTCGCCACGGAGATCGGGCGCCTGTTGTCGCCGGGTGGAGGCTTCTGGACGTTGGGCGCCAGTCTCGCTCAACCGGTGTTCCAGGGAGGAACTCTGCTCGCGCGCAGACGCGCAGCGGAAGCCGCTTATGACCAGGCCGCCGCCGACTACCGGAGCACCGTCATTGCAGCCTTCCAGAACGTCGCCGATGTGCTTCATGCACTTCAATCGGACGGAAATGCCCTCAATGCCGCAGCAGCCACCGAAGCTGCCGCCATGCGAAGTCTCAATATCGCGCGGCGGCGGCTGGAGCTGGGACAGACGGGGCACCTTGAATTCTTAAGTGCCCAAGCGGCCTATCAGCGCGCTCTCATCAGCCGCGTGCAGGCACAGGCCGATCGTTATGCCGATACGGCTGCGCTGTTCCAGGCTCTTGGCGGAGGTTGGTGGAATCGGCCGTACGCAGAAGGTTCGAGGGATGCAAGCGAACAACGAAACAGGTGAACTCTCCCAATCTCTGCATGAGGGCAGGGAATGTTCATGAACGACGCTCTTCAGCCCCTCCTGGTGTGCGTCTCGTCGCGAACTTGCTTCCCGGGGCCCGTTGGCATTATCAAATTGAGGAAAATACACTTATGACATCAACAGCTTACGGACGGTTTGGTTGCTCCTCTGGCGCCATTGCCTGATTTTCCCGGGAGGCGCTTGGCTTGCCGCACCGAGCGGCGAAGGCCTTTGCGGCGAACGCAAGCGCGGCTTGCACATTCTTGATGCCGCTGCTTACCGTCTGACGACCAACGCCTCATAAGACGTTCATGGCCGGCCGGCACAGCGCCAATTCGGAAAATTTCAACGGATGCTCCTCCTTCTCCTCGCTGCTGCGGCATTTTGCGTGACTTTTGCCGGCGGGATGTTTGCGCTTCGTTTAAAAGACAAGCTGCACCTCGTGCTCGGGTTCAGCGCCGGAGCGGTGATCGGGGTCGCGTTCTTCGATTTGCTTCCGGAAGCGCTGGCAATCGGTACGAAATACAATACGCCGGAGAGCATCATCGCCTGGGGCGCCGCCGGCTTTTTCTTCTATCTTATCCTGGATCGGGGCGTTCTCTATTACGGCCAGGCTGCCGCCCATGAAGAGGGAGAAACGACGCATACGCCTCAGCGCGGCTGGTTCGGCGCGGGCAGCCTCTCGGCGCACAGTTTTCTCGACGGCATCGCCATCGGACTTGCGTTTCAGGCCTCCGCCGCAATCGGCATTATCGTAGCCATCGGCGTGCTGACGCATGATTTCTCGGACGGCATCAACACCATGAGCGTCGTCCTGAAGAATGGGGGAAGCAAGCGCCAGGGGCTGTTCTGGCTTTCGGCGGATGCGCTCACGCCCGGTCTGGGGATTGCGCTGACGCTTTTCTTCCATGTCCCCGACGGACTCTTCGGCATTGTGCTCGCCGTGTTCTTCGGATTTTTCCTTTACATCGGCGCCAGCGATTTCATCCCGGAGAGCCATCACGCGCACCCGAAACTCCTCACCACGACCATGACGGTGCTGGGAGCCGCGGTGATATATCTCGCGGTCTTCGTTGCGGGGCGTTGAGCCCCCTTCGGCTATCGCGAAAATCGGTGAAAACCGCTAGGTTCGTCGGAAGGTTTCAGGACTCTTCGGTTCCTCTTCCCAACCCATGGCCATGAACCCCGATCGCCGCGTTATCCTCGCCGGACTTGCAAGCCTCGCTGCGGTTCCCGCGTCGGGGCAAACCGGTTCTGCCGGCGGGACCGGCGCCGGCAAAGCGCCGCTCGCCCGGCAGCTTGCCGATTATGCCGATTCGCTTCATGTCTCCGATCTGGATCCCTCCACCATCGAACGCGCCAAGGTGCATCTGCTGGACTCGCTCGGTTGCGGGCTTGCGGCGTTCAAGGAAGGTCCAGTGGCTGCGGTTCGCGAGATAGCGCTTGCGAGCGGGGGCAATGCGGCAACGATCATCGGGACGAAGCGGCGCGCCACGCTCGAATGGGCGGCGTTCGCGAATGGCGCTGCTATTCGCGCCGACGACATCAACGACGTCTATGTCGGGCGCGGGACGGGGCACCCGAGCGATAACATCGCGGCCTGCCTTTCTGTCGCCGAAGCCTCAGGCGCGTCGGGGCCCGAGCTTCTTCTCGCAACAGTGCTCGCCTATGAAATCGAGTGCCGCTTTCTCGACGGCGAATATCTCGACAATCGCGGCTGGGATCATCCCAATTACGCGCTGATTTCCGGTGCGCTCGGCGCGGGCAAACTGATGAAGCTCTCCCCCGAACGGCTGACCGAAGCGGTCAACCTCGCGCTCAGCGGGCATCTGGCGATGAACCAGACCCGGCTCGGTGCGCTGTCGAACTGGAAAGGGCTGGCGGGCCCTGAGGCCGCGCGCGCCGCCGTTTTCGCCGCCCAGCTTGCGAAAGCAGGCATCACCGGGCCTTCGCCGATTTTCGAAGGTGACGCGGGCTTATTCAAACAGGTGTCGGGTCCGCTCAACATCGATCCGGCGAATTTCGGCCGCCGCGGCAAGCCGTTCCGCATCCATGATTGCTTCATCAAATCCTATCCGGCGCAGGCTCAGACGCAGACCGCGATTCCGGCCGCGGCGAAAGTCGCCAAGACGGCCGGCGATTTGTCGCGAATCCGCGGCATCGAGGTGCGCTCGACGCATCTGGGCTGGCAGATGGCCGGGAGCATGCCGGAGCGCTGGGCGCCCAAGACATCGGAAACCGCCGACCACAGCCTGCCCTATATCGTGGCGCGCGCGATGCTCGACGGCACGATCACGACGGCGAGCTATGCGCAAGCGGCGTTGCGCGATCCCAAGGCTGCGGCTCTGATGAAGCTGATTACCGTCAAGGAAGACGCGACGATGACGGCGCTGGTTCCGGCGAAAAGCCCGAACAGCGTGACGGCGACTCTTGCCGATGGCCGCGTGATCACCGAGCGCGTCGACGATCTGCCGGGATTCGTCAGCCGCCCGATGCAGCGCGCCGACGCTGAAGCCAAGTTCGAGCGCAACGCCAAGACCATGCTGAAGCCCGGGCAACTCGGGCGCATTTCCGACGCGGTCTGGAATCTCGATCGGGCAGCCTCGCCGGCCACCCTGATCGAAAGCCTGGAGATCGCGGC